>TARA_R110002074_G_scaffold113150_3_pt1 | contig 312635 bp, 304 predicted proteins | sample TARA_R110002074 | Tara Oceans TARA_R110002074 (sample SAMEA4397215) | marine metagenome | biome: Polar Biome; feature: [MIX] marine epipelagic wind mixed layer (ENVO:01000061); material: water (ENVO:00002006), including particulate matter (ENVO:01000060) such as... | depth...
TTTTCGTTTCCCGTATGCCCCGCTACAGGAGCTGCGCATGATACGCAGACCTTTTTATCTCGTCAACGGTTTTGGGAAAAATTATTCGATTGATTTGTTGGCCTGTAGTTTGTGCACATGCGACAATAACATCCTAATTTAAATCACCTTTTTATGCGAGACCTATCTGAATGACGGCGTTGATTTTAGACGGTAAAACACTGGCTGCAAGCTGGGAAGAACAACTCACAAACCGCGTAACGGCGCTAAAAAGCCGTTCAAACGGCCGCACCCCCATACTCGCGACAATTTTGGTTGGCGATGACCCCGCCTCCGCTACTTACGTCAAGATGAAGGGCAATGCCTGTCGACGCGTAGGCATGGATTCACTGGCAGTGGAAATGCCCGGATCGACCACCACAGAGCAGTTGCTGACCAAAATTGACGAGTTAAATAGCGATCCCAATGTTCACGGCATTTTGCTACAACACCCTGTTCCAGAACAAATAGACGAGCGCGCTTGTTTCGATGCGATTGCTCTTCACAAAGATGTCGACGGCGTGACCTGCCTCGGCTTTGGCCGCATGGCAATGGGCGAAGAAGCTTATGGCTGCGCCACCCCCAAGGGCATTATGCGCATATTAGAGCACTATAAGATTGGGATCGAAGGCAAGCATGCTGTTGTAGTCGGTCGTAGCGCCATTCTCGGCAAGCCAATGGCCATGATGCTACTTGAGGCCAATGCCACTGTGACTATCTGCCACTCACGCACGCAAAACCTACCAGCCTTGATAAAGCAGGCGGATATTTTAGTCGGCGCAGTGGGTAAACCTGAATTTATCAAAGCGGAATGGATTAAAGACGGCGCGGTTGTTGTCGATGCCGGCTACCATCCGGGCGGCGTCGGCGATATTGAGCTTGCACCTCTAGTCGATCGGGTTAGTGCTTACACTCCTGTACCAGGCGGGGTTGGCCCCATGACGATCAATACTCTGATATTCCAAAGCGTGGACTCCGGCGAAAAAGCCATCGCCTAACACGGACAAGCATCATGGCTAGGGTAAACAAACCACCCAAAAAAATAGGACCCGCGCAGAAGTTTGCGCGGCTGCTGCTTAGCGGTATTCTGCAGATCTTCTTCTGGGTAATGAATACTCTGCGCTTTAAAGGCCAGCTGGCGTTAGAACAACCCTGTGTGATGGCGGTTTATCACGACGAACTCCTCCCCATTATTCACAGATATAAAAACCAGAATATCGCCGCAATAGCCTCACAAAATCATTTCGGCTACTCAATAGCAATGGTGATGGAACGCTACACCTACGAAGTCGCCCTCGGTTCGCCGAGCCGGGGCGGCAAAGACGCCTTTGTGCAGCTACTTAAAGCGGCGAGAAAAGGCAAAACCGTCGCCTTCGCCGTCGATGGCTCTCGCGGCCCCCGTCATGAAATGAAAGCCGGCGCAGTCGTGTTAGCCATGCGGGCAAAGGTGCCGCTCTACCTCATCCGAGCGGAATATCAAGGCTGGAGAATTGAGTCAACTTGGGACAAATCTAAATTCCCGAAACCCTTTGGTAACGTGACCTTGCACAGCGAGCGCTTTCCACTAGAAGACTTTGACGGCCAAGACATTGAACACATTGTTAGCGCCGCAGAAAAGAGATTAGCGGCCCTGTTACCGGATGATTATCAGGCAAAATGACAGTCACCGGAAACACGCTCAGACTCATGCCCGTTCTGAGCTTCGCGCTTTTCATCGCTTATTTTTCAATAGTCCCCTCAGCGGCGATGCCAGACCTAAACCTGTGGGACAAGCTTCAGCACTTTGGCGCCTACCTGGTGTTTGTCTTATTGACCTACCCGCTGACGCTTAAACGTCACCATTTACACCTTGCCGTCATTGCAATTTGTGCCTACGGCGGTCTACTGGAGATAGCGCAAGCCTATTCACCAGGTCGCTATGCGTCGATATTAGATTTCCTTGCAAATAGTCTGGGCGCTATTTTCGGCCTACTGTTACTCAGACTTTGTCCGCCAATCAAACAGCTCGGATAAGACTAAGATTCACTCGGGCTATAAAGCAGCAAAGCCGCAGCGAGACTAGCAAGCCTGCGCCGCTCAACTGGGGATAATTTGCTATCGATCCACACACCGCCTTCGTTCATCACCTGAATTGCCGCAAGCTGCAGGCCATCGCGATAAACGAGATAGCCTACAATCTTACCCACAGGCCAAGCGCTGCCTTCTAGCTCATCAGTGCCAAGCACTTCGTATACCGGCATCGCCTCTTTGCCGGAGAATAAATAGCCGCGTAAGTGTTCGTCGTTAGCCGACATCACCAGCTTCCAAGCAACGGTTTCGCCCCACTCTAACAACGAGCAATTCAGAAAGGATTCGGCATCAACGATCCACTTGGCGTCGCCGCCGAGCACGCCGCGAAGATTCACATGGTCGCTGTCTTCTCCACTTTTGCAATCAAGCTGAGCAACGTTTTCGACGCCATCAGAAAATGAAAAGCGATATGCACCGGCTTGACGGACACTTTCAAAATCGCCAATTTCGAGCGTGCTAGTCTTGTCCCAATCGCGGTCTACCTTGCCAGTGACAAAAGACGCAAAACCGAGACGCTGATTAATCAACCAGCCTTGCCGGCCAGTAACAGGAAAATAATCTGCCGTCGCCAAGAAGCCACCATCTAACAATAGGTTTGGCGTGGTGCACCCGACGAGTACTGCAAACATCCATAGAAGAATACTTTTTTTCACCGCAACGCCCTACCCAACCAATAATTAATTTGAACAGCCTTTGCGACGAGGCGCCTTTATTCACGGCGCCAAGTAGTGCCCTCGCGGCTGTCTTCCAAAATGACACCCTGCGCTTTTAAGGAATCGCGAATTTCATCTGCACGAGCAAATTGCCGATCTTTCTTGGCTTGCACGCGCTCTGCAATTAACGCCTCAATAGCGTCAGCCGCTAACTGATCACCGCTACCCGCCTGTAAAAACTCATCGGCTGATAACTGTAAAATGCCGAGCAAGGCCGCCATGGATTTTAAATTGCTAGCCAAACACGCAACACGTTCAGTTTCGAGTGCTTCTTTTGCACTATTTAACTCTCTTACCATATCGTAAAGCACCGCCAAGGCGACGGGTGCATTAAAATCGTCTGCCATAGCGGCATCAAATCGATTAACGTAAACATCGTCTTTATCTAGCTCTGCATAAGGTCGCGCGATGACAACACCCAATCCTTTAAAGGCGTGATAAAAGCGCTCCAGGTTTTGCTTGGCAATAAGTAAATTATCTTCTGAATAATTAATAGCGCTGCGGTAGTGGCTGGAAATAAGAAAATAACGCACCACTTCCGGATGATAGCGATCGAGAATTTCACGAATGGTGAAAAAATTCCCCAGCGATTTCGACATTTTCTCATTATCGACCCGCACCGCGCCGGCATGCATCCACGTCTGCGCGTAACGCTGACCTGTTGCCGCTTCAGACTGCGCTATCTCGTTTTCATGATGCGGGAAAACCAAATCCGGCCCACCACCATGTATGTCAAAGGTATTTCCTAAGCAGCAAGTAGACATGGCTGAACATTCTATATGCCAGCCCGGGCGGCCCTTCCCCCAAGGCGACGGCCAGCTCACACCATCGTCTTTAACCGCTTTCCACAACGCAAAGTCACGGGGGTCATCTTTAGCTTCATCGACCGCAATACGCGCGCCAGATAACAACTCATCCGGGTTTTTACCCGATAACTTTCCGTAGTCAACAAATGCAGTGACCCGATAATACACATCGCCATTTGCAGCGGTATAGGCGAAGCCCTTTTCTATCAATGTGGCGATCATAGTTAAGATATCAGCGATATGAGCGGTCGCTCTGGGCTCCATATCTGGCGGCATAATATCCAGCCGCGCGGCATCTTCGTGCATGGCCTTAATAAAACGCTCAGTTAACGCTTCAAAGGGCTCATTATTTTCATCCGCCCTGCGCAATATTTTGTCGTCGATATCAGTGATATTGCGCACGTAGTTGACGGCAAAACCCTTGCCACGCAAATACCGTGTAATGACGTCAAACGCCACCAACACCCGCGCATGTCCGAGATGACAGAAGTCGTATACCGTCATACCGCAGACGTACATATTAATCTTGCCGTCCTGCAGGGGCACAAGAGGCTGCTTGCTGCGGCTGAGGGTGTTGTAGATTTGAATCGTCATAATTGATCGCTTAATGCTGGACGGGGGACGGGAGATGCAACGTCAAAATCAACCCAAGCCCGTTATAAAAATTTGATTATATCCATCAGCTGCCAGGCTTCAGACTCGAAGCGGGAAAACAGCTTTTGCGTCTCCCCTCTCCGGTCTAGCATCTAGCGCCATCGCTTTCGACAGACATCCGACCTCAGACGTCCGACTCCTTACCCCACGTATCACGAAGGGCAATCGTGCGGTTAAATACCGGCGCACCGCTTGTGTGCTCAAGCTTGTCGGCAACAAAATAGCCCGTTCGCTCAAATTGAAAACTCGCCTCTGGCGCCGCGTCGGCAAGGCTCGGTTCAATCCAACAATGCTCAATGATGCTCAATGACGCTGGATTAACATGATCAAGAAACTCTTCCCCGCCTCTATCTGGCGACTCATGAGTAAATAGACGGTCATATAAACGCACTGTCGCCTGCTTACCGTGACTTGCCGATACCCAGTGAATAACGCCTTTTGGCTTTATACCGTCTTCTGGGTCAGCACCGTGGGTTGCCGCATCGTAGCTGCAATGCACTTCTACAATATTACCGGCAGCGTCTTTAACAACGGATTCAGCCAACAGTACATAAGCACTGCGCAAACGCACTTTTTTACCTAATACCAAACGTTTGAATTTTTTATTGGCCTCCTCGCGGAAGTCTTCGCGCTCTATATAAACTTCGCGACTGAAAGGCAGGCTGCGCTCACCCAAATCATCACGATTGGGGTGACCCGGCGCATTTAACCACTCGACTTTGTCGTCGGGATAGTTAGTAATAATAATTTTAAGCGGGTCCATTACGCACATGGCGCGCGGTGCATTTTTATCAAGATCATCTCGGATTGCGTGTTCGAGCATGGCGACATCTACCACACCTTCACTGCGTGCAACACCAACCATATCGCAGAAATTTCTGAGCGCAGCCGCCGTAAATCCGCGGCGGCGCATTCCCGCGATAGTCGGCATTCGGGGATCATCCCAACCGTCTACCACGCTCTCATCAACCAGCATTTTTAATTTACGCTTGCTGGTCACGGTGTAATTTACATTCAAACGCGCAAACTCATACTGCTTGGGCTGCGCTGGCACTGGCAAATTGGCGATAAACCACTCATATAAAGGACGGTGATCTTCAAACTCCAAGGTACAGATTGAATGCGTAATGCCTTCCAGCGCATCTGACTGGCCGTGGGTAAAGTCGTATGTCGGATAAATACACCATTTATCACCAGTCTGGTGATGACTCACCTTGCGAATACGGTAAATGATAGGGTCGCGAAGGTTGATATTTGGCGCTGCCATATCAATTTTAGCGCGCAGCACCCTGCTGCCCTCATCGAATTCGCCATTGCGCATACCGTCAAACAAGGCGAGGTTCTCTTCCACGCTGCGGTCGCGATACGGGCTATTTTTACCGGCTTCGGTCAAGGTGCCTCGGTACTCGCGAGCCTGATCCGCACTTAAGTCGCACACATACGCGTTTCCGTTGCGAACCAAATGCAGTGCGTAGTCGTACAAGGTGTCGAAGTAATCCGATGCATAGCGAATCGGACCCGACCACTCAAACCCCAACCAGCGGATATCTTCTTGAATAGCATCTATATAGGCCTGCTCTTCTTTTGCTGGGTTGGTGTCGTCAAAACGCAGATGGCAGCGCCCGCCAAACTGCTTGGCAAGACCAAAGTTCAGGCAGATCGATTTAGCGTGCCCGATATGTAAAAAACCATTTGGCTCTGGTGGAAAGCGCGTGACGAGTTCACCGCTCAAACGACCCGAGGCGATGTCTTCCTTTACGATAGTACGTAGAAAATTATTGCCGGATACTGCATTGTCAGTCATTGATGGGTTCCAAATGTCCAAAATCGGCGAATTACTGTAAACCGCCGAGGCCGCAGGAATCTGCACGCGATAAACACAAAGGTTTAGCGCCGGTTTCGCCCCGCAGCCAAAAGCCGTATTATAGCGGCTTTAATTTCCGGTTATAAGCGAGATCAGCGTAAATGATTATCTTCACTACAAATTTCGGCGACATTAAGGTTGAGTTGGACTTCGAAAATGCGCCGAAAACCTCAGAAAACTTTAAACAGTATGTGGTTGACGGCTATTACGACGGTACTATTTTTCACCGCGTAATCGATGGCTTTATGCTGCAAGGTGGCGGTTTTGAGCCCGGCATGAAACAAAAAACAACCCGTGCCCCTATCGAAAATGAAGCGGATAACGGCTTAAAAAATGATGTAGGCACCCTCTCTATGGCCCGTACATCTGACCCCCACTCAGCCAGTTCACAATTCTTTGTTAACGTGAAGAACAACGACTTCCTGAACCACAGCAGCAAAACCATGCAAGGCTGGGGATACGCTGTTTTCGCTAAAGTCGTTGACGGTATGGACGTTGTAAACCAAATCAAAGGCGTTAAAACCACTAGCGCAGCCGGCCATCAAGACGTGCCCGCAGAAGATGTGATTATTGAAAAAGCGGTTTGGGTAGACTGATATCGCTATGAGCACTTTATTTATCTCAGACCTCCATCTGGATGAATCGCGCCCGGAAATCACCCGGGCGTTTTTTTCGTTTTTAAAAACCACCGCCAGCGATGCCAGCGACCTCTATATCCTTGGGGATTTTTTTGAAAGCTGGGTCGGTGATGACGACGAATCACCATTTGTTAACTCGGTAAAGCAAGCCCTCAAAGATTTTACCGATCGCGGCGCGTCACTCTATTTTATGCACGGCAATCGCGATTTTTTAATCGGCGATACATTTTGTCGCGACGTCAGCGCCGAACTTCTCCCCGACCCAAGCGTTATCTCCCTAGCGGGAGAACAAACCTTATTAATGCACGGCGACAGTTTATGTACTGATGACCAGGACTATATGCAATTCAGGAAAATGGCGCGAGACCCTCTCTGGCAGCAAGATGCGCTCAGCAAATCCCTTGCGGAACGCCGTGCGATAGCCAAACACATGCGTATGGTAAGCGGCGAATCAAATAGCAATAAAGCCACAGATATAATGGATGTGAATGCGTCTGCAGTTAACGCCGAAATGGCGAAACACCGCTGCACAAGACTAATCCACGGACACACGCATCGCCCTAATCGTCACTCGATTACCACCACTAAAGAAATCACAGAGCGCATTGTCCTCGGCGACTGGGATCACCAGCTGTGGTATTTAAAAGTAGACAACAACGAAATCAGCTTAAATTCCGCATCTATCGTAAGCTAACCCCCGCCCCAAAGAGAGATCGCACCAATTTGAGGCGATCTTGTGCAAGTGAAATAGCGCACCACACCCAAAATCCGCCTCAGAGCGGTGCACGAACTCCCTTCACCAATAGGCAAAAAGTTACGATAAGACTATGATATTAATAAACTTATGTCTTATGGCATAGCTATTGCTATTAACTCCTCAGAACGTTCTACGCCCCTTGCAACGAGCATATGTTCGACATGCATAGAACCGATGGCAAGCATCAATGCTGATCACATCGATGCCTGGCATTAACTACTTTGGAGACGAACCGATGCCTCGGTATCACAGCCTGTTTACCCGCACCTTAAGCGCAATCGCATTAACAACAAGTTGCCTTGCCATAGCGGCAGAACCGGAGAAAGAAGAGCTAAAATTTGGCTTTATTAAGTTAACAGACATGGCTCCGCTGGCTGTCGCTTATGAAAAAGGCTACTTCGAAGACGAAGGCCTGTATGTGTCTCTCGAGGCGCAAGCGAACTGGAAAGTGCTGCTTGACCGCGTAATAGACGGTGAATTGGACGGCGCTCACATGCTAGCGGGACAACCGCTGGGTGCCACCATTGGCTTTGGCACCCAAGCACATATCATCACTGCCTTTAGCATGGATTTAAACGGCAATGGCATCACCGTCTCCAATAACGTTTGGACGGAGATGAAGAAGAATATTCCGATGCAAGCTGACGGCAAACCCGTTCACCCCATTAAGGCTGACGCCTTAAAGCCTGTTATCGACAAATATAAAAGTGAAGGTAAGCCTTTCAAAATGGGTATGGTATTCCCTGTCTCAACTCACAACTATGAATTGCGTTATTGGCTAGCAGCTGGCGGCATTCATCCCGGCTACTACGCGCCGCTGAAAGGTGACACCAGCGGCACTATCGACGCAGAGGCCTTACTGTCGGTCACCCCGCCGCCACAGATGCCTGCCACCTTAGAAGCCGGCACTATTCACGGCTACTGCGTAGGAGAGCCTTGGAACCAGCAAGCCGTGTTTAAAGGCATTGGGGTACCGGTTATTACCGACTACGAGATTTGGAAAAACAATCCCGAAAAAGTGTTTGGTGTTAGTAATGAATGGGCGGAAAAATACCCCAACACTCACATTGCGGTCGTCAAAGCGATGATTCGCGCCGCAAAATGGCTGGACGACAACAACAACGCCAATCGCCCAGAGGCAGTAAAAATTCTATCAAAGTCGAGCTACGTTGGTGCCGACTACGATGTGATCGCCAACTCTATGACAGGCACATTTGAATACGAAAAAGGCGACAAACGCGAAGTCCCCGATTTCAACGTGTTCTTCCGGCACAACGCGACTTACCCCTACTACTCGGATGCCATTTGGTACTTAACCCAGATGCGCCGCTGGGGGCAGATTGCCGAACACAAGCCTGACAGCTGGTATATGGACATCGCCAAGAAAGTGTATCGCCCTGATATCTATCGACAAGCTGCTGAAGAGCTAATTGCAGAAGGTAAAGTCAGCGCCAGCGAATTCCCAAACTTCGCATCTGAAACTGGTTACAAACCACCGCAATCAGAGTTCATAGACAACATCACCTACGACGGTCGCAAGCCCAATGAGTACATCAGCAAATTTAGCATCGGCTTAAAAGCTAAAGATCTACTGAAGTAATCATCCTGCCCCGCCGCGGCGGGGCAATTTTGGAGCACATATGTTGAAACAAAATACCCTACATTATTTGAGTGTGGCGGGCTTTCGCTGGATGGTGCCGGTAATAAAACTCGCCTTCTGGGAAAACCCTCGCGAACAAGGGCAAGAAATCGTTAGATTAATTGCATTACCGCTATTTGCCATTCTCGTTTTTTTAGCAATCTGGTCCACTGCCGCCTCAAAAATCGATACCAGCCTCGGTACCTTTCCAGGGCCAGGCGTTGTCGCATCAGCCGCTAGTGGCTTATATCAGGAACATTTAGCGGAACGAGAAAAAGCCGAGGCGTTTTACCAGCGACAAGAGGACCGCAACAAAGTCAAATTAGCAAAAAACCCCGACGCAGAAGTTAAAATTCGTGACTACACCGGCAAACCCACCTACTTCGATCAAATTTTTACAAGTTTAATTACTGTCTTCACGGGCTTTCTAGTGGCGTCTATTATCGCGATTCCCATCGGGATAGCCTGCGGTCTCAGCCCACTGCTCAATACCGCGATAGCACCAATTATCCAAATATTAAAACCGGTGTCGCCACTGGCATGGTTACCGCTGGTTACCATGGTTGTCAGCGCTGTTTACGTAAGTGATGATCCCGCGTTTTCCAAATCGTTTATCAACTCGGCGATTACCGTCACGCTGTGCTGTATGTGGCCAACTCTCATTAATACTGCCGTTGGCGTTGCCAATATTGATAAAGACCTCATCAATGTCGGCCGAGTCATTCAACTTGGCTGGTTTACTCAGGTAACGAAAATCGCCATACCAGCCGCACTACCAATGATATTTACCGGCCTTCGAATTTCACTGGGCATTGGCTGGATGGTTCTCATCGCAGCTGAAATGCTCGCTCAGAATCCAGGGCTGGGAAAGTTTGTTTGGGATGAATTCCAAAATGGCAGCTCCGAATCCCTCGCCCGCATAATGGTCGCTGTTGTGACTATCGGCTTTATTGGCTTTGTACTGGACTCGTTCATGCATACGCTCCACAAAATGATAGCCCACGACGACGCTGGCGCTTAAGGAGTACGACATGTCTACCTATTTAGATATTTCACAAATCAGTATCGACTTCCCCACCAAAACAGGCCCCTTTAGAGCATTAGAAAAAGTTGACCTTAAAATAGCCAGAGGGGAATTCATATCACTTATCGGCCACTCGGGCTGTGGCAAATCAACCGTACTAAATATTGTCGCCGGCCTTTATCAAGCTACCGAAGGCGCTGTTGTTTTGGAGTCTAAAGAAGTTAACCAACCTGGCCCAGATCGTGCAGTAGTGTTCCAAAATCATTCATTATTCCCATGGTTAACGGTTTACCAAAATGTCGAATTGGCGGTCAAGCAAGTGTTTAAGGGCAGAAAGTCCAAGGCTGAAATACGACATTGGGTTGAGTACAATTTAGGCTTAGTACAAATGTCACACGCCAGCCACAAGCTGCCTGGAGAAATCTCTGGCGGAATGAAACAACGAGTCGGGATTGCCCGGGCACTGGCGATGGAGCCCAAAGTACTGCTTATGGACGAGCCTTTTGGAGCACTAGACGCACTTACGCGAGCACATTTACAAGACGCCCTAATGGAAATTCAAGCCGAATTGAACAATACCGTTATTCTGATCACTCACGACGTCGACGAAGCCGTTTTGCTATCTGATCGAATTGTGATGATGACCAACGGCCCTGCCGCTACTGTGGGGGAGATACTCAGCATTGATTTACCGCGTCCAAGAGAGCGATTAGCGTTAGCAGACAACGTAGATTACAACCACTACCGCGCAGCAGTACTGACATTCCTGCACCAAAAGCAGGCGAAGTCAGATCACAAAACGAGCACAAAAAAGCCGCATGAATTACGGCTAGCCGACACCAACAAACCAGCAGAAGTAGCGTTTAAAAAAGCAACAGGAGCTTAAAATGCCCACAATCAATAATAAAAATGGTATTCGCTTGGAAAAAACTGACATTAGTCTCGGCTTTATTCCGTTAACCGATTGCGCACCGCTGGTAATCGCTCTCGAAAAAGGCTATTTCCGCAACGAAGGACTGAATGTAACCCTCTCTAGGGAAGCATCTTGGGCGGGCATTCGCGACAAAGTAGGTCTAGGCATACTCGACGGCGCACAAATGCTCGCCTCTATTCCTGTCGCCTCCCGCCTAGGTGTTGGCGGGCCAAGAATAGATATGATCAGCGCCATGGTGCTGGACTTGAATGGCAATGCCATCACTGTCAATAATGACCTCTACGACCACCTATTTAGCGTTGATCCGCGCAGCGAGTTCAGCCCATTGATTGCCGCCCAGGCACTGCAATGCGTCGTTGAAGAAAATAAACGCGCCAAGCGGCCAAAATTACGTTTCGGTGTGGTTTACCCCTGCTCCACCCAAAGTTATGAACTGCGCTACTGGTTAGCTAGTGCCGGTATCGACCCCGATAGAGACATCGAAATTGTGGTCATTCCGCCCTCAAAAATGGTAACCGCCATGACCGACGGAGATATACACGGATTTTGTGTCGGAGAACCTTGGAACACCTTAGCGGTGCAACAACAACTTGGTCACGTGGTGGCTACAAAATACCAACTTTGGAATAACAGTCCTGAAAAAGTGTTTGCGGTTAGTGAGAGTTGGTCGAATGAAAACCCCGCCACTCACCAGGCTATTTTACGAGCTCTAATCAAAGCGTGTATTTGGCTCGATAAAAAAGAGAACCGTAAAACCGCAGCAAAAATGATCAGCCAAGCACCCTATATCGCCCTACCCGAAGAAACCGTCGCGCTTTCCCTTATGGGTTTATCCTTAAAGCATTTTGGGCAGATGCCAGAAAAGGTTGACGATTTCCATGTATTCCACCGGTACTCAGCAAACTTTCCATGGCTCAACCATGCCGAGTGGTTTATCTCCCAAATGTACCGCTGGGGCCAGCTAACGACACCGATTAACATCGAGGAGACCGTTGCCGCCGTATATAAACCATCGCTATTCCGCATCGCTGCCGAAGCCGTTGGTTTAGAAAGCCCCAGCATAGACAGAAAAACCGAAGGCAATTTACATGAGAAAAACTTGCTGATGAAGTCGCTGCAAATAGGCCCCAATCAATTTTTAGATGGCCAGGTAATTAGTGTCGGCGGCATTATTAAATACCTGGAACAACAAAGCCTATCCAAGGCCGACATCCCCGCGCTGCGACTTATTAACGTGCAAAAAGAGGCCTGAAGGCGCAAATGAAAGTACTACTGATTGATATTGATGATAGCCGCGCGAATAAAATTGACTCTATTTTGGCATCGGCCGGTATCGAGTTAATCAATTTCAACAATCAACATGCCGACATCTATCACATTGTGGGTGAAATGCACCCGGAAATCATTTTAGTCGATACCAACTCAGCTAACCGAGACACACTTGAGCACCTGGCGCAGCTCAACAAAGAATATCCCCGCACAGTAATTAAACTTGGTAATAATCGCTCGGAAAGTATTAATCGACTTGCGGCTGACGCGGGAATCAGCATTTACGCCATAGACAATATGCCGCCGCGTTTACTGCAGTCACTTATCGATATTACCTTGAGCTTTTTCCACAGCATTGATCGCTTGCGGGCTGAGGTGCTGGCACTGAAACCTGAAATAGATGCGCGCCAAATTTTAAACAGTGCCAAGAAGTTCATCGTTGACACGTATGGCCTTACCGACGAGCAAGCCACCGACCTACTCAACAAGAACGCCAATCGCCAAGGGCGCTCTATTACTGATGTTGCTCGCCAGCTAATGGAAACGGGGTCTTTTGTCTAACAAAATATAGCCGCGAGCAAACTTAAGCTGCCAAGGGCCCGCTATGAAAACGAAATAACTCGTCAGCGGTTTCAATCAACTCTTGTTCTTTTTGTTTAAACACCGCAATTCGCGGCGCAATATCTTCGGTAGCGTAGCGCTCGGCCAAATTCAAATAGTCTTTAAAGTGGCGGCTTTCAGATTTTAATAAGGAGTAATAAAAGGCGCTTAACTCGGTATCTAACAGCGGTGCTATGCGGGCAAATCGCTCGCACGAGCGCGCCTCAATTAAGGCGCCAATAATTAAAATATCGATGAGCTTATGCGGCTCACTGGTCCGCGCCTCAGCTCGTAAACCGTTGGCATAGCGTGCCGACGATAAATGCCGATATTCAATACCGCGCTTTTTCATAATGGCCATCACTTGTTCAAAGTGCCGCAGTTCTTCGCGCGCGAGCTTAGACATGCGATTCATTAAATCGGGCTTATCGACATAGCGAAAAATCAAATTTAATGCAGTACCCGCTGCTTTTTTTTCACAATTGGCATGATCAATCAGCATTTCTTCGGGGTGAGCCAAGGCGGCGTCAACCCATCCCTGCGGGGTTTCACAGGGCAAAAACGCTAAAATTTCGCTAATATCAACTGACATCGAAGTGTATCCGGCTTAATAAAACCGGCGCAGTATACCAAAATCCGACGCGGGATCAGAACCGAGTAGCGCTAGCGTCACCAAAAGAACTACTTCTCGGCGTGAAGATACATCCCTATATACCGCTGATAATGCGCTTCCGAAAGAAGATAAAACTCTTTATCTATCATGTCTCGCAGCTGTAAGAGGGGCACATCCCGATACTGCGAATCAAGTACAAAGCCAAACTGCGCAGGGTCGCTAATCTGGCCAGCGCCGGCCCGGAGTAACTGGAACAGCCAAATATATGGGCTCTTATGAGCTGGATAGCGAACCCGCTGAACCTGACACTGCCACTGCAAAATACGGGTATCGCGAATACTTAATTTATTCGACATCACCTGTATTAGGAAACCATCCAGGCGTTCATCAATAATCTGCTTTTGCTGATCGGTATAACTATTCCAGTCGATTACCTCGTGACTATATCGTTTGCAGCCGCGGCACACATCATCGCCCAGCGCGGTAGAACAGACGCCGGTACAGGGTGTAATGACACGGGGAATAGCGGTCGACAAATTTGGCTCCAATTTTGACAGCAGGCTTAGGCGCAAAGAGTAAGCTACCCTCAAAGCACAGGCAAGCGCGCTTATTCACTTAACCTATGTAGGGTTTTTCAGTATACTTGCAGCCCCCTATTTCGCATCGATGATGGGCATCGATAGCCCCGGCCCCGGCGATCCCGGTGGATACGGGTACCGAAACTGAAAAGAGGAGTTACACTGTGCTCGAAGCATATCGGAAACACGTCGACGAACGCGCCGCGCAAGGCATTGTTCCCCAGCCACTCAACGCTGAACAAGTCGCGGGCCTAATCGAGTTGCTCAAAAATCCGCCTGCTGGCGAAGAAGCAACCCTTGTTGACCTGATCTCCAACCGTGTACCACCAGGCGTTGACGAAGCCGCCTATGTTAAAGCAGGTTTCCTCGCCGCTCTGGTAAAAGACGAAGCAAGCAGCCCGCTAATCAGCAAAGAAGTTGCCGTTAAGCTCTTAGGCAATATGCACGGCGGCTACAACATTATCACCTTGGTAGAACTCCTCGACCACGCTGATTTAGCTAAACTCGCCGCCAAAGAGCTCAAGCACACCCTGCTGATGTTTGATGCCTTCCACGATGTAGAAGAAAAATCGAAAGCCGGAAATGCACTGGCGAAAGAAGTTATCCAAAGCTGGGCCGATGCTGAGTGGTTCACGAATCGCCCCGAAGTACCGGAAAGCATCGTTAATACCGTTTTTAAAGTCACCGGCGAAACCAATACCGATGACTTATCACCAGCACCAGACGCATGGTCACGCCCAGACATCCCGCTGCACGCATTGGCGATGTTCAAAATGGAACGCGACGGCATCAAGCCAGACGTCCAAGGCAGTGTTGGCCCACTAACGCTAATCAAAGAGCTAGAGAAAAAAGGCCACCCTATCTCCTTTGTCGGCGATGTTGTCGGTACGGGTTCTTCGCGTAAATCAGCAACCAACTCGGTACTGTGGTTCTTCGGTGACGATATGCCTGGCGTACCTAACAAGCGCTCTGGTGGTGTTTGTATCGGCAGTAAAGTGGCACCGATCTTCTACAACACCATGGAAGACGCTGGTGCATTGGTTTTCGAAGCTCCGGTTGACGACCTAAGCATGGGCGACGTCATTGAAATCCGCCCATACGACGGCGTGATCAAAAATGTTGAAACAGGCGCGACGCTGAGTACCTTCGAACTGAAGTCGCCTGTACTGTTAGACGAAGTTCGCGCTGGCGGCCGTATCAACCTGATTATCGGTCGCGGCCTAACGGCTAAAGCTCGCGAATCACTAGGTCTTCCTACCTCTACCCTGTTCCGTCTGCCAGAGCAGCCCGTCGACACAGGTAAAGGCTACACCCTAGCGCAAAAAATGGTTGGTCGCGCTTGCGGTTTACCAGAAGGCGAAGGCATTCGTCCAGGCACGTACTGCGAACCCAAAATGACCACGGTAGGATCGCAAGATACTACTGGCCCAATGACCCGCGACGAATTGAAAGATCTGGCCTGCCTAGGCTTCTCTGCCGATTTGACCATGCAGTCATTCTGCCATACCGCGGCCTACCCCAAGCCAATCGATATCGACACCCAGCACAATCTGCCTGACTTCATCATGACCCGTGGCGGTGTATCGCTGCGCCCAGGCGACGGCATCATCCACAGCTGGCTGAACCGTATGCTGCTGCCTGACACGGTCGGTACCGGTGGCGACTCACACACTCGCTTCCCCATGGGTATCTCTTTCCCGGCGGGTTCTGGTCTAGTTGCCTTCGCTGCTGCTACCGGTGTTATGCCACTGGATATGCCTGAATCTGTATTGGTTCGCTTTAAAGGCAAAATGCAGCCCGGTATTACCCTGCGCGATTTGGTTCACGCCATTCCTTACCAAGCCATTAAAGAAGGTCATCTGACCGTTGAGAAAAAGGGCAAGAAGAACATCTTCTCTGGCCGTATTCTCGAAATCGAAGGCTTGGCCGGTTTGACCGTTGAGCAGGCATTTGAATTGTCTGACGCCTCAGCGGAACGTTCTGCCGCCGGCTGTACCATCAAACAAGGCATTCCAGAGATTTCTGAATACCTGCGTTCGAACATCACCCTCCTTCGCTGGATGGTGAGCGAAGGCTACGGCGACAAGCGTACCCTAGAGCGTCGCGCCGCCAATATGGAAGCGTGGCTGGCGAACCCAAGCCTGCTCGAAGGCGATGCCGATGCCGAGTACGCAGCGGTTATTGAAATCGATCTAGACCAGCTAAAAGAGCCCGTTGTGTGCTGCCCTAACGACCCAGATGATGCGAAACTGCTGTCTGAAGTTGCTGGCGACAAAGTTGACGAAGTCTTCATTGGTAGCTGCATGACCAACATCGGCCACTTCCGCGCTGCAGGTAAACTGCTCGACGCCAACAAAGGCAGCTTGTCCACCCGTTTGTGGTTATCACCACCAACGAAAATGGACCAGCACACCCTAATGGAAGAAGGTTATTACAATATCTTCGGCGCATCTGGCGCACGTATGGAAATGCCTGGCTGCTCATTGTGCATGGGTAACCAAGCTCGTGTTGCCGACGGCTCAACCGTACTGTCTACCTCTACGCGTAACTTCCCCAACCGTCTCGGTAACGGCGCCAATGTCTACCTAACCTCTGCTGAACTAGCATCGGTTGGCGCGATCCTTGGCCGCCTGCCAACGCCGGCAGAGTATATGGAATACTGCAAAGATTTGGATGCCATGTCTGGCGAGATTTATCGCTACATGAACTTCGATCAGATTGCCTCCTTCCAAAAAGGTGCGGAAGAAGGCAAGCGTATTGCATCGGTAGAAATTACAGAAGTAACTATGTAAGTGCGACGCAAGTCTTTGACTTAAGTCGTTAAAAGGAAGCCGCCTTCGGGCGGCTTTTTTACGTCTGCGATTTATGTAAACTTAAACCACTAGGAAAAAAAGATGCATTTCTAAAGGATCGAACGATAAACACGCCAGCTAAACCTCATGTGTATTTTAAAAAAGCCTACTAAACAAACATAAAACGCAGCCCTAAAAAATACTCAAAACGTCATTATTATCTTGGCAGTTGTTAGAATGACTTAGGTGCGTAACCGGTAACTTCCGTTATGCCCATCTCCTTACCTAAAGCTGTCAAAGGATGAACAACGATAAGGCCGCGTACAGACTTTTTAAACTTGCCCATATCGGCCTGTTCGACTTTAGTAAGCACTCGATTAAAAGCCAGCGCCTTCAAAGCTTCAACCTGAGCAGAATTATTACGACTCTGCATACCTTTGATACTGGCGATCTTCTTGTTCACTGTTGCCAGCTCACGTTTAAACTGAAGAACCAGAGGCTGATTATCCTTGGCCTTCGCGTCATCTAATTTCCGTCGAAGAAGGTCTAGTTTATTGTTTAACTGCTGGATATCTTTGTTTAAATTCATTGTCCGCTCTCATTCAATTTTTACATGACACAGTGAACGCTCTTTCGACATGTATCACTAATGGCGGCAGTATAACAATATCCAGGAAACAAACGGCGATAAAGCACCGAGGTTATCGTAACGTTCGCCCATGTAACTAAGGAGCCTAGCCGAAAAAGTTCGATATCGGTGCTAGAAATGCAAACCAGTACTTACACGGTTGAGAACCAAACTAACTGGCATCGGCACCCGATCTTTGCGGCAAATACTTCAGCACGTAAGGCTTTCGCAGCACCAAAAACGCGGCGGGCACAAAGAACAATGACAAAATGGTGGTTAACACCGTACCGCCTGCGAGTACCACGGCAAACGGCGGCCAAAAGCCGCCGCCTGACAAAATCAAAGGAATCAGTCCTGCAACGGTGGTAATTGTTGTCGAACTAATATGCTTCGTGCACACCGACACAATATCTACAATCTCTGCCTTATCGCCAGCCATAGCTAAAGGCGACGCTTTAAGTTCGGTCAAGATCACAATGGCTGCGTTCACTGCCAGCCCCATCAAGCCCATCAAACCGATAATTGCTGTAAAGCCAAAAGGATACTGGCCAAGCCACAAACTTAGCATTCCCATTCCCGCCGACTGAAACGCGACCGCAAATACCAAGGCCGATAATCGAAAGGAGTCAAACGCCATCACCACGGTAACTATGAGCAGAACAAAAATGATACCAACGCTGCCCATGAGGTTACCAACTGCCTCATTACGGCTTTCCGATTCACCACCAATTTCGAGTGTGTAGCCCGTTGGCACTTCAAAATTTTCCTCCGCTAATCGGACTTTTATGCGATCCAGCACCTCTGAGGGGAGTACATCATCTCGAATAAATATCCCCACCATATTTACCCGCCGGCCATCGCGTCGAGATATTTTAGCCTGCGCGGGCCGCAACTCCACATTGGCCAGAGCTGACAACGGCCTTGGGCCCGATGGCAGTGCCAGTGGAAAGGTCATCAATCTATCGATACTGGTGGCTTTCACATCAGCACCGGACACACGCACTGGTAACTGCTGAGTACCGTCCAACATACTACTGCTCACCACGCCATCAATACTCGCCGCGAGTAAGGATGACACATCTTTCAGCCCAACTTGGCTCCGCTGAGCTTCACTCTCATCAATATCCAACCACACTTTCGGCACTACTTGACCAAGCGTGTCCTGCACGTGAACAACACCTTCGGTCTCCTGTGCGATTCGACGCAGCTCATCACCCATGGATTTTAAGCGCGGTAAACTGCTGCCATACAAACGGAGCTCGACCGGCGCATTGGCCGGTGGCCCTTGAGAGAGACGCTGCACGATAATTTGATAATCGGGAAAGGCCTCATCCAGCTCCCCCTGCAATACGGCGATTAAGCGGTTGGCCTGCGCAAAGTCCACCATCGTCATCATACTCTGCGCGTAGTTAGATGCGCCGTCTTTGGTATTGGTCAAATTGTAATAAAACGACAATGCACTGCGGCCGATAAACCAGTGCAAGGAAGTCACTTCCGGGTGGCGATTTATCACTTCAGCCACTTGCTCTGTCGCCCGCCGCGTATGCTCAATACTACTGCCAGCTGGCAGGTAAATTTCGAGGTTTATCATGTCGCGGTCCGACGGCGGGAAAAACTGTTCTGGCAGGGTTTGAATGGTAATAAAGCCCAGCACAGGTAATATGCAAGCCACCATCATCATCCGTCGAGGACGGAGTAACACCCACGACAATAACCGACGAAACCAACTATTTAAACGCGGAGCAGCTATTCCGCTTGCCTGATTATTTGACAGCCATTTCCCTGCCACGGGCGCGATAATGAAGAGGGAAATCACCCAAGAACCAAGCAGTGAAAATATAACCGCGCGAGCTAATGGACCTATAAATTCACCTGCTGGTCCCGGCATAAGGACCACCGGCATAAAGGTTAATATCGTTGTTAACGTTGACCCAAGTAAAGGAACCCATAGATGACGGAGTGCTTTTGTCGCTGCTGCTACAGCGGAATAGCCATCACGGCGATATCGCATTACGGTATCAGCAACGACAATCGCATTGTCTACCATGATCCCCAAAGCCACTATCAGACCTGTCACCGACATCTGATGGATAGGTAGGTCCGTCATCCTCATACAAGCCAGAGAAAACAGCATCGTCAATGGTAAGGACAGGGCGACAATCACAGCTGATCGCCAACCTAGGGTGACAAGTAGGATCGCGAAAATGAACGCAAAACCGAGCAAGATATTATTTACTAAATCACCCAAACGCACATCGTTATAGCGCTCTTGAACAAAAAGTTCTTTTAGTTTGATCTCATCCGGCAATGTTGTCGCAAAATTAGCGACCTCTGCTTGCAGTGCGGCGGTCCAGCGATCACCCCGCATATCAGGCAACATCCGAGACCCAATTGCGATGGCACGCTCGCCACTCACTATTGCCATATCTCTGGGGACATCTGGCTGCCCATGGTAAACCTGAGCAATATCCTGCAGCTGAAGGGATCCGCCACCAGGAAAGGTCAATATTGGGGTGCGCTTAATGCGCTCAACGGCATCAAACCCGCCAATTAACTCAATAGAGATACGCTGCTGGTCATTGGTCAGCTCGCCGGCCGCCGTTTTCGCGTCACTGTCACGCAGTATTGCTGCGATTCTGGGTACATCCAAGCCAACTGCCGCTGCCTTAACAACATCCACTTTGACTTGTACTTCTTCTGCTGGGGCACCAACAATCTCCACAATGTCGGTACCGGTTAAGTTTCTTAACCTGCTCGCCAACTCATCGGAGTAACGACCCAAGCGCAATAAATCTGCTGACCCGCTTCCCTCCCACATTAACGCGCCAATCCACGTAAACGCCGAGTGGCGGTCGGTGTCTAAATACGGCTCGCCCGCGCCATCAGGGAGTTGACGTGCAGTCTGTTGAATTTTGTCTCTTAACTCAGCCCAGAGTTGATCCCCATCCTCCTGCAATACAGCATCTTCTAGCTGCACAACAATCACAGACACACCACCACTAGAATGGGCGGTGATATGAAGCACCTCAGGCACCGTACGAATAGCATTTTCAAGTGGTTCAGCAATCAGGCTTTCCACCCGTTCTGCGCTGGCGCCGGGAAAGGGCGTCACTAGTATTGCGTGACGATTTACAAGGTGGGGATCCTCAAGTCGCGGCAAACTGGCCACAGCAGCAAGACCAGCCACCAGTATCAAGGCGATCAGAAGCGCAACCATGCGAGGATTAGTCAGCATTTTAGAGATCATATCGAATTACTCAGCCGCCAGGCTGACATGCAGCCCCGGCGAAAGGCCGTGTAGACCTGCCGTAACCACCCGATCGCCGGTCTGTAACTCACCATCGACATAGACCCGACCTTGGTATTGAAAAACCGGCTGCACCGAACGCTTTCTTAATTGATACAAACCGTCATCTGCGGGAGCGAGAAAATAGACCGCCCAGGTTCCCCGAACGTCTTCTAACAGAGCCGACAATGGCAGCCAAAATCCGGCAACCTGCCGCTTTTCAGGGAAGTGCAAATAGGTAGTATTGCCATCAACCGCAGACGTCTCGGGCGGTAATTGAACCCGCACCGTACGTGTCTGAGTTCGCCAGTCTAAATTTTGAGCTACGGAAATGACAGATACCGGCCACCGGCCAAAGTCACCAGAAATCACTAACTGTTGACCATAGCTAAGATTTCGACCTAAACGATCGGAGATACCAAACACCGCCTCGGTACTGCCAGTAACAACTAACTGCATCAAGGGCTGTCCGGCGCTGACCAACACGCCCTCTTCTAAATTCTGAGTAGATACCTCGCCGCTAAAGGGTGCCGTCATCCGAGACTTTTTCATTCGCAAGTCCACACCTCTCAGACGGGCATCAACCTGTGACAACTGAGCCTCGGTCGCACTACGCCGAGAAGTTAATTCATCAAGCTGGCCTGCCGATACGTAGCCACTCTCACGCAAATTACGAAACCGAATAACGTCTTTCTCTAATTGCTCTAATCTCGCGCTAACTTCTTGTTGCGCGGCAAGCAATTCTGACTTTTCTATTTCTAAAGATCGAGTATCAAGGCGCGCAAGAACGTCCCCTGCCTTTACTTGTTGGCCGTCTTCCACCGAGACCTCGGCAACTTTCCCGTCGAGCTCAAAGCCAATATCAGCCCGCTGACTGCCCACTACTCTGCCTGCAAATAAGCGCTGTGCCTCGTACGCCGGTAGCCGCTCTATTACTGCGCTACTAACACGATGAACGGTGATTTCAGCGAGTGCGCCGGGTGGCGTGAGCCAAGCTGTCGCGAAAAAACACGCCAACATAATAAAACGCTGCATAAACAAAACTCGATATAGTGTGAACCGCTCGAATATAAATAAACCATACTAGACTGTCTAGTCTATTTTAGATAAATTAGTATTACAGTTCAGCAACATCCGTCGTCGCGCAACATATTGAAAGAAGGCAAACAACACCGTGCAAGAAAAACGCGTTAGACTAAAAAGCGAAGAAAAGCGTAATCAGATTATTGACGCTGCAGGAGCGCTATTCATCGTGAATGGCTTTGAAAAAGTCAGCATGGAGGAAATCGCCAAATCAGCGGGCGTATCAAAGCAAACGGTGTACAGCCATTTTGGAAATAAACAGCAATTATTTACCGCCGCCATTGACTGTAAATGTGAAGAATACGACCTTGCGCCCAACAAAATACCAAGCGCAATGCACTGCGAAGAATACTTGCGTTTTTTTTGCACTCACCTCGCCGCCCTACTCATAAGTGACGATGCAATCGGTATGTTTAGGGTTTGTGTCGCCGAAGCCGGACGTTCAGAAGTGAGCGACTTATATTGGCAGGCAGGACCTCAAAAAATAAGAAGCCAGCTCAACGCCTATTTAGCGGAGCAAAACAAATTATCAACTTTAAAAATCGACGATATTGACACGGCGGCAAGCCAACTTATCGCCATGGTGGTATGTGAGTCTCAATTTCGCAGCCTACTTGGGTTAGAAAAGCTAAAATCAGATTCCGATCTACATCTCTACGCGGAAAAGTGTGCAGAAATGTTTTACAAATCCTACCGAGCATAGCAAGGCACAGGTTAGGTTATCGGAGTTGCCACCACAGCACTACAGAGGGGCTCACACCGAGTATCAATAAGCCGTTAATGATTAACACTTATCTTCGCTGAAAGCTTCAACCTCAGTATTTTTAGAACCGTTTAGTTGAATCACAGCCTTTTGTAGAATAATACTATTTGGGTAAGTTACTGTGCTGCCGTCATCTCGGCGAATCAGCACATGAAACAGCGCTATTTCCACAATTTTGCCGCTAATATCATCATCCTTATCGACAACTTTGATTCGATCGCCGATACGATAAGGGAAGGCAAAAAAGATAATCACACCTGCCGTAATATTGCTGAGAATCGACCATTGCGCTACGAGAGCAATACCCAACACAGCCAAAAAAGACGACATAAATATAAAGACTTGTTGATAGCCCAAGCCAAAAAGAAAACAAGTGAAAATAAAGCCCATCAGTAAAAAACCGATGTTCACCGCTTTTCTCACATAGCCCAAACGCAGTGCAGATATTCGATTTTTATTTGCAAACTGCAGCAGTATACCGGTCACAATTCGATTTAAATAAATCATTAGCGCAACAACAACGACAACAAGTACTACTTTGGTAATCACTTCACTCACCCTCTAATGCTTTAATAGCTGACTTGTCCAACCATTTTCGCGGACGTCGATATGTTTTCAACTTTCGCAAACTCCGCTGATAATTTTCACCACCAGCCGAAGAATAACTACACTCACTAAATAAACGTGTTTGCACCGCCAGCCATTCATACCAAACGGGATATTCAAACATCACTCTGCGTAAAAAATCCTCGGGGGTTTCGCCAGCCAATCTTGGAACACCCCGTCTCGCCAACGCCCTGCAGCTCGCCAAGTAATATCGCGCAGCCAAATCCTCACTCTGCCTCGTAGGTAGGCGCAAACTAAAAAAGGCGACAATCGCTAACGGTAAACCACCCACTAGCATAACCGCAATCAACATACGCTGGGGACTAATTTCCCCAAGCACTCCCCGCAAAAAATTGTTTTGGATATTGCTGTCAAAATTCAACACCCATCGAGCCCAAGCATAATTCATATTATCGACAAAATAACGCAGGCGAGTGGCCCACTCAAATCGTCTTAGCGACATCGGTGAGTCTTGTAAATAGCCGCTCTGTCTACTCAATAGTGCTTCTGCACCGAGGCGTATACGAGAAGGGGCGACTGTCGCCGTAGGGTCAACTCTCACCCACCCTTCGTCCTCGTACCAAACCTCAGCCCATGCATGAGCGTCAGATTGATGCACCAGTAAATAGCCATCGCGCTTATTGAACTCACCGCCGTGATAACCCACTACAATCCGTGCAGGCACACCCGCTGCTCGCATTAAATAGACAAAGCTGCCAGCAAAATGCTCGCAATAGCCCTGCTGAGTATTGAACAAAAACTCATCAACGTTATTTTGTCCCAATAGCGGCGGAGTCAGGGTGTACACAAAGGGAGTTGCTTTATAGAACGCAATCGCGGCACTCACTCGATCCCTTGGCTCTAAAAATTTTTCTTGCCATTGCGCAGCTAAAGCACGCGCTTGAGAATTTTCTGAACGACTGCCCAGCTGTAAATTTTGACGCTGACCGCCCGAGTCATCCATAAGCGGCTGATCAAAATTACTCTTAGCAGAATATTCTACGCGACCGTTAATAGGCTTTTTACTCAGCCACTGGTGCTGAGCTGAATAGTAAACGTCGTCGCGATCAATCTTGCCTAGTGGTAAGACGTAAAACCACTGGTGTAAGGCAGATTCCAGGGTCACTGTGTAAGATACAAAAGGTTCTGAAAGAGCAGCTTGCGAGATTTTATTTCGGGCTGACCATGTATTTCGACTCCAGCGTCGACCATCAAACTCATCAAGAACCAATCCACGCCAATACAGCGATGCTAGATCCGGCAGCTCACCGTCAAAACGAACTCGAAAAGCCAACTCGCCAGACTGGCTTAATTTTGCGATGTCACCAAATTCTAAGGAGTCTGACATACCGACTTTGCCCTGCCCTCCGGGCAATGGCATTGTCCAGAGCGGCCCGATGCGCGGAAAAATCACAAATAGGAGTAACATCAACGGCAGAGATTGCAGTGCCATCAGCCCTACCGATCGCAACATCGTAGTGACTGCTGTTTTATCTCGATTCATAGTTTGCTGAGCACCGAGTAAGGCCGCGACCTGCAGCAAACTGAGTAAGACATCAATTATTTGCTGGGAAAATAGCAAATTGCAGGCAACTACAAAATAACTGAGCATAAGCACTAGCCAGTGATCTCGCTCGGTTTTGAGTTCCAGCAACTTTAAAATGACAGCGAGGACAAGTATTGCCACCATCGCCTCAATGGCAAAAAGCGACGCAAACGAAAAATAAACACCGACGATGGCTGCGAGAGCCAACAAGCCTTTCACCGCACCTATGGGGAACGACCACCCCGCCGAAATTATCCGCCAATACCACCACGCTGACGCCACCCACACGGCAATAATCCACAGCGGCAGTACCGCAACTAAAGGAAGTATCGCCAATAATTGTGCGAGCAATAACCAGACAACAGCATGACGGTTTTCAGCTGCGTTCATGACCTCTGCCTCGTTCTAGTTAAGGTCTTCACGCTAGTGTCCCTTAACATAAGTTCGTCGATTCTCAGCGTCTCCCGTATGCCTTGTGCCAAGGCGCGCTCGCCGGTAAGGGTGCCACCCTTTTCAAGGCGTGCAATGCCGCCCACAAGGCACACGGGAGGCGCCCTGCGGGAATGATCAATCAGCCCCGCTACTGCGTTGCAGCCCTTGCCAATAGGCCCGCTATGGGCGGCAGGCTGCGCCTTATTTCGAGGCTGATTGCGCATTCTGAATGGCGATGAACTTAACTTAAGGGACACTAGTACAAAGCCAATGCACGTAAAATACGGGTCAACTGATCGCCGCCGCTTGCTGCAGAGATCTTTACTCCAGGCATTTGCAGGCCGAAGGATAACCCTCGGGTATTACAATCCAGAGCCCAGGCGCACAAGGTACTCAATCGTTCCTCTACCCCAAGGCCCTCAAGCTCATTCCAATCCAGTATTAATTCATCAGATTGCGATTGTTCAAACTGCTTAGTCTGCAAAACCTGCCCTTTGGCGTAAGCCTTCCAAAAAATTCGGCGGGGTGGCTGGCCAGGCTGATAAAGCTGGAAGCCAGTAAATTCATCTCCGTCTCGGCTAATATCGGGAATACTGCCCTCACCTTCTGCAGCGCTATTCACTAAAGGCCGCAAAAGCCGCGCCTGGGGATAAACAAGACAATGCCAATCAAGTTTAGGCGCACTCCAGCAGCGCAATATACCTAAAGGATAACGGGTGGTAATAGTCATACGACTCGGCCGCATGGCACCGCGTTTAAGCGCTGGGTACTTTAGAATTACGCTGCTACCCCCTTTTTTTGCATCGAGGCTACACGTCACCGCGGCCTGCTCGGTAAACCCCAAATACAATCGATGTCTATCCCGTCCGCCCGCCTCTAGATGTAAGTGAAACGAAGCTAATTGACCGGCAAACACCGGCTCCGCTGCCCCGGCGCGCAGGGTTATTCCAGCTAGATTCGCAAAGGTGTGAAGAATCGCGACCAGAAGAAGACTGAAGAGCCAGAAGGTCAGCGCAAAAATCAGATTATTTTGGTAGTTGATAGCCAGTATAAGGAGGCCGAGAAGCATGACCAGGTAGGCAGCGCCGCCGCGGGAGGGAATAATAAAAATTCGGCGTTGATTGAGTTCTACGTGACTACAAGGTGGGCTGCGCTTTTCTAACCAAGCGTCAAAGCGGCGACGAACAAACGCTGTCATTTTGCCCGCCATAATTACACCACTACCGGCACCTGTGACAACAAACGCCGTATTAAATCAGGGCCATCATTTTGATTGTCCGCCGCTGGTTTTAAACGGTGAGCGGCGACCGGTTCCAATAAAAATTGAATATCATCCGGCAAAACGTATTCGCGCCCCTCTAACATTGCCCACGCTTTTGCCGCTTGTATCAATGCCAATGCGGCGCGAGTAGAAAGCCCGAAAGCATAATGGGAATCCTGCCTAGTGAAAGCGATTAGCCTCTGCACATAGGATATAACACTATCGCGAATCTCAATTTTATCGACCATCGCCTGTAGGGAAATAATTTTTTCTGCGCTGAGTAAGGCTCGCAATTGGCCAATAATGGCACGGGGATCCCCCCCCGCAAGTAACTGTCGCTCTGACAATTCATCCGGGTAACCCAGCGAGATGCGCATTAGAAAACGATCAAGCTGAGATTCCGGCAATGGAAATGTACCTGATTGAAACCACGGATTTTGCGTTGCCATAACGAAAAATGGGGCAGGCAGAACTCGCGTCTCACCTTCGATAGTAACCTGCTTTTCAGCCATTGCTTCTAACAGAGCACTTTGGGTTTTCGGGCTTGCGCGGTTTATCTCATCGACTAATAGAAATTGGGTAAAAACCGGGCCGGCGTGAAAGTGAAAGGCGTTGCTATTCCGATCAAAAATAGACACCCCAAGAATATCAGAGGGCAATAGATCACTGGTAAATTGCATACGCTGATAATCTAGCCCCGTCACTTTAGCGAAAGCTTGCGACAAGGTTGTCTTACCCACACCAGGCACATCTTCTATCAGCAAGTGCCCTCTCGCCAGCAGACAGCAAAGTGCTTGGCGCACCTGCCTATCTTTGCCCAGCACAACTTTAGATATCTCTTGGATAACCTGCGCGAAGATATCCATGTATTACAGCGCGCCCAAACCGCGCTGCATATCTTTTCGCAAATCTTCAATATCTTCCAAACCGACAGACACTCGAATCAAATTATCAGCAATACCAGCTTGCTGACGCTGCTCGGGGCTAAGACGACCGTGAGTGGTTGTTGCCGGATGAACAATAGTGGTCTTCGCATCACCCAAATTAGCCGTTATAGAAACTAAACGGGTCGCATCTATAAATCGCCAAGCGGCATCTTTGTCACTGCCAACTTCAAAGGACAGCACACCGCCAAACGCCTTTTGCTGCGATGCCGCAAGCGCATGCTGAGGATGATCGGGCAGCCCGGAGTAATACACTTTTTTGACACCAGCTTGCTCTTGCAACCACGTCGCCAATGCAAGTGCACTAGCGCTATGTGCCGTCATTCGCAAGCGCAAGGTCTCTAGGCCTTTTAAGAAAACCCATGCATTGAATGGGCTCATACTAGGACCCGCTGTACGAATAAAACCAAGCACTTCATTCATCTGTTCTCTGCGACCGACGACCGCACCACCCACAGCGCGCCCCTGCCCATCAAGATACTTGGTCGCAGAATGCACAACGATATCAGCACCCAGTGCCAAGGGTTGTTGCAGTGCCGGAGTACAAAAACAATTATCAACTACTAGCCAGGCATTATGTTGATGAGCTACGTCCGCCAAGGCGCGAATATCCGCAATCTCAGACAGCGGGTTGGAAGGCGTTTCCAACAGCAATATTTTAGTGTTCGGGCGTATCGCATCGCGCCATTGCTGCACATCAATCGGCGACACAAAGGTCGCGTCAATACCTAACTTAGCAAGATACTTTGTCAGTAAAACGGTGGTTGTACCAAATACGCTGCGCGAACACACTATATGATCGCCTGACTGAAGCAAGGCCATGCAGGTACTTAGTATTGCGGCCATACCCGACGCAGTAGCGACGCCCATTTCCGCGCCTTCCAAAGCGGCTATGCGCTCTTCAAACGTCCGCACGGTAGGATTGGTATAACGCGAATAAACATTGCCGGCTTGTTCGCCTGAGAATCTTGCCGCCGCCTCAGCTGCTGATGCGAACACATAGCTTGAGGTCATAAAAATAGGCTCAGCGTGTTCGCCCTCGGCGGTGCGTACCTGACCTGCGCGCACCGCGCGCGTGTCAAGCTCAGCCTCTGCCAATACCGCTTGGCGCTGCGCCAGATAGTCTTGCTCGGTCATTATTGTTGCTCTCTCCGCCACTCAGCTCGCAATATTACGTCGTCTCTTATGATACGTCGTTGTGCAGGCCAATCAAGGCACCTTCACCGATAACCGCATTTCGCTCACTTTGAGAGTCGTCATTGCGATCTGCTGCAAGCTTATCCAAATAGGCCTGATCAACATCACCGGTGACGTAATTGCCGTCAAATACCGAACACTCGAAATGCGTAATTTTGGGATTACCTTCTGAGGAACAACTCACCAAATCATCAAGGTCCTGATAAAGCAGCCAGTCGGCGCCAATTTCCGTCTGCACCTCGTCTGGCGTGCGGCCGTGTGCAATGAGCTCCTCAGCTGAGGGCATATCAATACCGTAAACATTGGGGTAACGCACCGGCGGCGCGGCGGAAGCAAAATACACTTTGCGTGCGCCCGCATCGCGTGCCATTTCTATAATTTGCTGGCAGGTCGTGCCACGGACGATAGAGTCGTCTACCAACATGACGTTCTTGTCTTTAAACTCCAAACCAATGGCGTTCAATTTTTGTTTGACTGATTTTTTGCGTGCACTTTGGCCGGGCATGATAAACGTGCGACCAATGTAGCGATTTTTCACCAGACCTTCGCGGAATTTAACACCCAATTTTGCCGCCATAGACTGGGCAGCGATACGACTGGAATCTGGAATCGGCACGATAACATCAATGTCATGATCCGGATATTCGCGCAAAATCTTCTCTGCTAAACGCTCGCCCTGACGTAGACGAGATTTATAAACCGAGATGCCATCCATGATCGAGTCTGGTCGTGCGAAGTAGACGTGTTCAAAAATACAGGGGCGGTAATCGCTAATTTCCGCGCAACGGCGAACATGAATCTCACCATTGGTTTCGATATAGACCGCCTCGCCGGGTGCAACGTCGCCAATTAATTTATAGCCTAAACCATCGAGAGCCACGCTCTCAGACGCCAACATATACTCTTTACCTTGCGCAGATTCGCGCACGCCGTAAACCAGGGGGCGGATGCCATTGGGGTCTCTAAAGCCAATAATGCCGTAGTTTGCGATCATCGCGACAACCGCATAACCACCTTTACAACGATAATGCACGCCACTAACCGCAGCAAACACATCGTCAGCAGTCGGCACTAATTTACCCAATTTTTGCAGCTCATGGGCGAACACGTTCAGCAATACTTCGGAGTCAGACTCAGTATTCAAGTGACGCAAATCAGATTGGAATAATTCTTTTGACAGCTCAGCAGCGTTGGTTAAATTGCCGTTGTGGGCAAGGCTGATTCCGTATGGCGAGTTAACGTAAAAAGGCTGCGCCAAGGCGGGACTTGAACTACCCGCGGTTGGATAGCGCACATGGCCAATGCCAATATTGCCCAATAGACGCTGCATATGCCGCGTGTGAAAAACATCTTTAACTAAACCATTGCCTTTGCGTTGATTTAATTTTCCATGCTCAAATGTCACGATACCAGCAGCATCTTGACCACGGTGCTGCAGCACCGTTAACGCATCGTACAAATCCTGGTTTACATTAGTCTTAGCGACTATACCCGCGATGCCACACATGCAGTACTACCTCATTAGGACGAAGATCAAACGCGATTAATTACTCTGACTGGCCAGTAATGACGAGCCCCAGTTAACCACATCATTGAAGCTCTGCTCTGACCAGTCCTTCATCAACAGAAACTCGGGGACCAGCTGAGACTCCTTCCACCACTGATCATTTTCAACACCCGTCAACAGCGACGGTAATAACACCAAGACTGCCAGCACCACAATTAAGCCTCGGGCGGTACCAAAGATCATGCCGAGCAAGCGATCGGTACCACTTAAACCCGTGCGTTTCACCATGACAGCAATTATATGAGTGACTAAACTGCCCACCACTAAGGTGGTAATAAAGACGAGAATATAGGCGAGTATTTCGCGCATATATATTTTGTCGATTAAGGGCTCGAGCAAAGCAACTGCTTGAGGATGAAAGGCAACAGCGACAAAAAATGCGATAGCCCAGGTCAACAAAGACAGCGCTTCTTTTACAAAACCACGTATCAAACTGATAAGTGCCGAGGCTGTCACAATGCCAAGAATGGCCCAGTCAGCCCAGTTAAACGTGCTTAGCACTGTAAGCGGCTCCCGCAAGAATTCGAGACGCGAATTCTAACAAGCCCAGCGCCGCATCCCAAGTAAGATTTTGCTTTAAGCACCAACTAAGGCTCAAATCGGTTAACAATTGACTTCACATTAAAGCGCTTATTGATAGCAGCTTGCTGCGATACAGCTTTCTCGTTGCTAATTACCGGCCCCACTAATACACGATAGAGCGGCTTTGAGTTTCGCTGAATTTTATCAATAAATGCCTTGTAGCCTGCGCCCTGCAGGGACTTCAGTAACGCTTCTGCATTCGACTCGCTACCAAAAACCCCAACCTGCACGACCCATGCCGGTGGCAAGCCATTAGCGTCTAACTTTTCCTTGCTAAGCGGTGTAGGCGCTGACTTTTTCACCTCAACAGGTTTCGGCTTAGCAACCACAGCTGGTGATGCCGTTTCGCGAGCACTAGGTTCAGGAACATTCGCCGCTTCCGCCCGTACTGCCGCCCCCTTTTCCGAGTCTTCATCGGCAATAGGCATATTTGGCTGTTCCGGCACCAGCTGAGTATCTGCCGGCATAACGCCGTCGGGTTTCTGCGGCGGCGTATCGATTACCGGGTCAACCAAAGGTGCGTCTGGAATCTGCGTATCTCTGTCTAATTTGTACGCTGCAGGGCCTGTAAATAACAGTGACCAAAGTATCACCCCGCCACATAGCAAAACGAGTGCACCGACCAAGCGTTGTCTCATCATGTCGTATCCCCTACTACTTATTCTGCGCTGAGCCTGTCAGCGAATTCTGCCATGGCAGCGGCCACAGTGAAAAATGAACCAAAAACCACTAAGCGATCACCTGCCGACAGACTCGACAAAGCGCTATCCAAGTTTTCGCCAAACGAATCGCCAACTGACACCTGAGCAACCCCCTGCGCTTGCAGCGCCACTTTTACTTCTTCAGCTGTTGCCGCTCGATCATTCCCTAGCAGCGGCACCAAAGTCCAGTGTGCAAAACAGGGTTTGACTATGGCTATAATCTGGTCAATCGCCTTGTCTGCCATCACGGCAAACAAACACGTCGTCCGACCGCCAATAGGATTGGCAACCAAGTGATCGTACAGTATTTGCACCGATGCGGGATTGTGCGCCACATCCAACACAAGATCGATACCGCGATAATTGATATGCTCACAGCGGCCGGAAATGTTAACCGTGCTCAACCCCTGCCGTATGGATTCTTCAGATAGGGGTAAGTCAATATATTGCAAGGCCTGCAACACGGTCGCGGCGTTGTCTATGAGCAACGGCGAACGAGGTAAGTCCTTATATTCACACCGCTCACCATTTTTTGCTAGGCCTTGCCACGACCAGGTGGAGCCAGTCTGTTCTGTGAAGCTAAAATCGTCGTCGCGACAAACGAGCGTTGCCCCCAGCTGCAAGCCATAATCTAAAAGAGCCTGCGGAGGCTGAGGATCACCAATAATTGCCGGCCGGCCAGATCTAAAAACCCCCGCCTTTTCACGGCCAATCATTTCTCGATCAGAGCCCAACCAAGCTTCGTGATCGATGGCAATAGAGCTGACTATGGCAACATCAGCGTCAACTATATTCACGGCATCTAAACGACCGCCTAAACCAACCTCAAGCACCGCAACGTCCACAGCCTGCTGCTCAAAAATGAGCAGCGCAGCCAAGGTGCCGAACTCAAAGTACGTCAGCGAGATCTCGCCTCGGGCTTCATCTATCGCAGCAAACGCACTGCACAGAGTCTCGTCGTCGACATTGTTACCTGCGACAACGATGCGCTCTTGATAATGAATGATATGGGGGGAAGTATAAGCGCCGACTCGATAGCCCTGCTGACCAAATATCGACGACAGCAGAGCCACACAAGAGCCTTTACCATTAGTACCGGCAACGGTAATTACCGGCATATTAAGCGTGATATTAAGTTGCAGTGCGACTCGCGCGATGCGCTCAAGACCGAGATCGATATCGCGGGGATGCTGAGTTTCCATCCACCGCAACCAATCGCCGACCTGTGTGTACCTCATAAAGTGTAATTAGCGCTGATAATGCATCAAGCCGCCGAGCACCCGACCGAGGGTGTCACGCATATCCGCGCGACGAACAATCATATCGATAGCGCCATGTGCCAGCAAAAACTCGCTGCGCTGGAATCCCGGCGGCAATTTTTGACGGATCGTTTGCTCGATAATATTCGGACCAGCAAAGCCCGCACGCGCACCAGGCTCCGCAACATTTATGTCGCCCAGCAAGGCCAGGCTCGCGGAAACCCCACCGTAAATTGGGTCGGTCATAACCGATATATAGGGAACACTATTTTGCTTCAACCGCTCCAGTACCGCGCTGGTTTTAGCCATCTGCATAAGAGAGATAAGCGCTTCCTGCATACGAGCACCACCCGACGCAGAAAAACAAATCAGCGGGCAGCGTTCCTTAAGAGCAACATTCGCCGCTTGCGTGAATTTCTCGCCCACCGCAGATCCCATCGAGCCACCGTGGAAATTAAACTCAAAGGCAACAACCACTACGGGTAAATCTTTTACCTTACCTTTATAGGCAATTAACGCGTCTTTCTCACCAGTTGCTTTTTGCGCCGCGGTTAAACGATCGCGATACTTCTTTTTGTCTTTGAATTTGAGTCGGTCGACGGGTTCGATATGACTAAGAATTTCTTCGCGGCCCGCCTCGTCTAAAAACAAAGCAATTCGACGCCGCGCGCCAATACGCATGTGATGATCACATTTAGGACAAACATCTTGGTTACTTTCTAGTTCGGGACGATAAAGTACCGCTTCACACTTAACGCATTTCTTCCAAAGCCCTTCGGGTACAACACCTTTTGCACCTCGACGCTCATCCGAATCAACACGTCGCACTCCCGAGGGAAGAATCTTATCAACCCAACTCATAATCCATTCCTGTAGTCATTTTTAATCTGTTTATAAAATGCACGCAGGCATTAGCTGTGCATTACTTTACCCTATAAACCCTGCCAACATACAATAGGCTAAGGCGATAATTCTCAGGCATCGATTGCTGAGCGAATCTCGGCGATCAATGCGGCAGCCAATGCGGCTCGCTGCTCTACTGTCTTGTCGGCATCCGTCGCAACCAACCGTTCGATCAGCGCGCTTCCGACTACCACACCTTCACATAACGGCGCTAAGGCGGCCGCAGACACGCCGTCTTTAATACCAAAGCCAACGGTTATTGGCAGGTCTGTGAAGCGTTTAATACTGGCTAATTTTTCAGAGACGGCCTTGATATCCAAATTCCCGGCACCGGTTACCCCGTTCAAGGACACGCAGTACAAATAGCCGCTTGCCAAGGACACGATTTTCTTAATTCTGTCTTCGCTGCTTGTCGGTGCAAGCAGAAAAATATTATCGATGCCGGCGGCGCGCAGAATTCGGGTTGGCTGCTCTGCCTCTTCTGGCGGCATATCAACGGTCAACAAGCCATCTACACCGGCTGACGCAGCGCGGTCAGCAAATACTTGATAACCCATACGCTCGATCGGGTTGGCATACCCCATCAACACCAATGGCGTCTCCTGGTCGGACTTGCGAAACTCGGTAACCAACTCAAGCACCATCGTCAAGGTAACCTTATTCGCTAAAGCGCGCTCATGCGCAAGCTGAATTACAGGACCTTCGGCCATGGGATCTGAAAAAGGCACGCCAATTTCTAAAATATCAGCACCTTGTCGCACTAATTCGTGCATTAGCGGCACAGTCAGTGCGGGCGAAGGATCGCCCGCCACGATATACGGTACCAATGCCTTGCGGCCGCTTTTCTCTAATTTCGCAAATACTGCAGCTAAACGACTCAAAGTACTTCCCCGTTATTCAATGCCAATACCGTCAATAGTCGCGACGGTATGAATATCCTTGTCACCACGACCCGACAAGTTGACCACGATGCTTTGCTCTGGACTCATGGTTTTGGCCAGCTTCTCTGCATAGGCCACCGCATGGGCTGACTCTAGAGCAGGCATAATGCCTTCCACAAGGGTTAGCTTGCGAAACGCTGCCAGCGCCTCATCGTCGTTAATGGCGACGTAGTTCACGCGCCCTAAGTCCTTGAGCCATGAATGCTCTGGACCGACGCCGGGATAATCCAAACCGGCGGAGACCGAGTGCGTCTCGATAATCTGACCGCCTTCATCCTGCATCAAATAAGTACGGTTGCCGTGCAATATGCCAGGAATGCCGTCATTTAAGGGGGCGGCGTGACGTCCTGTGTCAACGCCGTCGCCACCCGCCTCGACACCGTACATCGCGACGTCTTCATCGTCTAAGAAAGGATGGAAAAGACCAATCGCATTAGAGCCGCCACCAACACAGGCAACCAGTGCGTCGGGCAGACGTCCATTCTGAGTCAAACATTGTTCCCGCGCTTCGCGGCCTATCACCGACTGAAAATCTCTCACCAACATCGGATAGGGATGCGGGCCAGCGGCAGTGCCAATGATATAAAACGTATCTTCAACATTTGTAACCCAGTAGCGCATCGCCTCATTCATAGCGTCTTTCAAGGTTTTAGAGCCCGATTTAACTGAGATCACCTCAGCGCCGAGCAACTTCATACGATATACATTCAAGGCTTGGCGATGAATATCATCCTCACCCATAAATACTTTGCAGCTCATCCCTAAACGAGCCGCAACCGTCGCAGAGGCGACACCGTGCTGCCCCGCACCGGTCTCCGCGATAACGTGCTTTTTACCCATGTATTTCGCGAGCAGCGCCTGTCCGACGGTGTTGTTAACCTTGTGCGCGCCAGTGTGATTTAAATCTTCGCGCTTAAGGTAAATCTGCGCGCCGCCTACTTCTGTAGACCAGCGCTTGGCGTGATACAGCGGTGAAGGACGACCCACGTAATGCGCCAAGTCATGATCAAACTCGGCTTGAAAGTCCGGGTCTTTGCGAAGCCGCTGATAGGCTGCCTCCAATTCATCCAAGGCAAACACCAAGGTTTCCGAAACAAAGCGACCACCGTAGATACCAAAATGCCCAGAGGCATCTGGAAACTGGCTAAAATCAGCTTTAGCTACTTTACTACTCACTCAATCCTCCCGTCGATCAGCACGGCTGACCGCCTTAATAAATTCTGTCATTTTTTGCGTACATTTTATGCCGGGCGCCTTCTCCACCCCGCCACTCACATCCATGGCAAAGGGATGGCAGGCCGCTACTGCTGCACCGGCATTACTCGGGGTTAGTCCACCCGCTAGCACAATCGGGAGCGCCAATTCACGGGGCACTCTATCCCAATCAAAAGATTCACCAGTCCCACCGGGAATACCTGGCTTATAGCTGTCTAACAATAGCGCGCTTGCTGAAGAATAAGCCCGCGCGGCCGCAGCCACATCCAGACCATCTCGCATACGTAGCGCTTTCATATAAGGCACGGAAAACAAGTTGCAAAACTCAGGGGTCTCATCGCCGTGAAATTGAATGAGATCAAGCGAACAGCTCGTCAGTACATTCTGAATTTCCGCCTCACTAGCATCCACAAACAAGCCTACTTTGCTTACAAATGGCGGTAACATCGACATGATACTAGCTGCTAGTTCAACACTGACCGCACGCGGACTGCGCGGGTAAAATACAAACCCCAAGGCATCAGCACCGGCATCAACTGCGGCAAGCGCATCTTCAGCTTGAGTGATACCACAAATTTTTACGCGAGTACGAAACACTTGGATGTACAGCCAGACAATTAACCGGAACGAATACTAACAAATAACTGCATTATTTGTCTGTAGATGTGGTCGCTAACTGGGAACAAAATCAGGGCCGACGCGCGATTCCGGCAATTCGAAGTGCGCGGGATAGCTTACATCGACCAAATACAAGCCGTGTGGTTTAGCCGTCACCCCACCTTGATTGCGATCACGGCTATTTAGAACTTGCTGGGTCCACCCCACCGGCATCTGCCCACTTCCCACCGCGATAAGAACCCCAGCAATATTTCGGACCATATGATGCAAGAATGCATTGCCCGCAATATCCAGCACAATATAGCGACCGTAGCGACTCACATTGGCATGGTGAATATTGCGCATAGCGGTCTTTGACTGACAAGAAGCCGCGCGAAACGCGCTAAAATCTTGCTCACCGAGTAATACCTGAGCCTCTTGATGCATTAAGTCTGCATCGAGAGGTTGGTCAATCAAGGTCACGCCCTTAGCCAAATGCGCGGAACGACGCGCCTGGTTCAAAATAATATAGCGATAACGCCGTGCCGTAGCGGAAAACCGAGCATGAAAATCATTACTGACAGGCTTAGCCCATTGCACAGCAATGTCTTCTGGAAGCTTGGCGTTTACACCTGCAACCCAGGCCTTTAATGAACGGGAAACGGTGGCGTCAAAATGGACTATTTGATGGGTGGCGTGCACACCGGCGTCAGTGCGACCAGCACAAATTACCGTCACTGTCGTCGCGGCAATTGAAGAAATAGCGGCTTGGAGTGAATCCTGAACGGTGGCGACACGGGGTTTATCCTGGCTTTGCCAGCCTCGGTAGGCGCTGCCCTGATATTCCACCGCCATCGCAATACGGCAACCGACCGGCAAGGGCTCGTCCTCAAACCGGTCGAAACAATCTACATCTGCAATCACAGGAGTCTACAGCCAGTATTATCCGATATTGTCTAAAAGTGTCTGTGCATCGCTTTGCTGCTGAATGTCGCCCTCTTGAAGGACTTCTTCCAACATTTCGCGAGCACCCTCACTGTCACCCATATCGATGTAGGCGCGGGCCAAGTCCAGCTTGGTCGCAACTGACTCAGCATCTACCAGCGCGTCAAACCCTTCGGCTTCTTCCTCACCAGCATCAAACTCGTCAAACACGAGATCCTCAACAGAGATCGCTTCGTCAACAGGTGACGCCGCTTCGGACGAAGTTGACGATGACTCTGCCGGCGCATCACTTTCTTGAGCAGGCGTTTCAGCAAACTCTAAGCTAGCGTCTGAATTCGCGTCATCTTCGGTAAAGAAGGTCTCATCAATTTCGAGCTCATCATCAACAGAGGAAACCGGCTCTGTGCTTGCAACTTCGCCAAGCGGCATATCAAAGTCAGAAAGCTCGAGATCGATCTCATCTTCATCATCTTGTAAATCTGACACAGAAGGAGCCTGCGCTGGCTCCGCCAAATCCATATCCAGGTCAGAGAGGTCCAAATCAACACTTTCTTCTTCAGCCAGCGGCTCTAGCACCTGCTCTGGCTGCTCTTCAAGCTCTGCGCCTAATTCATCGCCAGATGCCGCTATGTCAGAGAGTTCGGAATCACCTAAGCCAGAGGCACCGATATCAAATTCCAGCGTGTCTTCGTCGCCAGACTTTGGCTCGCTGGAGGCGAGATCATCCAATTCAAAACTGCCAAGTTCGTCTTCGTCGAAAGAAATAACATCGTCGTCTTCGGCATCGACTGTTTCGACAACAGGAGCATCGTCCTCTAAAGCAAGCGGACTTGGCGTGGAAACGTCCTCAACAACCTCTTCGCTCACACCGGAGGCGCCACCGAAATCGCCGTCAAAATCAAAATCTAAATCCGCTAGATCAACATCTAAGGATTCCAAGGTGTCAGAGTCAGTGCCCGGCTCGATATCATCAATCGTGCCTGATTCATTGATATTGCTGATCGGACTTGGCTCAAGCGGAGTAGCATTAGCCTCCGGCTCATCTAGCTCAAAATCAATATCATCGTCACTGAGACTGTGAATTTCTTCCTCTGCCTCACCAGCGATATCAAAATCCAACTCATCCGCCGCATCGACTGCAACACTCGCTCGGCTTACATCAACCGTATTATCTGACGCCTGAGATTCGTCACCCAGCCAGTGGCTAACGCCCTCAATGGCCGACATCGACTCTTTAACACGGGCAACTGCCGAATCGTTATTTAAGCTAAGCAGGTCTTGGTAGGCCAGCTCAAAATTATCTTGATCACGGGTATCTAGATAAATATCGATAAGCTTTAAACGGAGCTCGGCATTTTCTGGGTCTTGAGAAATGGCCGTTTTCAGTAAACTCGCCGCTTGGTCATAGCGACCATAGGCCACATAAATTTCTGCTTCTGCAACGACATCACCGGTTTGTGGTATTACCGCATCTGCAGATGTTACCGCGCCTTCCGATTCATCCTCACCGTCCAAGGCAGCGTCATCGGCCAACATCACTTCTTCGGAATCTGTCGATTCCGCATTCGAGAGTGAATCGTCCCCTAAATCATCAAAATTAAAGTCGTCGGAACTGAACACCGCCTCAGGGTCGTCACCGGCCTCTACTGCATCAAATGCTTTCGACGAATCGCGATCAAACTCACCACCGCTAGCAAACAATACCGGAGACTCAATTGAATCCTTATCGCTTAAATCGTCATCAAATGCCGCCAAGTCAGCATCATCTTCAGCCGAATTACGGCGTCGAATGAATAAAACTAACAGCGCCAATAAGCCAAGTACAAAGCCGAGAACCAACATTAGGTTTTCGCTTAACCAATTTTGGGCCTGGGCGACAGGTGTTTTCACGGCTGCAGGCTTATTAGCAGCAGCTGGCTTTTCAGTTGCCGGCTTGGCGTCGGCATCTACTTTGGGGGCGACAGCGACATCCGTCGCAGAATCTGTTTCGGCGCTGGCTTCACTAGCCACAGCGGGAGCCATTGCCTCAGCTTCCGCCTCATCACTAATCGCTGAAGCATCTGGCACTTGCTGCCCATTTTGCAAGGCAGCCAACTGGCTATTCTTGAGCTCAATTAAGCTCTGCAGTGTCTGGATCTGCTTTTCCATTTCTACAACACGATTTTGCATCGCACTGTTTTCAAGCTGGGTTTTTTCTAAATTTTCTTTCTCTACACGAATTTGATCACGCATGGCATCAAGTTCGTCTCCACTGTCGGTGCTACCAGCACTGCCCAGAGAGAATTTAACCGCTGTATCAGTATCTGACGTTGGTTCGTTAGGGGATTTTGCGGTTGCGTCAATTTGCGGCGCCATTGGTGTTGCCGACGACGATGAAGATGCCGCAGCCGAAGCGGCTTTAGGTGTAGTGGATCTGGCGACTCTCTCGCCGCGCCACTCCTTTGCTTGTAATTGTATTTCCTCCACTGCTTCTTGGTGGTCAACTTGGCGAACTTCGTCTTCAGTTGGCAGGCGTAAAACATAACCCGACTTAATCTGATTCACATTGCCATTCACAAAGGCTTGCGGGTTCTTTTTTACTAAAGCCAGCATGGTTTGCTGAGTTGTCACATACGAACTGGGACGCAATTTGCCCGCTATTCGCCACATAGTATCGTGATGTTGAACTCGGTATTCAGTGGCAGGGCTATCTGCGGGAGGCAACTCTTGTTGACGATCAACACTGCGCGCAGTTGGCGGAGCGCGATCTACCGCTCCAATGGCGCCGCCCAACTCACGCGCCGGTGCCTGGCTTTGCACTGGTGTACTAAGCGAAGATTTCGGCGCTGATGCGGCAACGCTTGGATTCACTGCTCGCGCGGGACTATCATCAGCATAGACCGGTAAATCCAGCAACACCGTGTATTCGCGTATCATTTTGCCGTTGGGCCATCTCGCTTCAACAATGAAATCAAGATAGGGTTCAACGACAGCTTTTTCGGTGGTGACAATAATACGGCCGTTTCCACTGCCGATTACTTCAATCTGAAACTGCAAGCTAGATAGAAATTGACTCCTATCAACCCCCGCATTTTCAAATGCACTGGCATCGGCTAGCTGTACTTTTATCTGTGCTACGTCTAACTCACCAATATCTCGGATTGGGATTTCAGCGCGAAAAGGCTGGTTCAGAGTAGAATCCAGTGTTAACTCACCAAGGCCGAGTGCACTGACTAAACCGCTGTGCAGGGCACCAACTGTCAGTACCGCTTTTGCCAGCCTATTCCGCATCATAATGTCACCGTTTGTGTATTAACGCGCCTATTTGCCACTAGCCAAATGGGCTGCGCTTTTATAAAGAATCTCCGCTGGGCAGACACTGCCCATGACGATGTATCGCCATTTCTCTAAACAACATGCGTAGATATAAGCTAGATATTGATTTTTATCAAGATTTTAAGCAGAGCAATTATGTTAATCACCGCACCATTACGAAGATTATCACCGACAACAGTACAACGAAAGACTGTTTCATCCTGCCTATCAACACTTAGTGCAGAAATATCAATCGTATCGCTACCTTGTAAATTAACTGGCGTCGCTTCTGAGGTATCGCCTGATGGAAACAGCCTGAAAAGCTCACTTTCCGCCAATTGCCGCTTTACTTCCGCAAGTTCAACTTTGTCGACACAGCTTACTCGCAGCATCGCAGTGTGACCGTAAAAGACGGGAACCAACATCTCGCTGGCGGAAACAGCAACAGCGCTTCCGCCCAAACCTAACAAACTGGCCAAGCTGTGTTCCAATGCCGCACTGTGCTCCTGGCGTGCGAGCACGTTGAACGCCAATTGCTGACCAAACGAGGACTCTTCAGGAACTTGGCCATTCAGTAAACGCGCTGTTTCTGCCGCCAGCGTCTCAACTCCTGAGCGGCCCCACACTGAAACTGGCTGGGCAACAGCGACGTTAACCGAGCGAATACTCGCCTGTGGCAATAGGCGCAGCACCGCCGCGACATGGCTACTTACTGCGTCGGCGATCGCGAACAATCGGCCACCTTCAATATCTGCTGAACTGGTGCAGTAAATGGCCACATCACCACGCTGCGCCAATGTATCGGTACAGTCGAGAACGACGACACCGGCATCTTCCGCCAAATCGATCAAGCTAAGGTCGCTAAAACCCTCTGTTAACATAATAGCGACATCAACCCCGTTAAAATCCGCCGCGCTTGATTCATGAACGGCGACGGGGCTGCCGCGATACATCACGGTTTCACCTTCGCCGTCATCGGCATAGGCTTTGATACTGTCAACGCCAAGTTCAGCATCAGCCAGTGCCGTTAGCAGCAACTCGCCTTCCAGACCGCAGGCACCGAATACTGCAACACACTTATATGCCATTACTTAATATCACCAAGTAGGATTCGCAGCATGCGGCGCAGCGGTTCTGCCGCGCCCCATAATAATTGGTCGCCCACGGTAAACGCAGACAGGTATTGCTCACCCATATTTAATTTACGCAAACGCCCTACGGGTACATGCAACTTGCCTGTCACTGCCGTTGGAGTTAATTTCGCCAGCGTTTCTGCACGATCATTTGGCACCACTTGCACCCAATCGTTAGCAGAGGCGAGAATGCCTTCAATCTCAGCAACTGCGACATTTTTAGTCAGTTTGATAGTCATCGCTTGACTGTGGCAGCGCATAGCGCCGATACGCACACAGTTACCGTCGATAGCGATAGGCGAATCTGCGCGACCTAAAATCTTATTGGTCTCAGCCTGGCCCTTCCACTCTTCTCGGCTTTGGCCATTTTCTAATTGAGTGTCAATCCACGGCAATAAGCTACCGGCCAGTGCGTGACCAAAATTATCTTTCGGGAAGCTGTTGCTGCGCATTGCTTCTGCCACTTTGCGATCGATGTCTAAAATATTTGAACGGGGATCGGCGAGTTCGGTGGCAACACAATCACGTACCGACCCCATTTGGTTAATCAGCTCACGCATATTCTGCGCGCCAGCGCCACTTGCCGCTTGATAGGTTTGAGCGCTCACCCACTCCACCAAGCCTTCGCGGAATAGCCCGCCAATTGCCATCAACATCAAACTCACGGTGCAATTACCACCGATGAAATTTTTAACACCGCGGCTCAAGCCATCTTTAATCACATCGAGATTAACCGGGTCGAGAATAATAATCGCATCATCATCCATCCGCAGCGATGAAGCGGCATCTATCCAATAGCCATCCCAACCGCTGCTGCGCAGGGCTGGAAAAACCGATTTAGTATAATCGCCGCCCTGACAGGAAATAATAATATCCATCGCCGCTAGCTCAGCAATATCACTAGCGTCTTTCAATGTGTCGATATCGCGACCAATTGCCGGGCCCTGCCCACCTACATTAGAGGTGGTAAAAAATACTGGCTCAATGCCATCAAAGTCTTTTTCTTCTAACATGCGGCCCATCAATACTGAACCGACCATACCGCGCCAACCGACAAAACCTACCTTTTTCATAATTTCTCCTGAATTCTGTAGTGCTGAATTTACGCTGATGCCAAGGCGGCGATAACCGCGTCGCCCATTTCAACGGTGCCGACCAAATTATTGCCCTCTGAGAAAATGTCGGCCGTGCGGAAACCCTGATCTAAAACCGTACTCACTGCATCTTCAATACGTTGCGCCGCCGCAGCTTCGTTAAGTGAATAACGCAGCATCATCGCCACTGACAAGATAGTCGCCAGCGGATTTGCCTTATTTTGGCCCGCAATATCTGGTGCAGAACCATGACACGGCTCGTACATACCGCGGCCATTCACATCCAATGATGCTGACGGCAACATGCCAATAGAACCGGTCAACATAGCAGCGGCATCGGACAAAATATCGCCAAACATATTGCCAGTAACAACCACGTCAAACTGCTTTGGCGCACGAATAAGCTGCATTGCCGCATTATCGACATACATATGACTTAGCTCGACGTCGGGATAGTCTTTGGCCATCTCGTCCATCACTTCACGCCATAACATAGTCACTTCTAAGACATTCGCCTTATCAACTGAACATAAACGTCCACCACGCTTTTGCGCCAACTCAAACGCCACTTTACCAATTCGACGAATTTGCGATTCGTTATAAACGTATGTGTTGTAACCTTCGCGCTCGCCATTTTCTAATTCGCGAATTCCACGTGGCTGACCGAAGTAAATACCACCCGTCAATTCGCGGACAATAAGAATATCTAAACCCGATACCAGCTCCGGTTTCAGCGAAGAAGCACCCGCCAGCTGCGGATATAAAATAGCCGGACGCAAGTTGCCAAATAGATCTAAACGCTTTCGAATTTCAAGGAGGCCACCTTTCTCTGGACGATCTGCTGGCGGCAATTTATCCCACTTTGGACCACCCACTGCACCAAGTAAAATCGCATCAGCCTTTTCGCAAATAGCGAAGGTTTCCGCAGGCAAGGCACTTCCGTGGGCGTCAATTGCGGCTCCGCCCACTAGCGCATGCTGTAATACCAGCCCAAGGCCCTCGGACTCATTAACCCACTCCAAGACCTTTGCTGCCTCTGCCATGATTTCATGACCGATGCCATCACCGGGTAATATGGCAATATTTCTTTGTTGACGTTCTGTCACGTTAAATTCCTTTCAAAAATAATATGGTTTCGGGACCATTGAACAAGGTGTTAAACACCGTGCTCGCGGAATAACCAAGGGGATTTTTGCTGCCACTTAGATTCAAAAACCCGAATATCGTCGGCGTCTTCCAAGGTTAAACCAATGTCGTCTAGCCCATTCAGCAAGCAGTGCTTGCGGAAGCTATCTACGTCAAAACTAATTGCCTCACCCGCAGGCGTCACAATTTGCTGGGCGGCCAAATCAATCTTTAATGTAAACCCTTCATCGGCGTACATCGCTTTAAACAGCTCGTTCACCTTGTCTGCCGCGAGAACAATCGGTAATACGCCATTTTTAAAGCAGTTATTAAAGAAAATATCGGCAAAGCTCGGCGCGATCACACAGCGAAAACCATAGTCCTCCAGTGCCCACGGCGCGTGCTCGCGGCTAGAACCGCAGCCAAAATTTTCACGCGCGATAAGAATAGACGCATTGCTGTAGCGCGGAAAATTAAGCGGGAAATCAGGGTTTAAAGGCCTCGCAGAACTATCTTGGCCAGGCTGCCCCTCATCTAAATAACGCAGCTCATCAAACAAATTGGGGCCAAAGCCACTGCGCTTTATCGACTTCAAAAACTGCTTGGGAATAATCATATCGGTATCGACATTGGCGCGATCCATCGGTGCTACGATACCATCAAGAACTGTAAATGCTTTCATCATAAACTCCTTAGATCCAATCCCGCACATCGACAAAATGGCCCGCAATCGCCGCTGCGGCAGCCATCGCCGGACTCACCAAATGGGTGCGCCCGCCAAAGCCCTGACGACCTTCAAAATTGCGGTTAGATGTTGACGCGCAGTGCTCACCGGCACCAAGCTTATCGGCGTTCATTGCCAAACACATTGAGCAGCCAGGTTCACGCCACAGCAAACCCGCGTCCAAAAATATTTTGTCTAATCCTTCCGCTTCAGCCTGCTTTTTAACCAAACCAGACCCAGGCACAACCATGGCTTCTTTCACATTGGCCGCCACCGTTTTACCGCGAACTACAGCAGCCGCTTCGCGCAGGTCTTCAATACGCGAATTTGTGCAAGAACCGATAAATACCCGATCGAGCTTAATATCGGTAATCGCCTGGCCTGCGGTCAGCCCCATATATTGCAAGGCGCGCTCGCAGCCGCTGCGCTGTGCGGGATCAGTGTAATCATTGGGGCTAGGCACAATACCACTCACCGGCAATACCATTTCAGGACTTGTACCCCACGTGACTTGCGGCAAAATATCTGCGCCGTTAAGTACTACGGTTTTATCAAATACCGCGTCGTCATCGCTATGCAGAGTATTCCAGTATTCCAGCGCAAGCTGCCACTCGTTGTCATTCGGCGCGAACGGGCGACCTTTAACGTAGTCGATAGTGACGTCATCAACCGCCACCATACCAACCCGGGCACCCCCTTCGATGGCCATATTACAAATGGTCATCCGTCCTTCCATCGACAGCTTGCGAATAACCTCACCACCAAATTCAATGGCGTAACCCGTGCCACCCGCAGTGCCGATTTTGCCGATAATGGCCAGCACCACGTCCTTTGCCGTAACACCAGCACCGAGTTCGCCATCCACTCGCACCAGCATGTTTTTACTTTTCTTTTGTATCAAACACTGCGTAGCAAGCACATGCTCCACTTCAGAAGTGCCAATACCGTGCGCCAAAGCACCTAAGGCGCCGTGGGTTGCAGTATGGGAATCGCCACACACCACCGTCATACCGGGCAGCGTTGCGCCCTGCTCAGGGCCAACCACGTGCACAATACCTTGGCGCACATCATTGATTGAAAATTCGGTGATACCAAACTCATCGCAGTTTTCATCTAAGGTGCGCACTTGTATCCGCGACACTTCGTCTGCAATGGCCTCTACGCCGCCGCTACGCTCAACGAGCTCAGTCGGCACATTGTGATCAGGCGTCGCGATATTCGCGCCGATGCGCCATGGTTTACGGCCAGCTAAACGAAGACCTTCAAAAGCCTGCGGCGAAGTTACTTCATGCACCAAATGACGGTCGATATAAAGCAACGCCGTGCCATCATCGCGCTCCTTTACCAGATGCGCATTCCACAGTTTGTCGTAAAGCGTTTGTCCAGCCATAATCCCTGCCCCATTTCATCGCACGCTTTGTGAATTAAGCGTATTTACCCAGTCTGCGATAGCAAAACTACCCGTGTAGTCAGTTATCAGAACCGCAATACTACGCAGCACAATCAAATAACACAAATTCATATTTTTCATTATTTGCATTCCAATATGGAATGATAATATCCTAACACCCATGGATACCGACTCTTTAAAAGCCTTTCTTGCCGTTGCCGAGCAGCAGTCATTTTCACTTGCCGCAGAACAGCTTTACATCACCCAACCCGCGGTGAGTAAACGCATCGCCGCACTCGAATCTCAGCTGAACTGCAAATTATTTGACCGCATTGGCCGCAAGGTGCACCTGACCGAAGCCGGCCAAGCACTGCTTCCGCAAAGCCGGCGGATATTACAAGACATAAAAGAAGCCGTTCGCAGTATTCATGATCTGCGCGGCCAAGTTAGCGGCCGCTTGTCGATGGGAATAAGCCATCATATTGGCCTGCACCGCCTACCGCCTATACTGCGAAAATACAGTCAGCTCTACCCGGCGGTGAAGCTCGATATCGACTTTATGGATTCGGAGCAGGCGCATCAGCTTATTTTGCACGGCGAAATGGATTTAGCGGTCATCACACTGTCACCTACCGGTGAGCAGCAATTGCAATCAATGCCGGTGTGGGAAGATCCACTCGCGGTTACCGTCGCGCATAACCACCCCTTAGCACAGCACAGCAGCGTTAATGCCGAAATGCTTAGTCAGCACACAGCCCTTCCACCTGGTCTAAATACCTACACCGGGCAAATCATCAAGGATTTGTTTGATCAGCGTGGACTCAATATGAATATCGGTATGTCGACCAACTATCTTGAAACCATTAAGGTCATGGTCAGTATTGGACTAGGCTGGAGCATTTTACCCTTAACGCTTTTGGACGACAGCGTGGTTGCGCTGAACTGGGAAGGACAAACCCTGAGTAGAACACTTGGCTGCGTTCATCACCGCAACCGCAGCCTCTCCAATGCGGCAGAAGCCTTTATCGATTTATTAAGTGCCGCCAGCGACAAAAATAAGATGGGGAGTAAATCTTAACGCAGCACCGGGCGAAGCTTTAATAGCAAAGCAGACATCTGCTCTGGGGTATCCGCATCGAGACAAATGCCCTCGTCATTCAACTCAATAACATCAACAAATTCGCTCCGTGCTGAAGCAATAACACTACGTCCGCCTTCATCGCCACTCAACTTACTCAAGGCCGGCCAATATTCCCGCCCGAAAGCAATCGGATGACCACCCTTAGCATCAAAAGTAGGAATGACGATACGCTGCGCGGTCGCAGGTTCGGCAACTCGGCGCAGTGATTCTACCCGCAGCAGGGGCAAATCCGCCGGCATAATCAAAAGCGCCTCTGCTTCAGAACGCTCAGCAAAAATGCCAACAGCATCGGCAATACTCGCCCCCATCCCGACACCGGCATTCGGCGCAAAAACGCAGGGCGCATCTATCCTCGCCGACACATCATCCGCTGGATCAAGCACCACATACACATCCAATCCCGCTTTTCGCCCCCGACGCACTAGCGCGTTAATTAACTCACCGCCATGAGGCAATGCGGTAAAACGTTTGTCCTCGCTGCCAAACCGCCTACTTTTACCGGCGGCTAATATCAGTAACGGTAACGCTAGGATTTGCTCAGCCACCGCGAACAACCTTCATGGACGATGACCGCAGCTGAGTTAACTGCGCCATAATTGCCAATGCAATTTCCATCGCCGACTTACTGCCAATCGCCAAACCCACTGGCGCGTACAGGCGATCAATTTGTTCGTCGCTAATATCTAATTGTTTGAGGCGTTCGCGGCGCTTCGCCGACGTCCTAACAGAGCCCAAAGCACCCACATAAAACAGCGGCTCTAGCAGCGCTTGCATCAACGCCATATCATCGATTCTGGGATCGTGAGTTAAGGTAATCACAGCGGTATACGGGTCAGCAAATTCACTGACCGCCTCATCGGGCATTAAGGCACTTAACTCAGCACCGACGACAGTCCACTGCTCACGCCTATCCTCCCGGGGATCACACACAATCACGCGGTAGTCCATGGCCAAGGCAATTTCAGATATACACCGCGCCAGTTCGTTTGCGCCGATTAACAGTAAACGATATCGCGGGCCAAAATCTTGAACCAAGGTTTCGTCGACAATTGCCAGCGGCTCGGCGCTGGTCACGATTTCTAACTGCCACTGACCCGTTATTAAGTTCACCCGCCTGCGCATTGCATGCCGACCGCCAATAGCGTCACACAGATCCGTGAGCATGTTACAAAAATCGGTAGACGCAGACATAGGCTCCACTAAAACCTGCATACGACCGCCGCAAGGTAAACCAAAACGTTCATTCTCTTCAGGACTGACACCGTACTCGTATATCTCCGGCCGATCGCTAGCCAAAGCGCCACGCTGCAGTTTCTCGAGCAGCTCGTCCTCTATACAGCCGCCTGACAACGATCCAAAGACCTGCCCCTGAGCATCCATAAACAGTAAAGAGCCCAAGGGGCGCGGCGAAGCGCCAAAGGTTTTAACAACGGTGCACAACCAGCCGCTATTACCCTTCGCGAGTATGTCACGTGCTGCGCCAAGGACAATTTGTTCAATGCTCTTCACAGTGTTATTTCTCTATTAAATAAAACCAACAGGCAAAAAAAACGCCGCTTGCGCGGCGTTATTAAATTACCCTAAAGAGCAATCTTAATACCAGCGATATGTTACTTGTAGAGCCGTAGTCCTTGGTGGATCAATAAAACCATAGTGACCGATCGAGCCAAAAGTACTGTTAGATAACGGCGTGTCATTTGAATAAGAAATGGTGGTTTCATCCGTCAAATTCTTAACCAAAATCGCGGCATCCCAACCGGCAGCAACATCAGCTAAAGAGAGGCGCAAATTAGCTTTAATGTAAGCATCCTGTTCTTGGCTTGGGTCTAAGTTTTGTGAAGAGTTATAAGCGCCGGTAAACACAAAGTCGGCACCACCACGGAACTCAAGATCCTTAGACAGCATCGTGGTATAAACAAATGTCAGGTTACCTGAATAATCGGCAACATACTGGTTAGTCTTACCTTTATAGTCGCAGTAAGGGTTACCATCAACCTCATAGTCTACAGCCTGCCCTTGATAACACTGGCCATTAGCGAATTCTGTAAACTCAAAATCCAAGAAGGCTAATGCGCCGGTCATCATCAGATTCTCTGTCAACGCCATACGACCGTCTAGCTCTAAACCCATTGTGGTCGCCGCACCAGCATTACCCACATTAAAACCCAATGTTCCGTCAAAAATACTAACCTGAAGATCGTCGTACTCAGTATAGAAAGCCGCGACATTCAACTCAGCAGCACCACCTAGTAATGTGGTTTTAGCACCAAGCTCAAAGCTGGTTGCCTGCTCATCGTCATACTCAAAGCTCCCATCTATCTCAGGAGCAGCTGGACGATTTTTACCACCACCCGGTGACGAATTTGACCGAGCATCAAACCCGCCAGATTTATATCCAACACTCGCTGTGGCATACAGCATCACATCATCATTCCAGTCATGCTGAAGGTTCAGTGATGGCGCCAAATTGCCGCCGGAACGGTCACCGCTTAAATTATGACGCTCAGCGGAGAAGTTTTTTGCTACAACAGTATCAACCTCCCCGATATCACGACTTTGCCCCGTAGTAATATCAGTTAAATCAAGACTGCGCTTACCGTCCTTCTCTTCATAGGAATAACGTAAGCCCAGCGTTGCGCGGGTAAAATCGCTCACATTCCAGGTAGCCTGGATAAAGCCAGAAAGTAACTTAGTATCTGATGCAAAGTTACGCGGGGTCCCCAAATTAATTATCTCAGTACCGGCATCACCCACACCGGAAACAGGCAATCCTAATGGACCACCTATTATGTCGCCATCAAGAGGTGTCTCACCACGAGCACCGCCTTCTAGGACATCTGCACCGTTTAGCAATGTCGGCAAGATATCACTTCCAACTCTAATACTATCGAAGAAATCCAAAGAACTTTGCTGGTAAAAAGCACCCGCTATAAATTCAAAATCTTCGCCCACAGGGGATACCCAGCGAACTTCTTGACTAAACTGTGAGTACTCCTCTTCAGCAGCAACACTAAACACCTCCGCACCGGTAAAGTCACAGTCGCATAATTCAGATGTTTCATACCCCAAAATGCCGGTAATAAACGTAAAGGTATGGTCACCCCACGCGTAATCAACATTCAACGTCACATTATGAGTGTCGTTATAGCTAAAATCCCCGTTTGAAGATCGCTTATAATCTTGGCGATTATTAAGTACTGACGGATCAGAACTCACGGTACCTAGAAGACCGCCAGGTCCAACCTCATAGCTTTCTAGAATCCCCGCATATGTCTCGCCGTTAAATGTACTATCTGTCGAAGGATTATCATTAATAATTTCAATCTGACGACCATTTACATCAAACTGACCAACTTCCAACTTTAGCGCAGCGGTTAAATTTGCACTCGCATCCCATTCAAAAATGGCCCGAATAGTCTGTTCATCCCGTTCTGGCTCATCGCGGTTAAGAGTGAGGTTTTCCATATAGCCATCGGTTTGGCGCTTACGGATTGCCAAACGACCACCAATGGTATCCGTCATCGCGCCCGACAATACAAGATCCAGCACTCGCTCATTGGTTTCAACTTCATACGTACCAGAAACCATGCCTTCGAATTCCTGACTCGGACGGGCAGATATCAAGCTCAGAGCACCTGCAATGCTGTTTTTACCGAATAAAATATTCTGCGGGCCACGTAAAACCTCTACACGCGCCAAGTCGAGAAATGGTGCGCGTGACAGCTGAGCTCGACCATAGCTAACACCATCAAAATACATACCCACAGACTGTTCAAAGCCTGGGTTAATACCAGAGCCGATACCGCGAATATAAATATTGGTGCCAATACCGGTTTCAGACATTGTTAGGTTCGGCACATAAGCTTGCAGGTCTTCAACCTTGCCAATACCAGCCTCCATCATTTTTTCGCCGGACACGGCGTTAACGGAAACCGGAACATCTTGTAAACTTTCCGCCCTTATAGTGGCGGTAACAATCACCTCCTCAAGGACAGGAGCGGCAACGGAGTATGAGGAACACAGCACAATAGCCGTTGCTATTGCAGAACGATGAAAACCAAAATCAGGACGTTTCAAGGTCATGAGACCTCCAGGTGCGATAGTTTTATATTTATAGTGCTACCAATAGCCAAGGGCTACTCAGCAGCCTAATCTCAAGATAGCTTACATTTTAGATATAAGCCAAGATGTATGCAATGAAAACATAACTTATTTTGGGGATTAGTTCAACGACTTAGCTCTTTTAATCCAAATAAGAGTCTTTAATGAGGGCAACAAATACAAGTAAAAAAGAGCGCGACTCACATCGCGCTCTTTAATCTTAAGAACAAAGCCACTCCATTGTTTTCACATGATTACCAACGGTAAGCCACCTGCACCGCAACACTGCGTGGCCGCTCGATAAACGCATAATGGCCGATACTGCCAAAGCTGCTATCCGCAAGCGGTACATCATTTGAATAAGAGACCACATCCTCATCCGTCAGGTTTTTACCGATGAGTGCGACTTCCCAACCTGACTTCACATCGGCAACGGCCAAACGCATATTTACCTCAACATAGCCATCTTGCTCTTGACTAGGATCTAGGTTTTGCGACGAATTGTAATCATCGGTAAAGGTGAAATCAGTCGCTGCACGAAACTCCATTGCATCGCCAAATTCCCGAGTATAAACAAAACCAAGGTTGCCGGAATAATCCGCCACATACTGGTTCGTCATACCTTCGTAGTCACAATAGTTCACGCCATTAACTGTCGAATCTGGCGTTTGCCCTTGATAACACTGACCATTTGGGAAGTCGGTAAACTCGAAATCAAGAAAGGCCAAAGCGCCCGTCATCAAGAGGTTATCGGTCAACGCAAAGCGACCATCGAGTTCAATACCTTTGGTTTCTGCGGCACCGGCATTGCCGACGTTGAAGCCCAGGGTGCCGTCAAAAATACTGACTTGTAGATCGTCATACTTGGTAAAGAACGCGGCAATATTTAGCTCGCCTCGACCATCCATAAAGCTGGTTTTAGCACCCACTTCAAAGCTGGTTGCCTGCTCTTCGTCATATTCAAATGACCCAGATATTGACGCACCAACTGGGTTGGGAGCCGCACTTGGGGAAGCGTTTGATCGCGCATCGAAACCGCCAGACTTATGACCACGACTAGCTGTTGCGTAGGCCATTACATCGTCATTCACATCGAATTGCACATTCAAAGACGGCGCCAACTTACCGCCGCTTTGGCTGCCACTAAGGTCGTGGCGCTCCATCTTAAACAAGCTCGCCAATACGCCATCTACAGTACCAATTGGGCGCTCTGTGCCCGCGAGGTCAGCAACGGTTAAGCTCCGAGCGCCATCCTTGGTCTCATCTGAATAACGTAAACCCAAAGTCGCTCTTAAGCGATCATTAACATTCCACGTTGTTTGCCAGAAAACCGACCATAACTCGGCGTCACTCGTGAAATTCCGAGGTGTTGTCGTATTGGCAATCGCAGCGCTTGCTCCAGCAGCCTTAGCATCGGCTACAGCCGGTGAATCACCTGCAGCAATGGCCTGCGCACGCACTCGTGAAGACACCGCTGCTGGAATAATGCCGGAATCGATTACGATGCTATCGTAAAAATCTAAATTGCTTTTTTGATAGTAGACACCACCGATATGCTCTAATGTGCCACCCGCCGCAGACACCCAGCGAATTTCTTGGCTATATTGATCGTAGTCTTCTTCAAACGGTACGCTAAATACAGGCGCACCAGTGAAATCACAGTCACAAAGCTCATCAAACTCATACTGTAATAAGCCGGTGATGAAGGTCAAAGTGCTTTCACCTAGGGCATAGTCGACGTTAAGAGTAATGTTTTTAGTGCGGTTATTACTGTAATCGCCGTTCGACGAACGCTTGTAGTCTTGTTTTGTATTTAAGACTGACGAATCGGCACCGAAGCTACCCGCCAAAGCTTGCGAATAGGTTGCGCCACCTAATATAGCCGACGGCTGATCGTTTACGATTTCTACCTGCCTACCCAGCACATCGAACTTACCCAATTCAAATTTGAGCATCGCCGTGAGGTCGGGTGTTGCATCCCAGTCCAAAATTGCGCGAATTGTAGACTCGTCCCGCTGCGGCTCATCACGGTTTAAGGTCAAGTTCTCAATATACCCACCGAATTCACGTTTACGAATAGCTACGCGCGCGCCCAGCGTATCGGTTATTGGACCAGATACCATAAAATCAACAATCTTTTCATCGTGATCCGGCTCGTATAAGCCCGAAATCATACCCTCCTGCTCTTGCCCAGGCCGTGCTGAAACGAGGCTCAAAGCCCCTGCAATACTGTTTTTACCGTAGAGAATATTTTGCGGACCACGCAGAACCTCAACACGGGCCAAGTCTAAAAATGGTGCACGGGTTAATTGCGCGCGGCTATAGGAAACACCGTCGAAATACATACCGACGGACTGCTCAAAACCGGGGTTAATACCTGAGCCAATACCGCGAATATAAATATTGGTCCCTATGCCCGTCTCTGACATAGATAAGTTGGGCACATAGGCTTGCAGGTCTTCAATCTTATCAATACCTGCCTCCTGCATTTTTTCGCCAGCCATCGCGTTGACTGACACGGGAACATCTTGCAGGCTTTCGGTTCTCAGCGTAGCCGTAACCAACACCTCTTCTAGTGCCGGCGCCGCATACAAAGCCGGATTTGCACACAAGCCAACTGCCAACACCATAGGCGCGACACGACGATTTACTATGCGCTTTCTTGTCATTAAAGACTCTCCCGATAAAATTTATTTTAATTATTCGCCCCCGCGGGTCTCGCAACTAACAAGCGGCACACCATAGGGGTTGATAGTGAGTTTAGTCGGTATTTCACAGAAGTAAAATGTGGTTTACCGCTATGCTCGCACATGAATAGTGCCACAAGCGGTACGAATAGTAGATCGCTTTAGATCAAAGTGAACAATCAGAGATCACCAAACCTGCGGCAAACCAAATTCGGGCTAAAAAACGCCCATACTGAGCCCAGCCGCAAAGGCAGCGCCCAGCTCCTCAGCCTCGTTAATGTGTTCAGAATTGGGTGCCCCAGTCGTAATTAACGGTTCGCTCACGCAACGCCATGAATAGCCTTTAGCTATGCGCTGCAAGTGCCGCAAGGCGTTACTGCCATCATTGCCGGTGCAAATCAAAACACCGAAGGGGCGAACAATTTGCCGATCTATGACCGGATAGAAGGTGCGATCAAAGAAATCCTTCATACCGCCAGCAATAACACCGAAATTTTCGGGGAAGATTAGCAGCAAGCCATCACTCCATTCGATATCCCTCGTGCCCGCTTCGGCCGCTCTCAGCAGCCGCACTTCTACTTCCGATTCAGCTTCCCGTGCTGCTCGGCATGCAGCGTAAGCTAAACTTTCATTTCTGCCCGACTGGCTGTGGTATACAATCAGCAAATGTTTTTGTTTACTCTCAGACACAAATAGCCGCTCGCTGTTATCAGAAACATGAATTAAACCTTCAATCAAAACCCGCAACTACCAACATAGAAGCACAGCGCTGCCCTTATGCAAAGCGCAGCGTAAGATTTTCCCCCAAGGACTAAAGGCACGATTATGAAATATCTTCACACTATGATTCGCGTTAAAGACTTAGATGCGTCCATGCATTTTTATTGTGAGCTATTAGGACTGAAAGAAGTAAAACGCTACGACAGCGAAAAAGGCCGTTTCAGCCTGATATACCTAGCCGCACCGGATGACTATGCCAGGGCAAAAATTAGCCAAACGCCGACCATTGAACTGACCTATAACTGGGACAGCGAAAATTATGGCGGAGGTCGCAATTTTGGTCACCTGGCATTTGCCGTAGATGATATTTATGCAAGCTGCCAAAAACTTATGGATGCAGGCGTAACGATTAGCAGGCCGCCCCGTGACGGCCACATGGCTTTTGTGCGCTCTCCGGACTTAATATCCATTGAATTGTTACAGCGCGGCGACGCACTTCCGCCACAAGAACCCTGGTTGTCGATGGCAAATACCGGGGAATGGTAGTTGGCCAACTGCTTAAAAAATGCCGAAAAACCAGCCGCCGCGTTTAAGGTCTTTCTCACAGCGGCTGAGTTGAGTACCGTAGGTCGCCGCACGCGAAGACACTTTTCCAGCAACCCTTTTTAACCAGGGCTTGCCGTCAAAACTGCGTTTTTTAAAACCGCCATGGCCCTCGTGGTAAGCCATATACAAACTATAAACGTCGGTATTACTGATGCCATTTATTTTATTACTGGTATTGTTATACCAGCCTACAAAGTCGATGGCATCAGCAAAGTCATCGCGATCTGCTCCCCAGTTCCCGGATTTATCTACATACCATTTCCAGGTGCCGTCTTTGGCCTGGGCATAACCATAGGCATCTGACATCCGACCTGCGGGAATAAACCCTAACCAATACTTTTTAGGAGGCTTGGCATTGGCAACAAAGCGTGACTCCTGATACATAATGGCCATCATTATCGGGATGGGTGATTTCCATTTATCAGAGGCGTCTTTGGCATCACCGTACCAATCATCTTTCTCGCGGAAAATTGAGCAAATATCGCCAGGGTTGCGCGGCGGCGAGGTGGTACACGCTGACACCACAAGTGTGACGAGGACAACAAATAAAATTCTCATACCGCGCCACCTTCACTTGCGAAAACAGCAAGCAGCCCCTGCTCATCAAGCACCCTGACACCCAAGGCCTCTGCCTTCGCTAATTTTGAACCTGCGCTGGCACCCGCCACAACACAATCCGTTTTCGCCGACACACTGCCAGCAACTTTCGCCCCAAGTGCCTGCAATTTTTCTTTGGCCTCGCTGCGGGTCATCGATTCAAGATTACCGGTAAGCACCCAGGTTTGCCCAGCCAAAGGTTGTTCGCCGCCCTGTTTTTGCGCCGCCGGCCAATTCACGCCGCGATCGCTCAACTGGGCAACTACCTCACGGTTAAACTCCGTTGCAAAAAATGCGTGAACGTGACTGGCGACAATCGGGCCGACATCTTCTACCTCAACCAACATCTCTTCAGTCGCTGCCATCAACTCAGCTAAGCCGCCAAAATGACGCGCCAAATTAAGGGCCGTTGCCTCGCCGACTTCACGAATACCGAGCGAATACAAAAAGCGCGGTAAGGTGGTCACTTTAGATTTTTCAAGTGCGGCGATTAAATTCTCCGCTGACTTTTGCCCCATTCGCTCCAAATCGGCGATGGCTTCAACCGTTAGCAAATACAGGTCAGCAACGGTTTCAATTAATCCCGCGTCTACAAACTGCTCAACAAGCTTGTCGCCAAGGCCATCAATATCCATGGCTTTGCGGCTGGCAAAATGCTTAATTGCCTCTTTGCGCTGGGCACCGCAAACCAAACCACCACTGCAACGCAACACCGCCTCACCGGGCGCACGCTCAAGGGCACTTCCACAAACCGGGCAATGCTCGGGAGCAATGATATTAGTGGCGCCCTCAGGACGGCGATCTAAAACAACTTGAACGACCTGTGGAATAACATCTCCCGCGCGGCGAACAATGACATAGTCACCCACCATCACTCCGAGGCGTTCAATTTCGTCAAAATTATGCAAGGACGCATTGCTGACGGTCACACCACCGACAAACACCGGCTCTAATTTGGCAACTGGTGTAACTGCGCCGGTTCGACCAACCTGAAATTCAACGTCGCGGAGCAAAGTGATTTCTTCCTGCGCAGGAAATTTATGCGCAATTGCCCAGCGCGGTGCGCGGGACACAAAACCGAGCTGTCCCTGCAGCGCCAAGGAATCTACTTTAAAGACAATGCCGTCTATATCGTAAGCCAAGGCATCTCGGCGCGCTAATAGATCCTGATAGTAAGCGAGACACCCGGCAATAGAGTCGACCACTCGCAGTTCCGGGCTAACCAAAAAGCCCCACTCACGCAATCGCTGCAGGCCTTCGCTATGGGTGGCGAAAAGTGACTCGTCCTCCTGCTGGGCGATACCGTAGCAACTCATTTCCAGCGGGCGTTTGGCCGTAATTCGACTATCGAGCTGACGTAAACTGCCCGCCGCTGCATTTCTAGGATTCACAAACACTTTGCCATCGGTGTCTCGACCAAGGGCGTTTATGCGTTCAAAACCAGCGCGAGGCATGTAGATTTCACCCCGCACTTCCAATTCATCTGGCAAATCATTGCCACGCAGTCGCATGGGAATTGAGGTGATGGTTTTGACATTTTGAGTGATGTCTTCGCCCACCCTGCCATCGCCACGGGTAGCGCCGCGAATCAATACGCCGTCTACGTAGAGCAAGCTTACCGCAATGCCGTCCAATTTTGGCTCACAGGCATAACTGACGGCGACGCCCTCTTCTAAACGTGATTTGAGCCTGCGATCAAAATCCAGCAGCTCTTGTTCAGAAAACACATTATCAAGCGATAACATCGGGGTTTCATGGCGAACCTGGCTGAATGCCGGCAAAGGGGCGGCGCCAACTCGCTGCGACGGCGAGTCGGCACTTTGCCACTCGGGGTGTGCCTTCTCAATACTCAGAAGTTCGTTAAATAGTCGATCGTACTCAGCATCCGGAATTTGCGGCGCGTCGAGCACATAATATTGATAGCTATGGTGGTGGAGCTGATCGCGGAGCGCCGTTAAGCGCTCTCGCAGGGAACTGTCAGACATTCAAAACGCCGTTATTATCGTGCACCGCGATTACATCAGGGTTAGCTGACGACGCTCAAAATCCCGGATGCGTTGTTTATAATGTTCAAGGGTTTGCTTGGTCGCTACGCTGTGAGTCTGATCGCGCAGTTCTCCCTCAAGATTTTTTACTAAGCAACGCGCGGTTTCAACCATCGCTTCGTAGGCTTTGATGCTTTCTTTGGGACCCGGTAGATGCATAAAGAACACGACACCTGGGGTGGTAAATTCATCGATTTCATCAAGATTGAAATTTCCAGGCTCGACCAAATTAGCAACGCTGAATTGAATCTCGCCAGTACCATCCGTTTTTTCATAACGGTGGAAAATATTCATTTTTCCATAGCGAACATCGCAGGCCATCAAAATTTGCAGTAGGTCATTGCCTTTGAATGGCTTACCTTCAGCTGCCATGGCATTAATGACAAGCAGCTCGTGATGCTCTGTCGGCGCGCTATCGCCCTTAGTCGGAGCGCCTTTATCAGCATCCCCAGCAACGATATGTTCGGGTGCATCGTCTGCTTGCGCCCGCAACGGCTCATCATCATAGTCATCGCCGGAATGGGAAGACCAACCCGCTACGATTTCGTCTTCGTCGTCATCCTCTTCGGGAGTTTTAGAGCGATACTCGTCAGCCGGATCAGTAAACAAGATATTGTCGTCGAGCGCCTTGATTGCGTCATGACCATCATCATCGTAAGCATTGTCTGCAAAACTATCTTCGTCATAACTATCATTTTTATCGTCATCGACTTCGACGTCCTCAACGGCGTCATCGACGGCGAATTCAGGTTCGCGACGTGGCTTTGGTGCTGGCGTGTGGGCGCGCTTTACGTGCAAGCTCGGCGTTTCCCTCACCGCCACCACACGAGCTGTACCCGATGGTAATTCAGGATTAGACAGGTCGACTTCGTCCTGTCGATTTCTAGACCGTAATCGAATAGTATCCTGGCGGTCTTTGCGCATGCGCCGAAAGCCGTCAAGTAGCACCGCCGTCGCCAGCAAAGCGCCAATAATAATTAACCAATCTCTCACATTGAGATCCATTACCTAGCCCTTAAATTAGCCGCAGTGGCCGTATCCTCGAAAATTTGCTGTGGCTTTGGATAAAGTTCTGTCGCCATTGTTCCACGCGATTTAGGAAATATCCAGATTTTAGCCCGTTTGCGCTATTTTACATCGCTGCCATTTCTGCCGCTTTTTCAAGATCTACCGAGACAAGGCGTGAAACCCCCGGCTCGTGCATAGTCACACCCATTAGCTGGTGCGCCATTTCCATCGCTATTTTGTTGTGGCTAATATAAATAAACTGCACTTCGGAAGACATCTCCTTCACCAGACGAGCGTAACGTCCAACGTTGGCATCATCTAGCGGTGCATCAACTTCATCAAGCATACAAAACGGCGCGGGATTAAGTCGGAAAATCGAAAATACCAGAGCAATAGCTGTTAGTGCTTTTTCGCCGCCCGACAACAAGTGAATTGTGCTATTCCGCTTGCCCGGTGGTCGCGCCATTATCGAAATACCAGTGTTCAGCAAATCGTCGCCGGTCATTTCAAGTGAGGCGCTCCCGCCCCCAAACACCTTCGGGAATAGATCCTGCAAACCGCCGTTTACCTTATCGAAGGTTTCCTTGAAACGGTTGCGAGTTTCTTTGTCGATACGACGAATAGCGCCTTCTAAGGTTTCCAGGGCCTCGACCAGATCGCTGTTCTGCGAATCCAGGTAGTTTTTGCGCTCAGATTGCTGCTTATACTCTTCAATCGCCGCCAGGTTTATCGGGCCCAGCCGAGCAATACGTCTGCCCGCTTGCTCTAAGGACTCTAGCCACTCAGCTTCATTGGCATTTTCAGGCAGGCTTTCGAGCACTGACTGAAGATCAAACTGCGCCTCTTGCAGCTGATCTTGTAAACCCTTGCGCCTAACTTGCAGCCCCTGATTTTCTACCCTAGCCTGCTCCAAGCTATTACGCACAGCCTGCAAACGTAAATCTATACCGTGACGCTTTTGCTCGTTCTCTCTAAGTTGGTGGTCGACCACTTCAAGCGCGCGGCGGGATTCAGCCAATTCCTCTTCAACCGCTAAGCGCTGTTCGAGACGGGCTTCTAATTCAATTTTTAAATCATCTATCGGCGCGTCGTTTTCATCTAAGCTCGCCGCCAGTTGCTCGCGACGCTCCTGCAATTGAGCCAATTGCTCTTCGGTACGGCCAATATTCTGTAATACGGAGTCGCGCTGGGTGCGCAGTGACTGATGGCGCATCGCGAGTTGGTGAGCGTGATCCTTACTCTGCCGAGCCGTTTGCCGAGCCGCATCGAGAATTGTGCGATTGTTATCGCGCTCGCTAAGCAGAGCTTCGCGCTTACCCGAGTCTTGCTCCATAGATTCAATCGCTTCTTGCAAGGTCATTCTTGCTTCGGCAACAGACTCTTGTTCTAACTGGAACTGATTGCGCAAGTCTTTGCCATCGCCATCCAATTGCTGACGGCGAGCTAAAACTTGTTCAACGCGCGCCTGCTGGGCACTTAGCTTGGCTTTCAGCTCACTGTATTGGCGATTAAATTGCTGCACTTCGCGGTTGAGGTTTTCCCGATCTTGCTCCTGTGTCTTTAACAAGCCGCGATCGGCATCTAAGCCATCAACAATAGTTTGAATACGCAACTCAGCGGCGTCTATCGCTTCGCGCAATTCCTGCAAGTCCTGCTGACGCTGCAATACGCCACCCTGCTCGGTGTTGCCACGGCTAACACGCAGCCAATTTGCACCTAGCCATAAGCCCTCGGGGGTAATCACCGACTCGTGCGCTGCCAGTCCAGAGCGCATTGCCAGCGCTGCAACTAAATCATCTGCAACACGAACACTGCTCAGAACGCCAAGCAACGCTGCATTACCGCTAACCTTGTCAGCGAGAGTGACAGTAGAGGAAGTGGAGCTTGCCGCGCCTTCAACAAAGCAAACACTACCTTCTTTGAGGCCGTCTAAAATCCCGCAAACACCGTCCAACGAATCGACACACAGGGCTTGTAATTGATCACCTAATACGGTCTCGACCGCCTGCTGCCAGCCATCGGCAACGTTAAGCTGCTCTGCCAAGCGCGGCGTGTTCGCCAGGCCCTGCTCTTCAAGCCACTTCGCGGTAGTTTTGTCGCCCTGACCCAGCGCGGCCTGTTGCAAGGCTTCCAGTGATGCCATACGACCGCGCATACGTTGCAATTCGCTTCGACAACTATCCAGCTCGTCGCTCGCAAGCTTGATGCGCTCACGGCACTCGCTGATCTGCGGAATAATCTGCTCGTGACGCTCCTGCGCAGATGATGCCTCTAATTCAACTTCTGCCGTTTCCTGTTGAAGTAACTCGATATCATCGTCGCTTTCGTCGAGATTCAGGCCACGGCGCTCTTGGTCCAGCTTTTCAATGCGCTCTTGCAAACGCTGTAAACTCAGCTCCAAATGCTGAATTCGAGATTGTTCGACTTCTGCGCGTTGACGCGGGCCCGCCGCCAGTTGGTTAAACTCGTCCCAACGCTGCTGCCAGGACTGCATGGCATCTTCTGCGTTAGCCAATGCGTCGGCGGCACTTTCTTCAGCGGCGTCAGTGATTTCCAACTCCGGCTCGATCTCGGTAATTTCCTCTTCCCAGAGCGCAATCTTTTCACGATCGCTTTCCAAATGCCGCGTGGTTTCAAGCATATTCACACTGAGCTGTTGCAGGTCTGCATCTAACTGCTGACGACGTTGCTGCTGATGCTGAATGCCCTGCTCTGCTCGCGCGATTTCTGCGCCAATACTGTAAAACCGGCCCTGCACTTCGTTAAACGCGTCATTCAACTGGCTGTGCTGGTCTCGTGCCTGCTCGATCCCGGTATTTAAGCCAACCTGTTCTGTAACAATCGCTTCACGTTCCAGCTCTAAGGCATTGATTTCCTTTTCTTTTAAACCAGCCTTATCGTCCAGCGCCTTCCACTGTAAAACCTGTAGCTGGGCTTTTAGTAAACGCTCTTCTTTCTTGTATTCTGTATATTTTTCCGCCGCTGCGGCCTGTCTCTGCAAATGCTGCAACTGCCGTTCGAGCTCGTCGCGAAGGTCGGTCAAACGCTCCAAATTCTCTTGGGTTCGACGCATGCGGTTTTCAGTTTCGCGGCGACGTTCCTTGTACTTGGATATGCCCGCCGCTTCCTCGATAAATACCCGCAATTCCTCCGGTTTAGATTCGATCAAGCGCGAGATCATGCCCTGCTCAATAATGGCATAACTGCGAGGCCCCAGACCGGTGCCTAGAAATATATCGGTGATATCGCGACGACGGCATTTGGTGCCATTAAGATAGTATTCGGAGAGACCCTCACGGGTCACTTTGCGGCGGATAGCTATTTCATCGTAAGCCGCGTATTCGCCGCCCAGTTTCTTATCGGTATTATCAAACACCAACTCAATACTGGCTTGACCAACAGGCTTGCGATTGACCGAGCCATTGAATATGACGTCTGTCATTGACTCGCCACGCAGGTTTTTAGCCGAGCTCTCCCCCATTACCCAACGCACGGCGTCGATAATATTTGATTTGCCGCAGCCGTTCGGGCCGACCACCGCCGACAAATTTGTCGGGAAATGAGCTGTCGTCGGATCTACAAACGATTTAAAACCCGCTAACTTGATACTTTTAAGACGCATAAACCAATAACCAACACTTTATGGTGTCGCCACGCTGAGTTTTATTGTGTTCTCGAGGCAACAACAGGAAAAATTGTGCAATGCGCGATTATAGCGATAGCAGCAAGGACTGACAGCAGAATTTGAGAATTTGTGAACAGAGAGCGCGTCTCACACTATTTTCCCTGCACTGCCGTAATCGACAAGGTCAATGGATCGGCCACTTTACTCACATCAACCTGAATTGACTCGCCAACCCAATCACCATCACGACGGATGGCTGTCCCTGACCTACTAATATGTGCCGACAGCGTAAGCTCTGAGAAATCGGCTAGCTGCTTACCCTGCCTAATCACGTCCGCATCTGTTAGCAGAAGATTAATAGGCCATTCCTGCTGGGTCAATAAAGGGACGCGCAAGGCAGCCACCGGCATCGGATTGCCGTCGCTACTTTTAGCGACAACAAACAAAACGCCCTCTGGCGATGCGCCTAGCTCAGCCGCCACACTCACATTCACTTCCAGCGTTTGCATATTACCCGCAGCGGCGGCTAGTCGCTTAGCTTCGGCAATACCGCCACTAATGACGCCTATCTCTGCGGAACCAGCTGGCAATTGCACCAGTAGTTTCTGCCAATACGATATCGCATCTACATACTGCTTATTAGCAAAGGAATCGATACCCAAAACGCCCAAGGCGGTTCCCTGAGTAGGATTAATCGCCAGCGCCCTTTCGAGCAAGCTTCGGGTCTCTTGATCAACTTGTCGATCACCAACTAAATAACGTGCCTGAGCCAATTGCGCCAACACGTTGGGGTCTTTTGGAAACAACCGTGCTAAACGCTGGTAATAAGGCAAGGCACCGGCAAAGTCGCTCTGCTGACGGAACAAGGTCGCCATCATTACCAAATGTTCGCCGCTATCTGGCCGCCGCTCTAGAATGACACCCACAATATCTTGATAGCGCTGCCAACGCTCGTCACTGAAGCCCTCGCTCAAAATTTCGGACTGTAACTCCCGCAGCTGTAAATCTTGTCGATAGCCGAAATACTCATACAGTGTTATCGCAAGGAGTGGGATGGATATCAACACTGCTAGAATATAGCCGCGCTTAGCACTTGAAGAAGTTGTGGCGCTATCGCCGCTGGACTCGGCGACCAACTGTCTATCCAATTCCCGCTCAAGCTCAGCAAGTTGCGCTTGATCAATTAGGCCTGACGCTAGATCGCTCGCTAATTCATTTTGACGCTGACGATAAAAATCACGCTGTGCTCGGCGATGCAGTTCCTGATCATTCTGAGATGGGCCGCGGCTACGCATGGATAACAGCACAAATATAGCGGCTATCAATAGCAAACAGCCAAACCCAGTATATAAACTTATCATTGCCGGTCCCCCGACTTTTCGCCGCTGGCATCATCACCCAGCAATTCATTCAGGCGCTGTTGCTCTGCCACTGACAGCGAAGAATCCACAGTCGATTTACTGCGCTTCCGACCGCTGGCCATACGCCACCAAACTAACAAGCCAAGTAATAGTAAGGCGACTGGGCTAAGCCACAACACCGCTGTTTGGCCATTAAACTGGGGACGATATAAAATAAAATCGCCGTAGCGATCGACCATATAATTCGTTATTTCTATATCCGACTTATCGTCCATGATCATACGATGAATCTGACGACGTAAGTCTTTCGAAATCGCCGAATCAGAGCCGGAAAGATTTTGATTCTGGCATTTGGGACAGCGCAGCTCTTCGATAAAAGCATGATAACGCTGCTGTTGCAGCGGTGTGTCGAACTGGTAGGTTTCAATAACCGCCGACGCGACAGCACCGTATAGCATCATCGCTATACATAGTATTAATCCCCTCATTGCACAGCGCCCCGACCGTTCAGCTCGGCAATTCGATGGGCAAACTCACGATCCCACACAGTTTGATCGAGTGCGCCCTGATAGCGAAACCGGACAATGCCTTCAGCGTCAACTAAATAGGTTTCCGGCGCCCCAGTCACGCCAAGATCCAAGCCGAGGGAGCCATCCTCATCAAACAAAGTTACTGTGTAAGGATCACCTTTCTCAGCCAACCAGCGTCGTCCGGCCTCAGCGTCATCCTTATAATCTATACTGACAATTTTAACGCCCTGCGCGGCAAGCTTGACGAGAAATGGATGCTCATAATGGCAGGTCGGGCACCAGGTAGCCCAAACGTTAAGCAAGAAAACCTCGCCTATAATATGCGACTTATTGACTATGCGGCCGTCATCAAGAGCCGGTTCAGAAAACTCAGGCAGTGGTTTGTTTACTAGCGCCGACGGCAAATCAGTTGGCACATAGTCGCCGGTCAGAACACGACGCTCTACTCCGAAGAAAATAGCTGCCAAAATAGCAAAAATAATTAAAGGCAAAAATAATTTAAACCGTTGCACTGCGATCTCCATTCCCGTCGATTATCGCTTTTTGTTTTGGCCGGTAACGCTTGTCACAGATTGCGAGTAAACCACCAAGCGCCATTAGCAAAGCGCCTAACCAAATCCACCGAATAAAGGGCTTGACGTGAACTCTAACGGCCCAGGCATCTTTGCCAACAGGCTCGCCCAAGGCAATAAAGACGTCGCGCATTAAACCAGCATCAATTGCCGCCTCAGTCATGACCTGACTACTTCTGGCGTGGTAGCGGCGCTTTTCAGGATGCATCTCGGCTATAAACTCGCCGTCCTTCCACAGCGAAAAAGTGCCGCGCTGGCCCTGATAATTTGGACCGGAGATCGCTTGAATTGAGTCAAAACTTACCGAGTAAGAGAATGCACTCTCCGTGCGCTCCCCCACTGTCATACGAATATCTTGTTCGTGATTGAAGCTAGTGACCATCGCCACGCCTAGCACGCTACAGGCAAAACCAATATGCGCTGTTAACATGCCGTAATAAGAGGGAGTAAGTCGGCGCAGCCCCTGCATAAGTGTTGCTGCATTGCGAACCTTGTCGCGTAGATTCACGACACTACTCAACACAATCCACGCCGCCAGTAACACCCCGATAATCGCCCCAATGTGCAAGCCATCACCAAAGGTTTGCGGCAGTAGCAAACCCAAAATCAGACTGCTTACAAAGGCAATCAACACCGGTTTCAACCAAGACTCCGGCTTACTTCGCTTCCACTGTGATAGCGGACCAATACCAACCACCAAGGCCAGCAAACACATCAAGGGCACAAATATGGCGTTAAAATACGGGGGGCCCACCGAGTATTTACCTAAGCCGGCGAAATCCATTATCAGCGGGAATAATGTGCCGATCAAAACGGTCATTGCCGCGACCAGCAGCAATATATTATTGACGAGTAACAAGGCCTCGCGAGATAGCCACGTGAATGAGGGTGCCGTCTGTGACGTTGGTGCGCGAAAAGCGTAAAGCGTTAGCGAGCCCCCCACCACGATGACCAAAAAGCCAAGAATAAACATACCCCTGGTTGGGTCTGCGGCAAACGCGTGGACTGAGGTTAAAACCCCCGACCTGACCAAAAAGGTACCGAGCAAGCTCAGTGAGAATGCAAAAATTGCCAGCAGCAAGGTCCAGCTCTTAAATACGCCCCGCTTTTCAGTGACAGCCAGTGAATGAATTAAGGCGGTGCCAACTAGCCAAGGCATGAAAGACGCGTTTTCAACCGGGTCCCAAAACCACCAGCCGCCCCAACCCAGTTCGTAATAGGCCCACCAGCTGCCCAAGGCGATACCCACGGTCAAAAACAGCCAGGCAATGTTAGTCCAGGGCCGCGACCACCGCGCCCAACTTGCGTCCATTCGGCCACTCATTAACGCCGCTATCGCAAAGGCAAAAGCCACCGAAAACCCAACGTAGCCGACATACAGCATGGGCGGATGAATCACCATACCCGGGTCTTGTAGCAATGGATTCAAATCTTGACCGTCAGCTGGTGTATTCAATAAATGACGGGCGAAGGGATTCGACGTAAAGAGCGAAAAGCCAAAGAAGCCCACCGCAATCATACCCATTACGGATAACACACGGGCTAGAATATCGAGAGGTAACTGCTTTGAAAAAATTGCGACAGCAACCGTCCAAAGCGCGAGTATTTCCAGCCACAGTAATAGCGAACCTTCGTGACCACCCCACAAGGCACTGAATTTATAGGCCATTGGTAACAGCGTATTCGATTGAGCAGCAACGATATCGACAGAGAAATCATCGCTTAAAAAAGCATAAAACAGGCTGGCAATGGCGACAGTTGTGAACAGGAATTGCGCAAAACTTAAATAGCGACTCGCGCGCATAGCCAAGTGATCGCCGCGAAACACACCCCACAACGGCAGGATCGCCAGCGCAAGGGCAAAACAAAAGCCTAGTATTAAAGCAAAATGGCCAATTTCAACTATCACTGACTACCCTTCTCTTGTTGCGCAGCTCGACTAGCAGCAGACTTTTCCAAAGCATCGCTAACCTCGGGAGGCATATAGGTTTCATCGTGCTTTGCCAGCACTTCGCTGGCATAAAAAATACCGTCCTCGCCTAATTTACCCGACGCGACAACTCCTTCCCCCTCGGCGAATAAATCCGGCAAAATGCCCTCGTACTCCACCGTCACTACCGCACTAAAATCGGTGACCACAAACCGAACCTTCAAGCTGTCGCTGGCCCGCTCTACGCTTCCTTCCTGCACCATCCCGCCCGCTCGCATAAATTTGTCCACCGGCGCTTTACCAGAGGCAATTTCCGCTGGGGGATAAAACAAATTAATATTTTCTTTTAAGGCGTAACCCAACAACCCAGCGGCAAGCCCCGCGACCAGCAAAATAAATACAACAATCAATAAGCGCTGTTTGCGCTGTGGATGCATCGCCATAACACTCTCTTAAACAGTACCGCTAGCGCTGAGCACAAACGGAGAAAATTTCAATCAATTTGATGTAGTCGCGCCCTTGCGTCTAACTAGAGCGCGAATATGTTGTTCAGCCGCGGCACGTCTACGTCGTGCAACAATGACTAAAGTCGCTAAAACCAAGGCCGACACGCCGTAACTAAACCAAACATAGCTACCGTGACCACTCATAGAGAGCAATTCGCTAACGCTATTGAAATACATTTAGCGTGACTCCCCGCAAATAAGATCTTGTACCCAGCGCGTGTTTTTTTCTCGCTCTAAAATTTCGATTCGGGTATACAGCAAAAGCAACCATCCGAAAAACAGATACATACCGCACAGCGTTGCCATGAGGGGGTGAAGCATACTCGGGTGAATTGTCGACTCGCCAGTAAAACTAATACTCGCTGGTTGATGCAGGCTGTACCACCACTCTACTGACCAATAAATAATGGGTATGTTCACTGCACCAACAATTGCCAAAACCGCGCAGGCTTTCGCCGCCGCGTCTCGATTTTCAAAGGCTTGATGCAGGGCAATCACACCGAGATATAAAAAGAATAAAATTAAAACCGACGTGATACGCGCATCCCACACCCACCATGTGCCCCAGGTCGGTTTACCCCACACCGCGCCGGTAAGTAGCGACAGGAACGTTAGGGAAGCGCCAATGGGTGCGATGGCTTTCATCACCATGGCGGCCAACTTCATCCGCCAAATCAAATGGATCGCGCCGGCAGTCGCCATCGTCATGTAAGCGCCCATCGCAACCGCAGCCGCGGGCACGTGAATATACATAATGCGAAAACTATTACCCTGCTTGTAATCAGCCGGCACAAAGGCCAAGCCCCAAACGGCGCCACCCACCAACAACAATAGCGAAAAGATCGCCAGCCACGGTAGTAAACGACCGCTAAACTGGTAAAACCAGCGCGGAGAGCCCCATTTATGAAAGGTTGAGCTAATCGACAAAGCAATAATCTCTTTTAAAATTCAATTCAAACGCCAATCTGATCAACGTAAAAGTCGAGCAGTATACCGCAGCCTCGCGGCAAGTTATAAAGCATTAGCACACGGCTATTGATCAACACTAATTCGCAGCGCTCCGCATATCGCTAAAGGCGCAAGTGCCAAGGCCGCGAGAAAAAACACGCCCAACATAGCGAGCTGCGGTAAATAGGCGGCACCTTCTATCGCCGCTTTCACCGCACTGCTGCCAAAAATAAGCACGGGAATATATAGCGGCAATACAATCAACGACAAAAGCAGGCCGCCTTTGCGCAGGCCCACCGTTAATGCCGCACCAATAGCACCGATAAAACTGAGCACACTTGTGCCCAGTACCAAACTCAACATCAACGGCACCATGCCCTCACCGGGCAAATGCAATAGCAATCCCAAAATTGGCGACAATAGACTCAGGGGCAAACCTGTCATTAGCCAGTGCGCCAGTGTTTTAGCTAATACTTGCGGATAAAGGGATTGATGAGTTAATAGCATTTGCTCTAGGGTCGCATCGTCAAAATCCCCACGGAACAAGCTGTCTGTGGCAAGCAGGGAGGCCAGTAACGCCACCACCCACAAAATACCGGGTGCCAAGTCGGCGAGACGATCTGGCTGTGGGCCAATACCAAGGGGGAACAAGGCGCACACCATGACAAAAAATACCAGTGGATTCGACCACTCACTACCACGTCGCAGTGAAGCAACAATATCGCGATGCAAGACGGCTATGACTAGCTTTAGCAGTTTGGGCTCAGACATTGCTGGCCCCCAGCGTAATAACATTAAAACCTTGAGAGACACTAAGTTTGTGATGCGTGGTTAACAACACCGAACCACCGCCACTCACAAATTCGCTAAGCCACTGCTCTATCTCGCACACACCACCCTGATCTATCGCGGTAAAGGGTTCGTCGAGAATCCAAAGCTGCGCCGGAATACAGAATAAACGCGCCAAATTTACTCGGCGCTGCTGCCCCGCCGATAGCGAGAAACACGGCTGTTCTTCAAAACCACGCAGACCAACTTTATTTAAAGCATCAAGAAGCACGACATCGCTATTTTCAGCACCGCGCAGGGCACATGACCATCGCAAATTTTCAAGTGGGCTAAGTACTGCTTTTATACCAGCGCCGTGACCGATATAAAGCAATTGCTGCAAATAGTCGTGACGATTCTTTTGTAGGGATTTTCCCTGCCATAGAACCTCGCCACTGTAACGACTCGATAAGCCAGCCAAAATACGCAATAAACTGGTTTTACCGCTGCCGTTGGGACCGGCAATTTGTAACAGCTGGCCCGCATTGAGGTGAAAGCTCAAATCGGAAAACAGCACCCGATCATCACGATCAGTGTATAGCTGCTTAACTTCCAAGCCCGAATTTAGCAAAATCGCTCCCGTCTATTCACCCGCCGGCACGCATATGACATGCGTAAAAATGCCGCCAAGTATATACGAAATAGAAGAAATTGAGTGCGAAAAACATGTGGATCTAAGCTAAGCACAAGCTCAATAGCAATGCTTAGTTCCGACTTAAACGAGCGCAAAAGCACGGTTCACGGCAGTAAATACGCCATTTTCGAGGTTAACGCTGACTTGATAAGCATGGTTGTTACGCTGAGACCCTAGACCAAGGTAGCAGCATTTAGGTACCTAGGGACAATAGGTGGCGGGATCAATTCGGTTTGGTATCGCCGTCACTGCTTCGATCATGCGCCCAAGCTTCAAAGTCCTGAGTCACCAAATCGAGATACGTCAGCGCTTTGTCTAGCTCTTCAGAATATCCCTTGGCATGAAACTTCATTAACCGCTGCTTCACCCAACTTAACTCGCGCACTAAATTAAGGGCATCGCCCTCTGCTGTTCCGGGAGTATCGCTGAGCCCGCTCAAGGTAGCCAAGGACTCACGGGTAAGCGTAGCGACCGCACTATCTATCGACTCGAATCCTTTCGGTGAGTCCAGCGGAAAGTTACCCGCAGTGCCTTGCTCAAACTGCCGGGTTGCAAGCACATCAGTGCCTTGCTTTGCTTGCAGGGGTTCAAAACGCGTCTTTTCATAATGTAAAACTGAGGGGGCTATGCTCGCGATCTGATTGTCGCGGGGCTGTAAACGACCATCAAAAAACACACCCATTGTATCAAGTGATGATTCCACTGGGTTATTTGCCGCTGCTTCATTATTGTTGCGATCCGCCGCTCGCAATAAACGCGCTTTTAATTCTTTATCGACTGGCCGCGGCGGCTGATGGTTTATGCGACGCGCCAACATCAGTTCCAGGCTACCAATTGCCGCCACTAATAATGACACTAAACTCGGTGTTATTGACACACGGCGAGTCCGCACTCGCTCCATTACCCGTTCGGTCAACTGCGCGCATTCAGCCAACTCGGGCATATTCAACACGGTTGCACCACCGTGCAGAGTATGAAATCCACGATGAATATCATCGAGTATGCGCTGACCATCATAGCCGTAATGCAATTCCGCCAACTGTTCCGACAGGCGTTGAACAATCTCCTCCGCTTCCGAAAGGAAAATCGCCAAAATACCTTCGTGTTCGTGCTCGTTCACACAGGGCCCTATTTAGAATGGTGTCGCCGAAAATCCGAGTTGGCGATGTCAGACATCAAAGTAACTCAGGGTAGGTACGCCCTTCGTCCAATCGATATTACTATTAATTATCCACATTTAATTGGCGCTAAGCTGCAAGGTCGGTCACATTCCAGCATTTTCGGCCAGACAATTTGAGCTAGGAGTGATGTTTCGAGATGGAAGCTTGCTTATTGCTGGGAAAAGGCATTGCCAAGACTTACGCTCGGCTATTAATAATCGAAAGTATTTTGCTTTCCAAGGTTGCGGCAGTGAAAGGTTTCACCATATAGGCATTCACCCCAGCTAGCGCGGCCTCAATAATTTGTTCACGCTTGGCATCGGCGGTAATCATTAACACGGGGATATGACTTAAGTTTGCATCGGCCCGAATCGCGCGCAGCAAATCTAATCCAGACATTCTTGGCATGATTAAATCGGTAATCACAAAGTCAAAACGCTGATTGTGAAGCATAGGTAGTGCCGAAAGCCCGTCCTCTGCCTCGCTAATATAGCGATAGCCTAGGTCGGTAAGTAAGTTGCGAATAATACGCCGCATAGTCGAGAAGCTCTCCACCACCAAGATACGCATCTCAGCCGGTGAGGAAAACACCGAATTAATTGGATCACTCTCGTCACTAGCTATGCCAAAAGGATTCGGCGATAAGTTGTCTAGATCGTCATCGCTCATTTGCTATTTGCCAACGCGCCACCGGAACGGGAGCTTGCCGCTAGCAGTTGCTCAACAAAAAACACCAAATGACCTTCCGCCTTGGCAGGTAGCGGCCACCGCTGAGCCTGCTTTGCAAAATCGCGCAGCGCTCTCGCCGAAATACTGCTTGGTGCGGCCAGAACAACCGCCGTCTGCTGGCGCACCGAGTCTCGCAATTTAGTATCGAAGGGCACGGCGCCAGCGTAGATCAAACCCACGTCCAGAAACTGGCCGCAAACCTGATTTAAACTGTCAAAAAGTTGCCGTCCCTCTTGTTCGTCTGCAACCATATTTGCCAAAATTCGGAATCGGCTGCGACCAAAGTCGCGGCTAAGCAGCTTAATCAGTGCATAGGCGTCGGTAATGGAACTCGGCTCATTGCAAACCACCATGACCACTTCGTGTGCAGCGCTGAGAAAATTCACTACAGAATCTGAGATTCCCGCGGCGGTATCAATTACCAGCACATCTAATTGATTGGCGATATCGCTAAAGGCGCGAATCAATCCAGCGTGCTCCAGCGAACTCAGCATACTTAAACGTCGCGTACCCGACGATGCAGGAATAATTTTGATGCCCGCGGGCCCATCTAATAACACTTCTTCGAGTGTGCACTGGCCATCGAGCACCTGCTCAATAGTATTGCTCGCCTTTAAACCAAGTAAGACGTCCACATTTGCCAAGCCAAAGTCGGCATCCAATAACACCACGCGCGCGCCACCTTCAGCCAGTGCGACGCTAAGATTTATAGCAACATTGCTTTTACCAACGCCGCCTTTGCCACCACTTACCGCTATGACTTGGATTTGGCGTGTCATGAGGGCTCCGCAGTAGATTTAGGTTTGCTGTAAATATTTTCTCGCCAGGGAAAACCCCACATCCTGTGAGTGTGCTCGCCAATTTGCTCCGCTTTGCACATCGCCATAATCTTCTTTAACAGACGCTGATCTACTGCTTGAACGTCAATTAAAAGCACGAACAAATTATCTGCTGCATATGGCCGGTAGTCATCTAGCGCTGAATTTTCTTGCATTAACCCTAACAAGCCCCCCTCCCACGCACCAAAAAACAGTAGGGTCAGGGGTAGCGAATACAGAATAATATCGCGAACTAAGCCTGCATTAATTTGAAACAGCGCAAATGAAATTATCACCAGCAGCCACCCTAAACAAAGCCCCCAAAAGCCGCCCCGCCATGCGCCACCAAGCATATTGGTCAACAGAAGCGGGCTTGCCAATGGCAGCCCGAGACGCTGAACCTCTGCCCTTGCTTCAGTAAATATTCGCCACCGCCAACCCTGTAAATGGGGTTGATTTAACATTTCCACAATCTCGCAGAGATTTGCTTTATCGCGACTCAAAAACACCAGCCTACGCCTCATTATTTTTGTTCTCCCACCTATGGCCACTTGGTATTCGTTACGCACATCTAACTATGCGGACATATCATCATCGCAAGGATTGTAACCGCTCCGCTTGACTGACCACCTCAGTAAGCCGAATTCCCAATTTATCTTCAATCACGACTACTTCTCCGCGAGCGATAAGCGTGCCATTTGCCATCACATCCAAAGGCTCGCCCGCCATACGATCAAGCTCCACAATAGCGCCTTGATGCAGCTGCAGTAGATCTCGAATCGGCATATCACTCCCCCCTACCTCCAAGGTAAGTCTAACGGGAATATCCATCACCATTGATAAATCTGGACCGGGGGACTTTCGATCGCGAAGTCTCGCTGCAGGGCCGTCGACCTCCACCTGTCCCTTACGCCCAGCCGAGCTAGCGTGTTGAATACCAGCTCGGTCGGCCGCTTCCATTTCCTCTTTCAAATTTTGTCGCTGACGACGAAGCTCGTCTTGCTTATCCATAATATTTCAATCTCTCGGTAACCATTTAACAATCAAGGTCCAGATGACTATACAACCGTTTTACGTATGCTTAGGCAGTACATATAAGGCAACTTACTCAGCAATTTTGAGGGCTAAAAAACCATTTACCACGCCCAGCTGTGCCCGTGCCATTGGCACCCCAGACACTTTTATCACCGATAATTCACGGCTACTAAAGGGGATCACATCGCCAACCTGCAGGGCAGCTATCTGCCCTAAACTCATCACTGGCTCAGCCAATGTGCAGCGGGTAGGCACACTCATATCCATCACTGATTGGCTCAAGCTGGTATGCCACAGCGAGTTGTCACCAAGCTGCTCAGCAGATTCGGTTTTACTTAATGATTCCAACACAGGTTCTAGCATCGCCAACGGCAAGGCGATATTAAATTCACCGCCGCCGCCACTATCCAGCTCAATCTGAAAACGGCTAACAACGACGATTTCAGACTGCCCAGCTATTGACGCCATGGCCGGATTGACCTCCATTGCCAGTGATTCGCAGCTGATCGCTCTCACCAAGCGCCAAGCGCGGTCATAGTCTTGATGGGCGCGGTCGATTAGCCTGCGAATAACTCGACGCTCTACCTTACTAAAATCCCTGCCGTCAGCATGACCCTGAGTACCGTTGCCGCCGAAAAACATATCCACCAAACGAAATACCAAGCGCGCGTCAAAAACCACCATCGCCGTCCCGCTTAAAGGATGTAAACGCATGAGGTTTAGAGATGTGGGAACATACAATGAATGCAGGTATTCACTGTAGGGTAAAAACTGAAGGTCAATAGCGGCGACATCCAGGCTTTGCCCTAAAACTTCGGAAATACTATCGCGGAAATATTCTGAAAATCGTTTATTGATGTGCTCTAAGCCCGGTAAGCGGCGTTTTTTCAAGCGTCGCCGGCTAGCTAAATCAAAAGAGCGGGCATCAACAGACGATGAAGTACTGGCCTCAGCTCGCGGCGTTTGCGCCTGAACATTCGCCAACAACGCATCGATTTCTGCTTGGGAGAGTAAATCCTTCACCATTACGCCTATACCGCACTATCTAGGAGAGTACAGCGTATTTAGCAAGACTCAAGCCAATTATTTATTATGTAAATCAATGACTTAAAAAAGAGGGGTGCGTCAAAAAATTGACCCTCCTATTTAATGCCATCTAACCAGCGGCGAATTGAGAGCATCGCTTCCGCAAAGCTACGCTGGGTATTGCTGAAATCCTGCTGAATATCACGAAAGCTCGCATCTCGGCCACGCAACTCCAATCCACGGAAATGTTGAGATAGATTTTCTGCGCCCAAGGACGCGGCACCACCTTTCATGGTATGTGCCATTGTTCGCAGCGTCTCTGCATCTTGATCTTGAATTGCTTTCTCAACCAAGCTTAAGCGCTCTTGAGTATCAATTTCAAACTCATCAATGAGGGTAAAAACATCTTCTTCCATAAAATCACGGAGCTCTTCGAGTACCGCAAAATTCAATGTAGGCATACGCTTAAACGTCCTTGTTTAACTCTGTTTATTTAAAATATTAATAGGTATTACAAAAAGAGTTATTGTGGAGGAAAATTCCGTATTTTAGTATTTAAAACTAACCTCTCACGACATTTCGTCAATACAATCCGATAGCGAGACTAAAACACATCTATTTTACGGGCGTCTAGAATGATTTCCCCCACCGCGGCCATTTGTCTGGCCACACTGACAACCTCCGCTTGTGCAGCATGAGCTTCTGCCTGTGTAAATCGACGAGACAAGGCCATGATTTCATGTTTTTTATCGTCACTTACCGCACTTAAAAATCGACGGCGGAGCAGCGCGCCAGCTTCTGCTAAGGCTGGCGCCATTATCTCTGGGGCAAGCTGCTTTGCAAGAATCACGATATCCTGCTCTGCCATATTCGCAATTTGGGCAAAGCCGAACATTAACTCTTCGACTCTCGCAGCCTGCTCAGGCTGGCTCGCTCGCAAACCATTGAGCAAATTACTTTCCGCACCAACATCCATTTCATTGAGGAGGGCCGCCGCCAAAGAGTCGCCTGTCATTGCCCGACCAAGCGGCCTGCCCACATCACTAAAATAGTGCTCCAGCAACCAATCCAACTCTTCTAGTGCAGCCGGAGTTAAATTTTTTAAACTTGATAAGCGACCCAGCAAGTCTAAGCGTCGCGACTCTTCGAAAGCGAGCAACACCTCGCTGCCCTGCCTCGGCGCCAAACAGGCGATCACAACCGCCTGAATTTGTGGATGCTCGCGACGAATTATATCCACAATGGTATTGGGTTCTAACCATTTTAGTTTTGTGATCTGCCGAGACTGGCCGTGCAAAGCCAAGCGATCTCCCAGCAGAGCTGCCCGCTCCTCGCCCAACGCCTCCTCTAACAAGCTAAGCACCGCATCGCTGGCACTGGGTTTGACGCCGGAAAAGGTTTTAACATCAAGATGAAAGCGAGCAAGCACCTGCTTAAATTCACCACTACTGGGCGCATCCATGCCACTCATTGCTGCCGCGATACGATGTACATCGGCGGGTGGTAAAGCCCGCATGATTGCAGCGGCATGACTTTTATCTAGCGACATAATTAACGCTGCCGCTTGCTCAACATCAGATAGGTGAGTCGACGCGGTCATTTAAGCGGCGTCCCATTCAGCCATCCGCTCAATACGCTCGCAACACGCGCGGGCTCTTCTTGGGCTATCGCCTTAAATCGCAGCAACTGATCCCGATAATCGTTTTCTAATTGCAAGGTTTTTGCCCTGATCTTGCGGTAATGGTGGAAAAGCAAAACCGAACCGATTAGACCAAGCAAAGAGATACCAAGGCCGAGTAACATCCGTTGTGACGGGCTAAGTCCAAACTTTTCATAGGCCGTGTCATTGATACTGGGAAAGGGATGAAACCGCACCGCTAGCTGGTCCCCGCGGGCCGAATTAATCGCCAAACCCGCACTTACCAAGCTTAAAAGTGACTCTTCAATGTTATTATCTGGCTGCGCGCGGTCAATTATTAACAATACGGATTTGAGCTCCGCTACTTGGCCATTCGCGCTGGCACTTTCAACTTGAACTGATACCTTGATATCAGTTGCGGGCAGTAGTGAGGTCGCCAAAGCAAGTACTTTGCGCTCAAGACTCGCTTCACGCTGGCTGCGCGGATCATTTGCGATAAGCTCATGTCCAGTACTCCCGTTAAAGCGCCATTGCTGCCAGGCCGCTTCAAATAACACACTGCCGCCAAGAGCTATGCACAGCGTGACCGATACCAAGGCGCACAGTGTTGCCGCAGAAAATGACCTTAGCCCTACCTCTTCTTCGTCCACCTGCTTCCCTCTTGATGCGCGATGTCATCAGCACTCTATTCAAGTCACTGCACAACCCCACTTACTGAGTTACATCGCCGTTAACTATTCAGACAGGCATCGGTTTTATTGCCAGCGAAGCCCAGCCCAATGTCAAAAAAATGACAAGCATTTAAATCATACCTATCACAATATCTGTCAATATTTTGACAGAAAGAGCCCAAAGCCCAGACAAACTACCGTAACCATCACCAGTAAATTGTTAATCTGTATGGATAAAGCAGTAATTGGGCCACTATTGGCAACGCGTAAGGAGGGTCAACAAAACAAGTGGGGATAAGGACAGGGGCAGCCGCGGGCAAGCTATGCAGGAATGGCAGAATTACGCGAAATAATAGCGGTTACCGAAACCCAGCAACCGCCCAAGATATTTATCTCAATTCAGTCAGTTCTATGAAATTGCTGCGCTCGGCGGGCTGAGATGACGACGGCAGGCCACCCGCATCGATCGTTTGAGTGGAGTCGAACTCATACTCTTTGCGCTCGCCTGTGCGATCTATCGTCAGCGAGGCAAAATCAAACAAATTGGAATCAGCCATCTGCGAAGGAGCGATATTTTGCATGGAAGAAAAGATCTTCTCTATGCGGCTGCCATCCACCCTTTCCCAGTCCATCAGCATTTTGCGAATATTCTGACGCTGGAGATTTTCCTGAGAACCACAGAGATTGCAGGGAATAATCGGAAATTCCTTGTGCGCGGCAAATGCCTCGATATCAGTTTCGCGACAATACGCCAGCGGGCGAATAACGATATTGCGCTTGTCATCAGAGAGGAGTTTTGGCGGCATTCCCGACAAGCGTGAGCCGTAGAACATATTTAAAAACAGGGTCTGCACGATATCGTCTTTGTGATGGCCCAGAGCTATTTTTGTAGCGCCAATTTCTTCCGCAAAGGCGTATAGCGTCCCGCGGCGAAGACGTGAACACAGTCCGCAAGTTGTCTTACCCTCTGGGATTTTCTGCTTAACTATAGAGTAGGTGTCTTTGTTAACGATGTAGTATTCAATACCTAAGGCATCTAAATAATCTGGCAGCACGTGCTCCGGGTATCCCGGCTGCTTCTGATCCATATTGACCGCAATCAGCTCGAATTTTACCGGCGCGCTTTTTTGCAGGTTCATCAGAATATCGAGCATGGTATAACTGTCTTTGCCGCCAGACAGGCAGACCATCACGCGGTCGCCCTCTTCGATCATTTTATAATCTTCAATCGCCTGCCCAGTATGGCGGCGTAAACGCTTTTGAAGTTTATTGAATTCAAGTTTTGGCAAGCTAGACATAGCGGAAAATCAAATAGAGAGTTGGGTCGCGCATTATATAGAAACGTGTACTCAGCGGCCACAATCACGCGCTCAGCGGCGCTAACAACCGCCTCCTGAGTCCGGTATTTGGCCTTATCGGCCTCAAGCGCTGGCAATCCGCGACTGAGATGACTATCATTAGCCCGCCAAAATCTGCTGGCATGAGGTGTCTTGTACACGGCCAGACCCCGGCACGGGTGCATGTCGGACTGTGTAATCCACGTCCGATCGCACCCGCTCAAAAATCAGACCACCACCAGAAAGGGAATCGCCCAATGAAACAACCAGTTCGCGTCACCGTTACCGGTGCAGCCGGCCAAATTGGCTACGCACTTCTTTTCCGTATCGCATCCGGCGCTATGCTGGGCGACGATCAGCCCGTTATTCTGCACCTGTTAGACATCACCCCAGCGATGGATGCCCTGCAAGGCGTTCGCATGGAGCTTGAAGACTGCGCATTCCCATTATTGGCTGGCGTAGTGTGCACCGACGATCCAAATGTCGGCTTTAAAGATGCTGATTACGCACTGCTTGTTGGCGCACGTCCACGCGGCCCAGGCATGGAGCGTAAAGATCTACTGGAAGCAAACGCTGCCATTTTCTCTGTTCAAGGCAAAGCCATTGACCAGAATGCCAGCAAAAACATTAAAGTGTTGGTTGTCGGCAACCCAGCCAATACTAACGCCCTGATCACTCAACGCAATGCGCCGTCAATTCCTGCGCGCAACTTCACGGCGATGACCCGTTTGGATCACAACCGCGCCATGACTCAAATTGCTATCAAAACTGGCAAGACAGTCAACGACGTGACCAATATGACAATCTGGGGCAACCACTCAGCAACTCAATACCCTGATCTATTCAACGCCAAAGTATCTGGCCAAAACGCCAGTGACCTCGTTGATCAAGCTTGGCTTGAAGGCGACTTCATCCCAACCGTTCAACAACGCGGCGCAGCCATTATTAAAGCGCGCGGCGCATCTTCTGCGGCCTCTGCAGCAAACGCCGCCAGCGGTCATATGCGCAGCTGGGCACTAGGCACCACAGGTGATGACTGGGTTTCTATGGGTGTTTACAGCGACGGTAGCTACGGCATTCAAGAAGGTCTGATCTACTCTTTCCCTTGCCGCTGTAAAGATGGCGAGTGGGAAATTGTTCAAGGCCTTGAAATCAATGATTTCAGCCGTGGTAAAATGCAAGCCACTGAGCAAGAGCTTGCCGAAGAGCGTGATGGTGTAAAACACTTACTGCCATAATATCTTCGTCTTTTGCACTAAATAAAAAAGCGGCCCTCGGCCGCTTTTTTATTGCGCGCCAAATAGACAGCTTTTGCCACCACAATCGATGACTCAGTGCTAAAAATCGTTTACCGTTTTAACTCTTTAAAAAATCACTAGGGAATTCCCAGATGAACGTCTCCGATGCCGTAAAAGCCCGCCGATCAATACGCGGTTTTAAACCCGACCCCGTTCCACCGGAGCTTCTTGAGAAAATTTTCGATCAGGCCCGCTTCGCCCCCTCGAACTGCAACACCCAACCCTGTCATACCGTGGTGGTGTCTGGTCAAGCGAGAAAAGATTTGCAGGCTGCCATTTTTGCCGAAATGAGTGCGGGCAAGGCGCCGTCGTCCGCTTTCACCCCAGGGGACCAAAACCTGACAGGGGTCTATAAAGACCGCCAATATCAATGCGCAATGGACTACTATGGCACCATGGGTATTGAGCGCCACGAGAAAGACAAGCGCTTTGCTCTGATGATGAAAAACTGGGAGTTTTTTGATGCCCCGCATGTCGCCTTTATATCAATGCCAACCAGTATGGGACCTGTCAACGCCGTAGACGTGGGTATTTATCTGCAAACATTGATGCTAATCCTGGTGGAGCACGGTCTAGCCAGTTGCCCCCAAGGCGCATTGGCGTTTTATCCCGACGAAGTCTTTAAAATCGCCAATATTCCGGAAGGCAACGGTATTATCTGCGGATTGTCCTTTGGCTACGAAGACATCGGAACGCAAATCAACCAAGTCATTATGGATCGCGCGCCCCTTGCTGACTTAGTGCAGTTCGTCGACTAAACCGCCTCCTAAACTGATTGACCTTATTAGCGTTCAATAGGGTCAATCACCTCAACGACTTTCGCTTCGCCGTCTGACTTCTCTTCCTGCTCACCACCCGCTGCCTGCGCGACATCTGCGTCTTCTGTTCGCGGATCCAGCTCAAAAATCATTGGCGAGGTAACCGAGACCGGAACAAAAGGTTCCGTTGAATCGACAAGAGGCAGAACATGGGATTTTCGACGAATCGAAATTCCCAAGGTGAACCCCAGCAAACATACCGCCGAAAAAACAAATAGCCCCGGTGGACCAAGTAGTGACATAAAGATCGAGGCCAATGGCGCCCCCAATGCTGAACTACAACCAAACAAAAATAAAATGCCGCTGCCTATTAAGACAAAATCACTGGCCTCGGCGTTGTCAGACGTATGCGCCAAGCAAATTGAATACATGGTCATCACCGCCCCACCCCACAGCACCGACAACAGTAACAACAAGTTGCCGATAACTGGGACGAAGACCAAAACCATCGACACAGCCGCGCCCGCGAGACAGTTAAAATACAATACCAAGCGCCGATCATAACGATCGGATAAGCGCCCCAAGGGCAATTGAAACAAAGCGCCGCCAAGTACGGCGCCGCTCATAAACAGGGTTAACTCGGAGGTATTTAAACCTAGACCGCGTGCATACACCGGCCCCAATGCCCAAAAGGCACCAGTGACAAGACCACTGGTAATCGCCCCCTCCATACCGACATGAGACAACTGCCAAAGCCGCCGAAAATTGAGTTTTACAACCGGCATCGGCGTTGGCGCCAAGGTCGCGGTTAAGCAGACTGGCACTATGGCGAGTGACAATAATATCGCTGCCAAACCAAACAATAAGGGTCCCGATGGGTCAGCAAAATTCAGCATTTGCTGACCGACAATGATCATGCTTAAGTTGATGACGGTATACAGCGACAGTATCGTACCCCGTGTCTCGCGAGTAGCGCGATCATTGAGCCAGCTTTCTATTACCATGTACAAACCGGAAATACAGAAACCCACCACAAAGCGCAGCACCAACCAGGCAACAAAACTGGGTAAGCCGTGAAACAGCAAAACCACTGCAGAAAATATCGTCGCTAATACCGCAAAACTGCGTATATGCCCTACCCGACGCACGATATGCGGCGTGACCAAACAGCTAATAACAAAACCAACAAAATAGGTAGATGCGGTCAAACCTGTTTGGGTTGCGGTAAATTGCTCAATTTCGGCGCGCAGAGGCAGCAAGGTGAGCATTAACCCATGCCCCACCAACAGCAATGCATCAGATAAAAGTAACGCCGTCAGTGGCAACAACAACCGCCTCATATACTCCTACGCCCTATAAAATAAGTGATTTAAACCCGTAACCGTTCGCCATCGTTTTCTAGCCGCAAACCTGACAATCATTCTAGCAGCTGTATCCTTGTAAATATCTCCTTCAATAGCCCCACTTTTCAACTTTAAAGTAGCTAGCGAAAATCTAGCAAGGCATAATCGAGGCCTCATTCACGCCGTCACACACATACTGGATTTATGTCAAAACGGGTTAAGCACCTCACAGCGATACTTCTTTGTTGTACCTGCGGACAAGTTACGGCAAACGATAACGCCACCCTTGTTATTCACGGCGGTAAGAGCACACTGCAAGACAACATACGCGCCCATCTTGCGCTAAACGATATCGCCTGCGACTTATCCGAAGCTAAGCTCCGCGGCCAACTTAGGGGCAGCGACGACAAGATCTCTGAGGCGCTTCGCGCGCTAGGCTACTACAACGGTAAATGGACGCTCACCAAAAGCAGAGAAAAAAGGCTCGCACAAGACACCGATAAAAGCGGCTTATCCGCGGTGACAAAGCCACTACAACGACTAAAAAAGAACGACGAGATTGAGTGCTGGCAATTGGAATTGGCACTTCAACCAGGTCCGGTCACTAAAATAGCTACTCTCGACGTAGGCATTGAAGGCCCAGGGAAAAGCGATGCTGTATTCCTCGACTATTTGCAGAAGTTACCCACCAAAGCTGGGAATGATTTGCGACACAGTGACTACGAAGACATTAAAAAGGAAATAAGCCAACGGGCGCGCAATGCCGGTTATTTTGACGGTAAATTTAGCCAACACAATTTAGACATCAACACCGACACCAACACCGCCGCCATTACCATTACTTACCAGAGCGGCGCTCGCTATCTTTTCGGCGACATCACATTTGGGCCGTCTTTATTAAATGACTCGCTGTTAGTGCGGTATTTGCCCTTTCAAAGCAACACGCCGTTTGAAGCAGACAAGCTCATTACCTTGCAGAACAATTTGGTGAGCAGTAATTATTTCGAGTCAGTGAGTGTCGATCAAGACAACCCCGACGCTAACAGCGGCAAAGTGGCAACTTATATCAGCACCACGCCAAAGAAAGAGTATGAAACCACCGCCGGTATCGGTGCGTCTACCGATACGGGGCCAAGGCTTAGCTATGGACTCAGGAACCGGCGCGTCAACGCCGACGGCGACACTTACCAAATCAGCAGCCAGTATTCACCGATTTTATCTAACATCGGCTATCAATACTCTCAACCCGGAACCAAGCCACTTACTGACAAAACCGTGTGGTCTACCGGCGTTCAACAGAAAGATACCGACACCTCCGAAAGTACCAGCTATCGTGCGGAAGTCGCGCTGATTTCACTCATTGACTCCGGCTGGGTTCAGACCTTAAGTTTGAAATTTCTCCGCGAAAACTTTGAAATTGCCAACGTCGACAACACATCGACACTACTCATGCCGGGGCTCGCCTACGCACGTAGCAAAGCGAATGACCGTCGTTACCCCACACAGGGTTGGCGAATCACTACAGCGGTGCGCGGTGCTTTAGATGGCGTGGTCTCAAGTGTCAGCCTTGCACAATTTGAACTGGACGGAAAAATCATCTTCCCGCTACTTGGTGGGCGTGTCATCAGTCGCGGCGGACTTGGCATCACCGCCCTCGACGACTTTTCTGAACTGCCCGCATCGCTGCGATTCTTTGCCGGCGGCGACAGTAGCGTCCGCGGCTTTGCCTACGAATCACTCGGACCAGAAGACAGTGCCGGCGAAGTTATTGGCGGCAAACACCGGCTAACCGGCAGCCTCGAATATGACCATCGGGTGTGGGGCGACTTCGCGCTCGCCACTTTTTACGATGCTGGCAACGCCTTCGATACCAGCGATTTCACTTTTTACAGCAGCCTGGGCATCGGTCTACGCTGGTTTTCACCGATTGGGCCGATACGCGTGGACTTTGGCTTCCCATTAAAAGACGGCGGTTTTCGCTTCCACTTATCAATGGGGCCAGATTTATGAAGCCCAGAACAAATTCATCGAAGACGCCGCGCTTAAAGCAGATTTATACAACCGTCGCGACTTGGCTTATTCGCGGCATTCTAAGTTGTGCGCTACTAGTTATTACACTCTTAGCCGCGGTATATCTTATATTGGATACTCAGCGTGGCAGTGACTGGTTACTCTCAAAAAGTCTTCAGTATATTTCACCGCAGGCGACGTTCTCCTCGTATAGCGGCACCCTCGCCAGCGGCATCCAATTGAAAGATTTGCACCTGCCACTCGCTGCGGCAGATATTGATATCGCCAACATCGACAGCGCCTGGAATCTGTGGGGAATACTCAGCGGTGAGTTCACTGTCCATAAATTACATATTGATCAGCTTGATATTGTGCTTAAAACCGACACGGAAGCGCCAATCGAAAAGTCACCCAGCACATGGCCGAACTTGGGGCCGCCGATCCCGATTAGTGTGAAAGATGCAAAGATTGAAAATATAAGTATACGCAATCAAGACAATACCCAAACTATCGACCGCATTTCGCTGCGCGCTCACAGCGGGCTATTAAGTACTTCCATTAAGGAATTGGCAGTCAAAAGTAAGCTGTACTCAGCGACTCTCAAGGGCAGACTACGCAATCACGCGCCCTATAAAATGCATTTCAATCTGAGTTGGCTGTTAAACCTTGAGCAACAAGCGGAGTTCAGCGGGAATGGCGAATTGTCTGGCGACCTTCAGCAGCTGCGCTTAAAACACACCCTTACGCAGCCAAGTGAAATCATAGGTGATATCGCTATATCGAATTGGTACAAAGCCAGCGAAGCAATTGTCGATATTAATAAGATCGTACTGGATGCTAAATTTCATTGGGCCAGTATCGCCCTCCCACCGCAATTTAATGAAGTCAGCGATGGGCAAAGTAGCATGCCGCTTTTAAGTAGCGACAAAGGCCATCTACGTCTGCATGGCAAATGGGACAATTACTCCATGGACTTTGCAAGTGAGCTCACTGCAACTTCCCCAAGGGCTAACGTAAGTGGCGGAAAACCACCTTTGCAAGATAATACATCCCCGGCAGCGATTATCAGTAACGCACTGGCAAAACCTGGCTCAGTTAAATTAGTGCTGAACGGCAATAAACTCGCCTTAGATCTTGCGACGCTAAAACTGCAAACCGAAGTCGGCAATCTTGAAATGGCAGGTAAGATCGACGCCAACGGCATTTTAGAAACCGCCATTCAACAGCAGTCCTCTTCGCCAGTTCGCTGGCAGCTTAATCTGGACGCCAATCAGATTGACACCGGCGACATACTGCCAGAGTGGCCGATAACCCTCGCGGCAAATATCGACAGTACGGGTTCGTGGACTGAAAAAGCCTACCAAGCTGAGGTGACTATTAATCAGCTGGCGGGCGATCTTGCGAACAAAACCATCGCCGGCAGCGGCGCGGTAAGTATCAGCAATCTAGGCCAAGAATTTAAACAACTGGCTCTGCAACTAGGTGACAACACCCTTCGCGCGGATGGCAAACTAACAACGAAAAGCGAGCTAAACTGGGACATCAACTCACCGAATCTCCAGCAAATTTTGCCTCAGCTAAGCGGCTCTTTAAAATCTAAAGGTAGCCTGCGCGGCGACGCTATAAAACAACTATTCGACAAGGGCCAAACCCCCGTCGTCAATGCCGACTTGCAGCTCAGTCAGCTCCAATACCAGCAATACACTGTTAGGAGTGCGAATTTAAACCTGAATACTACGGCCAACGCGAGCGCTAACATTGATCTAACGAGCAGTGGTATTTCAGCCTCCATACTAAACGACGCGACATTAAAACTGAGTGGCCGCGGCACGATGCAGCAACACCAACTATCGCTGGCCTTAGATGACAAGGACAAACACCTGGAGCTCGATATGAGCGCCTCGTTAACGCAACTTAAGTCGCAGTATCGGTGGATCAGTAACATTCAAAATATTGTCTTAGATAGCAAAGCCAGTGGCGCTTGGCGGCTTGCTAACACGAGTAAACTTGAGCTCGCCGCCGGCAATGTAATACTCGACGCCCTGTGTTTGACGCAAGACCAGACCAAGGTGTGCGCCGACGGCAAACTTCAAAACGATCAACTTAGCGCTACTGGGCTTATCGATTCGTTTCCACTTGCATACTTTAATGCCAGCTTACCCCCCGGCACAGCCCTCGCCGGCACAGTTAATAGCCGCGTCTCCATCACCGGCAAGACTGACGACCTCAGTGGCAATTTAGATTTAAGTAGCCAAGACGCCATCATTCGCTATCAAGAAAACGAAGATCAAGCAGCCATCGACTATCGCGCCGTGCTTAACACCAAGGCCGATATCCAACACAACCAATTAACAAGTAAGACGGGCTTTAGTATTGATGATATTGGCAGCATCACGGCCAATATTCACACCGACGGCCTGCAGAGCGACAGTCAACTTAATGGTGATATCAACGGTGGCTTCAGCAATCTGTTGTGGTTAGGTGGACTCTTCCCACAACTTGAAAAATTGAACGGCGTCCTCACTGCCAATGTGGTCGCAACTGGACAGCTCGCCGCGCCGAAAGCAGAGGGCAGCGTTAAGCTAACTGAGCTGGCAATGGGTTTACCCGACCTGGGGATTTCATTGAAAAATGCGTATGCAACACTGTCATTCGACAGCGAAGGCCCCTGGCAAATTGACAGTAAAATTCAATCTGGCAAAGGGTTTCTTAGTATTGTCGGTAACGGCGAATTGGGCGACAGCGGCGGACCTAGCGGCCAAATTCAGCTACGCGGCGAAGAATTTACCACACTGAATATCGCCGATGGTTTAGTCCTTATATCGCCAAGTATTAATGTTGATCTCACCCCAGAATTAATAAAGATTCGCGGTAGCTTAGATATACCCAAAGGTAACTTCACTCTCAAAACACTGCCCGAGCAAGCTGCTGGGGTATCCGTAGACGAACGCATCGTCAACAAACAGTCCAATAAAAGCCTTTCTCAGTCACGAGCGATCGACACCCGCATCGACATTAGCTTGAATGACAGTTTCGAATTTAAAGGCTATGGCTTAAGCACTAGGCTAGGCGGCAAATTAAAAGTGACCCAAAAACCGGAGGGGCTACTGCAGGCCTTTGGCTCACTTTCTTTATATGATGGCGTCTATCAAGCCTACGGACAAAAATTAAATGTCGAGCGCGGCTTACTTATTTTTCAAGGGCCACTGGACAACCCAGGCTTGAATATCACTGCGGTTAGGGAAACCAAAACCGTCACGGTCGGTGTCAATATTGGCGGTTTTGCACAGGACATACGCAGCGAATTGTTCTCTAACCCAGCGCGTCCTCCCACCGATGTGCTAGCGATCCTCATCACCGGGAAAGCCCCATCTGACATGAATAAATCCGACGCGAATCAGGTAATGAACGCCGCCACCGCCTTGGGTATTTCGCAGAGCCGCGGTATTACCAATACTCTGCAAAATACCTTTGGCGTCGATGTCATTACCTTACAAGGCGGTGATACCTACGAAGACAGCTCGCTAGTGGTTGGAAAATATCTTACGCCAGAGTTATTTATCAGCTATGTTCAAAACCTGTTCACACCCGCTGGTAGTGTGCAGTTAGACTACAGCCTCAGTAAAAACCTGGGTTTGAAAGCCCAATCTGGTAAGGCGCAAAGTATTGATCTTCTCTACAAAATTGAGCACGGTCAGCATTAAACTGCGTATACAAAACGCGACTACCAGACCGTTTTCATCGTGCCGCCGTCGGCGACCAACGTCGCACCGGTGATGTAGCTAGCGGCATCCGACAATAGAAATGCCCCTGCTTTGCCAAATTCGCTCGGATCACCATACCTGCCAATCGGGATCAATGCCTGACTGGCAGCTCGCTGCTCGTCGAAACTGATCCCTTTTGCCTTAGCCTGCGCGGTATCGAGATTCACCATACGATCAGTTGCGATTAAGCCTGGAACCAAATTATTTACACGGATATTTTCGGGGGCCAACTGCTTAGACAAGCTTTTGGCCAAACTAGTGACGCCAGAGCGCATGACATTCGACAGCAATAGAAAATCAATGGGCTCTTTAACCGACGAAGAGGTCAAGGTCAGAATCGATCCCCCACCCGCCGCGCGTAAATGTGGCAGCGTCGCGCGAATCATGCGCACCGCACTCATCAGAGTCAGTTCAAACGCCGCCTGCCAGTCTTCATCACTAAACACATCAAACTGCCCTGGCGGTGGGCCACCGGCGTTGACGACTAAGCCATCCACCCTGCCGAAATCGGCGCTGGCTTGGGCTACCCAATCCGCAATACTTACTCCGCTACTGGCATCCATCGTGTAGCCGCGAACATCAGCGCCAGTTGCCTCACTCAGTGCGCGTGCTGAGGCTTTAATTGCACTTTCACTGCGGCTGGCGATCGCTACCGATGCACCGTTGAGCGCAAGCTGCTCAGCAATGGCGTAACCCAGACCCTTGCTAGCACCAGCCACCAAATACACTTTATTCTCGACATGTAATTCCATTCGTCCCCCAAGTACATATTCAATATTGGCATCGTTAAAGCCGAGCCAACAACATTTGTCACATTAAAATAGCCAACGCAATTAAGCGACTAAAGCATAGAAATTCGTTAGAATTGCGCAACTTTGCCGTCATAATGGCAAAAATCAAAAAAAACACATGACACCAGATATAATCACTGTCAACATCGCACTGAATGACAGACGACAAAGCAATGACTATGACCACCACAACTACCAGCTACCACCACGGCAATCTGCGTCAGGAATTAATGGCGTTGGCAGAAAAGCATCTCATAACCGGTGGTATCGCAGAGCTTAGTTTACGAGCCCTCGCGCGAGAAATCGGCGTGTCTCAAACTGCGCCCTACCGACATTTCAAAGACAAAAACGCCCTGCTCGCCGCTCTGGCTACTGAGGGATTCCGTCGCTTTTTTGAGTTCTGCTTACCCAGTGAACGCGAACCTCGCGCTGATATTAGCCTGCTCTATTTTGGCCTTGGCTATGTTCAATTTGCAAAGACCCACACCGAAATGTTCCATCTCATGTTTGGTCCAGTGTTGCAGCCGCGAAATGACTATCCCGAGCTATTTGCTGCGGGGCGTGAAGCTATATACAAGGTGAGAGCTGGCGTTGAACGCGGTTACAAAACCGGCGTTCTGAGGGAGTTAGATGACGTTGCCTCGATGGCTCACACAGTGTGGGCAGCCGTACACGGCGTTGCAACACTCATGCTCGACCACGGTGACACCTACGGTTACCACCGCGACCTGGACCTGCAAGCAGAGAAATCTTTGCGAATGATGATTGCTGGCCTCTGCACCGACCCAAGCGAGATTTCGAAACTTCCCGACGTACTAACGCCCTACCCACCGGAAAACGCCTAGTACTCGCGCTGGTAATTTACCATTGCTAGCGCGTTTGGCGCAGAACCACGAGCGGTGGTTGGGTAACAAGTTGACGGCATAGCAGCCACGCCAAAGAACACATTGTTAGGACCCCGATCACTGGCGCAAAAACAAATACACTCGCGTGCAGCGTCACATCCATATCAAGCACCCAGTACTGCAAAACGCTCAGCGCAATATTACTGCCCACTGCGGCAATGAGACCCGACAACAAACCCACTGCTGCAAACTCAAGCAATAAGCCTCTTATTATTAATTTTTTACTGGCGCCAAGGGTCCGTAGAATTGCGTTTTCGTGTAAGCGACTATCGAGACTCGCCAACACATTCGCCACACCAACCAGCAATGCACACACTACGATGAGTACCAACACCAAGCCAATGGCGGTACTGACTTGGCTCACCACGGCTTTCATCTGCAGAATAACGCCATCAATTTCAATGAGTGTCAGGGTCGGGAACTGGCGCAGCAGATCACTGAGTAAGGCTTTTTTATCAGCTGGCAAATAAAAGCTTGTGATATAGCTGCCGGCATACACCTCTAAACTTTGTGGCGGAAACATAAAGTAAAAATTAGGCCGCATACTCGACCAATCCAGTCGGCGAATGCTACTCACCTGGGCCTCAAGCTCTTGCCCACCAATATTAAAAGACAGCGCGCTACCTAATTTAAGGTGGAGTTTTTCAGCGAGCTCTAATTCAACTGACACTGGGACGATATCACCACCAGCGAAATTACTCGGCGCAAGATCTGGCCACCAACTGCCTGACACCAGTGAATTATCATCAGGTAAATCCTTTGCCCAACTTAAATTTAGCTCTCGATTTATACCGCCACTATTGGCCTCAATATCTTTAATATCGCTGACTTTTTGACCATCGATATGCGTTAAGCGACCTCGAACCATTGGAAATAAGCCGGCGTCGTTCAAAGCATTTTGTTTAAAGAAACTTGCCAGTGCCGCAATTTCTGAGGACTGGATATTAATTAAAAAATGATTCGGGGCGTCTGCGGGTAGCTGCAATTGCCAGTCCTCTAGCAAAGAGGTTCGCAGCAAACCAAGGGAGCTAAGCACCATTAGCGACAACGCAAAACTCGCTACTTGAAAGGCATTGCCAACACGACGCCGATATATCGCTGCCAAAGCGATCCGCAATGCGCCAGCCGCACGCTCAAGAAAACTGCGCCGAGCGAACGAAATGGCAAATAGAACTAATGCACTAGCTAAAATTCCTGTTGCTAAGGTGGCAAGCAATACTGCGGCGCTCATAAACACGTCATCGCTATACCACCACATCAGCAAGCCGAGACCACCAACACCGATCAAAGCACTAGCCAGCAAGCCCGCACTGCTATCTTCATCACTGCGGCGCAACACTCTCAGGGGAGAGACTTTACTCAAGGCAAACACTGGCGGCATCGCAAACACGGCTGTGCAGGCAAAAGCCGTGACAGCACCGACAATAAGCGGACGCCAACTTGCGACGGGAATATCGACTGAAATAAATTCTTTCAAGCTTGCAAACAATGCCCATTGCAAACCATAACCGGCAGTTCCACCAACTAAAATCGCCGCCGCGCACAATAGAGTAAGTTGCGTAATATAGTGGCTAAGCACCTGCCGCCGGCTCGCGCCGAGGGCTTTCATAATCGCAACATTGTCGGTATTTCTTTCACCGTAACGACGAGCCGCCAAGGCAATAGCGGCGCCAGCTAAAGCAACACCAAGACTTGCAGCCAATAGTAAAAACCCCTCAGCGCGCTTCAGTGTTGCGGCCATCGCAGGCTGACCATCACGGACATCCTGCCAACGCTGACCCTCTTCTAATTGCGGTTCCAGCCATTGTTCAAATCGAGCAAGTTGTTCTTCCGTGCCGGCAAATAAATAGCGGTATCGAACCAAGCTACCGGGCTGCACTACACCAGTCGCTGCTAAATCAGCGAAATTAATCATGCCGCGTGGCGCCAACATCTCATTCATATTGCCCTGATCAGGCTCGCTAATAAGGGCTTGCGTCGCCACAAAACTTTTTTCGCCCACCGCAGCCTCGCCACCCACCGACAAATCAAGCAATGCATATAGCCGCGAGTCCATCCAGAGCTCGCCTGACTTCGGACCGGATGAGCGCATATCCGCTGCACCGAAAAGTTCGACACTGACACCAACGTTTCCTAACAGTGGATAGTCGTCCGAGACCGCTTTTATCGATGCTAACTGCATTGCGTCGTCGCCGGCATAGACCATCGATTGAAAACTGGCTAGCTTCGCAGTGCGCAGTCCGAAGTCCTTAGCGGTACTCAGCCAGACATCAGGCACTGTTCGCGACGTTTTTAACACCCGGTCTGCCGCTAGAAAATGGTGACTTTGCTGCTCCATACCACGACTCAAACGGTCGGAAAATCCGGCAATACCGCTTACAATCGCAACTGCTAAGGCAAGTGAAAATCCCAAAAGGCCCAGCTCACCGCCGCGCCAAGCTCTAACTAAATGGCGCATACCCCGAACAATCATATTGCCGAGCTCACAACGGATTCTTCGCGCAGCTGACCATCGTGCATGACCAGAATCCGATCGCAGCGTTCGGCCAAATTCATTTCGTGGGTAACCAGAACCAAAGTCGTTTGGCTTTGACTGTTTAGCGCAAAGAGCAAATCAACAATACGCTGACCTGTGTGTTCATCTAAATTACCCGTCGGCTCGTCGGCAAACAAAATATCCGGCTCAACGGCAAATGCTCTAGCTAAGGCCACTCGCTGCTGTTCACCACCAGAAAGCACGCGCGGATAGTGGCCGCCGCGCTCAGCCAGGCCAACTTTGTCTAAATACTGCTTTGCCTCGCCGACAGGATCAGGGCGCCCGGCTAGCTCAAGTGGTAACATCACATTTTCAAGAGCTGTCATTCCAGGTAACAGTTGAAAGGATTGGAATACAAAACCAACATGGCGCGCTCGCAACGCTGCGCGCTGATCTTCATCCATCACACTAATATTTTCTCCGTGCAAATAAATATCACCGCTGCTGGCGTTATCGAGACCGGCAAGCAAGCCAAGCAAGGTCGACTTACCCGCACCAGAGGCACCAACAATGGCAACACTCTCACCCGCCTTGATTTCAAAGCTGATCCCTTTCAGTATGTCTAATTGCTGGCCGCCAGTGACAACCGTTTTACAGAGATTATTGACACGAATCATGATGAAATTTATTTCCCTAATATACTCACGCGGTATAAATCGACTGCTGCTGACCACTCTTCTTACTAGCCTAATTAGCTTAGTAATATGTGCACCGGCCGCCTATGCCGATGATACAAGCCAACATAAAATATTAATTCTTGGCGACAGCATTAGTGCCGCGTATGGCATCCGCCAGCAAGAAGGCTGGGTACAACTCTTGCAAAATGATTTAGAAGATAGCGTCACCATCATTAATGCTAGCGTTAGCGGTGAAACAACGGCTGGCGGATTACAGCGCTTGCCACCGCTACTTAAAGAGCACAACCCCAGCATTGTCATCATTGAGCTGGGTGGCAATGACGGCCTGCGCGGTTACCCTATCCTCAGCATACGTAAAAACTTACACGCATTGATCACCCAAAGCGCTAATACTGGTGCTCAAGTGCTATTGCTGGGTATGAAAATTCCACCCAATTACGGCAAACGCTACACTGACGCCTTTGAGCAAAATTACGCTCAACTCGCCGACAAACTTAAGGTGCCGCTGGTGCCCTTTATACTTGAGTCCATTGCAGGCCACCGCAAGCTAATGCAAAGCGACGGCATTCATCCGACAGCTGATGCACAAGCCCTGATAGTACAGAACGTATTACCCTCACTGCGAGACATGCTGGATTAAGTTTTTGTAAGCCACCGATTCACCAGTCATTAAAAGCGAGAATGCAATGCGCTCCGCAAAGGAAACAAGCTTACTCCAAACCGCAGATAAGGTGATTTTGTTTGATGACGTATGCAAGCTTTGTCATGTTTGGAGCCGTTTTATCATTCGATACGACAAAGCCAAGCAATTCAAACTCGCATCAGTACAATCCAGAGAAGGCGTAGTACTGATGGATCACTATCAGCTGCGAATCGATGAACCAGAGGGTGAGTACAAGACCATGTACTATCTGGACAGTGGCCAAATTTACCAAAAGAGTACGGCGTTCCTACGTATTATGGCTACCATGCCCTACCCCTGGCGCCTACTTGTCATTTTCAAGTTAATCCCCCGTCCCGCGAGGGATTTTTGCTACGATTTCATTGCCTCAAATCGCTATACCATTTTCGGCAAATATTCGACCTGTACACTGCCACACTCGGACCACGAAATGCGTTTTTTAAACATTGACCGTCAGTAAATTTATCTCCTGCAAGCGGCACCTTGCGACACGGCTCATACCAATTTTAGCGGATCCAATAATTCGCTAAGCTGTTCTCGCGTCAATTCAGTCATTTCTTCAGCCACGTCTATTATCGGACGCTTTTCTGCATAGGCTTTTTTTGCAATTTCAGCGGCGGCCAAGTAACCAATAACAGGGTTTAAAGCTGTCACTAATATCGGGTTCTTGGCAACGCTCTCAGCCAACACCTCATTGTTTACCTCGAAGCCTGAGATGGCCTGATCAGCCAAGGCTAGGCTGGAATTACTCATTAACTGAATACTCTGCAACAGGTTGTAGGCGATCACCGGGAGCATCACGTTTAGCTGAAAATTACCTGACTGCCCGGCGATGGTGATGCAACTATCATTGCCAATCACCTGCGCACAGGCCATCGCCACCGCCTCGGGAATAACCGGATTGACCTTACCCGGCATAATACTGCTACCAGGCTGCAATGCACTTAAGCGAATTTCGGATAAACCTGCTAGTGGCCCGCTATTCATCCATCGCAGATCATTGCTTATCTTAAGCAGTGCGACCGCGAGCACCTTAAGCTGCCCAGACACTGCCACCGCGGTATCTTGCGAGGACAAGGCCTCAAACAAAGACGGATTAGGAGAAAATCCAATGCCGGTATCAATGCTTATAGCCGCACAAAATTTTTCCGCAAACAGATCCGGTGCATTTACACCAGTGCCGACGGCTGTGCCTCCCTGCGCGAGCTGGCTTAGGTATTTCAGCCCATCCTGCAGACGCTCCCTGGATTTGCGCACTTGCTCCGCCCACCCATTTAACTCTTGCCCCAACGTTAACGGCATGGCGTCCATTAAATGGGTACGTCCAGTCTTAATCACCGTGTCCAGACTGCGTGCCTTATCGCGAATCGCCAGCTCTAAATGCTCAAGGGCAGGCAGCAAGCGATCACGCATTGCCAGCGCCGCACTGATATGGATAGCGCTAGGAATCACATCATTACTGCTCTGACTCATATTAATATGGTCGTTTGCACTAATCGCCAAGCCACTTTGCTCGGCCGCCAAGGTTCCGAGAACCTCATTTACATTCATATTAGTGCTAGTACCCGACCCCGTCTGAAACACGTCTACGGAGAATTGATCGCTACACTCACCGGCTAACACCCTGTCTGCGGCATTGGTAATGGCTTGAAATATCGGCTCAGGCAATAATTCCTCTTCCCGGTTTACCATCGCCGCACAGCGCTTTATGCGGACTATTGCTGAAATAAAGTCACTGGGCAGGGTGAGATCGCTAATCGAAAAATTATTCAGCGCACGCTGGGTCTGGGCACCGTACTTCGCATTCTTCGGCACCTGTACGTCACCCATACTGTCGCGTTCAATCCGGTATTCGCTCATACTCGCTCCGTCCTATTCACTCTAAACACTGTCATTGTCACTCACTGATAGTGACAACTTTATATGCGTTCCGTTAGCAAAATCCTAGCGCTAAACAAGCGTGCAATTATTACCTTAGCGCACAAATGATGCCGAATCCTTCACAGAATATCGGCGCACTCGTGTTATCTCGTCTAAATGCTTAAAATAACGCCAATTCACAGGGGGACAATAATGACTGACTACCACAATGCCAGCACCGAACAATGGCTTCAATGGGACAAAGACCACATTTGGCATCCCTATTCATCGATGCTAAATCCCGCAAAAATGGTCCCGGTCGTTTCCGCAAAAGGGGTGCGACTGACACTCGCAAATGGCACAGAGCTGATTGACGGGATGTCATCCTGGTGGTCCGCCATCCACGGCTACAATCATCCCAAACTCAATGCGGCGGCAAATACGCAGCTCAATGATATGTCCCACGTTATGTTTGGTGGCATCACTCACCCTGCGGCAGCCGCACTGGGAAAACGCTTGGTCGACATAACGCCCCAGCCCTTAAGCAAAGTATTCATCTCAGATTCGGGTTCAGTAGCCGTTGAAGTCGCCATTAAAATGGCCCTGCAATACTGGTACTCGATTGGCAAACAACACAAAACCCGATTACTCGCTCTGCGCAGTGGCTATCACGGCGACACGTTCGGCGCGATGGCGACGTGTGACCCCGTCACCGGTATGCACCACTTATTTACGAAAGTGCTGCCACAGCACCTGTTTGTTGAATCACCGCGCACGGCTTTTGGTGAAGCCGCCAGTGAGGGCGACCTCGCTGAAATGACAGCCGTCCTAGCACAACATCATCAAGAACTCGCCGCCGTCATTGTTGAACCGATAGTCCAAGGCGCTGGCGGCATGCGCTTTTACAGTGGCGACTATCTGAGACAACTCCGCGCACTCTGTGACGAATACGACGTCCTGCTAATACACGATGAAATTGCCACCGGCTTTGGTCGCACAGGAAAATTATTTGCCTGCGAACATGCGGGCATCAGCCCCGACATTATGTGCGTAGGTAAGGCCTTAACAGGTGGTTATCTCTCACTGGCCGCTACGCTTTGCAGTGATCGTATTGCCGAAGGTATCTGCAATGGCGAAGCGGGTGTCTTTATGCACGGCCCAACATTCATGGGGAATCCCCTCGCCTGCAGTATTGCCAATGCCAGCATTGATCTTTTACTAGCCGATGACTGGCAAACGAATATACAAAGAATTGAGCGTATACTCTGCGAGGAGCTCGCCAACGCCCTACCTTTGTCATCAGTGGCTGCAGTGCGATGCCTTGGCGCTATCGGTGTTATCGAGCTAAAAGAAGCGGTTGACATGACCAGCATTCAAGCTCGCTTCATCGAAAAAGGTATTTGGATGCGCCCCTTCGGTAAACTGGTTTACACCATGCCTCCGTATATTATTAGCGATCAAGATTTGACTTATCTCTGCAGACAAATTGTGGCTGCTGTGGCGGAAGAGGAATAGTGACCCATGCCAAAAGCGAGTTTTAAGGCACGGCTAAACGAGATTATTTTTGGCACTGAGCCAGGCGCAGGACGCAATTTCGATATATTCTTAATGGTCGTTATTTTAATCAGTGTTGCCGCACTGTTCGTCGACTCTATTTCCGAAATAAATCAAAAATACGGTGAATTTTTATTTGCCGCTGAAGTTCTGTTCACTCTGTTATTTACACTGGAGTACGCAGCACGGATTTATTGCTCGCCAAACCGCAAAGCCTATATCTTTAGCTTTTACGGTTTGGTGGATCTGTTGGCCACAATACCGACTTACCTCTCGTTTTTCATACCTGGCGCTCAACATCTATTGGTTATTCGAATATTTCGGGTACTACGCGTATTTCGGGTATTTAAATTATTACACTATATGAGCGAAGCAAATGTCTTAATTCGTTCATTGAATTCATCTCGCCGAAAAATATCGGTATTTCTAATCTCCGTGCTGACGGTCATCGTGGTGTTTGGCTCCTTAATGTACCTTGTCGAAGGTCCTAAAAATGGTTTCACCAGTCTACCTCGAAGTATGTATTGGGCCATTGTCACCGTTACCACTGTCGGATACGGCGATATTTCGCCCCGCACCCCACTCGGTCAATTTATTGCCTCTATTGCAATGATTACCAGTTACGCAATCATTGCGATCCCAACCGGTATTCTCAGCGCCGAATTAATTCAAGAAAGCCAGCGTGCTATGAGCAGCCGGAAATGTGATAGCTGTCAAAAATTTGGTCACGAAAAGGAATCTAACTATTGCAAGCATTGCGGTGAAAAACTCACACCACCGTATGGATAATAAAAAAGGCCAGCCGCAAAGATGAGGGGAAAATCGCGACTGGCTGAGGGAACTGCCTCACCCCAACAAAGAAGGGGGAGAAATTCAAGATTATGCTTCAGACAAAATCTGACTTATTAAACAGCGTGCTTAATAAGTCAGGCTTCTGTCTTAGACCGGCTAAAGTCCTAGACAAGCTGAAGTTTTAGAACAGAAACCGCGCACCGAGCTTAACGGTATCCATGTCGCCTTCCCAATTTGACGCGGGTGCCGGCAAAGTAGAGTCTTCTAAATCGATTTCATAGCGATCGTATTCCAAGGCCACCACGAAATGCTCGCTCACCTTAATATCTGCACCGACACCATAAAACGGCTCGTCGCCATCGTAACTTTGTTTTAATCCAGCTACCCGAACATCCGCGTCCCAGAATAACTGACCGCCTTTAATGTAAATGCCAAGCTGTTCTGTGATCGGCAAACGACCGACGATCGCCAAGCCATAACCGTCAATATCCGCCTTGCCGACATCGCCACCGAAGGACCCGAAATCAATATAGCTCGCTTCCAAACCCAGAAACTGATTTAACTGAGCGCCCACTATCGCCTCTTTAAAATCATCATCCTCATCAAAGTCGCCACCACGATCTTTATAACCGCCGTAGTTTGCACCGATATAAGCGTGTGGACCGGCTGTCGGGTTTGCAAAAACGGTAGACGCACCTGTGACACCATAAAAAAGTACAGCTGCTACCATCAAATCCTTTGTATTTAATATTCGCATAATTCTTCCTCTGTAGGTCTTCAAAAAATAGCGCGGGCCAAAGGCCCGCTAAGATCACAGATTACTCTGCTTCTTCTTCGTGATCCTGAATTGCTTGACGACGTGACATATACTCGTCACGACTAACAGCGCCGTCAGCGTTACTGTCTACGACAGCGAAATGTTGGCTAAGTGCCTGCTCGGATTTCGCTTCCTTCTCATCCAACGCACCATCACCATTTTGATCAAGTGCGGTAAAAATAGCGCTACTAGCATCATTAGTACCTTGAACACCGCCTTGCATTTGGGTTTGCGTGCCTAAACCCGAACTACCCATACCTCCATTTAGCTGGGTATCTTGTTGTACATTGGTATTCACACCACCTTGTGAAGAGCCCACACCAGAATCCTCTACTGCGCCCGACAGTGGTGCCGCAATACAAAATGAACTAAATGCTACCCCGGCAAAAACTGCTGCTAATTTTTTCATCATAATTCTCCTTAACAAATACCAATCTGATATAAAAATCAGAACAAGTTGTGATTTAACTAAATTTAAATTTAACAACCTAGCAAATCGACATCCCAATACTTAACTATTAAAAACTGACTTCATGGTCTGTCAATCAGTTACAGAGCAACCCCCATGCCAAAATTATTTATACTTTAAATTCAACAACTTAAGATATTGACAAGAACTAAACATGAAAAGTGACGGTCAAACCGTTGGCATTCTGCAACACAAGATGATTATTATTTTTTTTACTCATAAATTTCAACAACTTAGATAGTCTGCTTTTAGAAACACACGATTTACAAACCAAGAAAAGGTGAACTTTATATTCCTTAGTAAAAATAGAAGCCTTACTCAGCAATGGATAGGTACAGCTCTCTTTTCCATGTTACCGCTCATTGTCGCGGTGACTTACGCTGTGTGGGAGATGAGCTCACAAGCTCGAGCGCAGCAGCGTTTAGTCATGCAGCAAGCTCAAATTTCACACTTGAGTGTTTCCGTTCAGGAGCTAAGTAAGGAAATTGAACGCGCCGCAAGGCAATTCCAGCTTCTCCAAGAATCGAGCTTTTTAGAAATTCTAAATATTAAACAGTCTCAGCTAGAAGAAAGTATCAAAAACATAAAATTGCAATTACCAGAGTTTAAAAATAACAAAACGATTAAAACCATATCCGAAACCAGCTCAGAGATAGGGAACGCAGCAAAGAATGCTGAAGGCGATCATGCGACGCGACTTGAATCACTATACAAGGAACTGAAAGACAATAGCGCGATGTTAAGCGAGCAACTAACGACTGCAATCCAAAGCGCATTGAGCAACTCAGAGAAAGAACTAAACAACGTGCTTTGGCGAGTTCTTGTAACCGGTTTACTGGCCCTGCCCGCTAGCCTCTTTCTACTAGGGGCAAGCTCTATGATCGTAAATAGATCAATTAGTAAATTATCACTCGCAATTCATCATCTTGGACAGCGCAAGTGGGATACAAAAATTCGTATTAAGGGCCCATCTGACTTGATCGAACTTGGCCATAGGCTTGAATGGATGCGCATCCAATTACTCACCACAGAGCAGCAGAAAGCACAATTTACACAACATATAACCCATGAGCTAAAAAGCCCTCTCGCTGCAATTATGGACGCACAATCGCTGCTAGCTGAGCAAATACCCGGTGCTATAAACGAGCAACAAATGGCAGTACTGGACATACTTCGAATACAGGCCAGAAATCTACAAGAGCTAATTCAACAGTTATTAAATTTCAACGCGATCTCTCAAGGGGTCGACGCCCACAGCGAGCAAATCGATCTCAGTGCAATGTGCACAAAATTAATCGCTCGCTACCGAAGCTTCTTACCTGAATCTGATTTCAAATTTATATGTAGCAAGGAGCTTACGCCGGTAACCGGCAACACCCAATTAGTCGAAATGATTTTAAGCAACTTACTATCGAATGCCATCCATTTTAGTCCGGCCGGTGGCACTATTTCGGTCACATGGGGGTTCTGCGACATCGACAAATTCGGCATGCCTGATCTCAGCATTCAAAATGACGGGCAGCTCAGCCATTGGTGGCTAAAGGTATGCGACGACGGACCGGGAATAGATATCGATGAACAAGAGGCAATCTTCCGGCCTTTCTACCAAGGCAAAACCAAACGGCAAGGCTCGCTAAAAGGCAGCGGCATTGGCCTTGCCATAGTAAAGGCCTGCGTAACACAAGCGCACGCCACCTTAACACTAAAATCAAAAAAGGATGAAGGTACAGAGTTCACGCTCTACTTCCCAAACATATGATGAAATATACAATGAAGCCGACATTAACAATCGCATTTTTTGCATTGATAAGTGCCTGCTCAACACCAAGCAATAATATCAATCAAAAAGAATCAACACCCTCAAAAACTCGGGTGATCAGTACGACTAGCGAAAAACTACAACGTAGCGCTAATATCGCGCCAGTCGTGGCACTCTTGGAAAAGCGTCTCGCCTGGTGCCTATTGCCCGAGAACGAGCGGACACAAATTGACAAGATCCTTGCCAATCAAGGTAGTAATGACAGTATTCTTCAGCGAATTATATTAAGCAGCTGCGAACCGCAGCAGAATGCCGACAAGAGTCAGGAGTTAATCCAATCCGTTAATAGTCAATTGTTAAGCGAAGCTGAGCACTCGCTGCTAATGCTGATAGATGCCGAGAATAAGAGCACGCTCCAATTACAAAAAGATCGAGATGTATTCAAAGAAAAACTCCGTCAGACGATAGACGGAATCAGCGACATAGAAACACAGATCAATAACGATGCCACATCACCATCTGGGAGCCAGCAATGAAGACAGACGGTATAAAGGTATTACTCGTCGATGACGATCCGGGCGTTTTGCAATTACTCTCTATACGCTTGAACGCACTCGGTTTTAATGTCAGCTGCGCTGACGGCGGTGAGAGTGCTTTAAAAAAACTGAGGACTGAACGTGCGAATATCGTTATTTCTGATTTGCGAATGGACGGTATGAATGGCATTGAGCTTTTTGAAAATATTCAACAACACTACCCCAGTATCCCCGTGATTGTATTGACAGCCCACGGTTCAATTAAAGAAGCCGTCAGCGCGACCCAAAAAGGTGTATTTAGCTTTCTGACCAAGCCAGTTGATAAGGATGAGTTGCTAAGCAGTATTCAACAAGCCTTGCGGCTTAGTGACAATGATACAACGCCAGACACAAGGACAAGCAAAATTATTACCTGCAGCGCAAATATGTTGCAACTCCTCGAACAGGCAAAGCTGCTTGCGCAAAGTGATATCAACATTCTAATTCGCGGAGAAAGCGGCACCGGCAAGGAGCTTCTAGCAAGTACACTACAGGCATTTAGTCCGCGTGCGGACAAGCCATTTATCGCAATCAATTGCAGCGCGATTCCGGCAGATTTACTGGAGTCTGAACTATTTGGCCATGTAAAAGGCGCGTTTACCGGCGCCAGTCGCGACAATAAGGGACTATTTGCCACTGCCGACGGTGGCACGGTGTTTCTTGACGAAATTGGCGATATGCCAGCACAACTTCAGGTCAAATTGCTTCGCGTTCTGCAGGAACAGAAAATAAGACCTGTGGGAAGTCATGACGATATCGCCATCAATGTTCGTGTTTTATCGGCGACGCATCAGAATCTTGAAACCGCGATAACTGATGGCAGGTTCAGAGAGGATTTGTACTACCGCCTCAATGTAGCATCTCTAAACCTACCTGCGCTGCGCGATCGGGTCGCTGACATTCAATTATTGGCAAAGCACTTTTTAAATTGCATTGCTCAGCGAAACGGCGGTGTGTGTAAAAAATTCTCGCCAGCTGCGCTAGAAGCGCTAATGGCATATCACTGGCCGGGAAATATTCGCCAGCTTAACAATGTAGTAGAACAAACCGCTGCATTGGCGCCCTCGCCTATTATTGGCGAAGCGCAAATACTTGCTACCCTGCCACAAGTGAAAACGTCCCCAGTTGACAATCTTTCACTAACTGAGGCGCGCAAAAATTTTGAACGTGAATATTTACAGAAGCTACTATTTCAAACGAAGGGTAATGTTAGCGATGCAGCTAGACACGCCGGTCGCAACCGCTCGGACTTTCATAAACTGATAAAAAAACATCAGCTTGATCCCGATATTCAACGCGCAGCTAAAAGGGCCGGCAAGTAATAACAAGTGGACATTACCATGATCGAACAACTCACCTTTTCTGTCTCCCGCCAAGGCTTACATAGCATTACCACCACGGTGAACGAAACCATTTCACGTTTATTCAATAAGCAAAATGGCTTGTGCACCCTATTTATACAGCACACGTCGGCAAGCTTACTTATTCAAGAAAACTATGACGACAGTGCACGCAGAGATTTAGAGCACTGGTTAAACCGCCTCGTTCCAGAACACGATCCAATTTACACTCACACGCTAGAGGGCAGTGATGATATGCCTGCGCATATCAAGGCGTCGCTAACCGCGTCTTCACTATCAATTCCAATTATTAACGGCAAACTAGCATTGGGCACCTGGCAGGGAATTTACCTATGGGAACATCGCCATGCATCATCAAATCGCAATGTCATTCTGCATATTAGCAGTTAGCTAAAGATCTATTCAGTTAAGGTTAAGCTGCTGGCCTTAAACTCTGTCCGTGAGATATCAATTATGAACTAAGCGTCATCTTTGTGTTTCAAACGCTGTGGTATTCTCACCCAAATTTATTCGCAATTAACATAGTAGGGAAACGCGACATGATAAGTTTTAAAAACATTGTATTGAGTCTATCACTCGTTACCAGTTCCGCCCTTTGCAATGCAATCGAGGTCGGTGGCACCTTGCCGGACTTCAGCGTACCGACAAAAGGTGAATTGATCATTGATGGTAGCAAAATACAACACAAGCCTTGGTCAACTCAGCAAATCACCGAAGGTACACCAGCGCTTGTTTTCCATGTTGCCGCAAGAATGTCTTCCGACGCAATTATTGCTCCACTGAAAGAACGTCTAAATGCAAAAGACTATGAGCCCGGCAGCTTTCAATCCATTAGCGTCATCAATCTAAATGATGCGCTATGGGGAACTGCTGGATTTGTCGGAAGTGAATTAGAGAAGAACAAACGCGAACACCCTAAAGCCATACTTGTCGCCGACGACAAAGGCAGTGGCATTGCAGCTTGGGAACTACAAAAGGGAACCGTTGCTTTTATACTTGTAGATAGCAAAGGGGTAATTCGTTATCTAAAACAAGGCAAACTTACGCAGAGTGACATTGATACCATTATTACAATGCTGGACGAGGAAATTGCAAAGAGTAAAAGCTGATCCTCAGCGGGGCCGCGTCAAGCTAAAAGCAGCGGCGGCCCTCAACTAAACGCGCAAACTTGCGGAGCATTACCTTAACCCCAAGGTGCATAGCGGGGCTGAATACAGGTAAAAAATACTTACTAAAGCCCTTTGGCTTCATTGCCATTGTCCAGCGCACGCGACAGCACTGCTCACTTATCGCATCGACCTCGTAGCGCTCAGCAAATGACTCAATATTGTCCTTGCTGCCATGGGTAAAACAAAAAGCCATTTCCCGCCCACGCTCCCACGCGATAAACTCCTCGTAGCCGACAAGACCGCCAATCATGCTAACTGTGCGTGTTGTGCCAATACCAAAGGGCTTTGGCGCTGTCCATTCCACTTTTTGGATAGGCATAGCCCACCGCGGCCAATCATCGGCATTTTCGAATGATGCGAATACGTCAGCGGCACTGACTTTCACCTCGACCTCAGCTACATAGCGAAAGGGGGCCGTATCGAAAAATGTCATGTCGACGGTTTTACAAGGGTACTTAGCTACCACGCGAGTTCTCCAAAAGCGTTCTTTCACCAAATTGGGTGAAATGCCTATAGGCGGGAATCTAACACTGCCGGTAATTCTCAAACAAGGTAAGAACGTGAAAATGACAAAGTCTTCATCTAAGGTTCCACTGTAAATGCACGAAAACAACCCAATTCGGCCGGCGTCGGACGTCCTCGACATTCTGTATCAAGATGAATATATCGTCGCGATTAATAAGCCCAGTGGACTCTTAGTACACCGCAGCCCTATTGATCGTCACGAGACTCGATTTGCCATTCAAATACTCCGCGACCAGATTGGTCAGTACGTTTATCCAGCTCACCGCTTAGACAAACCAACATCTGGTGTCCTGCTATTCGGCCTTAGCGCGGAGGTGGCGAGAGATTTAGGTCAAATTTTCACGGAGCAACAGATTAAGAAGTCGTATATAGCTGTAGTCCGAGGTCACTGCCCCGACGCTGGTCATATCGATCACGCCTTGACTGAAGTGACTGATCAGCGCATCGCCAAGAGCAAAACAGCCGAAGCGCAAGCGGCTATCACCGACTTTCGCTTACTGGGCAAACACCAAATCGACGTTGAAATAGAAACCTATCCCCAATCACGATATTCACTGTTGGAGTTGCGGCCCCATACTGGGCGTCGCCATCAATTGCGACGGCACCTCAAGCACATTTCACACCCTATTATTGGCGATGCTAAATATGGCCGCGGACGTCACAATCGGTATTTCGCCGAGCAGCTCGACTGCCCTCGCCTACTCCTTCACGCCGCGCAGCAATGCTTTCTGCACCCGGTTACGGGGCATCCAATCAAAATAAACGCAACCATTGACCACCACTTTTCTGGCTTAATCGCCCGCTTTGGATGGCGGGACTCACTGCCAAAAGAGTGGCTCCAACAAAAGGTTACAAAATTATAACTTACATCTGCAATTAGCTAATCGTATGGTAGTGGCAATAACAATATATTCGTAATAAACCTCTCTGAGGTGCGACCAGTTACAGCGGAATAAAAACATGCTCACTCATTACGATTACATCATTGTCGGTGCGGGATCCGCCGGCTGCGCCCTGACAAATCGCCTGTCTGCCAGCGGTGAGCACACCGTGTTGTTGTTGGAGGCTGGAGGAAAAGACAGTCATCCCATGGTGCATATCCCTCTCGGGTTCGCATTCACCATGAAGAATCCCGAGTTTAGCTGGTGCTACCAAAGCGAACCCGAACCCCATATGAATAATCGACGAATAGATCAGCCCAGAGGAAAGCTCTTGGGCGGCTCCAGTTCAATCAACGGTATGGTTTACATCCGTGGCCAGCGAGAGGACTACGATCACTGGGCGGAACTAGGCAACAAAAATTGGAGCTACGACGATCTGCTACCAATATTTAAACGCTGCGAGCACAACACCGACGGCGCCAGCAAATTCCACGGCAGCGACGGCAAGCTGTGGGTAGATAACGTTGGCGACAAATACGCCCTTGCCGACATGTATATACAGGCCGCTACTGAATCAGGCATACCTGCAAACGACGATTTTAACGGTGAAAATCAAGAAGGCGCCGGCTTTTACCAAGTGAATATCCGCAATGGTTTGCGCCAAAGTACCGCGAAAACATACTTAAAACCCGCAATGGAACGCGAGAATCTGACCGTCATCACGGGAGCCTTAGCGAGCCGTATTACATTTAAAAACAGGCAGGCAAACGGACTGCAGTATACCCATAACGGCAAGTCGCAATACGTTCGTTGCCACCGCGAGATCATTCTGTGCGGAGGCACCGTCAATTCACCGCAGTTGTTAGAACTCTCAGGTGTCGGCAACCCGGCAATTCTGCAGCAACACGGCATCAAGGTTCATACTGCGCTTAATGGCGTCGGTGAAAATTTACAAGACCACCTCACCGTGAACACGCAGCGCTCCTTCATGGGATTAAAGACCTTTTATGAAGACTCTCGCCCCCTAGCAATGCTGATCACGTTTGCCAAACTCGCCTTTCAACGCAAAGGGATGCTGGTGCACCCCGCCTCGCAGGTTGGGGTTTTCTTTAAAACAGATAGCGCTGAATCACGGCCTGATGCACAAATTCACTTCACCCCAGCTGCAGGCACCCAGGATGAAAATGGTCGAATGATAACAGTGCCTGGCACCACTGCGACGGTGTGCTATCTTCGCCCTAAAAGTCGCGGCAGCGTACATATTCGCAGCAATAACCCCAATGATGCCCCAGCACTGCTTCACAATTACTTGGCTGACGAACACGACCGTAAAAAAATGATTGCAGCGGTCCGCAAGACCCGCGCTATTTTCGAAGCCCCCGTCTTTAACGAACACCGCCGTGAAGAACTCGTTCCTGGACCAGGAGTACAGAGCGACGAGGAAATTCTCGAATTTATACGCAATACTGGAGAATCGGTCTATCACCCAGTCGGTACCTGCAAAATGGGGAACGACCCGATGGCTGTCGTCGACGACAAACTTAAAGTACATGGAATCGATGGCCTTCGGGTAGCGGACGCCTCAATAATGCCAACGATACCGTCCGGCAATACCAATGCGACAGCCGTTCTTATTGGAGAGCGCTGCGCAGACTTTATTTTGGGTGAAAACGGCGCCGCTTAATGAGACGCTGTTAATTTTGACGGTAGGGAATTTGGCAGTATTCGATACCGTTCGCAGGTCGAATACCATGCTTGGCAAGACACATTTTCATTGAGTTCATCGACAAGCTGATATTGGGAGTGGGCCCTAAATACACATGATCTAAATCCACTGCGTCATTGTCGTCAGCCACCAAAGAAAAGCTAATATAAGGCACCAACATGCTGCGGCCTTCGCGGAAATTTACCGCCGCCTGCCGGTAATCTGACACCACAGGCGACACCAGGCGCCACTCTTGCTCTTCTTCAAAAGAAGGATGCTTCAGAATCGCCGCCAAGCGCAGCAAATCGCTTTCCAGATGTTCAAACAACTGGTGATAAACCTCTCGCTCAACGCCATCTTCAATACCATCTGCCAACACTTCCACTGCGTCAACGACCTGAGCGATCAACGCCTGCTGCTCCAATCGATCGTATATGCAGCGCCCCATACGAAAATGTTGTTTTGCCGCGCAACTTGCTACCGTCGCAGGATTAAATCCCAAACTGGCCCCTTTACCGACAGCGCTGTATCCGCGCCACTGACTTAACAAATTGCCGTTTGCGCGGAAGGATGCGCCGAATAAGATGTGGCCATTGGTTATCCGGTGCTTAACCCAATCGAGAAAGCTCGTTAATAAATGGGGTCGCCGATGACTTGCATCGATTCGACTTGCCACTTCGTTAGCAACCAGGTCTGCAGTATGACGCAGCTCGGCAGAATCATTCATATAGCGAATATCGCTAGCCCACAAACTTTGACTGCCGATGATACCCAGCACGCCACTCAATGAGGTGTAATGGTATAGCGTTTCTTGTGGCGGCTCGGAAAACAAAGTTTCGGTGATCGTACTTATCATATTAGCTCCTCGCCTCGACATTCGCCCTTTTTACCACAGCAAGATGACACCCACTCTTAAGCACCGATAATAAAAGTCGATTACGCCGCCCCGTCTGCCCGTAAAAACTCATTAACTAAGCCATTGAATATAAGCGGATACTCAGCGTGCAGCCAATGACCGGCATTGGCGATGGTTTCAAAGTACATATTCGGAAATTGACGCATCATTGGCGCACGATTTTCGTCACGTATGTAACCAGACAGCTCACCGCGAATAAACAAGGTTGGCCCGTCAAAAGGTTCGGCTGAGGGTGCGTCGCGCAAATTATCGTACAGCTCTGCGATAACAGGTAAATTCATCCGCCACGCCCAACCGTCTTTGCCGTCGCGCATTAAGTTTTTGAGTAAGAATTGACGTATCGCGACTTCTGGCACCGACTTCGTCAACAGCTGATCAGCCTGCTCACGATTTTTAAGTGACCGCAATTCCAGAGCTAGCAAGCTAGTAATAATTGCATCGTGCCCACGTCCGTAGCGCACCGGTGCGATATCAGCAACAATGAGACGCTTCACCCGTTCTGGATGAGTTATTGCCACTTGCATTGCAACTTTGCCACCGAGGGAATGTCCCAGAAAATGCGCACATGGCATCTCCAGCACATCCATTGCAGCAATAACGTCTTCCGCCATCACCGGAATATCCATTTGATCGCTGTGGGCAGATTTACCATGGTTGCGCAGATCCATGCGAACAACCGTAAAATGACTTTCAAGGCTGCGAGCAACAGACATTAAATTACTCGCTGAGCCAAACAAACCGTGTAGCAAAACAACGCTAACAGGCCCACTTCCACTCACTTCGGTATGTAACTGCACTGCTCTGGGCATATGTTCGCTTCTCATCGTCTTTCGCCATTGCTAGAATGCGCAGGCATTTTTAATAAAAAAGGGCTTATTGTGCGACTATATCTACTTATCTTGACGCTTATCGGCGCGGTTATGGCCACAGGCTGTAGTTCAACTGATTTTAATCCTACCGCCTACGACTATTTTATCAGTCGTGAAGACATTCAACAAAAACCACTTAAGAAAGTCATTCTTGCAACAGTAAACATCAGCGGGGAACCGACCCGTTCAGTGTTGCGTGACAGTGTCGACAAGGTAGATGGACTAGTCGAAGACTACCTAAAAGCGAATGGCATGACACTTGCCCCTAGTCACCTGTTCGACAACGCATGGCAGCAGGCCTTGCTAAGCTACGGAAATTTTTACGACCCAACCACCGGTAAAGTAGACACCGCCGGTTGGCAACGGGTAATGGCTGCAACGCTAGAGAGCCTGCAATCCCAAAAAGACATTGATGCCGTGATATTTACCGACCTTATTGAGCACGACGTGCAACACAGTCCAGGCATGAAGCATTATGCACGTTGGTACGGCGTAACACGTGAGCCGGCTACCGAAGGAGCCACATCCAGTGTTCCGACAGACTTCAATTGGACTCAGGTAATTAAGGGCGCATCCTTGGTTGTGACGATTTACACCACCGAAGGCAAACCTTTATTTTCCAGCCGCGGCGGCATAGATACCCTGCACGGCATCGACTCCCGCAAATCTGACAAGGGATTTGTGCGACGCAAAAAAATTCTCAGTCGCAGCAACAATATCGATGAAGGCATAGAACTGGCCTTCCACCCGCTCATTCAAATGAAAAATTACCCCGGCAAGCCACCTGTGGCGAAGAAAGCGAATGATGTCGACGCGACACAGAAGCCGTAATACGTTTCAACCACTCTAATAAATGCTGCGAAACGTGGCCTCAAACAAACTGAGGCCACGATCAATCATCCAGAACACCGCCACCGACCCCATCACGTATATTGTTGCCGTCTGAGCGCCAGACAATAGCGCCACACGCCGCAAAGGCATAGTAGCTAGAGTCCGCCGAACGGCGAGTAAGAGCGCCGCAACCATGGCGATAAAAAAGATCTGACCCAGCTCAATACCAATATTAAAGCCCAGCAATGCCGGCAATATATCGGTGCTAGACACAGTGAGTTCGTCTAGGACCGACGCAAACCCCAATCCATGCAACAAGCCAAAAGCGCCTACCAAAACGATAAACCACTTACCACCTAGCTTAGTATCGCTAGCCGCCACCGATTTACCGGCGTACAGCGCCATCACTAAAACACTGGCCGCAATAAGCCACTCGGTTAAGTTTGGCCAATGGGGGATTAAACCAATACTAACCAAAAACAAGGTGATGCTATGGCCCACCGTAAAAGCGCTGATCCAGGCCAAAAGTTGATAACGGTTGCTAGCTATTAACAGCAAACCCAATACGAATAGCAGATGATCAAGCCCAATAAGAATATGTTTAAAGCCTAAGCTGGTGAACTGGAATATTGCCGACCCGCCACTGTCCTGCATAGCGGGTGAAAAGCGATCTTCATCAGAGCTAAGCAAGGCTTGCTGCTCGTCTCCACTTATACCATACCAACGCAATAAAGCCGCCGAGCGGGATGCAGTAAGCCCTTCTATTGCAAACTCGAGTGATGCAGTCGACTTATGGCACAACATTGAATACCGCTGCTCAATTGCACCTTCACTCACAGCCTGATCCTGACGGTCGATAACTTGACAAGACTCAGGTAAAACTACCGTCGGCACCTTCGCGGCCAACACCGGCGTTTTCCACCAAAGGCCTATCAATCCGCCAGGCAGCTCCCTCAACTCAAGAAGCGATGGCGCCAGCTTGTGGGCATTCACATTGTTCATCAGGCATAGCAGTACGAAAAGCACACTAAATCTTCGCATGACAATCCACCTTGTAGTTGTCACGCAATTCCTCGACGTAGACATTCCAAGCCTGCGCTTGACGTTCTCGCCGCCATATTTCCTCGAGCTCAGGTAGTAACTCATTTAAAGGCAAGCGGTAAGCTTTATTCCTATTGTTAATACGAACCAAGTGAAATCCGTAGGCCGATTGCAGCGGGCCAAACCACGAACCAATCGGCGTCGCCGAACTGGCCAGCGCGAGACTAAAATCCTCACCAAATTTTGAGGTAATAGCTACGCGGTTTAGATTAGAAAAATGATTCCCATCTAAAAATACATCGCCGCGCCGACTATCTTGCGTGTTCTCACGCAACATCTGCTCAGCGCGTACGCGCGCGTTGCTGCGACTAGAATCAAAGTAGACATGCTCAAAACTTAGCCGCAGAGGAACCATCCCAAGATCTGGCCTCTGGGTATAAATCGTATCCAGCTCTTCTTTTGACGGTGAAAGGCCCTGTAAATTAAGCGCACTCTCATGCTGCATAAGTTGTATCAATCGGCGGCGCACGACTTCATCGCCAGCCGCGACATCCATAGCCAACACTGCATCAATTTTGTCTTGGCTATCACCTTTAATACCCAGGAAATCCGCATCCCGCAGCAGCCTTTGAATAATAACTTGGTCAGATTTATGCAAGCCCTGCAACATTGCCTCGCGTACCAGCATTTGCTCATCTAAGGCGACATTTACTAATTGCGACAATTCATTCGCGGTTGGCGCGCGACCAGCAACCTGAGCCCAATCAGCTGCTAATACCGTCCTCTGCGACGGCGTCAGACACGTCAATACGCGTTGGTTTTGACGCTCAACATGGCCATTAACGACATACAAAACGAAACCAATAATAATAAAATGCAGCAGCCGTGACCGTACTAGCTGCCTCAAGGTTGGACCTCGGCCGTGACATTCTCATTTTTTACACCGGCCTTAGTAACCTCCTCGCTCATGTCTTCACTCGGCGAATACCAAATTGGCGATGACCACGCCCTCTCCTGAATAACAGGCCGATGCGCCGCCGAACAGCACTGCTCATATCCCGGCTTTATCGTGTCGGGATTTTCACAATCAATTTTTGCCGCAATACATATTTGCTGGCTCCAGCGACATGTAGGGTTCTCTAGCACTCTCGCGTAGTAGTAAGCATTTTCTGTTGGATCAAACTGAGGGTCTTGCCAGCGACCACAAAGCTGGGGATGCCCGCTACCTTGCGTTTCGCAACTTTGTAAATCCACACCGGCGCTACTGTCGGTATCACCAGCAATATCGATCACAACTTCGTCGCGCTGACCTTCTTTGCCGACGCTGCCCTTTATAATTTGAATTCGCTGCAACGGCGTGCCAGTGCGACCTGCATCCATTTTTGCAAAGACCGTAAACACCGGCGCTTCAGCGTCTTCGTCCAAAAGTAAATCACCGCCCATTGCAACACCGTGATCATAGCCCTGAGCGACATAATCACTGCGCTCGCAAATATCCTCTGGCAGTGAGGCATCACCGCCAAAAAACCGTAAGCTGATGCGTGGGCCGCTGGTCCCATACGTCTCCCTGCGCTGCATGGCCTCAAACAACGACGAGCGACTATTTTCTTCTGCCCACACCGCCGCGAGACCACCTGGATTAAACTCTAAATCGTCGGGCAAGCCTTCCGGCACCGTATCGCCAACGGGCACACCGGCACCGCCATGGCCCAAAAAGCCCTTTTCAGCAACCGCGCCGGGCGCGCCAATATGCGTATCCGAGCTGGCAATAAACCCCAGCTTAAATGGGTTTACCCCTAAACGCTGCTCTTGCTCAAGCCCATCGCGCAGTACTTCGCGAATGAAGCCCCCATTTGGCTGCGGTGCCTTGCTCACGAACGGCAGAATTTTACCTATAAATTTATCGGAAAAGCTGCTGTAGGGTAGTTGCTCAAAAGCGCACAGTTCATCAGCACTGTTCAAGGGGTCGTAATAACATTCCGAGCTACCCTTGTGCTGCATTACTTCAACCAAGCGCTCCAAACGCGCCCGTTGCTTTGCATCGGCAACGGTAATTGGCTTACCGTCATCGCGAGCCAAACTAAACATATAGCCATCGCTCAGGTTTGAATTGTGCGGAATAACGAGCACCTCGCAGCCTGTTCCGGCATTGACACATTCACGGTCAAGCGCATCCCACAACAACGGTGCCGAAGGCGTATCAACAAAGCTTAAGGGTAACGCTGGGACCTGCTTATTTTTAAAGAGAATATTGCGATGTAAATTTGCAAGATTTGCCGAAGCACCGGTCCATTCATAGGCGACGAAGCTGGTAAATTCACAATTCTCGCTTCTATCATATGCATCTTCAGCGGCTTGTTGAATCTCCTGCCAAGGCCTCAGCCCCGCATCTCGACATAAGTCACCATTCGCCCCACACATACCAAGGCGTTTACCGCGAGAAGACTGGGTATTAAAAAGGAAAAAGGCTAGCCGAGGAGCCTCTCGATAAATTTTGCATTGCCAACTGCTGTAAGCCTCAAAGCTGGGAACCTGACAAATTTCAACTTCACCAAATAACTCTGCGTGATCGGTGACGACGGCAAAATCCAAAGGTCGGTCCAAACGCAAATGACGCAGCGCTTTGCCGTCCGCAGTCCACGGTTGCACTCCAATCTCCGCGCCGCGAGCAAAGCGATAGGCATCAGCTGGTGATGTGCGGGTACCTTGCGTGCCGGCATCTAATGAATATTTGGTATGGACATGGGTGTCGCCGAAAAAAACCTGGCGCTGAGGATCGCGATTCAAGCAGGGTTGGCGAACTTCGCCACGGTTAAGATCACTACCAGATATTTTCACAGATGAAGAGTCCTCAGCCTGTGCAAGCACTACACCGAAAACGCCAACAAGGAGAAGACAAACTCTCATAAAAACCGCTATTTCAAGCGAGGCAAAAATTGGCATCAGCTACCCTTCCTTGTTGTATAATATCATTTTTATAGCAACACTATTATTATGTAGAAACACCGTGTTTACAATACGGCCATTATTAAGGAATCGTTCAGGCAAGCTATGTGACTATGACCCTGTATTCATTCACAGGAGCGTCATTATGAAACTGACAAAAGCCTTAATTCTTATTGCTAGCTTAGGCCTCGCAGCAAATAGTGCTTTCGCTGATCATCGCAGTGGCGCCCACGTTGACGCACGCTATCAGTATCACGGCAAAGCACCCCATCAGGGCCACATCAAACACTACAAAAAATACGGCTATCATCACGGCGATAGATACTACAATGACCGTCATCACTACTACCACGGCAGACACTACAACAAGCATTACTATTCACGACACGTGCATAGTAGGCATTGTGGCCACCACTATGAGCCCGCGTTCAATACGCGAGTGAAAGTATTTTTTGGCTTATAAGGGCAACATAGATAAGGCGGAACGTTGGTTTCGCCTTATCTCTATTTATTCGCCAAAAAACGCTTTTTTAGCGTCATACCAGTCTTGGAGCTCGGGGCAATTTTCCGGAATTTTACGCCGTACCCAGCCACAAAAGCCCAGCACAACATAGAGATCAATATCGGCCTGGGTCAATGAATCACCCACCAAATAATTTCGATTACTTACTTCATCATTCATTGCCTCAAAGAAGGCTGAAATACGCAGATTTCCACGCTCAACCAGCTCAACAATTTGAGGTATTTTTAAAGGCCCAGGTAGAGCACTATCTTTAAAGGCATCACCTTTATTTCTCAGTACCTCTGCTACAGCGGAAAAACCTTCAAAAAAGATGCGGTGGCACCACCCAATAACGTGTGCTCGCTCTAAACTCGATTGACCAAACACAGAGGCTCCAGGATAGACCTCATCCAAATACAGGCAAATCGCGATAGTGTCGGATATGATCGCGCCATCGTCAAAAACCAAGCTAGGCAAAGTTAAACGCGGATTTACCGCACTAAATTCCGGGGAAAACTGCTCCTTCGCCGCCAAATCAATCTCTTGGGTCTCTAATTCGATACCCTTGTATTTCATCATTAAACCCACTCGGCGCGGATTTGGTGCTAAAGCATAGGTATATAGTTTCACCGACTTCTCCTAAATATTATTAAAATGCACATGGGGTGTATATGGTTCAGCTTTAGTTAAGCCAAAGGGCTCTATGCTGGATACTACCAATAGTTCTCGAGTATATGCCATGTTCAAGCATACCGTTATCCCGCTGATTCTCGTCTGCTCCACCTCGGTTTTAGCTGATCACCGCAGAGACAGTGTACGACATACACAGTATGCACAAGTTACCCATGTGCAAGCGATCTACGAACGGATCTCATACACCAGACCGACGGAACAATGCTGGCGCGAAGAAGCCGTCGTCCACGAGCGCAGCAGCTCTGCACCGATCTTTGGCGCCATTATCGGCGGTGCACTCGGCAACGAGCTCGGGCATCATAAAAGTAACAAGCGGGTTGGCGCCGTCGTCGGCGCGGTTCTTGGCGCAACAGTCGCAGCAGACGTCTCTAGAGGCCGTGGCGGCAGTCACTACGAAACCATCGATCGCTGTGAAACACAGCATCACCAAGAGTGGCGAGAAGAAGTTGTTGGCTATGATGTAAGCTATCGCTACCAAGGCGAGATTTATCACACCCGCTTGCCCTATAATCCGGGTAGGGAGATCGAAATCGAGGTGAACATCACACCCCGTGGTTAATGTAGATGTTTGGGAGTTCTATGAACCTTACTTCGCAACGTAAACTACCAATGCGAATATCCATTTTTCTCATTGCAGCCGTAATCGCGGTGCACAGCAATGCCAATCCGCTCGGTAACTTAGGTGGTCGCTTAGGTCTGCCCGACCGGGGCAAAGTTGAGCGCTTGGATGATCGCGGCCGCAGCAGACTAAGCGTGAATGAGGCAATTTCAATTGCCGAGCAACGCTATGGTGGCCGCGCCGTCGGAGCCAAAAAAATTAACAGCGGTAACGGTACGGCCTACAGTGTTCGCATACTGCAGGATAACGGCAAGATTAAAAATGTCATTATTAATGATTGAGCGAATTGAACCATGCGTATTCTGCTAGTCGAAGATGAAAGTTTACTGCTCGAGCAACTACACCGTAATTTTGAGCGTGCAGGCTATGCCTGTGATACGGCGGCAGATGGCAACGAGGGTTTATTTCTCGGCCAAGAAAACCCCTACGACCTAGCGGTGGTAGACCTAGGCCTTCCCGGCATTGATGGCATAAGTATTATTAAGCAGTGGCGCAAAGAGGGTCGCAAATTCCCTGTTTTAATCCTCACCGCCAGAGATCGCTGGCAAGACAAGGTCGAGGGTCTAGAAGCTGGAGCCGATGACTACGTGGCGAAACCGTTCCAAATAGAGGAAGTGATGGCCAGAGCCAATGCCCTGATCCGTCGCTCCGCAGGTTTTGCCAGCCCACAATTGCAATTTGGTTGCATCACCATCGATACCGGTGCAAAGCGTGCGCTGCTAAACAATACCGCCGTCGAACTAACGGCGTACGAGTACAATGCCCTTGAATATCTTGCAATGCGCAGCGGGCAAGTCGTTTCAAAAACCGATTTAACAGAACACTTATACGATCAGGATTTTGATCGCGACAGCAATGTGATCGAAGTATTTATTGCGCGCTTGCGGAAAAAAATTGACCCGGATAACGCGCTTAAGCCCATTTCGACCCTGCGCGGTCGCGGCTATCGCTTTGAGCTAAGTGAAACCCAGCACTAAATGTGGGAGCGGCGCGGCAAGTCAATTACCAGGCGACTAATTGTTGCCAGCCTTAGCCTCATGGCACTGCTGTTGGGAGCAACTGGTATCGCAATAGATCGCGCGCATACCGTGAGCTTAGTCAGCGCCGAACAAGATCAACTCAGACTCCAATTCTTCGGTCTACTCGGCGCAATCGAGTGGCAAGACGGCACCATTGATATGGGTGACCGATTGAAAGACCCAAGATTTTGGCAGTTTCGCTCCGGCCTCTATGCGCAAATTCGACTTCGCAATGGCACGCCACTATGGCAATCGGTATCCAGCGAAACAATTCCCCTACCAGCGCCCGAAAGCACACCACGTAGCGGTCAGGAATTATTTAGTGAGGCCCGCGTAGACAAGGAACCCTTCTTTGTATTTCAGTACCACGCTATTTGGGAGACCGAAGATGATCGCGAAGTCCCCTTACTTTTTTCACTCTACTCAAGTCAAAGCCCACTCATTAACGAGCGTAGAAAATTCCAACATCAATTAAGTCTATGGCTCGGCTTAGTACTGACAATATCCCTGATAGTCACTGCGCTCATTTTATACTGGGGACTGCGGCCACTGCGCGAATTAGCAATTGATCTAAAATTATTAGAGCGTGGCGACTCCACAAAACTCCGACCAAACTATCCTCGCGAACTACAGGGCATTACCCATAACTTAAACCAATTGCTCGACAAAGAAAAAAAGCAGCGAGAGCGCTATAGAAATACCCTTGCAGATCTTGCCCACAGCCTTAAAACACCGCTTGCCATACTAAAAGGCAGTGGCGCAAAAGACCCCGCCACAGGGGAACAAATCGACCGCATGGACAACATTATCAATTACCAACTCAAACGCGCGGTAAGCAGTGGCAAACAAAACCTAAGCAGACGCATACAACTGCGTCCATTAATTGAACGCCTGTGTAATACACTAGCTAAAGTTCATCGAGATAAATCTCCACAATTTGAAATAACATTAGACCCGTCATTGGTAATCGCAGTTGACGAACAAGACGCAATGGAAATGTTCGGCAACCTTCTCGACAATGCGAGCAAAGCCTGCACTGCTGCTATCGCCATACATTCCCATACCGTCGACGGGCACACAGTAATCTGTATTGACGACGACGGTCCGGGTATCTCTAAGGAATATCGGGAGGAATTATTGCAACGAGGCAGCCGCGGCGACCAATACGGGCAAGGCCAAGGTCTCGGGCTAGCGATTGTTAGCGATATTATTCAGAGTTACGATGGCGAGATCAGCTTCAAAGATTCGCGGCTTGGTGGCGTCTGCGCAGAAATCAAATTGCCTCGATAAACATTCGCAAAATCATGTGCAAAAAAAGCCAGAGCATAGCTCTGGCATTTTTTTGCCGAGTAAAGAATTTACAGTGGAATAATCGCTAAAATATCGACAGGTAAAGCATCTAAACCGGGTATGCTTCCATTGCCGACCACACCGAGAATATCAATTGGAATGATATCTAAACCGGGCAAGCCGCCGGCTCCACCCAACAAACTCAGTGGATCAATGGGTAAGGCGCCCAAAGACGGTAAACTAGGTAAGCCACCTGCTCCACCAAGAAGTGCAAGTGGATTAACAGGCAATGCGTCTAATCCAGGTAATCCACCACCAAGCAATGTTGTCGGATTAATCGGCAGAGCGTCTAAGCCGGGTAAGCCGCCACCCAAAACTGGCAAGTCGCCAAGCAACGATAAAGGATCTACCGGTAGCGAACCCAGCCCCGGCAACCCACCAGCACCACCGGTCAAGCCACCAAGCTGATTATCGACTTGAGTTAAAATCCCAATGACTGGCGCCAAAGGGCCGGCCAAGCTAAAAGACGAAATTGACGCTAAGGCTACTGCTGCTGCAAGTTTTTTAGTATTGGTCATTATTATTTCCCTACATTGTCATACTACGAATTAAGCTTGAAGTTAACACAACCACTAAGCTCTTCTGTTGTAACCACGCAATCATCGTACGTAATAACACCTATAGTAAGTCGTGACGGACATCACAAATTTTTTGCGCTTTGATGATTAAAACACCCCCTATTTCACACTAGATCAAATTTGCCAAATTGGAGCGCGACACCGCCAATGTCACAACACCGCCGAGATAATCATCACTATCTGCTACAATAGGCCCGGTGGCGCGCTGTAAAGTGCCACTCTTTTTCATAGCGACCAGAATAACTGCAACCCTATTTCACGCAGGAGACCAAAATAGCCATGTTGAGTATATCGCCGTCAGTGTCGATCCCCGACGACGAAATCGAACTGAGCGCCATTCGCGCGCAGGGTTCGGGTGGTCAAAACGTAAACAAAGTGTCATCGGCAATCCATTTACGCTTTGACATCAACGCCTCGTCGCTACCGGAGTTTCACAAGCAGAAACTACTGGCAAAAAGCGATCAACGAATAAGCAAAGACGGCATTATCATCATCAAAGCACAGCAATTTCGGACTCAAGAAAAAAACCGTGACGACGCCCTATCTAGATTACGGGACCTTATTAAAGATGCCATTAAAACCCTGCCACCGCGACGCGCGACCAAACCAACAAAGGGCTCGCAAAAACGGCGCATGGACAGCAAATCCCAACGCGGAAAAGTCAAAGCACTGCGGGGCCGCATAGACGACTAGCCCGCAACATTAAGCACCCCTCGGTTTTATCGTATAGCGCCCCTCAAGAATAGCTTCCAAAATAGCAACAAGCTTACTCCGCAAAAAAAACAAGGCGCTGCTATGTACTTAGATGAAGACATAAAAAACTTCATGGAAACGCTGGTCGAAGAAGAGTTTTCAGCACAAAGCCTCAACAAGGCTTACGACCACGAATATCTCCAAGACCTATTTTGCATAACATTGAATCAACTAAAGCCCCACTACGTGCGCAACGCTATAGACGTAAGAATTAACTTTACGTCGACTGAGCGCAGTGACATATCAAAGAAAATAGCGGTCGCTATTAATGAAGGGCATAGAATCTTGAATTCTGGCAGGCGCTCGGCAGAGCGCGATTAAATACAAGCGCTTATCAATGGGGTCTGAGTCATTGATTTTGATTTTCTCGGAATACTACCGACTTCCCATCTCCTCCTCGCCTCAAAGGCGCAGACCGTCGCCCGGTTTTAGCTTCAATCTGCGCCCTAAACGGTCACTACCCAAAACCCACGCCTTGTTTGTTGCTTGACGTATCGCCGTCAAGTCACGCTCAGGCATCCTGCCTCGAAACAACACGCCGTAAGCACTCTGTCTCTCCTCATCTATTATACCCAACTGGGTATATATCGGATGTGGCGTCAATAACTGAATTGGCTTAGCCAAAGCATTCCCCTGATAACTAGACCAAGGGTATTCAATGATTTGGTCAATCTAAGTTACAAGTAGAAATAGATATTACAACGGTAATCCGCCTCTTCAACGGTGTCGTAATACTTCGGCGTTTTGTATTTATCACCGAGCCCAGCCTTTATGTCTTTTTCTTTCTGCACCGTATAAGCATTTAACTTTAGCATTTTCTTTTCTATCGTGGCCTTTGTTTCCTCATCATAGTAATGTTCGAAAATATAGCCACCACAATCTTTAGTCCCTATTCCATATGCATGCTTATACTGCATTATCCAAGACAACTCCACCTCATTAACTGACAAAACACTTACGTAAATATCTCCCCAAAAGCCTTTAGGTACGGCCGACTTCACATCGACTTTTCTTTCTATCCACTCGCCATCAAGGTATTCTTTCCAGCGTACACGCAAATACTCCGGCACACCTAAAACATCCTGAGTTAAGCCATTATGAGAACCATCTTCATAGGGCATATTTCCCCCATAAATCCGAAATACGAGCTCACCTTTTTCGTTAATCATCTCAGGCTCATATAAATCCCGACCTGTGTCGTTATGCACGGCGTAGATAATATAAGCCTTGTCATTTAAGGCACTACAACCCTCAATAAAAAAAAGTGCACAGAAAAAAATAAAATACTTCATCCACACATTCCTTAGTTTACGGTGATGCCCACATTGCTTTGCAACCACTGCCGATATTGATCCATATCGACAGTACCCCGCCGATTGCCTTGGTAGTTTTCATTAATCATGTCGGATAAATCCGGAAATTGTGGCGCGGTTTTTTGCCGCTCTGCGGGGTCTATGGGCTCCCATTGCACACATTGTCCTCGTTCACGGCGTTCACATTGCCTGTTAGGAGTGCTGAAGGGATCATTGGGATAATAAATCGACCGATCTCCGTCATCCGGATGAATCGCTCCCATAAATCCATCAGCGCGGCGCTCATCATGGATTACTGGACCTGTTACTGCTTGGTGCTCTGCTGATAACGGGCCGAGACTCACACCTGCATTCACCGCCTGTTGATACATCCATTGCAAAGCCACATCAGACAAGTCGCTGTCGGCATAGCCGCCGCCTACATCAGAATGTGCACCAATAAAGCCCCGCTCAACCACATTGCCAGAGGTAATGGATGCACCTGCAACTGGGGACACCGACGACAGGGGGAACAAGAAGCGGTGCTCATTCAACGCAACCGCTTGAGCGACATGGCCAATGCGGGAATCAATACTAAAATCATAGCCTATGTCGGTACCATTGCCCGCTAGGCCCATTGAACCCACCGTATCGAAAAGGCCCATAAAGCGAATATTAATAGGGTTGCAATCAGTGACTAGACCGCCCCAGCCATCGCTGTCAATACGCTCGAACACCTCATTGGAAAACTCCCGTGCCGCTGCTGCACCACGACTAAAGCCGACAATATCGATAACACGATCCCACGAATCATTTTCTAATAGCGTGCCAATTCTAGTCAAAGCCTTATCAACGCGCTCTCTGGAACCCAATCCCGCGCCACCGCCCAGCACATCATCCCAGATATCGCCATCAGTACCAACGCCAGGTTGATAGAAGAAGTCGTCTACTGAGTAACCCTGAGCATAATAGTTTTGTAGATGCGTAACATTGGTAAAGGTTGCACGATTACCCTGATCATTCCCCGTCCCGTCAAAGGCAAATAAAAACAGGCCCCAGGGATCGGTATTAGCCACCGGGTTGGCCATGGCATAGGCAAAGGTGTTGGCACCCCCCATTATTCCGATAGGGTCACTTTGGGTATAGCGGCCTGTTTCCGGATCATAATAGCGATGGTAATTGTAATGCAGGCCGCTTTCCGCATCGAAATACTGGCCGGCAAAACGCAGATTGAGGTTGGTGAAAGTGCCGTCGCCGTCAGGATCTTCATCAGGCAGCCCCACGCCGAACGCATCGCTCTGCCACTGCCAAACTGCTGTTTGATCTTGATTTGTGGCCAGCCGAGGTGTGTTAAGGTGGTCGCTATGCAGGTAGGTAATGATCGGAACTTGCTCAGCTTGCTGGTCGATCATCGCTACGGGCATACGCTGCCACCAAAGGTAAAAACGGTTGCTCTGCACCCCATCCCTAGGACTCCAAATCGTTTCCCCCAGTAACTGCCCATCATAATTATAGTGAAAGACGGTATGTTTTGGCCCCTGTTCAGTCATCGCAAGTTTATGCGTGCGCTGCCCCAAACTATTGTATGCGTAGGTCGATTTTAGTCGCCGATTGACGTACACCGCGACCAATTGGTTGATTTGGTTATAGACGTATCGGCGATCTAGACGGGGATGTGACTCAATCAGTGTGTTCCCGTTTCCGCTTAGTAATAATTGCGTGCCGCCGTATGTCTTAATGTGACTACTTTTTATTGAATAGTCTGAACTAATACTCACCTGTTGATCACCCAAAGATAAGTGCTGTGCCAGCCGATTGCCAACGGCATCGTACTTGTATTCTTTAGTGGGCAATCGGTCTTCGGCAGGCGTCTCTGCCACTAGACGTGCTAACGCATCGTAACGGTAATGCGTGCTAGGCTCCCCCACCATGCCGTGGGTATCAATGAGCTCGATCTGGTTGCGCGTGTCGTAATGATAGTTCTGTTGCCGCAATAGAGCGTCGAACTGAGTATTTTTCAGATATTGTCTAGTTAACCTGCCGTCTAGATCATAGTTGACACTTGCTTCAGCGCCATTCCCGTAACGCCAAGCCGCCGGTGTATCTCCCAAGGCGTAAACAACTTTGTCGATTATCGTTTGCCGAAAACCTGAGCGTTGGTAATAAATTTTGCTTACGCGTTCCCGGTCATAGCTAAATCGTTGCCGGTCACCGTTGGGAAGCTGTATGTAGTCCAACAGACCTTTGCGGTTGTAGTAGTAACCCACACTAAAATTTGCTGTTTGACCGTTGAGCGTAAAAGCGCGCACTTCGTTGGTCAGACGACCAAGGAAGTCGTAACTGTAATCAATGGTGCCACTGGCATCTTTGATGTGGGTAAGCTGCCCGATGCCTCGGCCGTGTTCTGCATCCGTACTGTCATAGCTATAGGCAACATCATTTCCAGTATCTGGATAGTCAATAGCAACAAGACGGCTGGCTAGATCATGACGATACTCTGTGCTTGCACGTACCGTACTCGCCTCAGCGAGTGTAGCGCCACCTTGCGTACGAATTTTATTGCCCGCACTATCATAATGATGCAGAAGCACGCCCGTATCGGGGCTCTGCATCATGACTATGTCGCCAAAGCCATTGTAAAAGTAGCGAGTCTGATGGCCTTCGGCATCGGTAATACTGGCCACCCGGCCCTGCAAACTGTAGTCAATAATGGTTTTACCCTGCAAGGCATTCAGGGTTTGGGTGAGCCGACCCAAGCCATCGTATTGCTGAAGGGACGGCTGGTCATTACCCTCCTTCCGCATACTCAGTAATTGCCCGCCTTTGGTGTAGCGGATATCGGTTCGCTGGCCGTATTGACCCAAAACGGAAATCACCCTCCCCAGCGAATCCAGTTGCCGATCGAACTGTCGTACCGGCAAGCCATGACTATCATAAGCAGTTTTCTCCTGCCATTGTCCGCTGACCGGCGAAGGAGTAATGCTCAACATCTCCCCCCTATAATTGACCACCCCAGTCAATTGCCTTGCGGCATTGTAATCAAATTGCTGCCAACTGCCGTCGGGCAGGGTGAGCTTTTGTAGCAAGCCGTTGCGGTCGATATCCAGGTCGATGGTTTCTGCAAGGTCACCGCCCCGGCGGGTGAGTGTGTCGAGGTGCTGGTATGCGTCGTAGGTCAGGCTGACCTCGATGCCGTTGGGCAGTTGGGCCTGAGTTAGTTGGGCGTGGCGATTGTAGGCGGTGAGGCGGGTAGTCTGGCCCAGGGGGTTGGTGATGGACTCGATCAGACCGTCGCGGTTGTAGGCAATGTGGGTGATGTCGTCGCTGCCGTCATCCCGGGCTGGCAGAGGACCATTGATTTCCACTTCTTTGGGCTGAGCTAGATTGTCTTGAGTGAAATAGTAAGAGTAGCGCCAAGTGCGTTGCTGGCCATACGTGCGATAAGGCTGCTCTTGTTGGCTGAGGTCGGTATCGGTACGGGTAAGTAGTCGGCCTGCGTCGCTGTAGTGAAACTCACGTTTGAGGTAGGTCTGCCATTCGCCAATGATATAAGTGCTGTAGGTAGCCTGGGTAACCAACGGCAGATCGGGGTGCCATTGATGTTCAATACGGCGGGCACCTTCTTCTGGCAGCCATTGACCCGCGTGTTTAGCGAGACCGTCCTCCCGCTGCTCTACCAACCCCCGCTCGTTGCGGGTATAGCTGGTGGCTTGGCCATTGGCGTCCACCGCCAGCTTAAGAAAGCCCTGAGGATTGTAGCGATGATTCTGGCGAGTTTCCGGGCAGGTGGGAGTGGCCTGGCCATCGGCGCGGACCAAACGGCGGTAGCCAGGCCGGGCAGCTTCGAGATGGAAAACCGTCGTTCGCCCAGCGGCATTGGTCATGGCAACAGTGCCATCGTCGCGATAATCAAAGGTAAGCTTTTCAGCACCCTCGCCGTGTTGACTGAGTACTGCCCGGCCTAAATGATCATAAGCCCAGGTAGCGTAGCGCTGGCCTTCAGCATCGGTAAGTCCGGTCAGGGCATGGGCAAAGCGGCTGTCTTCATAGTGGTAGGTGGCGGTATTGTCGGTAAACACCGCACTCACACTGGCCCAGAGACCTAGGCCGCTACGCTGATAGCCATGGAGGTTACCCGTATCACTGTACTGAAAGCGCAGTTGGTCACCGTCGGGCAATGTCACCCGGCTCAGCCAGACCTGTTTGTAGTGCAGTTGCAGCGCTGGGCCGCGGCTGTCGGTAATGCTGGCCAGGCGCGCAGCATCATCGTAGGTCAGGGTGTGGGAAATGCCATTGGGGTAGCGGACGTCTTGTAGCTGCCCCAGGGAATTGTAGTGTTCCACCACGCCATTAACGGTGGTGTAAAGCCAGCCGTCGCCCGCTTCAATGAGTTGGTCCACCACGCCATCGCCCTGCCAGTGCTTACCGTCTTGGTTAAACACATAAACAGAGCCATCGTCACGCAACATCTTGAGGGTATTGCTGTGTGGCGATGGCCGTGGTGGTGTGACTGTGGCAGTAACGTCTTCTGGCTTCGCCGGTAAACGCGGCAGTAAGAGTTGACGACTGTAACTGTGGCGCCAACCGTAACCCAGCGCACTGCGAATGGGGCTTTGCAGGCTGTTGTAGTAACGCTCAAAGACCAGAGGGGTGACACCGGCATGACGGTAGTCAAATTCCCGCTGAAATTTGTTGCCGGTGCCAATATCAATTGGGTTGCCGAAGGCGGTGTTAGTGGAGGCAACTGACGAGGCCGAGGGTGAACTTAAAGGGTCGCCACTGCCACCGCCCGTGTCTGCGGCACAGGACTGCCCCCCACCAGGATTGGGATTAAAAGGGTCTTCACTGTCGGGGTTGTCATCATCGCCGCCAATACCACCGACACCGCCATCCTCAGACTCGCCACCGGAGCCGTCCTGGCCATCACTGCCCTCACCCGCCGAAGGCCCACCGCTGCCGCCGGAACCGCTACCACCACCTATCGGTGCTAGGCCCGCTGTCTCCTTGGGATAAAACCAGCCCTGATAGTAGTTGGAGGCCAACTGGCTGGCCATTTCTCCCACATGCTGTTGCAGTGCGGGACCATAGCTTTGCACCCCGGCCAAGCCAACCAATACCCCAATGGACAGAATGGGCAGGTATTCCGCCATTACTGCGCCGCAGATCGCACGCCGTGGCTTGCGTATGGATATACCCAGTATGTTTAATAGCCGAGTTAGCATGGCCAAGTCCCTTTGTTTGCCGGAGGCCAGTGACCTCACCGTTCTTTCGAAGGTTTCCGTTCCTTCTCATATTTGCCGCTAAATCCTTCCGTTCATCAACACGAGGCTTCTTCGCTCTACTCCTGGGGATTAGGGCCGAGCAGTTGCACGGTAACACGCCGATTCTGCTCCCGCCCCGCCGCGAAACGATTATCCGCGTAGGGACTTGCCTCACCCTGTGCCAGCCGCTCAATGTGTAAACTGTCCAGACCAGCCTGTGATTTTAGCGCGGCGGCGACATGATCCGCCCTGCGCATCGCCAGCGCACAATTGTAAGCCGGCGCGCCATGACTATCGGCATGGCCGGTAATCACCACCTTGCTAACCTTGTCACGCTGAATCTTTGCCGCCAAGGCGGTGAGTTCGCGCCTGGACTGCTCAAGCAAGTGAGTACTGTCGTAGAGAAAAAACAACGATACTCTGTCATCGTCAACAGCTTGATCTGCAGGCTGAAACGGCGAACTGACAGGCCCGACCAGCCTCAGGAATGAACGCGGCTGGTCATCCAGCTCCACTATATAGAACTGGGCGTAGTACTCTGCATTGCCCGGCCCCGTGGCCTTGGCCAACAGATAGTGTTGGGTATCCTCCTTACCAAGCAGCTTGTCGCTAAGATACAACTGCCAGCCGCTTATATCACCGCATTGAAGGTAATCACAGCGGTAGAGCGTTTCAAATTTCAGGCGCTCCAACTGCCGCTCGACATCCCTGTATAAGGGTAGGATCGTAGTACCAGGCTTGTGGTCGACAATACGTACGGAACTCTGCGCCTCGAACTGGAGAACCTGTTGAGCCTGATAGCCTTCCGCGCCGTTCTCTGTGCGCAGATACTGGATTTCGCCCGACACCAACTCCAGCATTTTGTGTTGCCGGGTGGATTGATAGAAAACCTTGCCAGACGAAAGGCTGCTATAAAGCACGCTTTGATAGGGATCGGCAAAGGCAACTTTCAGGCAACATAACAGTAAAATGGAGACAAGTTTTTTCATACTGGCACCGGATATATTCCCCATTGTTACATGCTACAAGTCATGACCACCCGGGTAAGAAACCCAAGGCTGTCGCGTGCGTTTGCGTTATATACAGGTGCAACCAGCGGAAAAGGCGGTTCCCGGGACACAAACTGCCGGTAAAGCACCTGCAGCTTATCGAAGGTTTCAGCCCGGTATTTTGCAATCGCCTGGGCGCAAGCGGGACCAGCCATCAATGTGGTCGCTAGCGTTTGTTTCTTTAACGCAATGATATTTGCCAGTGCACGGTCCGCTTCACGATGGTAACCACGCACCACACCAGGGTTTATGTACTGCAGTTGATACGCAGGCTGCTGCCTCTTCCGATCCAGCTCTTCAGTAACCAGTTCGTCTTCCTTTTGGGCCGCCACCGCCAGCGCACTATCCAACTCGGCCAGCTGGGAAAGTACTTGCTGCGAATCTGCCGACCATGCCGGCAGGCTTAATAAGCAGAAAAAACCCACCCTAAATATTCTCACAATTCACCCCCGCCTCTTCATCACCTTCACACCGGAACCCCGACTGCATGCGTATCACCGTGTGCCCCACAACCGGGATAAAATAGCGATTTTCGCCAAACGCCGCCGTCATGAGCTCACAAGCTTGCCAATCAGCGTCTGCAGTATTTACCGCTCGCAATGTACGCCAGATAATAAAGTTGGCCACAGGCACTTCCAGGTCATAACAATAACGCGAGCGCACACTCAGCAAATTGGCATCCATCAAGTTCACCCTGCTGCCATCAACGGCGTGAAGAGAGGAATCCCTCGTGTCAAGATTATCCACCGGAATCTCGAACACACTCTTCACAGCGGGTTTGAAGGCACCACCGTAGTCGCTGAACGGACATCCCGCCCCGGAACACGGCTCCAGGTCTTTAACGGGCACGGCAAAATAATCGAAGACTTCCCTGCTTGGCCAGATAACCTCTATGGGTTTGTAAGTATGGGACGTTGCCAACGCCATTTTGGAAGCCAGCAATTTAGGCTGATCCGGGTTATCAAAAAGCCCATCAGTGGTGGTACCACTGCGAAGTTCGGGCCTGATCTGCCCCAACGCCACCATTCGAGACCAGAACACCTGCTCCATTTTAGCGGTGTAACCATGATTTAACGCTCCGGATCGGGCAGCCTGAAAAGTGGCGTTGTTGACCGTGGCCTTCCCCCGATACAAGAGTGCAACTTGAACTATGCCCATCACCATGATCACCACCAGAGGAAAAGCTATCAGCATTTCCGGCAGGGCTTGGCCCCGCTGAGGGGGGTGATTGTTCAACATCAAACTCGGCATCTATTGGCCAGTAATGGCCGTAATCAGGCCATCCTTGAGCAAGAGGAAATTGCGCTCGTATTCGGGATTGTCCACCGCCGTGCGCTGATACCCTTCATCGGCAAGACTCATCGCCTCCTTTACTTTAAGCAGGGCGAGGTTGTACCAAGCCTTGGCGACCGAGGAATCTATATTGATGCAACGCCGATACATTCTGTCGGCCGCCGGATACTGGCCAGTACGAACATAAATATTTCCAAGCATGAAATGTACGTCGTAGTTGTCTTCGACCCGCTCACTTAGCTTGAGCAACACACGCTCGGCATCACTATACAAAGCACGATCGTAATAAGATTGTGCCTCTACCATTGGATTCTGTGGCTTCACATTCGCCGCCGTGGCGCTACAGGCGGAAATGTTAAGCATCATGAGCAATACCGTTAGCGCTCTAAAAATCCACAACATCACCTACCTCCAATTTTTGATTCAACACACCCGCTCCGGTCTCAAAAACATAGTAGGAACCGGGACATGCCAAGGTTTTAAAGGGGGCGACCGAATCATGGCAAGCCAACACATTGCGAGACGAATCCAGAAAGACAATATGCAAAGGCTTATTCATAAAAAAAGTATGAATGGATGAACACGGGTATATCACTACCGCTCCCCGCCTTTTTGCCACCGGAGAAAACATTCCCAGCAAGCGAGACAAAAATCGATTGGCATGAACAGGTCGCGGAGCAAGCTGGATCACGGGCGTTGATGTCGTCATTAAAATGCCTCCATTAATTTCATGCCTATGGGAAAAAATATAATGATGAAAGTGCTTGGGAATATGAATGCCACCAAGGGGAAGATCAGTTTTACCGGTGCTTCCATCGCCAGTTTTTCTGCCTTTTGAAATCGCTCGATACGGCGCTGATCAGCCTGGACCTTTAAAGCCTCGCCAATAGACGCGCCGGTTTTTTCTGCCTGAATCACGGTGGTAACAAATGCGTTAATTTCGGAAAGAGACAACCTATCCGCCATCAGGCGAAAGGCCTCGCTCCGCGGCACACCGGCACGCAAGTCTCGCATACACTTTTTAAATTCAGTTTTAAGGGGAGACTCCGGCCCTTTATCTACAGACTGCGCGATCGCACTGCTCATATTCAGACCTGCCTGGGTGGCCATGGTGAGAAAATCCAGGTACACCGGTAGCGACTTCACCAGCTCACGCTCCCTTCGTTTCTTAAAATCATTTACGCTGATAAGCGGCATAAGAAAGCCAAGCAGAAAACCTGTTGCCACATACAGGTAATCCATTGCTCCAAGCATATAGCCACACAAAGCCGCTACCCCTGCCATCACCGTGGCGGCGGTTAATTGCAGCCCAAAATACTGAGTTGGCCCCATCATGTAATTTAGCCCAGCCCGCTCTAGGTGCTTTTTATAGAACACCAGCCACTCTACCGGCAGTTTGTCGCCAATATAGTAGGAAAACATATTCACAATGGGCCATATCCGTCTTAATGATTTTGGCAATGGATCCAGATAATCGCGCTCATCACCGGGTACTTCCTCCCGAATACCGTATATAGACACATACATCACAACGATAGAAACTGGCACCATAGCTATCGCCATATATTTAAAAATAAACTCATCAAACATCGATATTCACTATTTTTCTGATAATTTTGTAACCGAGAAATTCAAGAACAACAATCACAAAACACGCGATCCAACCACGCCAATCGGTATACAATTTTGCCATTGTTTCAGGTTCTATCAGATAGATAGCAAAACCCACCCCAATGGGGAGCAGGGTCATCACCCAGCCCTGCAGGGTACCCATCGCGGTAAGGCTTTTAATTTTTCCTTCCATTTCGGCACGCCTGCGAATGGTATCCGAGAGCCTAAATAAAACTTCTGACAGACTACCGCCCACTTCTCTGGAAATTTTCATTCCCGCCACAACCAATTCGAGATCAGAAATCGGAACTCGACGATACATATTGTCAAGCGCAGAATTAAAATCGACGCCTAGCTTCAATTCATTCAGGAACAGGCCAAACTCCTGACCAAGGGGGCCGTTGTTCTCATTTACAACAATAGTGAGTGCGCCGCTAAGGTTAACTCCCGACTTCAACATGCCCGCAGTCGCCATCAAGGCATCCGGAAGATCCCTATTAAATTTTTTATAACGGCGATTTTTTAGTATCGTCACCACCTTGGCGGGTGTCAGGAGAACCAGCAAACCAAATACGATTGACATCCATACAGAACTACTAACGATGTAAACCAAAAGCGCAATAAAGACGAACGCCGCCGCACTGATATATTTAATGGTTTTGTCATCAATAAAAATAAAAATTTCATGCAGGGAAACCGTAGTGACATCTTTTACTTGTTCGTCATACTGGCTGATAGCGGAACGGGTGCTCCCTCCCACGGAATAGATAACAGCCAGCAGCGCCAGAAAAGACAGCGTTGACACCAGAACGGGAAACATCATTAGCCCGCCTGCTGCCTAGTGAAAATATCCAAGTCCACCGCTATACCCCTCGCTGACAGTTGTTCGTAGAATTCTGGCACCTGCCCCATGGCTTCAAATTGACCGATGACACGACCGTCTTCGTTATAGCCCGATTGTGTAAAACGAAATATTTCAGATAGCTGGACAATATTCCCCTCAACACCGGTGACCTCCGATATCGATGTGATTTTTCTGGAGCCACAGGCAAAGCGTGTCTGCTGTACGATAATATCCACCGCAGAGGCAATTTGTTCGCGAATGGCCGCCACCGGAAGGTCCATGCCCGACATCAATACAAGTACTTCCAGCCTGGAAATACAGTCCCTGGGCGAGTTGGAGTGAACCGTTGTCAATGATCCATCATGACCGGTATTCATCGCCTGCAGCATGTCCAGCGCCTCGCCGCTGCGACACTCCCCAACAACTATCCGGTCAGGCCGCATACGCAGACAGTTTTTCACCAAGTCCCGAATCGTCACCGCACCGGATCCCTCCTGATTTGGAGGGCGAGCCTCCAGTGACACCACATGAGGCTTGTTGAGCTTCAACTCGGCCGCATCCTCGACCGTGACGATTCTCTCGTTATCAGGAATAAAGTTAGACAAGGCATTCAGCAGGGTTGTCTTCCCCGACCCCGTGCCGCCAGAAATAATAATATTCAGGCGCTGATTAACCGCGATATCCAAAAAGTCAGCCATTTCTTTATTCAGCGAAGAAAAGCCGATCAAGTGCCCAATCGTCAACTTCTCCTGCATAAATTTTCGGATGGTGATAGTCGGCCCTTTTAGTGCCAGAGGAGGAATTATCGCGTTAACCCTCGAACCGTCCTTCAATCTGGCGTCCACCATGGGTGAGCTTTCGTCTATCCGTCGGCCTAAAGGCGTAACGATTCTTTCAATGGCACTGAGAACCGCCTTGTCATCGCTAAAACAGATATTGGATTTTATTAAGCGCCCGCCCTCTTCGTAGTACACTTCATCACAGGAATTCACCATGACTTCACTAATATCATTGCGGGCCAAAAGCTCCTCCAGCGGACCCAGCCCAACGGCCTCATCCAGCACCTGCCTAGCAATGTCACTCCTGGACAAGGCACGGGGAAAATCAGCTGACTTTGCGATAGCTTCCGAGATAATTTCCGCCGATAAAGCCCTTAACTCTACATCGTTCAACGTCGAGATATTCGTTCTTCTAAGATCCATTGTTTTTAGCAAAGAGGCGTGAATCTTTAGTTTCCAAGCCCGTATCAGCTCCCGACGCTCGGCGTCGTCATTTGGCATCAGGCTTGAAGTTTCGATATTTATCTTTTCTTTCTCGACGGGAACAGCGCTCGTCGCCAGTACAGGCTCCACGGGGACGACACCACCCAGAAGCTTCTCAGGCTCCGCTTTAATGGCGAAATCTTCAAGCGTGATTATATAATCGCCAATGCCAATTTTGTCGCCTTGTCGAAGCGGGCCATACTCACCCATGATGCGGGTGGCATTAACATAAATTGGATACTTTTGGTCTGCCTCCCTGACAAACACGCCCCCGGAAAGTTTGTTGACCTCAGCGTGACACTTCGAAACCTTCCAACCACTCAGATCAACCAAACAGGCGGAGCCTTTGCCTATCAGGAATGAGTCCGCCTCGCAAAAAAGTTTTCCGACCATTGTTCCCTTTTTGGTTTGCACAAGAACCTTCATAGCTATTCCATTAATGCAGCGTCAACGGTGATATGGGCCTGGTTTTCCCTAAGCATTTCGGTAGCAAACGAGCTTAACGCCCGGTCGGTTTCATCGCCTGGGCTGATAAGTTTTGGCGTTAACAACACCACCACCTGCTTGTTATCCGAGTCCTTGTCCTCTACGCCAAAAAGATATTTTAAAATAGGAATTTTACTCAGACCGGGGATACCCGATGTCGCTTCAGAGTCTGCTGTTGCAAACAGTCCCGAAATTGCTACGGTTTGATTGGCTTCAAGCTGAACAACTGTTTGGGTCTTTCTGTTCCTGGTACCGGGAACACCGTTAACGGTCACAGATGGATCTATGTCACTGAGGTCAACGGTAACCTCCATATTGATAATACCGTCATCAATAGTAGGTGATACTTGCAATATCACCCCATAGTCCTGACGTTCGACTGTTGTCGCTCCCAGCGCATTGATGACGGGAATGGGGAATTGCCCACCTATGTGGAACGATGCCGATTCACCGCTGACCGCAGTGAGCTTCGGAGCGCTGAGTATTCTCGCCTGCCCGGAACTTTGAAGAAAATTAAGAGTAGAGGCAAGATGGGAAGTAATACCGAAATACTGGAAGAAACTACTATCACCAAACGGGATGGCGTTAATAATACCTTCATTTGTTCCATCGGGATCTTCCTGAAATATCCTGAATCTACCTGGCGTTATATCTTTGTGAAAACCGTATATCGGACCCGATGTTGCTGTATCCCATTCGATACCCAGCTTTTGGACGTCATTATCATTGATCTCAACCAATACCGCATCAACACGAATAATCGGATTTCTTTTAAAGGGACGTTCTTCTAGTATAAAAATAGCATCCGGCGTCAGTGCTCTTACTGCTTCAATGCTGGCCATGTTATTTTTATTAATCTTGCCCTCTACAACCAGTCGGCTATCCATAGAATAAACCTTCAGTCCGGAGATTTTAGCTGTCAGGGCTCTCGCCATGCGCACGCTCTCTGACACGTAGCGATCTTGAACTTTAATTTTATAGAGAAGCTTCCGTCCGCCATTACGCCAGATTTGCATGCTGGACTCACCAGGCTCCAACCCAACTATCATCAACTCGCCATTTTCCAGTGTTTTGTACCCTACTTTACTGGGGTCTCCAATAGCCACATGAGTTAAGCCGTTGATCTGGAGTGTTCTCACTTCACCTACTTCTATAGGCATATTACTGGGATAATCTGCATAGCCCCGAGCCGGAAACAGCAAAAGGCATAATCCGAAAATCGCGGGAATCTTTATAAAAAATTGCAACACCCTCTCCTTACTCATTCATTTCTGCCAAGTCATTCCCTGACTCCTGACGAGCTTGATCTACCAACTGATCCTGGCTCAACACCTTGACCAATCTGCCCTTGGCGTTTCTTACCGCAGCGCCGGGTTCTCTTTCTGAGCTGGTGACCTGAACAAAATCCTGGTAAGTATTTATAACCCCTTCCGCTGAAGTACCCGCGTACACAGTGACTACCCCCGAGCCAGCTGGCGATATATCGTAAGAGGCGGATTTAACATCTTTGTCGTTTCTCAAAAGGAAAACCAATTGATACTTTATTTGAGCTTCGTAAATCGACTGTACGTACTCACCTGCGACACCCAATGTGACGGTGGAATATTGCGCATTTTTATACATACCCCGAACTTTTGGATCGGCCACAGAAAAATTACCCGTAGAGAGAACCCGAACACGATCCAATATCAGCTCGAATGCCGCGCCTTTATTTTTTATGACGCCAAGATCGATGTAGTCTCCCGCCTCAAGCATATGTGCAATACTGCTGACACCATCCACTTCCAACGTAACGGCTCTCTCGCCAAAGGCGAGCAAGTCTGAAAATTTATCAATTCTAGAAACCCCCTCAACCATATATCGCAGCAGGGGCTTTCCCTTTGACATCGGCGCCGATAAATATTTTTCCTCCACGTCCGGATAGGACGTCGGATAGATGACGCCATCGGGTACATATTCACTCGGTATGCTTTTAATCATCATAGTGTCCAGGTCGACCCTTGCCCCGACCGGCAAATCTATTTTCGCCACCACCACATCCACTAGCCTTGCCTCAGAACGGATTTTCTCCCGCAATCCTCTTTCCCTTACCTCAAAGTAATACTTGGTCAGGAAGAACGCGGCAACCGCGCAACAGAGTGCCAGTATCAGCGCAATAGGGTATCGATATTTCGCAATGGACATAGACTGACTTCACTCGTCGACGGGCTGAGAAACAACATACTCATAACCCTTGTAGTTTTTTTGAAAAGACTCGACCAGCACACCAATGATTGCCCGGCCCCCAAAAACCTCTATCGGCGTAAACAAGGCCGCCACTACGACCAATGTACCCACTATGTACTCCGGCAAAGCCTGTCCTCGCTGCTCTTTCATTCTTGAATACATTTTATTTTTCCTGCCATACACCAACAATTCTCGTTGACCCATCCGAATCACTAATCGCAAATTCCAATTGCTGACTTTTATCTTCAGCACTCAGGTAAGATAAAAAAATCATACCGCTCTCAGCCCGCTTGATGTTTTTTCTACTCACAAGAAAGCCCTCTTCCGAATAATGCTTCTCTATTATTTGAGCTGTTTTTTCTATCGAATTACTGGAATCAATCCAGTATGTTTCGGACCGTCTTCCCCCATCGATGGATTCCACAACTGAAAAAATACTCATACCTGAGAGTAATTTAACTTTATTGAAGGCATAGCCCTGCCGATTCTTATCGAGCATTTTCGGTAATGACGAGATGCCCAGAAGAACTCGAATTCCCTTGATGCCCTCTTCTTGGTACTGAACGGTAAAGTTGTATCCATCTTCAATATGGGAAAGTACATCCCAATCTCCGAGCTCCATCCGTATAAAAGGCGGTTGTTCATCATCCGCCCCGCCCCGCCAAAGTTCAGAATAAAAATCCAAGAGTGGCTTTTCACCACTGCGCCAGAAATATTCGTATGCCCTTACCGGTATACCATTCACCTGCATGTTTTCTCCCACAACACTGACAGACACCCCTTTGGGCACCGGCAATGTATCTGGCCAGGCCCAGCTATGACATGGCGCCAAGATACAGAAAATTATCGCTATACCCCGAGATTGAGATACGCTTCTCATCACATTAAAAGCACGCCAATTCGCGATCATTAACGCCCCCCAGCACCCGACTACAGGGCACCACATCACCCTCGACATATCCGGGTTTGAATCCACCCCATTCCTCAAAGCCAATCAATTCAGCGAAATTTGCCATGCTGTCAAAAACGGCATTGTCGAAAGCCTTTTCTCCAAAAATACTATTTTCAATGGCATTTTTTAAACGGCTGTCAGTAACTTTTCTCCAAGCTTGTGCATAAATAGCATTTTTAGAATACGTTTCGATCCGATCTTCAAGGCTAAGACGGCTTGTGTTTATGAATGGTATGTTCACCTCTACCGAATGCATTCCATCCGACTCCAGATTGAACCCGACAATGCCGTTATCCAATGTCGCCTGCCGCCACTGATGAATCTCAGAATCAGGATCACTATTACGGTGTGATGTAGATGAGAAGGAGCTATCCGATTCCACCAGCGCAATTTCATATTTTCCGGCTTCCGAATAGAGATAGAGCGGATCCACCCGATCCTTATCAAGATTTGTTGATTTGAGGTCTTTCTCACTGTCAACGTCCTTGTGAAGACCGTACAGAAATCGCTTGTTTATTTCGTTACTAATTTCTGAGGGACTTTTAGTGGTACTAATGCTCTCCCACGCCGCATACCTGGCCGCTTCATGTGCCCGGTGCTGCAAATCGCCCACCTTCCCCAGGTACACAATCAGAAATAGCACTGGCACCAATACAAAAGTAGCAGCCACCAATATTTCCAGTAATGCCTGACCTCGTTCTGCGTTCGCCATGCTCACAGTTCCTTCAAGGCATTTAGAGAGCCAGATTCGCCGATGTCAATTTTATCCAGTCGGGCCTCCCAGAATGGATTGTAGGCGTTACCATATTCCACTCTGCCATCACTACGCTGCGATTCGGCACGAATCCATTTGTCGTTGCTGCGCTTGAAATATATCGCTGCCGCAGAAGCGCCGTGCAGGGAATCGTTTTGCGCGCCTTTTTCGCGCTCTAAACTTAAATTGTCTGATGTGGCAAGAATTTTTCGGTAGGTTTTAAGTTTTCCGCGCTCCTTCCTGAGGTAGATAAAAACGTGGTCCGTCTCGTTCACGTACCCTTCTTTTTTTAAGTTGAAAAAGGGTGTCAACCCAACACCCTGCTCGGTACCTTGAGAGACGTCCGAGTCAAATTCATTACTTAGTTCGTAGCAATTCAGAGCCGTTACGTCCATTAGCTTGAATGCACCGCTATTCTGCGATTTACTCCCACCGCCATAGCCTCTCGCGATATCAGGATCAGTGCAGGCTGACCCTCTGGGGTTTTTATTCCAATATGACGTCCCTTCATGTATCACGTGGTGGCATTTACTGCATTCGTTGCCAACATAGGCGTGACCAACACCCAACTTAACTCTCTCCTTATGACCCGTAGATTTAACACTGCCCTTCCAATCAAGGTAGCGAGTTTCGGCATGAATGGAGATGGCATCTATTGCTGACCAGGTTGTAAACGGGGTGCTATTTTGTACGTCGGGAGTATCTCCCCCCATGACTGCAGACCCGGATCGCTCTATTGTCAGCGTCGAATACAAAGGTACGCCGCTGACTGCGACCGCGGGAGTGCCTGGCAAAATAATTTTTTCCGGCATACCGGGAAAGGTAAATCGGTAAGTCCTGTTTGAAGAGAATTCATCCCGTGACGCCATAGTGACGTTTCTGAATTGTCGACACCTTGAAACCGTTTCCTTACTGACGTTGCCACCATCCCGAACTTTATTGGCTTCGCCTCTGCAGTCGTTCTGACCATACAAAGCAGATAGATGTATGGCGGTGTCATTTAACAGCGACACAGTCGCAAAGGAATAATCTATATCAGCATCATTGCTTTCAACCACGTCCGACATGATGTCCTGCGCAATAACCGAAACTAGCGGCACCGCCATTTTTTGAATATAGGAGATGCTTCTTATATATGCGGCGATTGCCCTTGCTATGGCTGGCGCAATGGATTCCACTACGCCCCTGGCGTTTTGCGCAATTTGGTTTATGTAGTTAGTTACTGCCGAGACATAGGGAATATACTGGCCAATATCATTTACCGTACTTGCCATGGTAGAGGTCATTCTTGTCCACGACACCATGGTCACAACCTGCGCCATAGTAACTTGGTTAGCCACAAGAGACCGATTGGAAAGGGCAACAAAATTATTATTCTGAGCAAAAACCGTAGCGACACTGTAGGCAGCGGCATCTGCCGCGTTCTGCATTCTCGTCGCTTCATTGGTCACCTTAAACGCATTGAACACATACTGAGCCGAGAATGCGACAACAACCAATACTGCAACCACGTAGGGGAGCACGTTTCCACGGATTTTCCGCACCATAAAGAGCCTCTTTCGTCCAATCGCAATCGCTCGGCCCTAGATTCGTCAATTTACGAATCTAGGTAAACGATTTCCAAGCCCAATAGAACATCGATAGAGAATCTATTGGACTGGAAAGATTAATGGCTTACTTCTGGTTTCCAGATGAGTAGTTGGAGAGATCTTTCTTCGTATTTGCCTGATCAACGGCAGCGTCCGCTGCATCTTGGGCATTGCTGATTTGATCTGTCCCGCTCTGCCCCGACATCTCCTGGGCAAGGCCGCCCATTTGCTCACGCAGAGTATCACCAAACAATCGGAAGACGCCGATGGCGGCCACCGCAATGAGGGCAACCACAATGATGTATTCAGTCATTCCTTGACCGAGTTGCTGACAGCGGGATTTAAACGTTGGATTAACACGAGTGGGGTTCATAAGCTCTCCTTAGCACGTACTGATTCCGCTTCCTTGCAGATTCATTTCTTACGCTAAATGGAGAAGGCTTATAAATCAAGAAAATTCTTCAATTAAATTGATAGCAATAGAATTCATATACCACCGAACACTATACAAGCCCTTATAACTTCGACAGTTCCAGGCGGTATGCTTCACATGAACGCTCGCTGTCCTATAGTTAATTTCTGAGCAAATAGATGAGATTGGAAGCAGGTACACGAAGTATTGTATTACCTGTACCGACCCAGAAACGATAAGCAGAAATATTCGTTATGAAGGCTTTCACTTACCAACGGACACCGAGTTTTACGTAGTAAGTCGAGTTAACTCTTATAGAGTCAGGGCAAACTTGAATGAAGAGTTTTCTAATGTCTTTGTTCATCATCGCGCCCCACTCTTCAAGTAACTAACACGTAAAGCGTAAGGCGCGACATTTTTTACTTTTTAAAAAATTAACCACGTAACATTCCAAAAAATGGTACGTGGTCATTCGATTTACAAATCGTAACCAACTTCGTTGTGACAGGTAATATCTAGGCCTTGCGCCTCTTCGTCGGCGGTTACGCGCAAGCCGATTAATTTGTCGATTGCAAAGAAGAGTATCCAGCTCACTACCGCTGTATAGGCCAAAGTCGCACCAATACCGATTAATTGAACTTTGAGCTGCGAAGCAATGGTGACACCTTCAGCCAGGCCTTGCCCGCTGAATATACCGAGTTCGCTACTCGCGAAAATGCCAGCCAAAAATGTACCTAAAATGCCGCCAACGCCATGCACTGGGAATACATCTAAGGAGTCATCTATTTTGATCACTTGCTTAAGCCACAATGTACTGTAGAAACACACGATACCTGCGCTTAAACCGATCACCATGGCGCCCGCTGGCCCAACATAGCCTGATGCCGGCGTTATGGTACCCAAACCTGCAACCATACCCGTTACCGCGCCCAAGGCGCTTGGCTTGCCATAGCGAATCCACTCGATAAACGACCAAGTAAGACAGCCAGCGGCCGCTGATAGATGGGTTACTAGCATTGCCATACCGGCATCACCATTGGCACCTAAAGCGCTGCCCGCGTTGAAGCCAAACCAGCCAACCCAAAGCATACCGGCGCCAATAAAGGTCATTGTCAGATTATGGGGAGGCAACGCCATTTGTCCGAAACCCTGGCGCTTACCCAGGACGATTGCCGCCACTAGTGCCGCTACACCAGCGGTGATATGAACCACTGTACCACCGGCAAAATCTAGCAAGCCCATTTGTGACAACCAACCGCCGCCCCAAACCCAGTGTGTCACCGGTGCATATACCGCAAGCAGCCATAGTGCTGAGAAGAGCATTACGGCAGAAAAACGAATTCGCTCGGCAAAGCCACCCACAATAAGTGCTGGCGTAATAATGGCAAAAGTCATTTGAAACATAATAAAGACAGTTTCTGGAATGTCTCCGCTTAGGCTAGATTCGCCAACGCCGGCCAAAAATGCCTTACTAAGGCCACCGACAAATGCCGAACCTTCCGAGAAGGCCATGCTGTAACCTACCGCCACCCAGAGTAATGACACTAAACAGGTTATGCTGAAACACTGCATTAACACGCTGAGTACGTTTTTACTTCGTACTAAACCGCCATAAAACAAGGCGAGACCGGGCAGTGTCATGAATAACACCAGGGCGGTCGACGTTAATATCCAAGCGGTATTTGCACCGTTAATTTCCTCAGAAAATCCCCATTGTGGGGCGGCCAGCAATATTAAGGCTGCCACACAACGCAACAGCGGCCTTGTTTTAATGGTTAACATCAAAAATCCTCTCCCAATAATTTCAAAGCGCACCAAATTTGGTCAATATACGATTGTATGCGCCATAAAAATGCACGACTTCTAATGAGAAAACTTTAGATTAACCGCCTAAAGCGTCTCAAAATAATGAGGTGCGATGTTTTTTTATGGATGTAATAGCGTATTCACGCCTTTCTAACCGCATCAGTTTTGTGCATTAACGGCGTTACCGCTGAGTGCAATAAAAAAACGCACAAACACAAAGCAATTATCATGCCCATATGAAGTGCATTCGCACCAAATTGCAGCGCTAATAGCAAATAAGGTACGGCGGGGTAAATAATCTTGCCCAAATAAAAGAATAGCGGCTCGTTTTCGATTACTATGCTTTGGCCTGAAATGGCGACTCTTTTTCATGCGTATACGCTGGAGCGGCAATTGTTTTCCAAACCCACTGCGCGGGCACTCGCAATTCTTGACCTCTTAATGGCTCATCCGCACAAGGCCTTTGGTCTAACTGAGTTGACTAGAACCCTCAATCTCAATAAAGCGACGTGTCATGCGATTTTAAGCACCATGACGACGTACGGGTTTCTGATCCAGGACGAACGGCATAAGCAGTATCGATTAGGTCCATCCATTGTCGCGGCCGGCAATGCCGCGTTTGCGCAATTTCCCGCTCTTGAATACGCCCGCCCCGAGCTAGAGAAACTAACCAGCGAGCTTGGTATAGGTTGCGGCGTAATTGGCCGCAGCGCGAAACATCTGGTGCTATTGGCAAATTACGGCATTCCAAAGCCCCTGGACTTCCCTTTTCAGCTGGGGCTTCGCTTACCAAATACTGGGCCGCTCGGTGCGACGTTTATTGCTTGGTCGCCGGCAAAAACACTCGAAGCATGGCTACAAAAGGCGCAGCCAAGCGAATTTGACGACAAGCTCGATCAGCGTCTGAGAATTGCGGTCATTGGAATACGCGCCCGCGGCTACGAAGTCACATTGAAAACCCAAGCCGAGCAAGATCTCGAGGTTGCCCTAAGCAACGGTCGCTTAAATTGGAGCCTGGAACAACAAGCGCAGTCGACAGAGCTTTATCGCGAAGCGCTGTGCAGTGAGGACTATCACTTAAACCGCATTGAGCCCGATCGTATGTATCCGGTGTGCAATATCGCCGTGCCTGTATTTGGCCGAGGCAGCGAGCCCGAACTGGTCTTCTCTACCGGTAGCATTGACGGCTCACTGAGTGGCAAGCAAATCACTGAGATTGCCACCCAACTGCAAAATGCCGCAAAGAATGTCACGCTCGCGGCCCACTCAGCATCGGGCCTCGATACCCAGCCGCCCTCTTCTTTTTAGGTTCGCTATACATTATGAGCAATCCCGAGTACCAACAGCGCAAAGCTTTTTTTGATCAGCTTCTCACCATTTACGGCCGCAAACCTGTTTTAGAAGCGCTGCAAGACTCGGCGATGCAAATTTATAAATTACACCTTGCCGACAGCAATAAAGAAGACGGGATTATTCGCGATATCAAAAAAATCGCGCAGCAACGCAATATTGATATTGAATTTCATGATCGAAAAGCGCTATCCAGAATTTCTAAAAACGGCAAACAGGATCAAGGCGTCGCTGCAGATTTGCAACTCAGCGGCTACCAGCCGAGCACCGTTATTAGCAAAGACATGCTGAGTAGCGGCAAGCAACGCTACATTGCCTTAGATCGCATCACCAACCCGCAAAACATGGGCATGATCATTCGCTCGGTGGCGGCAAGTGGCATTGACGGTATTATTCTACCGCGGCGCGGTGGCGCACCATTGACCGCCTTGGTGATCAAAGCCAGCGCCGGCACGCTGTTTAGGGCGCCTTTGTTTTACTGTGAGGATCTAGCGAAAGAGTTAGCACGCATGCAAGCTGACGGCGCGCAGATTTGCGGTCTGTCATCCCACGCAAAACATTCGGTTTTTGAAAACCCTGTACGCACTAGCCAGATTTATATTTTAGGCAATGAAACGGACGGTGTGAGCAAAGACATTGAAAGCTTGTGCGACACCATGCTCAAAATACCAATGCACAACGGTGTCGAATCACTGAATGTGGCAGTAACCGCTGCATTAATCGCGTTTTTAGGGCGTTAATGCACTGCGGTAAAGAACGCTGTTATTTGGCTAGGTAGGCCATGGCCTTTTCAAGACCGCCCAAGGTCATGGGGAACATATGCCCCTCCATCTGCTGTTCAACCAGTTTTATAGACTGCGTCCAATTCCAGTCCTGCGGGGGGACGGGATTTAACCAAGCAACCTTTTCATAGGTTTCACGTAAACGTCGCATCCACACTTCGCCAGACTCTTCATTCCAGTGCTCAACACTGCCACCGGGCTGAACAATTTCGTAGGGCGACATAGACGCGTCGCCAACAAAAATGACTTTATAGTCAGCGCTGTATTTGTGCAGAATATCGAGCAGTTGGATACGCTCTGAATGCCGGCGAATATTATTGTCCCACACGGACTCATAGATATAGTTGTGGAAGTAGTAATATTGCATATGCTTGAATTCAGTCCGCGCAGCAGAGAATAACTCTTCGCATACTTTGATATGAGGATCCATTGATCCGCCGATGTCAAAAAACAGCAGTACTTTTACGGCATTGTGACGTTCGGGCACCATTTTTAAATCTAGCATGCCGCCATTTTTTGCCGTTGAAGAAATGGTGTCGTTAATATCTAGCTCGTCTGCCGCGCCGGTACGGGCAAACTTTCGCAAACGGCGCAGTGCAACTTTAATATTTCTGGTACCCAGCTCGACATTATCGTCTAGGTTTTTAAAGTCTCGGCGCTCCCATACCTTTACCGCTTTCTTATTGCTACTTTCGCCACCAATTCGAATACCTTCAGGGTTATATCCACTGTGACCGTAGGGCGACGTACCACCGGTGCCAATCCACTTATTACCACCCTCGTGGCGGCCCTTCTGTTCGTCAAGACGCTTCTTAAATTCTTCAATGAGCTTGTCTAAGCCACCCAAGGACTCAATCTTCGCTTTCTCTTCATCGCTGAGCTGCTTGAGAAACTCTTTACGAAGCCAGTCATCTGGAATCATCGCCTCGATAATGTCATCAAGCGTGCTCAGTTCCGAGAAGTAACTGGCAAAGGCCTTATCAAAGCGATCGTAGTATTTTTCATCCTTGACCATACATATACGCGCGAGCTGATAGAACTCGTCGACGTCGACAAAAGCCAAACGCGCCTCAAGCCCTGAAATCAAATCTAGCAGCTCACGGATAGTGACCGGAATGCCGGCGTTTCTGAGACCGAGGAAAAATTGAACTAACATATTAGCCGCGACTCTCGCGACGGTGCATAAAGGCCAATCGCTCTAGTAAGTGCACATCTTGTTCGTTTTTCAACAAGGCGCCATATAAAGGTGGGATCGCTTTACTGGTATCACGATTCTTTAATATTTCATCGGGAATCTCATCGGCCATCAGTAACTTCAGCCAATCGATTAACTCAGAGGTAGAGGGCTTTTTCTTCAAGCCCGGAATTTGACGAATTTCAAAGAACATCTCCATGGCCTCTGCAACCAGCTGTTTGGAAATATCAGGATAGTGAACCGCGATGATTTTCTGCATGGTATCGCGATCTGGGAAGGTGATGAAATGGAAGAAGCAGCGCCGCAGGAATGCGTCCGGAAGCTCCTTTTCATTGTTACTGGTAATGATGATAATCGGGCGCTTTTTCGCTTTAACGGTTTCACCCGTTTCATAGACAAAGAATTCCATGCGGTCCAATTCAACGAGTAAATCGTTGGGAAATTCGATGTCAGCCTTATCAATTTCATCAATCAGCAAAACCACCTGCTCATCCGCTGCAAAGGCTTCCCATAACTTGCCGCGTTTAATGTAGTTGGCAATATCGTTAACCTTTTCATTGCCGAGCTGCGAGTCGCGCAAACGCGATACCGCATCGTATTCATACAGACCTTGTTGCGCCTTTGTGGTTGACTTGATATGCCACTGAATCAAGGGCTTACCCAGCGAGGCTGCAACCTGCTCAGCAAGCAACGTTTTACCCGTGCCCGGCTCGCCTTTAATCAGTAATGGACGCTGTAATGTCACAGCAGCGTTCACTGCCATACTCAGGTCATCGGTTGAAACATAAGAATCGGTACCCGTAAATTTCATTGCTTTTTCCTGGTGAAAATATCGCACGGTTTGCTTATAACGAGGCGAAGTTTAAAATGATTGCGCAGCAGACTACCCAAGCTGGCTTTATAAGGCAATTACAAATCAGGCCAGCTATAGTAAGAGCTTTACACATAAATTCGATAAATATCGCCCTATTCACCCTTTATTGGGCTTATTTTCCAGAAATCAACAGCAATGGAGACCGATATGTCCGCCCCATTCAATGATCTAAGCCTCAGTATTGGCAACACCCCACTGATCAAAATAAACAGGATCAGCCAGCACACTATTTTTGTGAAAATGGAGAGTCGCAACCCAGCCAACAGCGTCAAGTGCAGAATCGGTGCCAATATGATTTGGCAGGCTGAAAAGGACGGGCTACTTAAGGCGGGAATGGAAATCGTCGAACCTACCAGCGGCAATACGGGTATTGCCCTCGCGTTTGTAGCGGCTGCACGGGGTTATCCGATTACCCTAACTATGCCAAACAGCATGAGTATGGAGCGCCGAAAAGTACTACTCGCCCTGGGTGCCAAGCTTATTCTGAGTGAAGGTAGCAAAGGTATGAAAGGCGCTATTGCCGCCGCCGAGGAGGTGGTTGCCAGCGATCCCGCGAAGTATTTCATGCCACAGCAGTTTAGCAACCCCGCGAACCCCGCGATTCACGAACGCACTACCGGCCCAGAAATTTGGCAGGACACCAATGGTAGCATCGATATTCTGGTGAGTGGTGTTGGCACCGGCGGCACCCTATCCGGTATATCACGATACATCAAAAATACCTGCGGCAAGGCAATCACCACCGTCGCTGTTGAGCCGGCGTCATCGACACTCATACGCAGTGCGCTCAATGGCAGCGAGCCCAGCCATGCGCCCCACAAAATTCAAGGTATTGGCGCTGGGTTTATCCCGGACAATCTTGATTTAAGTATGGTCGATATCGTCGAGGCGGTGACTGATGAGGAAGCCATGCAGTGGGCGCACCGCTTGATGAAAGAAGAAGGTATTCTGGCCGGAATTTCCAGCGGGGCGGCCATGGCGGTAGCACAGCGCCTAGCATCACAACCTGAAAATGCTGGTAAAACAATCGTCGCGATTTTGCCAGACTCAGCTGAACGGTATTTAAGCTCTGCCCTGTTTGACGGAGCCTTCACCGAAATCGAAGGCTAGTCAGCGCCGAGTGATGGGTAAAAACCTATCACTCGACACCTTTACCCTACTATGTTTTCACCCTATTTCAGTGGCTCTGCAGCGATTTTTTAAGATCAAGTAACTCGGAATTTTGTGCAAGAGAATCGTACTTCATAAGCTCTTCAAGCTGCTGCAGTCGGAGTGTACGGCCGCTTTCGGTATCACCGACCGCCAACGCAGCAACGACCTTATCAACCAAGGCATCGATTTTGGTCATGACCTCTTTGTTCCTTGGGTGCAATGAATACGCTCGATCTAAATAGAATAATGCACCGTTTATGTCGGCGAACTTTAAGGCCTGATCCGCTTCACTTAAATTATCCAACACCTTCTTTTGAATATCTGGAGCGAGCTCCTCAAAGGGAATATCGGGGCCAGCTTCTGGCGTATAAAAACTGAGATAGCCTGCAAAGGCCAAAACCACCGCCAATAAAGCCAAACTAAGATGCTTGGCCATACGACCAGCGCCGCTAAATTGGCGATAGAACTGATCTGCATTTTGCCAGCGCATGGTGCGCTCAAAATTTAACGCCTTTGCGATAGCCTTCCACTGATAGTGCGGAATACCTTTGATACGCTTTGGCTGCATACCTGCGTCGCGCGCTACTGTCGCCTTCTTGCGGTCAAAGGGATGTTTTCCGGTAAACAATTGATATGCAATTACGCCGATCGCATACACGTCGTCGGCTGGATCGGGGTCAGCCCCCTCAAACATATCGCAACTCGCATAAGCAGGAGTTAAACCAACCACCTCATCAATTTCATCTTGCACCGCGCCTTCGACAGAAGACAATGCGCGGGCGATACCGAAATCGAGTACTTTTAAAACACCGGCCTCGGTCACAAAAATGTTTTGCGGCTTAACATCGGAGTGCACGATATTGCGCTGATGCGCGTATGCGAGACCTTGGCTCATTGCATTTATATAAGCAACCGACTGAGCGTGGCTACGAGTCTCATCTTTAATAATTTCGTCTAATGTTTGACCTTTTAATGCCTCCATCGTCATGAAGAAGACATCACCATCTCGGTCAAAATCGTAAACAGTGATTACGTTCGGGTGGGCAAGTTTTTGCGATTTATCGGTTTCTCTTTGCAGTGAAATATATGCGAGAGGATCTTGCGAAAAGTCACCGCTAATGAGTTTAATTGCTACGTAGGGATCGTGATGACGGGCTTCGATTTTACGCTGATCGACAGCTAGAAATACCGCGCCCATCCCCCCTTCGCCCAACATTTTTTCCAGACGAAAACGATCTTTTAACAAATCACCTACTTGAAAGCTCACTCGACTATTTTTAGCCGAGTTCGCCACGGTCTTAGCAGAGTCAAAAACGGCTGTTGCATCATCTTGTTGCCTTGCAGTGACGACTGTGGCGTCGTCGAAGCCCACTATTGTGTCTTCGTTTTGGTCAGGGGCAATAGCAACCGTAGCATCGTCATCAAGCGAATGGACCTCAGATATATCATCTATTTCAATGTCGTCGCTTCGGGCAGACTGTAACTCGGTAATTTCATCAATGATTATCGAGCTATCGCCGCAGGCCGCGCTATCATCTAGATCAAACAAAGACTCGTCTAGTTCGGTGTCTTCTTCATGTTCAGCACGCTCCACACCCGCGATCTTTGTTTTATCTTCTTCGCTCATTCCGCTACTCTCCCTATAGGGTTTACATCCTTTTGCAACAACTCTGGCCAACGCTGCAGCCAGCAGCAACTATGATCTATATCTGCAAGTATTTTATATTGCCCGCCATGCAGGGAGACAAAATTAAGTAAGTGAGAAGACGACACATTTTTGTCTTCTGCACCGCCAAAGTGTAAAAACTTTAGTGTGCCTGGGTAATTAAGCTTCGCGGGATCTAGCGAATCCGAGAGCGGCAAATAGCCATGATGAGCCGTCCACGACGCCACATCAAGATTGCCCGCAATGGTGACAACGCTGACTAAGGATGGTATTTGCTGAAAAAACAAATCCGAGGCCATCAACATCGCTAAACTGCCACCACCGCTATAGCCGATCAACGTAGATTGATCGATATCAAACTCCGCAGCAATGTCATTTACTGCCGCCACCATACTCTGTACCACAACAGGGGAATATCGCGCTGAGGTCCAATATATATCCTTACAATCGCCATCTTGAAATAAGCCCATATAACAGGGCCGCCCAAGGTAGAGAATATTTTCAGAATCCAGATTCGCCAAGCTTAATGCCAGTGGCTGCTTGGTCGTCGGGTCTGCGGACACTTCTCTACCATCAAGCCATGGCCGACCATCACCTTCTATATAGATATGTATGCGCCGGCTGTGAGGTTGCTTAATTCGCAAGTACGCAATGTGATTAAAGCCGTCCCCCTTTATTACGCGGTGCTGCATGCCGTATTCAATTGCACTTGCGTCTATCTTCTGTGTCGGGCTGCTGCATGCAGAAAGGCACAACACAGAAATAAAAAGGCCCAAATGACAGAAAAACAAAATCCTGCATTTGAGCCATTTGTGAACGCGTCGTGACATTAACTCTACGCTTGCTAAGTTGCCACGTTGTTTCATTACTTCCTTCTATACTACCCGCACAAAGTCACGCCTAGGGAAACTCATACCTTAGACCAACCGTTGCCGTGTATTTGTTTAGGTAGTCGTGATAAAACAAACGCTCATATACTGCGTAAGCAGCGAAACCACCGCTAAACTGTGCAGAAGCGCCCCACGAAACCAACACAGTACTGGAGTCTGGATCGTCGGCTTCATTAGCGAAACTGCTGATAGCGCTTTTATCCGAATCATTTAAATTTTGGCCATTTGCAGTATAAGCGTCACCATCAGTTGCGATTAACTCCACCCTTAAGGAAGGCAACAACACCCCCCAATCTTGTAAAATGGGGTAATCACTTTGAACCGACAAAGTCAGCGTCGTTGAATCAATATCTTGACTATCTATACTCCGAATTATGCCAAAACCTGAGGCCGACGTTTCGCGATACGCATCGAGTTCTCCAGACAGAAGCAACAGACGAGCCTGAGGTGTAACGCGAAGACCGCCGTAATTTTTTTCCATACCCAATGAAAAATCACCATACCAATAGCTGCCATCGGTCGACGCAGTAAAGCTATCTCCAACCGTGGTTCTTGCCACATCCACATCTAAAGCACCGTAGGCAATTAGACCAGCAACAAAATTATCACCACAGTATTTGGCACCGTGAACCCCAAAGGTGGTAGACGACACTTCGCTGCCTCCGTTCTGGGTGTCCAGATCACTATCACCGTCAGAGCCACTAAGCGACAGACCTAAAAACGTCGCGTCATCTAATCGGTAATCAAAACCCAAGGTAATCGAATTGATTTCTTGCTCATAGCCGCCACTTTTCGATGTGGCGTGCCTATCGCGGTTAGAGTAATCTGCGAAGCTAAACAGGGAGAATCGACTACCATTTAGCATGGCATTATCTGCGTCGTCGGCTCCTGCCGCACCACCAAGTGCGCGATAATCAAACGCGGTTTTATTAGATTTTTTGCCACTCATATTACGCTGGCTAATTATCTTGGAACCGATCGTCATCGCCACTTCCTGCGCTTGACTACCCGCCGACTCACTCACCGTCGCGCCACAAATATCGAAGTCCCTGGTTTCTACGGGAACAGCTGTTTCAGGAAAGGTAACTATCTCGCCTTCGGTAGTTTCAGCAACTCGGGGAACGCCCGCTGAGGAAGCTAGAGTGCTAAATTCGCCACTTCCCTGCCCACCTGTAGGGGGGATGTATTCACCGGAATTGTCACCACCAGATACGACTTTACTATTACACTCCACATCACTTGCTTCCGCCAAAACAGCGCTGGGAAGTAACAATAGCCCACAGCTAATAGCTAAGACGCTAGAAACTGCTTTGTTTACAAAATAAGTTTTCACGTTGTTATCTCTCTCTAAATTTTGGTAAAAAAACTCGGAAAAATTAAACCTATCAGTGAGTAATTAATTTACGTCGGCTTTGGGAATAAAGAAAAAGTCGCCAACCTCATGTCCAGCGCCTTTAATAATTTTATAAACTGGCTCTTGAATGAAATTGTTCAGCGCTGCCTGCTGGGTCACCGGCTCTCGAATTTGGGCATATAAATCAGGCGCCGACAATAATCCTTTATTGGCGCGCAATACATTTATCAACTCCCTCGCGAACACCGAATGTCCGTCACCGCCCTCGTCAATCACAGGCTTATCGCCACCAGATGACATGAGTAAACGTGAGCGCCGAGGCAGCTTGTATTTAACGTACTCGGGGTTATCTGACTCCCGACCTTGACCTAAAAACAACTGACCTGGCGCCGAAGACAACAAGCCGCCGTAGCAGGAATCTGCAATCACTAACACGCGCTTGGCTTGCAGCCGGCCTAAATGATTGCTAACAAATTCATTGGATATCCAAAAAGCATCATTCGGTGGCGGATCTGCATTTATTGGCAACCAATAGCCGGTATCCCGCTCGCCAACATTAACCATGCTGCCGTGACCAGCATAGTAGATAAGTAAATTATCTTTTTCCGTCAACACGCTGTGCAGCTCGTTAATCGCCTGCATTACTGTTAGTCGATCTGAATCAAGCAAGAGCTGGACCTGAAAACCATATTGCTTTTCAAGAATGTCACCAATCTCTCTGGCGTCGTTTAGCGGCGTTTCTAAATCATCTAATATCGCGTAGTCCCGATTACCAATTACCAACGCATAATAGCGACCGAAATCCATATCATCGAATTTAGTTCCGCCGCCAGCGGCAGTAGGAGACGCCTTAGGCATCGATAAAGCAGGTGTCCGCAATCTTGGTATGGTAGATAGTTTGCGTTCTACGCTGGCGCGGTCGTTGTGTACTGATTTAAGCAATTGCTGCAGAGTAGCTAACTCTGCACCGGAGTTTTGTGCAACTGCGGTCGAGGTATTCGCGCTACTCACTTGCTTTTTTAAGGCTGTCACTTGACGATCTAGCAATGCCAGCTGCTGATCTTTAGCCTTTAATTGATTTGCCAATTCAGCGCGTAACTCCTGCTGTTCGCGCTGCGCTGTTTCTTGGTAAATTAAGCTGTCTTCTGGGATTCCCCAAGCCTGCCGATAATAATTTATCGCTTGCAGACGGTCTTTCTCAACACCCAAGCCCTGCTCATACAATGTACCTAGATTAAATAAGGCGCTCTTATTACCTTGATCAGCGGCCTTTTGGTACCAAAATATTGCTACTTCGTAATTTGGTTCGGTGCCAAGCCCCTTCTCAAAAATTTCACCTACCGCAAGCTGTGCCTCTGCATCACCCTGCTCTGCAGACGGCAACCAAACCTTTAATGCTGTTTTATAATCGGCTCGGTCATATGCGACATACTCACCGCCGCGAATTCGACAATCTGCTGCAGTGGTTTTTACAGGACGTCTTGGCGACATGTACGACATATTGCCTAACTTGCGCAGCTGGCCCGGCAGCAGGCAATCAACAATTTGCAAGCCCGCTATAACATCTTCTGTGCTAGCAGGTACTGCACCCGTGTCATTTTCTTGTGTGTTTGAACACGCCGATACGCCACTAAAAAGCATGACAATCAAGCAACCAAGCCACCAGCGACGGTAACTACCCTTAAGACTAGCCATGACTGCCTCCGCAATACCCTAGATTATGGTTCCATCCCGACCGAGCCGCATATCCAACTGCGCTCCGCTCACTACAATATTATTTTTATCTATTTCAACTTACGGAAAACCATATCAACGCGGCCAAGACTAACCACGCACTGATCCCGCAGGATAACACTTGCACTGGCTTCGTCGTCGACACGCAGGCCGTTCGTCGAACCCGCGTCCTCTAACGCCCAATCCCCTGCTTTATATAATAGCTTAGCGTGTTGTAAGGAGATACTAGGATCATCGACGCGAATTTTAACGTCTTGACCTCGGCCTATCGTCCAAAAAGCGTCGCTTTTCTTGGCGGAAATACCGTAAACCAGCGGCCGAGATTGATTAATATAAAAAACCAGCACCACATCAGGGTCAAGCTGCTTTGCCGTAATGGTTCGCGTGATCAGCTTATCAACCGCTTCTTTGGTATAGGCAGGATTCTGGGTGGACACATTTGTCCAACCCGATGGCAATTGGTAGGATTGTTGAAAAGAAGTCTGATCTCCATCGGGCTCTTCATCAATAACCACAGAGCCACCTGAAGAGATATCTTTCTGTGGTAAGCGGGAAGCAACGATTGTTCTGCCGTCGTCGGCACTACTTTTTAAATAGTATGCTGCCTCGCCAAACTTGATTACGTCCCCCACCTTAACCTTTGTTGGACGTGTGATTTGACGATTATTCACCGAGGTGCCATTGGTGGAATTTAAATCCTCCAACAACCACTCTTCGTCAATAAAACTTAGCTTAGCGTGGCGCCGCGACAGTAAATCTTTAGCGATAGTGATGTCATTGCCACTATCGCGGCCAATCACCACTGATGTGGCAGTAATCACATGTGATTCACCACCGTCTACGCCTACTAATTCCAGATCCATCGACTTCCCTAAAAACGTTTTTAAAACGCAAACCCGCTTCTTATGCCATTTAAGGCGCTACGATCAGGCTATCCTTATTTTTGATATTGGTGCGATTCTTACGCAAAGTATAGCGAATCTACGACGATTTAAAAGCAACCAGACGAGATCCGCATCAAAGCCGAAAGAGCTCAATCCGAACCGATGCTGGGCTCTGTGCGCCCACTGGCCGCGACTTTACTCGGCGCGACCCTTTTGCCCTCATTGTTCTGACGAGGGAAAACAAACGCGAGCACAACACCAAGCACTAAGGCGAGTATTTGACCCGCGACGATGATGATCAGCATAGGTACTGCCTTTGCCACACCATCTGTAAAAATCGTCAACACCGCGCCCCCCGCAGACGGCACCCATAATTCAGACACATCGGGGTGACGAGCGGGTAAAAATAGGAAAACCACGCCAGCAATCATCAGCCAGTACCTCACCACGCCTATTTGCACGCGGCGCAGTAACATACACCAGATCAAGCCCGCCAATAATCCAACGCCAAGATATACCTGCCAAGCGAGTTTGTAATCACTCATGTCAACCATGTAGGTCCCTACTCCACCCAGTTAATAATACGATCTTCGTAATCCGTATCTTTAAGCTCGTTTTCACTAATGCAACGACCACGGATAGACACACCGGCCTCATGAACGCTATTTACATCACCAGAAATCAGGGGATGCCAATCTTCCAACATACGCCCCTCTGCCAATACGCGGTAAGCACAACTTTCAGGTAACCAATACATGTCATCGGGATCGCTATGCCTTAAAGACACACAATCCGGCACTAATTTCCTGCGCGCGCTGTAGTCGCTGCAGCGACATAAATTCGTATCCAGCAAACGACAAGCCACATCCGTGTAAAACACGTCACCATTATCGTGATCTTCCAATTTATGCAGACAACACTTACCACAGCCGTCGCAAACTGACTCCCACTCCTCGGCTGACATTTCCGCTAAGGTCTTTTGCTCCCAAAATGGGCGTCGAACAATGTCTGCCATAGCCTAATTTAGTCGTCAGTTTCCGGCCCTACCCGCGGGTTTAATCGCTCTGGCTGGGGCGGAAGTTGCAGGTAAAAGCCGTTATTTTCAATCTCGCCCATCACCTTTGCGACATCGGCCCGGGCCAATTTTCGCTCGGCATGCAAAACAATGGTCATAGAACGCTGAGGTTTACCGAAACGAGAAAGTAATTCCTCGGGCACCCGCGCTAGATCTTCCTGGTGATCCACGTACAAATACATGCCTTCAGTACGTGAGCTACGATAAACCGCGCAAATTCGTTTCATGCTTTTTTCTCACTTAACGCGAGTAATTTATCGCCAATCAAAGGCTTGCGCCATGTTGTAAGCGCATCCGGTAAACGAGCGCTGCGAATTATCTCTTCAATATCACGCTTTTTAACAAATACTTCAGGCGCCACCCCCAGCTGATCAGCAACCTCTTCCGCGACCGCCTTGAATTGCTTGTAGCGCTGCGTTTGCGCTGGTGTCAGAGGTTTTGGTGCTGGCGAAGGCAATTCACCGTCATCGGCTGAGCGCCCCTCAGCAAGCAAATCAAGTATTGCCTCACCATACCGCCGAATACTGCCCGGAGATAACTCTTTTATTCGGCTGAACTGGCTACTATCTGCGGGCTGCAGTCTTGCGATCTCAAAGCACGCGGCGTCTTTTAACACGCGACCTCTTGGAATATTTCGTTCTCTAGCTTCAGTCTCACGCCACGCGCACAGTATTTTCAAGATATATTGCTGCCTAGTACTCAACTTCCAAAGAGACTTGATACGCAGATAATACTCACTGGCATCAGTTGGCTTTTCCGCCTGCGCGGTAATGACAGCGCAATCCTCTTGCCACCATCCCAACGCCCCCTTCTCGTCTAAGCGCTTACACAGAATGGGGTATATCCGCTGCAAATACAGTACATCCAGCGCCGCGTAAACGCATTGACTCTCGCTGAGTGGACGACGCAACCAATCGGATCGGGTCTCACCTTTTTCGACATGGACTCCCAAGCAATCCATCACTAGCCGCTGATAACTTAAGCCCGCGCCCATTCCCGCCAATCCAGCGCCAATTTGGGTATCGAGCAGTGGCTGAGGAACGCACTGGAACAAGACGTTAAATACCTCTAAATCCTCACTGCAGGAATGAATAACTTTCGGTAAATCCATCCGCCGCAGTAAAGCGGTAAAGGCAGACCAATCGCTAATAGAGAGAGGGTCAATCAGGTATAGCTCACCATTTGCGCCAACCTGCAGTAATCCCGCAATCGGATAGAAGGTATCGGTGCGAATAAACTCAGTATCGATGGCTAAAAATGCGGCTGTCGCCCAATTTTTACAGGCAGCGTTCAGCGCCGCGTCGGTATCGATATAAACGCGGGATTCAAGAGGATCAGTCAATGGGACGGCGTCCTTTAAGTGCATGTGCCAGCGTGCCGCTGTCCACGTATTCTAATTCACCACCCAAGGGTACCCCGTGGGCTATGCGACTCACGGCGATTCCGCGACTGCGCATTTGCTCGGTAATATAATAAGCTGTCGCCTCACCCTCAACGGTCGGGTTAGTCGCTAATATTAGCTCGCTTACCGACAATTCAGCCGTGCGCTGAAGTAATCTGTCTATACCTATTTCCGCGGGACCAATTCCGTCGATGGGTGACAAATGGCCCATCAATACAAAGTACAAGCCCTTGTAATCGCCGCTGTGCTCAAAAGCGACAACGTCCGCAGGTGACTCAACGACACAGATTGTTTGCTGATCACGGCGCTGGTCAGCGCAAATAAAACACTGCTCATTCTCAGTCAAGGTGCGGCAACTATTACAGTGTCCAACATGCTCCGCCGCCTTACTCAGGGCAGCGGCCAAACGCGCTGCCCCCGGACGATTCCGTTCCAACAACTGAAAGGTCATACGCTGCGCAGATTTTGCACCCACACCCGGCAAACAGCGCAGGGCATCAATCATTTCATCTATTAGCGGGCTATAGCTCATATTCAGAACGGCATCTTAAAGCCGGCGGGCATACCGAGCCCAGACATCATGCCGCCCATTTTATCCTGGTTGTTTTTTTCTACTTTACGAACGGCATCGTTCACCGCCGCAGCCAATAGATCTTCCAAAATTTCTTTGTCTTCCGACATCAGGCTTGCGTCAATCGCCACTCTGCGCACATCGTGACGGCCAGTCATAGTGACCTTCACTAAGCCCGCGCCAGACTCGCCTTGCACTTCAACATTGGCGAGCTCATCCTGCGCCTTTTGCATTTTTTCCTGCATTTCGGCAGCTTTCTTCATTAATTCATTCAAATCAGGTTTCATAGTTCTATCTCATTCAGATCTTTTGAAATCTAGTTAAAAAGTAGCGCTCTATTCATGCACTTAAGCCGCTCAGTTATGCCATCCAATCGTCAACAAAGTCTAAGCAACTGGATCTAGTCGTCATGGTCTAGTCGACAAGGCGCACTGAGTCTTCATCTAGCACACCATCAAATTCCGCTATGATACGATTCACATAGTTGTCGGCGCGCAGGGCATTTTTAGCAAGGACTAAGCGCTCGTCCAAACATCTCTGTTTAAAGCCCGCTGGGGTTTCAATATCAAGCTCGGCAATAGTAACGGTGACCTGGAGCGACTTACCGAAATACTCTGAAAGCAGCTCACCTAGTCGCTCGACGTTACGATCGCTTAGAAACGCGGTGTTCGCAGAATCCACAACGAACTCGACACCGTTGTCCGACTTTGCCGCTATTTGGCAAAGCCCCGCCAAGTTTCCTAACATTCCAGGTAATTGAAACACGTCAAATTGTTCGCGCCATACCTTCTCATTGAGTTGCGAAAAATCGATTCGCTCTGTAGTCAATTCTACTCTTGAGTCACGAGCCTGTGCTATCGGCTCAATCCCCGCAACTTGCTGCTCTTCGACTACAATCGCGACTTTCTCGAGAGCTAGATCAGACGCCGCGTCAAAGCCAACGGAGCTTGCAGGTTTTTCGACGTGAGCGGCAGCTATGTCGCTTGGTATATCGTTCGAAGACATCACCTCAGGCACGCCAGGCGACTCATCTATCGCCGGCTGTGTCTGCACTTGAGAGGTGTTCTCAGTAGCTTGTTTTGCCGACGGCGAAACCGTCAAATTTTCAGGTCTTACGTCCGGCTTAGCGCTGATGCTTGTCGGCGCATCATCTGCCGAATCAAGCGTCTGCGGCTTTTTTACCGGAGCAGCGGCCTCCGCCACTGCAGATACAGGCCTAGGCAATACTTGGCGAGGCGCGTCAATAACCCCCTGGGGTTTAAACGCGAGCATTCTGAGCAGAACCATTTCAAGACCTGCTCTGGGGTCGGGCGCCAAGCCCATATCGCGACGCCCTGCCAGTCCTATCTGGTAATAAAACTGCACATCTTCTGCTGTAAGTTTGCCCGCTAACTCTATGATTTTAGAGCGATCACCAAGGCTATTATCCAAGCCATCAGGTACTGTTTGCGCCACGGCTAAGCGATGCATAACAAGCAATAGCTCACTAATTACACCGGGGAAATCAGCCCCCATTTCGGCAAGGTCCGCCACCACAGCCAGTAGCCCAGCACCATCACTGCTGGCCAAGGCTTCAATTAACCGATAAACAGAATTATGGTCGATGGTACCTAACATCTGCCGCACGTCTGCCTCACCGAGCTTGCCGGAACCAAAGGCAATCGCCTGATCCGTTAAACTAAGAGCATCACGCATACTGCCGTCGGCAGCACGACCCAATAACCACAGCGATGACTCATCGAACTGAACCATCTCTTGGTCGAGTACAGTCTTTAAGTAGTCGACAATTCGCTCAGGCGTCAGGTTTTTTAAATTGAACTGCAAGCAGCGCGATAAAATCGTCGCCGGCAATTTTTGAGGATCGGTGGTCGCCAGTAAAAACTTCACATGCGCCGGAGGTTCTTCCAAGGTTTTCAGCAGCGCATTAAAACTGCTGCTACTCAGCATGTGCACCTCATCTATGAGGTAAACCTTATAGCGGCCTTGGCTCGGCGTGTACTGGACGTTATCTAAAATTTCACGGGTGTCTTCAACCTTGGTTCGCGACGCCGCATCGACCTCTAGCAGATCAACGAATCGACCCTCGCTAATTGCGACACAGGCATTGCATTGCCCGCAAGGTTCAGAGCTAACGCCAACTTCACAGTTAAGACATTTGGCTAAAATACGGGCAATGGTGGTTTTACCCACACCACGGGTACCGGTAAACAAATAGGCATGATGAAGGCGATCGTGATCTAGGGCATTTACTAATGCCTTTAAAACGTGATTCTGCCCCGCCATTTCACGAAAGGTTTTCGGGCGCCACTTCCGCGCCAACACCTGATAGCTCATTGAACAATTCCTAACATGCAAGCAGCAAGGATACACCAGCCCAGCATGGACATAAACCAATGAAGGTAGAGGAAAATAAACGTAGACAGGGGATTAAGCAGAACTTGGTGGCGGTCCAACCAGCCACACCCCGGCACACGAGTTGATAACTACCGTTGCTCCCTTCCGGGCCTGGCGGGGTTTGCTATCTATCGTTGCGAGGGGACCGGAAGGACCACCGCAGAAGACACGCTGTGACAGTGCCTCAACGCGGGCGCTATTGTCGGCGAAACACTTGGCACATGCAAGGGACCCGCCGACGAAATCACAGGAAAATGTCGAATAATATCAACGCGCCACCGCAGAACCCGGTGGGAACTTAGCCAGAATCGCTGACACCGTTTCAAGTACATACAAGCGCCGTTCTTCTGGCGTTTTCAAGCTAGGAATAACCCGCTTTGTCATACCGCGCCACAATAATTTTTTCGATGCGGGGTCAATCACATCAATCATTAAGGTGCTTTCTTTGTAGTTTCGTACCCAGATATCGTCATCGTAAAAATGACTGCGGCCGAAATAGCCGAAACCGGGGCGATAACCACAGTGGTAGCATGGGTAATAGCCGTAATGGGTATACCAGGAACCAAAATTATCGATGGCAATTTTATCCTCTTGCCCCAACTGGTAACTCACCAATACAGACGCTTGGCTGACATCTGCGACCTGCTTCAAACCTTTCGCGGTAAATTGTGCGTCTACCGCATCCACAACTCGCTGCCGAACCAAGTCATTGTCAATTTCTGGGTCGGCATGCTTGGCGGGCAACAGCCAGGCATAAGTCGATACACCGCTAAAATCAAACTCCTGAGAATAATCGGTCGAAACCGGAACCCCAGCGCAGGCCGCCAACAAAGCCACCACAACAGCCATTACTATCTTTTTCATTACCGTCTCCCCAAGCGCTTTTAAAATACCCATTAAAACTATGACTGCAAAACAACCCAAAGCGCTAATTGGCCCCGCACCACTCGCAGCAACAAACGCCCCTTACTCGCAGACAATACCTCACTAAATTCTTTAACATCGGCAACGCGGCGCTGGTTTACTGACACGATCAAATCACCTTGCGCCAATTTTCCCGCAGCTTCTGCTGTATTCGCCACCTCAGTCACCAACACGCCCTGACCATTTTCGGCGTCGCGGAGTGTTACTCCCTTGAGGAGCTCACTGGTCGCCTCGCCAACTGTAGCGACAGGCAATGTCACCATTTCAGCGAGTTCCGCGCGAAACTCCTTTCGCTTGCCCTCTCTCAAGGCTGTAACAATAATACGATCACCAACCCGCTTTAGACCAACCGCATTGCGCAATTGTGCAGAACTAAGAATATCCTTGCCATCAACCTCGACGACGACATCGCCTGCCTGCAAACCGGCTTGTTCGGCGGCAGACCCGCTCTGAACCTCAGCAATCACCGCGCCGCGCTGATGTTTTCCGACCTTAAAGGCATCGGCCAACTCCGGCGTTAAATCCTGAATAACCACACCGAGTTGACCACGACGCACCTCGCCGTGCTCTAAAATTTGATCGATACTAACTTTCGCCATATTGATCGGTATGGCAAAACCAATTCCAACATTGCCACCAGCAGGCGCTAAAATCGCGGTATTTACCCCAATCAGTTCGCCCCTTAAATTAACAAGTGCACCGCCGGAGTTTCCCGGATTTATTGAGGCGTCGGTCTGGATAAAATTTTCATAACCTTCAATTCCCAAGCCAGTACGCCCCAAGGCGCTCACGATACCGGTTGTTACGGTTTGCCCTAAGCCAAAGGGATTGCCAATGGCTACGACGTAGTCACCTACCTCTAATTTATCAGAGTCTGCCAATTTAACGCTGTGCAAATTCTTGGCATCTATTTTTAACACTGCGATGTCGACATCGGGATCCGAGCCAACAAGTGTCGCAGTGAAATTGCGACCATCTTCCATGCTGACGGTAATTTCATCCGCGCCGTTGATGACATGATGATTAGTCAGAACAATGCCTTTTTTGGCATCAATGATAACGCCCGAGCCAGCCGCCTGGGTGCGACGTTGCTGGGGACGCTGCATCTGCTGTTCAGGCACATTAAAGAAACGTCGAAAAAATGGATCGTTCAGCAACGGGTTTTGACGAATAGTCTGCGTTGTATAGGTCGATATATTAACGACAGCAGGGTTGACGGTTTTTAGCATTGGCGCAAGGCTGGGAAGCTCGCGACCATTACCATCCTGCTGAGGGAAAAATGCCAAGCTGCCCTGAGCAAGACCAGCTAAAAAACAAAATATCAATACGCGAAGTAGTTTGTGGCGTGATGCGCGAAGCGACAGAAGCATATTAGTCATATCTTATATCAGACTCCCAATAGTCATTAACTGTGACCGTTAGAGTCCCGCTTTGGCTAAAAAATTCCGCAGAGGCATGAATTGCGCCTTATCTTTCTTAAACCAGCTTTTCAGCCATTGAGCGTGATATTTCTTTTTGAATTGTCGACTTGAAGGCGCCCATCATTAGGCCCAACTTGATATCAACCTTCACTTCGTCAATCCCCAAGGTAATTCGCCCTTTTACACCAGAACGTGCAACCTCGAGCTCATCATTATTTAGCCAGCGAGAACTCAACTGATAACGCTCTTCTAATTTGATCGCCATCTGCCGGATTAACTCGCGAAGTTCTTCTGGTTTTTTATTATGGCGTTGACGAAGAGAAATATTCGACACAGATTGATTACCCCACAAAAAGAGACGTAGCTTGATAAGACATTTGCATTATGGCACCTCACACGAAAATTGCCCAATTACTGTGCACAACGTTGACACAGCTGAAACCGTTGCACAGGATCACTAAAGTGCAGGCAAAAAAAAACCGCTTTTACGCGGTTTTTAAAACTTTGGTGGAGCTAGGCGGGATCGAACCGCCGACCTCTTGCATGCCATGCAAGCGCTCTCCCAGCTGAGCTATAGCCCCAAAGTGGAGGCTGCGCATATTACGGTCAGCCCCAGAACTTGTCAACACATCGACTTGAAATCACTGCATTTTTCTATTCATTGTCGCTAGGGAATCCCCGCTCCAACTATGAGCTAACTCCCCACATTGCAGGAATTTGCTATGCGAGCTCCTGATACTGCTTTTCCAGCTTTTTCAGGCGTTTTTTACCTACCCCACCCAAGACTTCTATGGCATGACGCAATCGCGCTCTGCTCATATCTGGGCCTAACACTTCCATCGAATCAACAACTGAGATCGACGAAGTTGTACCCGCAATAGCGATAAACAATGGCGGCATAAAATCCTTTAACTTGATTCCCAAGCCATCGGCCAAGGATTTCACCTCTGCGAAAATTCGATCACGCTGCCAATCATTTAACGATTCCAAGCGCCACGCCGCGCACTGCAACAAGGTGACTAACTCTTCTTCACTTAGACTTGAAGCGGCAAAGCTCGCGGGAGTAAGCGGCAACATACCCGACAAAAAGAACGCCGCTAACGGTGCCATATCGCTAAACACTTCAATTCGGGACTGCACATGCGGCAGCATTTTCATTAACGTCTCGCGGTTAAAGGCCCACTCTTGCATACGATCTGCCAACTGCTCAAGACTGCAATCTTCACGAAGCCACAAGCCGTTTAGCCAGCGCAGTTTTTCAACATCGAATATCGGCCCACCCAAACTCACTCGGGTGATATCGAAATTGTCGATCATGGTTTGCAGACTGAACTTCTCGCTTTCATCTGGCATAGACCAGCCCATGCGGCCTAAATAATTCAACAGCGCCTCGGGCAGGAAACCCATGCGCTGGTAGTACCAAATACTGGTCGGATTTTTGCGTTTACTGAGCTTGCTTTTATCGGGATTTCGCAACAGGGGCAGATGGCATAACACCGGCATTTCCCAGCCAAAATACTCATACAATAATTTGTGTTTAGGGGCAGAATTAATCCACTCCTCGCCGCGCAGCACATGGGTGATCTGCATCAAGTGGTCATCGACCACGTTTGCCAAATGGTAGGTCGGCAAGCCATCAGATTTTAAAAGGATCTGGGCATCCACCTGCCCCCACTCCAATTCAATTTTACCCCGCAGCATATCGTCAACTTCGCAGCGGCCATCGTCCTCAGGCACGTGCATTCGAATCACATAAGCATCACCAGCCGCTTCGCGACGCGCGTGCTCAGCATCGTCTAATTTCAGATCCGAATACTTTAGAGCGGTATGCCCCCCTGCCTCGCGACGGGCTTCACGCAGCACATCCAATTCTTCAGCTGTCCTGTAGCAGCGAAAGGCATGTCCGGCAGCAATAAGTTGTTCACAATGCGCTTTGTAAATTTCACTGCGTTCGCTCTGGCGATACGGCCCGTGCGGCCCTCCAATGTCTGGCCCCTCTGCCCACTCCAAACCCAGCCAGCGCAGTGAATCCAAAATCGCCTGCTCAGACTCTGGAGTAGAACGCTGTTGGTCGGTGTCTTCAATGCGCAGCAAAAACTCGCCACCTTGGCTTTTCGCAAAACAATAATTAAACAGTGCGATATAAGCCGTGCCTACATGCGGGTCACCGGTGGGCGAAGGAGCAATACGAGTGCGAACAGTCATGGAGTGTTTATTACCATTTGAATACAATAGACATTTAGCCTCGCATCAATTTGCGTGAGCGGGCCATTCAGGCCGCCATTATACGTTCCGGACGAGGCAAGATTCACCCACCCGCAGAGGTATTTCGCGGCAGATGCACAAAAATTTACTTAATCGCCGCTTTTGCGTCGCCCCCATGCTGGACTGGTCTGACCGGCACTGCCGTGTCTTTTGGCGCCAACTGACCACAGAAGCGGTGCTGTACACCGAAATGATCACCACCGGCGCGCTGATCCATGGCGATGCCGAGCGCCACCTCAATTTTAGTGATATTGAGCACCCTGTCGCTCTGCAGCTTGGTGGCAGCGACCCCGAGGCACTGGCCCACTCGGTAAGACTCGCTGAAAAATGGGGATACGACGAAGTGAATTTAAACTGCGGCTGCCCTTCGGATCGCGTTCAGAATGGTTTTTTTGGCGCCTGTCTCATGTCGCGCCCTGCCCTCGTTGCCGATTGTGTAAAGGCAATGAAAGACGCTACTTCGCTCCCCATTACCGTTAAGCACCGTATCGGCATTGATGAACAAGAAGGCTACGGGCCGCTGCAGGAGTTTGTCGCCGCCATTGACGAGGCCGGCACTGACGCGATCATCGTTCACGCCCGCAAGGCGTGGCTGCAAGGCTTGAGCCCAAAGGAAAATCGCGAAATTCCGCCGCTGAACTACAACTTGGTACACCAGCTAAAACAGGACTTTCCCAAGCTCGAAATTATCATCAATGGCGGCATTCAGAACATCGAAGATGCCACCTCGCAATTGTCATACGTGGATGGCATTATGATGGGCCGCAGCGCGTATCAAACCCCGTTTCTTCTGGCTAGTGTGGATTCGCAATTTTACGGCCAAGACCGACAGATCGCTGTGCGAAGTGACGTCATTCGCGGCCTATTCCCCTATATAGAAGCGGAACTTACACAAGGTACGCGGCTCAATCATATGACCCGACATATGCTGGGATTATTTAATGGACAACCCGGTGGTCGACTATTTCGACGTTATATAAGCGAGCACGGCCATCGCCCCAACGCCGGTATTGAGGTATTGGAGCAGGCATTAAGCCTTACCGAAGAAGCCCTGCAGACCATGATGACAAAAAGGACAGTAAGTAATGAGCAGTAAGTTAGAACAACTAAAGCAGTTCACCGATGTGGTTGCCGATACCGGTGATATAGATGCAATCCGGCGTTTTTCTCCTCAAGATGCCACGACAAATCCATCACTCATTCTTAAAGCCGCTCAACTTCCCCAATATCAACCGCTAATACAGCGCGTCATTTCCGCTCAGAGTAAAGGCCCCCGAGACGCCCAGTGGCTGCAAAAAACCGCCACTCAGCTAGCGGTAGAAATTGGCGCCGAAATCTGCAAATTAGTACCCGGGAAAGTGTCTACTGAAGTCGACGCCCGCCTCTCATTCAATACCGAGGCGATGATTGCCGAAGGCCGCTACATAGCCGAGCTTTACCAGCAAAAAGGCATCGCCAAAGACCGGCTACTCATTAAAGTCGCCTCAACGTGGGAAGGCATTCAAGCCGCCGCGGTATTAGAAAAAGAAGGTGTAGAGTGCAACCTGACTCTGCTCTTCAGCCTTATTCAGGCTGCCGCCTGTGCAGAAGCTGGCGCAACCTTAATATCACCCTTTGTTGGTCGTATTTTAGATTGGCATGTCGCCCGTGGTCTTACACCTGAAACGGCAAATGATGACCCTGGGGTTCAGTCTGTCATTGCCATTTACAGCTATTACAAGCAACACGACTACAAAACCGTTGTAATGGGAGCAAGTTTTCGCAATATAGGCGAAATTGAGGCTTTAGCGGGCTGCGATCGCCTAACAATAAGCCCAGCACTGCTAACTGAACTGAGTGAAAATACACAAGCCTTACCGCGCCAACTCGGTCCAGATATGAACTTCATCCCCCATCCAAAACTCGACATTACCGAATCCGGATTTCGCTGGGCCTTGAATGACGATGCCATGGCAACAGAAAAACTCGCTGAGGGTATTCGGGCCTTTGCCGCCGACCAAGTGAAACTTGAAACCCTGCTTAGCGAATGGAACTAGTACTCCTTCAATATGATATTGCCTAATGTCAAAGTTCGTAGGTATGGGTTGAGGTACGACATGCCTTCAGACTGGACGCCCGTCAGGGCGCCCCGAAGGGGTTTATCAAACCCAACATGATGGGATGCTCTCCCACCGCTTGTTGGGTATCGCTACCGCTCCACCCAACCTACAGAATCACACATCATTTTCAAATTGAAAGAGTACTAGGATATGTTTGAAAAATTAAAGCAGCTTTTTTCTGGCGTGGAAGAAGACGACAAGAAAACCACGATGTCGCTGGAGTTAGCGGCAGCAGCCCTACTTATCGAAGTGAGCAAATCTGATTACGAACAAGACCCCAAAGAAATTGAAAAAATACAAGAATTGCTGGTTCGGTGTTTTTCAGTGTCGCTAGCGAATATTGAAGATTTCATGACGACGGCAACAGCGCTTAATAAAGACAGCACCTCCTTGTATCCGTTTACCCGTTACATCAACGACAATTGCAATAATATTGAAAAATATGAGCTGATTGTCGCGCTTTGGGAAGTGGCCATTGAGGATGGGCAAATAGATAAATACGAAGATCACTTGATCCGGAAGATCTCTGATCTCATTTATTTACCTCACACCGAATTTATCCGAGCAAAGCTGACAACGACAGAAAAGCTGCTGGCAAATAGATAAGGATGGCGTTTGTGCAGAGAAAAAATTAAAAACACTGACCTTCTAGAAGCGACACTAACTCACGAAACTTAGCGTGATTACTGTCGCTCAGCCCCATTAGCGTGCGATGCGCCTCTAACACCCGCTTCTTAACAGCATCTTCGCTACAGGGTAAAACCGGCAGCTCGCCCAGGTCTTCATCGTCGAGTAGTGGCTCTTCTCGAATTCTAAACACCCGGTCGAAACCCATGCTTTCGAGCACTCGGGTGATATCGGGATTAGTGGATAAAATAAGGGGGACAAACTTAAAACGCTCTTTGGCTTTAATCGCTAATTTAGCAAGTAAACCCAAAGTAGTACTGTCGACATTTAGGGCATCAGAAAGATCAACGACAACACTGGCAAAGCCTTCAACAGATAACATCTCATCGAAAAACTCGTCCAAGGTTGTACACAGCGTCAACCGCACGTCACCAACTAGTTTGATAACAAACGCGCCGTCTTGTCCTGCTACCAATATCCTACCGGGCTGCATTTGCCTATAACCTGCACACGACTAAAATTGCGATATCGTCTGGCGCTTCGTCTATTTCTAGTAAACCGAAAGTTTTCGCCAGTCCCGTCGACATACTTTCACCCTCGCCGAGAATATCGAGCAGCTTCAGCTCTTTCTCTTCGAGGGTGTCACTGTCTAACACCTCTAGAATACCATCCGAGAACAACGTTAGCACTGCGCCCGGTGGGAAAGTGATCATATGATCACTGTACTCGGCATCGGCAAATAAACCAACAGGCATGTCGTGTTCAGGCAGAAATTCCGCCTTACCGTCTACCGCCATTGCCGGCGCGGGAAGATGACCTGCTACCGAATAACAGAGCTGATGGCACTTAAGATCAAAAGCACCGACACACATTGTTACGTGTTTGCCGATCCCCATTTCCAGTAATTCCCGATTCGCTATGGCAAGCATCTTCGCTGGCGACAAAATAGCAGTGGAACCGCGATGTAAGAAATCACTGCGCTTACGTGCAAACAAATTTTTGAGGAACACCGTCACGAAGGCCGAACTAGCGCCGTGCCCTGACACGTCTGCAACAAAGAACACCGCGTGATCTTCACCAACAATAAAGTAGTCAACAAAATCGCCGCTCAGGTACAAAGACGGCAATATAAAGTGGCAAAAACTGTAGCCGCCAATTTGCTTTGGCGTATCTGGTAGCAGAAGCTGCTGAACGTGCTTTCCCGCCTGCTGGTCTTGTTGTAACAAGGTCAAACTTTCAAGTAAATCTCGGTTCGCGTTTTCAAGCTTAGTGCGGTAGGCCAAGTTTTCGCGTTTTAGGGCGCCACGCTCAACCGCCCGATCAATAACATGGCGAATAACGTCCAAATTTTCTGGTGGGAGCATCAGATAATCAGTTGCACCGTGCCTAACAGCCTCAACAACGTCAGCGAGACTTTTGCGACGAGAAACGCCGATTAGAGGTAATTCACGGGGGTCAGCTGCCATTTTACCGAGAAGATCAATACCGCGATCATCGGGGAAATCGATGTCAACCATCACAATATCGATATCTTCTTCGCGAAACCCCACCATTGCCGTCGAGCAATCCGCAATCGCAAGCACGGACATACCCAGCTTCTCCAAGGAGGACACTAGCTCGTTGTGGACAGCATCAGCCTGCTGAACCAATAAGATACTCTGGGGAAACGTAGCTTTCATGCGGACTTTTTACTCGCATCAGCAAGAACACACAAGCCGTATTTATGCGCAGAATTTACGCCAGGGAAATCAGGCGCGAAATTAGAAATCAAAGGATTCGAAATCTTCATCGCCAAAATCATCTTTAAGCTTGCCGTCATTGATAAGAAAATCTCGGCGCTGCAAATAAACATCCTTGAAGAAGGTGTATTTATCTCCCGACACCAACTCTTCTGTCCCAAGTAAAGAGGCTCGAACTTGAATCAAATCCAGAAGGGTCATGCCGTACTGCGCACTTTCAGGATCAACACTGCGCATCACATTGGTATAAGAATCAACTCCCCTTCCAGCACCATCCCGCAAAGTGCTGGGGCCGAGAAACGGTAGCATTATGTACGGGCCATTACCCACCCCCCACACAGCAAGGGTTTGACCAAAATCCTCGGAGTCACGCACTAAACCAATCGCTCCAGCGACATCAAAAATGCCTAATACACCAACCGTTGTGTTAATAATGAACCGTCCACCACTGATCAGGACATGACTGCCATCACCCTGCAATACATTATTGCCGATATTCTTAATTTCACCGAGATTATTAAAAAAATTGGCTAAACTTTGATCAACAAACGTCGGCGTAATATTGCGATAGCCTTTCGCGACAGGCTTCAAGACATACTGGTCAGCCGTGTCATTGAATACAAAGACAGCACGATTGAGGCCCTCCCAAGGGTCGCGAGGATCGCTGTCGCTATCATTTACAGACGCATTTACGCCCTGAAATGTAGACAGCAGCGTCAATAGCAAGGCACAAGCTATTCGTTCCATTGGAGTCATATCCATCAATTCTAAAAAGCGGCTAACACTATACGCAATGCGCGCTTGCTTGGCACTAACTGCATGATTACGACTCAGCAATAATCAATATATCGAGACCAACCAACTGTGTCACAAGCTCGCGACCAAACCCCACCACCGCTTCAGCTTCAACACCAAGCTCGGCGGCAATTCCCTTAAGTACTCCGTACGCATTGAGCGAAGACGCGTCATCAAACAACGCAAGTAACCGCGCCGTGACTGCATTGATTTCTAAAAACTCAACGCTATCGGCACGGTTGCGATACACCACAATATAGGTGACGTCGCCGGTCACTTCTGCGGGACGGTTATCCCTGCTAATTTGATGGACGGGAAAACCGTAAGCCAGCGGCCAAGCGAGTGAAGACAGACGCCACCGCGCATCCAAAATATCGCTGGGAGGCTCTACTGCGGAAGGAAGTTCGTCAACAGCGACATCGAGTGCCAGCTCTACCCATTCATAATGGGCAAGCTCGGCTAAAAACGGCGGATCTACGGCTATACCACTGCGCTGATGCTGAAGATATTCAAGAAACTCTTCCGCAATTTTAAGAAAGTAAGGGCTCGCGCACTGATGCCGAATCATAAAGTCCCGCACCATCGAGCCCCAATCCGAATCGCTATACAAACTACGACACACCGGGAAGCCATTACTTAAAAAGCCATTGATATTGTTGAAAAACAAATCGCGATAAATATCTAGACGACGGCCCTCTATACCCGGCAACCCAGAAGAAGCGTCGGGATTGCGGATAAACTGGGTTAGTTCGCGCTGAACATGCTGAAAATTGCTCATCTCACAGCAACCCGGTGAGAAGCGACACTGCACTCGTTGATAGCTTGAGCACGCTTAATACGCTCTACCTCTAATACCAACTCTGCCATCGGCGGGAAATTAAAGTCCCTCTCCAGCAAAGTTGGCAAGGGACCGCAGCGCTCATAAGCCGCGTCTAGCAAGTCCCAGACAGGATCAATGACATCTGAACCATGTGTATCGACACGCAGATCATCGGCCTCATCGTAATGGCCGGCGATATGCACATACCTCGCGCGCTCCAGAGGAAGTGAATGCAAAAAATCATGGGGATCGTAGCGATGGTTAATACTGTTCACGTAGATATTATTTACATCTAGTAACAGCTCACAATCTGCCTCGGTCAGCACCGCGTTAATAAACTCACTTTCACTCATTTCCTGAGCCGGAGCTGCGTAATAAGACGCATTTTCTAGCAATATACGTCTACCTAAAACATCTTGTACTTGCTTAACTCGGTCAGCGACGTGGTGAACTGCCTCTTCAGTAAACGGAATGGGCAGCAAATCATATAATTGTCCCTCATCACCGCAATAGGTCAAATGTTCTGAATACAGAGGGCAGTCAAAATCCGCCATAAACTGCTTAATATCTTTCAGCAAGCTTGTGTCGAGGGGAGAAAAACCACCAATGTTTAATGATAGCCCATGTAAATAAACGGGGTAACGCTCAGCTATTTCACGAAATGAGCGGCCGTAGCGACCGCCAATACCTATCCAATTCTCAGGGGCAACCTCAATAAAATCAATATCGTCTGGGCTCAGCTGTTTAAACGCCGACATAAGACCTCGACGCAAACCGAGACCTGCCAAAGCAGATCTATTATTTAAGTTAAGCTCATCCATTGATACTGTGATTGCCTCTCAGAGAACCGTTAACACTAAGAAAATAATGCTTATTTCGCAGCACCGCATGACGCTTCCTTCGCCGCTTTGTCGCCGCCACACTGCCCTTCCATTGCCCCTTTATCAGCGCCACACTTCGCTTCACCACACTTACCTTCGTGGGCGGCCTTTGCCTTGTCAGCGCCGCACTTAGCTTCGCCGCATTTGCCTTCGTGCCCAGCCTTATCAGCTCCACACTTTGCCTCACCGGCTTTATCAGCCCCACACTTAGCTTCCGATTTAGCCGCTTTATCGGAGCTTCCCATCGCAAGTTCATAGCCCGCGCTCAATTGCTTGGCCGCGAACGGGTTGCTATCAGCCATCGCAGGGCTCACAGCAGAAGCCAACATCGCCGCACCAAAGGCTGCAACTAGAGGTTTTTTCGTAAAAGACGCCATTATTATTTCTCCATTCCGGCTATGCACCGAGTTAGTCTTCAAGTAAATTAAAATTCTGCTCAAAAAACAGCCAATGTATCTGAGCTAAACGGTAAAAAACGCATTTTCAGCATAGCCGGATCTCAAAATTTAACAATGCAATGATTAGCTTACGAGAACACCAAGGTTTCCGATCTTTGCCGTAAATTACGTCGCGGCTAGTACCAGACACGAATAGCTTGATTGTCACGACTATGCTTAAAGAAACGGCTACCTAGCTGTGCCCCGCCGAGACGAGAGGAATACAACTTGGTATTCCAAGTAGGCGAAGAGCCGGCGAATGGCGCCATTTAGGGTTAACTAGAATTGCCAGGGGCATTTTCCCGCCCAGCAAAGACAATCAAACTAGCGTGCCCATAGCCAATAGACCTAACTAGACTTTGAATGTTACATCTTGGGTGACACTTTTCCATAATTGCTTCAATCGTTTTTCTGATACCGGCGACCGCGTGCCGATATTTTGAGCAAACAGAGAAATGCGGAATTCCTCTAGCTGCCAGCGATAATCTCTAAGGGCGGGATGTGAAGCAAGTTCATCGGGCGCTTTCAGCAAGAAGTCACTCAACTGGTTTTGCAAAGGCTCTAAGATAAGGGTGCACTGACGATCTCGCTGATAGTGTCCATCCAGTTTTGCAAGGCGCTGCAAAATCCCCTTCAAGTATCGAGGGTACTGACTCAGTTCTTCATAATTTAACGCCGTTATAAAGCCGTTGAAAAACAAGCCGTCAAGCTGCTTATTTACGTCGTTAATACTGTGAATCCAGCTCAGCGAGTTCAGCTTTTTCAAAGCCCGCCGAATATCGGAATAATGACCCAATATTTCCGTGAGCATTTCCGCATAGCGCTCAGCGTCAGCGGTAAAACTTGCACGCCCCGCTTGCCACAGTTTGTCGAAGTGGGCTTCTGTTTCAGGTAAGTTGTCAGGATCTATCGCAAAACTTTGTCGAGCTGCGGCTATTAAGCTGTCTTCGAGCCATTTCTTTTTATCTTCACCCACAGCGGCGAATTGCAATTGCACCGCGTTATGTCGAAACAAACTCGCCCGCAATAATTTTGTCTGTTGAGACAGTCGCAGCAATAGTAATCTCAGCACCCCGTAAAGGCTCTTCTGTTTCGCGTCCTGCGCCGACTCTGCCAACTCTAAAACAACATGGTCGCCGTCATCCCGCAAACACGGATATGCAGTCAATGTTGCGCCGCCGCGCTTAAACTCATGGCGCGTTTCTAAGCGACCAAAATTCCAATCTTGAAGTACTTTACTGTTAAAACTGCCACTGCTTTCTTCCGCAATACCCTGCTGAACTTGATCGGCAAGTTGGGTATTTAACAGCCTTAAATCACGCCCCTGTGCCAATAGTTTTCCGGTATTGTCCAGCACACGAATATTCATTAAGTAGTAATCGTCAATGCGATTGGCAGCCCACTCATTAATATCGATCTGCAAACCGCTCAAGCGCAACAAGGCTGTCGCAAGCTGTGCAAGCAGCCCCTGTTCGCCCACCTTAAGCATCGGCATAGCGCGATCAACATAGTCCGGCACCGGCACCAACTGCTTGCGCTGCGCCTTTGGCAGGGTTTTCACTAGAGCAATGCACTTCTCTCGCAACAAACCCGGCACCATCCATTCGAGTCGCCCCGCAGGTAATTGCGCTAAATTCCCCAACGGCACCGATACACTGACACCGTCGGCGGGGTGACCTGGCTCGAAGTGATAGCTGAGCGCGAAGCTAATGCCGCCACACGTTAAAGTATCTGGAAATTGCTGTTCGGTGACATCACCACCGCCGTGGCGCATCAATTCGCCGCGCGTCAAATACAGTGTGTTTGGGGGAGCCGTTGCTTTTAGCCAGTGTTCAAGGTGCTTGGCAGTGACGATACCCGCCGGAATACGCTCATCGTAAAATCGAAATAGCTCATCATCAGACACCAATATATCTCGACGACGAGCCTTGTCTTCTATCTCCGCAATATCAGCGATTAACGCTTTGTTATGTTTATAAAAATCCGCGCGGCCTTGGTAGCGGCCTTCGACTAACGCTTGCCGAATAAGAATTTCGCGGCTTTCTTCAGGCGCAATCGGGCCGTAGTGAACACGCTTTTTATCGCGAATGACCAAACCGTATAACGCGGTTTGTTCAAAGGCCATAACTCGGCCGCTGCGGGCCTGCCAATGTGGCTCTGAGTAACTACGCTTAAGCAAACTATCATTGACACCAAACACCCACTCGGGATCAATTTTTGCGACACAGCGCGCATACAATTGGCTTGTTTCGGCTAACTCCGCCGCCACGATCCATTTTGGCGGCTTTTTGAATAATCCCGAGCCAGGAAAAATATGTAACTTTCGATTGCGTGCACCGGTGAATTCACGATTCTCGTCCTTGGTCGCTATTTGACCGAGGAAACCAGGTAACAAGGCGCGGTGAATACTCTCATAACCGGCGGCTTCTTTATTCTGCTTTAAGCCTAACTGCCGACACATCAGGGTTAGCTGATGATGCACTTCTCGCCACTCACGCATTCTCGTCCACGACAAAAACTCACGCTGACAAAGCTTTCGCCACTGATTTGCCGACAGCGCCTGACGCTGTTCCTCGGCGTAATCCCACAGCGCCACAAAGCCGGCAAAATCTGAATCTTCCTGCCAAAATCGGCGATGCTTCTCATCCGAGGCCTGCTGCTTATCGGCGGGGCGCTCACGGGGATCTTGAATACTCAAAGCACTTGCAATTACCAGCATTTCGCGAAGACAGGATGCGTCTGCAGCTGCCAATAGAAGACGGCCAATACGCGGGTCAACGGGAAAACTCCCAAGCTGTTCACCCAGTTTTGTTATGCGCCCCTCATCAACCGCGCCCAGCTCTGCCAGCAGCGCAAAACCATCGTTGACAAACTTTTTATCCGGCGCGTCAACGAAGGGGAAATCTGAAATATCGCCCAACTTCAGCTGCAGCATTTGTAAAATAACGGCCGCTAAATTTGTACGCTGAATTTCCGGCTCGGTGTACTCTGGCCGGCTCAAATAATCGGCTTCACTGTATAGGCGATACGCAATACCCGGCGCCACGCGACCGCAACGACCCGCTCGCTGATTGGCGCTGGCCTGCGAAATGGCCTCAATCGGCAGACGCTGCACTTTGCTGCGCACACTGTAACGACTGACCCTCGCTGTACCCGCGTCTATAACGTAACGAATCCCGGGCACGGTGAGTGAGGTTTCTGCCACGTTGGTGGCCAATATCACCCGCCACCCCCGCCGTGCCCGCAAATCAAATATCCGTTGTTGTTCTGAGCCACTTAAGCGCGAATACAGCGGCAATATCTCTGCCCCCGACAATTCGGCGCGTTTGAGGTGGCGGGTTAACTCGCGAATATCGCGTTCGCCGCTAAGAAATACCAGCGTGTCACCGTGACGCTGAGCGCCCTCCGCCATCAGCTCCCGAAGCACCAACTCCACTGCTTCGGCCAAATCATTGTCGGCACTCAGCTCCTCTTGAGGTCGATAGCGATACTCCACCGGATAGCTGCGACCAGACACTTCAATAACAGGAGCATCATTGAAGTGCGCAGAAAAGCGCTGCACATCAATTGTCGCGGAGGTAATGATGAGCTTTAAATCAGGCCGCTTCGGTAAAAGCGTTTTTAAGTAACCCAATAAAAAGTCAATGTTCAGACTACGTTCGTGGGCTTCGTCAATAATAATGGTGTCGTATTGACTGAGAAATCGGTCGCGCTGGATAGCAGCCAGTAAAATACCGTCAGTCATTACCTTAATATAGCTATTCGGCGAGGCTACTTCTTGAAAGCGAATTTGAAAAGCAACGCCTTCGCCGAGCTGGGTGTTAAGTTCCTCTGCTAAACGCTGAGCCACCGCCCTCGCAGCCAAACGTCGGGGCTGAGTGTGGGCAATTAAGCCCGCAACGCCACGCCCCATCTCCAGGCAAATTTTCGGTATTTGGGTGGTTTTACCCGACCCCGTTTCCCCGGCGAGCACCACGACCTGATGCTCGCTAATTGCCTTGCGAATATCATCCAGCCGCTGCGCAACGGGCAGATCCTGAGGATAGACAATTTTAGGCAGGCTCTCCTGGCGCGCCTTCCGCCTAAGTACGGACGCGTTAATACGCTGAGCCAGCGCGAGCAATTTATCGCCAATGTCAGTGTTTTCTCGATCTTGCTTGGCGAGCTGACGACACTGCCTCGCGAATGCAAACTGATCGCCCAACATACATTCGTCAACACTGGCCAGTAGTGAGGCTGCGGTAATTTCTGGCATACATTCCAAATAAATAAAAAAGGCGCCATCAGGCGCCTTTTTGCAATGAGCTGAAAATTTAATCAGCCTTGGCGAGCTTGGCAAGCTCCTCGTCTCGAAGTGAACGACGCAAAACCTTACCAACGTTGGTTTTAGGTAATTCATCGCGAACTTCTATATAACGCGGCATTTTATAGCCGGTTAAGCGTTCACGCAAAAATGCTTTCAGCTCGTCCTTATCAATGTCGCCATTTTTAGCAGCAACGAAGATTTTTACCGCTTCGCCTGACTTCTCATCAGGTACACCAATCGCTGCGCACTCTGCAATATTGGGATGGCCACTCAGCACATCTTCAATTTCATTGGGGTAAACATTAAAGCCAGAAACGATAATCATGTCTTTCATGCGATCAACGATCCGCATATAACCGTCTTCTTGCACAACCGCAACATCACCGGTATGCAACCAGCCATTTTTAATGGTCTTATCAGTTTCATCCTGGCGCTGCCAATAGCCCATCATCACCTGCGGGCCTCGCACGCAAAGCTCACCGCGCTCACCGATTCCCACGTCCTCACCACCCTCGGTGACGATACGAATCTCGGTGCCCGGCAGGGCAATCCCGATAGTGCCGATTTGATTGGCACCACCTGGGTTAATTGATACCACCGGCGAGGTTTCAGTTAAGCCGTAGCCTTCGTAAACCTGCGCCCCAGTCATCTCCATCCACTCTTTCGCCGCACCCGCAGTTAATGCCATACCACCTGACAAAGTGGCTTTGACGGAGGAGAAATCGAGTGTTTTAAATTCCGGGTGATTACACAGTTGAACGAAAAGCGTATTGATACCGCTCATGCCGCTCCAGCGCCAGCGCTTCATTTCTTTAATTACACTGCCCAAGTCACGCGGATTTGGAATAAGCACCGCGTGATTACCCTGCATCATGACGCAGAATGACAGCATAAAAGAATAAATATGGTAAAGCGGCAGCGGTGACAAAAAGGTTTCTGTCGCCTCGTTCAAGCCATAGCTTTCAAACAGCTCCTTACTTTGCAGGACATTGGCCATCAGATTGCGATGACTGATCATGGCGCCTTTAGACACACCGGTTGTACCGCCGGTGTACTGCAATAAAGCGACGTCTTCTGCACCCGGTGAAGAAGGGGTGTATTTGCCGCTTTTACCCAAGGACAATGCCTTTCGGTATGAAATCTGATTTTCAAAGCTAAAATCAGGCACCATTTTCTTAACACGCTTGACTACGACGTTAATTAATGGCCGCTTAAAGCCGGTGTGCAGATCGGCTATTTCAGTGACAATCACCGTTTCTACTGGTGTCTCTGGGACAACCGCCGCAGCTGCCTCGGCAACGTTTGCCAAAACAATTAGCGCTTTCGCCCCTGAGTCATTCAGTTGATGTTTCAGTTCGCGCTCGCTGTAAAGTGGGTTGGTGTTAACCACGATCAGGCCCGCGCGGATTGCACCAAAAAGTGCGACCGGATATTGGATAATGTTTGGCATTTGCAAGGCAATACGGTCACCGGCCTTCAGGTTGGTATGGTTCTGAAGGTATGACGCGAATTGAGCAGATAAGATATCTAGCTCGCGATAGGTAATAGTTTTACCCATACACGATATAACTGGGTGATTCGCAAACGTTGTTGCGCAGTAGGCAAACATGTCCACCAGATTAGCGTACTGAGCAAGATCAACACTACTCGACACATTTGCGTTTTTCCGCGCCGCACTTATTGCTGCTGCGATTTCTTCCATTGCTGCTGACAAAGTCGTCCCCTCGTAAGGCCTTTTTGTTATTAATGCCGGGCCAGATGACAGGCAGTCTGACCACGGCTACTAAAGGTGGCAAGCTATCGATATTTGTACTCACTGTCAACACTAGTGCACTTTGCGAGCGGCTTTGTGCTGTTCCCCTAGCTTATCCCTCAACGCTGGCGGGTTCCGCTACACGATATTGCTCAGGATCAATAAACATCAGCTGCAAGACCAGCTCACCACTGCGCCGCAGATCCGCGGCCAAAACCAGTGCATTAAGATGACCATCGATATGACTTATAGCTGGAATATTAAATACAAGTTGCTGGCCGCTATCATCGCTCATCACAATTGGCTCTGATTTAGTCTGTATCACCTTGACCAACTCGGCGCACAACATCTGCAATTGCAGTTTAAACGCACTGAAATTTAAGTGACCGCGAAACTCTTCAGGCATTAACTGCAATCTAACCCGCACTGTAGATTTATCCGGCATGTCCATTTTGGTCAAAAACAACTCCCGACCAGCCTCTAGCTCCTTAAAATAACGTTTCGCCTCGGTGCGGCCCACATCTAGCAAGCAGGTCTTAAATAAATTTACTGAAATTGTCAGTACGCTCGATGTATCCATATTCACTTTCATAAAATGACTATCCAATATTAATATTTTCAGAGGGCTGGCTAACTACCCAATTATTTTAAGACCACAAAGCCTAGCCGATAAAACCTCAATACCGACGCTATGCCCTGGACCTAAGAATTTCAATATCCACTAAGCGATGACAGGCTGCTTCAGTGCGCACCCTGCTGGGCTGTAACCAAGGCGGGGTATCGCAACACGCCAATTCTGCCATGTGGCAACGTGGCGCGAATCGACATCCCCTATCGGTCGCCAGCGGTGCTCGATTGGCAACAGTCTGAGCTGGTAGTGACTTGTTTAGCATTCGGCCCTTTGGGTTTCCATCTAAATGTGCCGCGAGCAATCGCACCGTATAGGGATGACGAGGTGCCTCAAACACGGCGGCTGTTGGCCCAATCTCTACAATTTCACCAAGATACATAACTGCCGTGCGCGTGGCTAAAAATCTTACAACGGCTAGATCGTGGGCGATAAACAGCATGGCGGTATTGTGCTCACGCTGCAATTCCTGCAATAAATTAATAATCTGCGCCTGCACTGAGACATCCAGTGCCGATACCGGCTCATCGCATATCACCAACTTTGGCTCGGTAATAAACGCCCGGGCAATACCTATACGCTGGCGCTGACCGCCAGATAACTCATGGGGATAACGCTCCCCCGCGGATTGCGGTAAACCAACGCGATCTAGCCAGTAGGCTGCTTTATCCCGCGCGGCCTGACCATGAATACCAAGACTCCAAAGCGGCTCCTGCAAACTCGCTAAAATCGTCATCCGCGGATTTAAACTTGCATAGCTATCTTGAAACACCATTTGAACCTGGGTCGCCATCTCGCGATAGTCATGACGGCGATAGGAATGGGGCATGTCTTTGCCATCAATATAAATCTTGCCTGCACTACGGGACTGCAAACCAGCAATCATTCGTCCCAGGGTCGATTTACCCGAGCCACTTTCACCAACAAGCCCTAACACCTCACCCGCTGTAATTTGCAGATTAATGCCATCCACCGCCGCCAATAAATTAGCACCACTTTTAAAATGGCAACGCAATTGGCGAATATCCACCAGCGGCGCGGTCATGATTTTCCTCCCAACAGTGAAACAGCTTCGGCCTCGCGCCAGCGCTCTGGGTGATCTTTATGCCACAACCAGCAGCGCGCAAGATGATCTTCACCACAGGACATCAGTGGCGGTGACTCTTCGCAAATCGCCATGCGCTTCGAACACCGCGCGGCAAAACCGCAGCCACTCGGCGGCTGACGCAAATCAGGTGGGGTGCCTGCTATTGCCTCCAAAGGCTTAGGGTTCTCCAAACTCGGAACGGCCCGCTTTAGAGCTTGGGTATAAGGATGGGCCTCCCGACTAAACACATCGTGCAGCGAACCTGACTCAACGGTTTGACCGGCGTACATCACTGACACCGAGTCTGCGATCTCGGCAACGACGCCGAGATCGTGGGTAATAAACAACATGGCAGTGCCGCTTGACTCCCGCATCTCCTGTAACAAAGACAAAACCTCTGCTTGCACAGTAACGTCGAGGGCGGTGGTAGGCTCATCGGCGATAAGGAGTTCTGGCTCACACACAACCGCCATCGCGATCATTGCCCGCTGCAACATACCGCCAGAAAACTCAAAGGGATATTGTTCTGCCCGCTGCGCAGGGTTGGCAATCGCCAAGCGTTCAAGTAACGCGATTGCGCGCATTTTTGCTTCTCGTCGCGACAGGCCTTTGTGAATCCGCAATGGCTCGGCTATCTGCGCACCGATGGTTTGCGTCGGGTCTAAAGCCGTCATCGGGTTTTGGAAAATCATCGCGATTTGATTTCCCTGCAACTGACGCCATTCACGCTCCTTGATTTGCGTCATATCGCGACCAGCAAACCACCATTCTTCAGCACTGATTTTTGCTGCGTTTGGCATGAGTCCCAGTAAGGTCATCGCCGTCACCGACTTACCGCAGCCCGATTCACCAACCAACGCTCTGCACTCCCCTGCCTCCAAGTTCAGAGACACATCGCGAACCGCTTTTACTGGGCCGATACTAACCTGCAATGACGTTAACTTGAGTAGGCTCATGCGCGCACCACCCCCGAGCGTCGATCAGTTGCATCGCGCAGGGCATCGCCCAATATATTAAAGGCCAGCACCGACAGACTGATGAATATGGCTGGAAGGATGAGTTGGCGAGGATGCGACAACAGCGTTTTGATACCTTCATTACACAGCGCTCCCCACGAGGTGGTCGGCGGCGACACCCCCATACCGATAAATGACAAAAATGCCTCGGTAAATATTGCCTGCGGAATCGCAAAGCTAAATGCCACTAATATCATCGGCAATACATTGGGCAACATATGACGGAGAATTATGCGAGAGGTGCTGACGCCAGCGATGCGTGATGCCTCTACAAACGGCTGGCTGCGCAGCGCCAATACCTGGCCGCGTATCAATCTCGCGCTACCCGGCCAACTTAACACCAACATCGCAACAATAAGTGGCATGATGCCGTTTTCGCCAGGGCCGATGCCAAACGCAACGCGGAATAAAATCATAAATAATAAAAACGGCAGTGCCACCACAAAGTCGACGAAACGCATGGCGAGTTGATCTACCCAGCCTCCCATCAACCCTGCAATCGCACCAAAAATACAACCGAAAGTAATAAAAAGTAAGGGAGCCACCACACCAACAAACAGCGATGTGCGGCCACCCGCCATCAAGCGGGCCAATATATCGCGCCCTAGCGCGTCGGTGCCCAGCGGATGCCCCGGTATTTCAACCCACTGGGTTTTGTTATTCGTCACCGGAATTAAGCCCTGTAACTGGGCCTCAAAGACTGACATTGCCGCTTCCGGCCTGACCTCTCTCGACAGTAGTAAGAGTCCGGTATCGGCATCGGCAATAGTGTAGCGATACACTTCGCTACTCAGCTGCAGACGATCTTGATAATAACTGTCTGCAGTCTCGGAGATCGCCAAGCCAAGTCCAGGTTTGTTGGCGTCACCACGATAAACACGATAGCGTTCTATACCAGCCAATTTCGGCCACTGCAGCCTTACATACTCGGTATTCGCTGCGTGAACTTTTAAACCGCTTGGCGCATCTGCTTTTTTAGAGGGCCGCCACGCGCCGTTGTCCGATACAATCCGCACCGACCGAGCGCGACTCGCTCCTTCCGATATCTGCGACAGCCACTGCTGCGACGGGCTTTGACGCCATAGCGACGGCCCGACAGTGACAAACAACAGTAAAAAAATCACCATCAATCCCGACAAAATAACAGTGGGATTGGCCATGCTCGGCAGTGGAATAGGCGCAACCGCTTCCAAATCGTCTGCGGCGCCCCACGTTTTAGGAGCAAAACGAAATACTGAGATTGCCATTAGGACGACGGCCTCATGCTCTGCCTCGGTGTAAACGAATACGCGGATCAATTAAGCCATAGCTAATATCAACCAATACCACCACCAGCACCAGGAAGGCGCCGTAAAACACCGTCGTTCCCATGATGACGGTGTAGTCCAACTGCTGAACAGCTTGCACAAAATATCGTCCCAAACCCGGTATGGCGAAAATCAATTCCACCACAAAGCCACCGGTCGTAATTGCGGCGATAGTTGGGCCCAACTCGGTCACCACTGGCAACACCGCATTTCTCAGCTGATGATGCCAAAACAAACGCCATCCATGAACGCCCTTGGCTTTGGCCGCAATATTGTAGTCTGCGCTGAGCACCTCCAACATTGATGCGCGCATAATTCGGCTCAAATACGCCATTGTGCCCAAACCCAGCACCAGAGCTGGCACCCAAATTTGGCTCACACTGCCCCAACCCGCAACGGGCAATAAGGTTTTACCTGCGGCATTATTCATTGCCACAATGACCAGCTGCGCCAAACCGGCAATAACAAAACCCGGCACCGAAATAGCGGCAATAACAGCAACCATCACCAAGCGATCTGGCCAACGATTTCGGCAGTACGCAGCTACTGACCCCGCCGCCACCCCACCCACCAGCGCAATTAATACGGCGGCGATACCCAAGATCGCCGAAATAGGAAAGTGCTTACTGATAATGTCGTTCACCCGCCGATTTTCTTGGGTAAATGAAATCCCAAAATCGCCGTGCAACATATTGCTCATAAACAAGCGGTATTGCTCAAATAGTGGCTTATCCAAACCATAGCGCGCTTCTAACTGCGCGCGTACCGCTGGCGACATCGCCTTTTCCTGGGTAAGCGGGTCTCCCGGCACCGCATGCATAGCAAAAAACGTCGCGGTGGCGATAAACCAAATCGTAATCACCCCCGACAACAGTCTTCTGGCAATAAAACTCAGCATAATTATTGCTCAATCCATGCGTAGCGAAAATTCGGATCACCACCGAAGATAGAGCGTCGAACACCTTTTAACCGCGGGTTCTGAACATACAGCGCGCCATTTTCATAGGTGGGTAAAATGGGCACATCCTCTACAACTATGCGTTGAATTTGCGCCATGGCATTAAAACGCGTCTTCGCATCATTGCTCGATTGTGCCAATCGAATCCAGCGATCATAGAGTGGATTATCATAACGTCCACGATTATTGTCGTTCCAGGAGGCGAATAGATCGGCGAAGGTCATAATATCGTCGTAATCTGGCCCCCACGCGGCCACGACAATATCAAAATCGCCACGGCGCATTTTTTCAAGTCGCTGCTTAAACACCTGCTGGTCAATACGGAGCTCCAAGCCCAAGCCCTTTTTAAATAAATACTGATAGTATTCCGCTTCTTGCAAGGCTCTTGGACTATCTCCCGCCAACATCACTAATGGCGGCCACGACTCTAAACCCAACTCAGCCTTAGCCCGCTTTAAATACTTGCGCGCCTCGGCAATATCGGCGTCGACACGCATGACGGGATATTCTTCGCGAAAGGGTTTTTCACTACCTTTAACGGTGACAGGAAAAAGTGAATACGCTGGCTTAACGCCCGGCAAACCGATGATTTTATTGACTAGCAAGTCTGGGTCGATTAAACGCTGAACCGCTTTTCTAAACGCACGATTGCTACTAATACGCCCTTCCCGAAAATTAAACTCGAGAAAATATAGGGAGCCGGTGTGAAAATATTCAATATTAAAACCACGTTCGACAGCCTCATCCAGCAAGCCCGTATCCAATGGCGCAATGGCAATTTGTTGATCGCGAAATAAATTAAACTGGGCGCTGGGGTCGGCCGTAATATAAGGCATATCTATTTCGTTTATTTTGACGCCATCTTTCTGCCAATAATGGCCATTTTTACGCAATCTAAGATGAGCTCCGTGTACCCATTTGTCTAATACATAAGCGCCATTAACCACCAGCTTGTCACTATCAGCGGCGTAGCGCCCACCCCAATGCTCAACGACGTCTTCCCTCAGCGGTAAAAACGTCATAAAGGCAGCTAAGCTGAGAAAGTAGGGACAGGGCTTAGCAAACTCCACCCGGAGTTCATGATCGGACACCGCAGTAACACCCAACTCCGTCGCCGCTAGCTGTCCACCGTTAACCGCTTCTGCATTTTTAATGGGATAGAAGATAAACGCATACTGCGACGCGGTACTGGGTTTAAGGGCGTGACGCCAGGCAAACACAAAATCATGGGCCGTCACCGGCTTGCCGTCGCTCCAGCGCGCCGAATTACGCAACCAAAACGTGGCGCCATCAGCATCTAGTTGCCAGCGCTCTGCAACACCCGCCGCCAGCTCACCATCGGGACCGTAAACCAACAGACCCTCCATCAAATGCGACAATACAAAACTGGCTATGGTATCTGTCGCCACCGCGCTATTTAAGGTTGGCGGCTCAGTCGCTAAGGCGAGAGTCACTTTACTTTTCTGGGCGTCAACCGCCTGCGCCTGCACGTGGGACACGAGGCTAAAAGATAATACAAAAATCGCCAAGAATTGCACGGCAACAGCCGGCACAATCAAAAATCGACTCGCGGAGGTTTTAGCCATTTTCACTGCTACAATACGCTCCCCGGCAATACTGAATTTATATACACAATGGCTAAGAGCTCGCACCCCAACCCCTATTTTCTTGAGGCCGCCAGTATCGATTGGGGAACTGATGGCGTCCCCCGGGCCGATACTTACGGCGATATTTATTTCAGTCAGGAAAGCGGCATCCATGAAAGCCGCCATGTTTTTTTAATTCACAATCAGTTAACTGAACGCTGGAAAACTCTGGACACACAGCAAAGTGGAAGGTTCACCATCATTGAAACCGGCTTTGGCACCGGTTTAAACTTCTTACTCGCTTGGCAGCTTTGGCAATCCTTAGCGCCGTCCAACTGGCAACTCCACTTTATTTCCGTCGAAAAACATCCTTTGCATCCAGCAGACTTGCGCAGAGCGCATGCATACTGGCCAGAATTGACTCATTTGGCCTCTATACTACAGCACAATTATCCGCCGCTGTTACCAGGTCAGCACCGAAGAATGTTGAATAGTGCACAAGTTTGCCTGGATTTGCTGTTCGGCGACGCACTTGAATGTCTGCCGGCACTACTAGACTCGCCGAGCCCATCAAGCCCTCGATCACAAACCTCGCCACTAGATCGACCACCTTGCGTCGACGCGTGGTTTCTGGACGGCTTCTCGCCCGCGAGCAATCCCGACATGTGGCACGACACCTTGTTTAGCTGTATGGGGGCACTCAGCGACACGGGCACTACATTCGCTACATTCACATCGGCGGGCTTTGTTAAACGCGGACTGCGTGGGCAAGGCTTTGCGATCGAGAAAGTCACCGGCTACGGTCGCAAACGGGAAATGTTGCGCGGCACATTTAAAAATCAGAGTGACGCCGACGCGCCAAAACCCGAAACTGTTGCCGTACCGTGGCACCGTCCGTCCGCTGCGTCAGCGGTAAATAGCGCAATAGTCATCGGCGCAGGCCTAGCGGGCTGCAGCACAGCCCGAGCTTTAGCCCAGCGCGGCATAAAAGTCACAGTCATTGAACGCAACACACCGGCAAGTGGGGCATCAGGTAACCCGCAAGGCGTGCTATATACCAAGCTCTCACCTGCCCCTGGCGATTTAAACCAATTCACCCTGACTAGTTTTCTGCATGCCTTGGCTCATTATCGCGAGCGGCTCGCCAGCGGTGTCATCGAAGGTGAGCTCTGCGGTGTTTTGCAGCTAGCAAATTCAAAGAAAGACGCCGTACAATTTGATCAGCTGAAAAACCTACTCGCCGACCAAGATTGGTTGCAGTTTTTAAGCGGAGATGAGTTAGAAAAGGTCAGTGGAGTCGCCTTAAACGGCCAAGCTTTTTATTATCCAAATGCTGGCTGGCTCTCGCCACCAAGTGTCTGCAACGCCGACTTGGATCATCCCAATATTCGCCTTATCACCCACTGCGAAGGTGTTTCACTATCAAACGCCGAAAATGGGCAATGGTGTGTATTGGATGACAAAGGGCAAAGCATCGTCGATGCTGATGCGGTTATTGTCGCCAACAGCAACGATGCGCTGCAATTTTCCCAAACCCAGCACCTGCCGATCAAACCGATTCGCGGCCAGCTAAGCTACCTAAACGAGTCTGATTTAACACAAATTCCCCAGTGCGTGATTTGCCATGAGGGATATTTGGCCCCACCCATAGCAGGCAAATTATGTATTGGCGCCAGCTTTACCCTGAGGGACTCGGACACCGCGCTCAGGGAATGTGATCACGGCTTAAATCTCGCCCAGTTAAAGGCAATCTCACCTAATTTATTAAAAAGCACGGCTAGCGCCCTTGACGGCCGTGCCTCACTGCGTTGCAGCAGCTCAGACTATCTCCCCATCGTCGGGGCCGCACCTATCGTGGCAGACTATGCCAAGAACTATGCTGCATTGGGCAAAGACGCTCGCCTATGTATTGATACCGCCGCCAGCAATTACCCCAAGCTGTATATCAATGTGGCTCACGGATCGCGCGGGCTAACGTCTACCCCAGTGTGCGCAGAGTTGCTGGCTAGCTATATATGCGGAGAGGTGCGCCCTCTGCCTCGCCATTTGTGTGAAGCGCTATCACCCGCACGATTTACCATGCGCAGAATCATTCGCAATCAAAAAATCTAGACCGGCATTCTGATCTGCGCTTAATTTCCACTTAAGGTCTGCGCAGGGATTTGCGCTAAAGCTACGAGCTAAAGCCGATTTATGGCAGACTCAAACAAACTGATTTCGGTCGGCGCTCCACCACCTTTTGAGATAGCACGTGAACAAATCCGTAAACCAGACCAAATCATCTTGCCGCCGCATCGCCAAGATGGCGAGACACGGTAGCGTAGGCGTGGCACTTATCTTGTTTTCGCTTATTGTGTCCAGCCGCGCGTTTCCCGACTTGGCTTACGAACTAATCAACACCTATCCGCATCAACCCGCCCTATTTACTCAAGGGTTAGAGTTGTACCAAGGGAAGCTTTACGAAAGCAGCGGCCTTTACGGCCACTCCAAAATTATCGCTCGTAATTTCCCACCAGCTGCTAACGACAGTATCCGCGGCTCAGCCCTGCCAGACACTGTTTTTGCTGAGGGTATTACCCAATACCGCGGCAAGCTATATATGCTGACCTGGCGCGCAGGACGCGGCCTAATTATCGACCCCCAGCATTTTAAATTACTCGGGGTGTTTCCCTACGAAGGTGAAGGCTGGGGACTCTGCGCCAGTATCGTCAAGGGTCGCGCCGATCACTTTGTCATGAGCAATGGCAGCAGCGAGTTACAATGGTTAGCTGCCGATACAATGACCTTGATTAACACCCTCACCGTCACAGAAAACAATTCACCTGTAACTAAACTAAACGAGCTCGAATGTGTTGGCGACTACGTCATCGCCAATCAATGGCACAGCAATTATCTATTTATCATCGATGGCCGCGATGGCAAGGTGCTTAGCAAGCTAGATCTATCAGAACTTGTCGCCACCGCTAACAAAACCAGCCCACTCGCCCCCGAGGCGGTGTTAAACGGCGTTGCCTACGACGCCAGAGACAATAGCTGGCTAGTGACCGGCAAGCTTTGGCCAAACATATTCCGCATAAGATTCGAGCTGCCCGCCCTGCCTTAGAACTCCTTTAACATAATATTACCTAATGCCAAAGTTCCTAGCTTGGGTTGAGGAACGACAAGCTTTTAAGCTGGACGCCCATTCGGGCGGTTTATCAAACCCAACAAGCGATGGTAGCGCATCCCACCATGTTGGGTTTCGTTCCTCAACCCAACCTACAGAGTCACACGTCATTTTCAAGCTGAAGGAGTACCAGTACTCCTTCAGCTAAACGATTTAGTGTACAAAACAGCCTAGTCGCGCTGATGCAATTCACGCCCACAGAGCCTAGAATACCAACAGCATTTACTTCTTCGCCAAATATACGGATGACGCATGACTCAAGTCGACACCGCAGTAACTACACCAGCAAACCCAAAGGCATATCCCAGCTTTGAATTAATCAGCAACGAAGATGTACCCGCACTTGGAGTGTGCATTGCTGAGTACCGTCACAGCAAAACAGGCGCTAGCCACTACCACATCGCCAGCGACAATCCAGAAAACGTGTTTCTCGTGGCGCTGCGCACCGTGCCAAAAGACTCCAGCGGCGTTGCCCATATTTTGGAGCACACCGCCCTGTGCGGCAGCGAAAAATATCCGGTTCGCGACCCGTTTTTTATGATGATTCGCCGTTCCTTAAACAGCTTTATGAACGCATTTACCAGCTCTGACTGGACGGCCTACCCCTTCGCCAGTAGCAATCGCAAAGATTTTGAAAATCTGCTGCAAGTGTATTTAGACGCCGTCTTTTTCTCTCGTTTGCACCCACTGGACTTTGCCCAAGAAGGACATCGGCTGGAATTTAAAAACCCTGGAGACCCAAATTCCGAGCTGGAATTTAAAGGCGTGGTTTTCAATGAAATGAAAGGCGCCATGAGTTCAGTACCCAGCCAACTCTGGCATACACTGTGTAAGTATTTATTTCCAAGCACTACTTACCACTACAACAGCGGTGGTGACCCCGAGGCCATACCAGACCTCAGCTACGATCAACTAAAGGCTTTCTATCAAAGCCACTATCACCCAAGCAATGCTATTTTTATGACCTTTGGTGATATTCCCGCCGCAGAACACCAGGCTCGCTTTGAAGATTTGGCACTGCATCGCTTTGAGGCACTCGACACCCATATCGCGGTTGGCGATGAAAAACGCTACCACGCACCAATGCGCGTTCAAGAAAGCTACCCATTGCCACCCTCTGAAGACACAGACAAAAAAACTCATATCGTTGTCGCCTGGTTAATGGGCAAAAGCACCGAGCTGGAGACTCAGTTAGAAGCGCAATTACTTGCCGGAGTACTGCTCGACAATAGCGCCAGCCCACTAATGCACACATTGGAAACCTCCTCACTTGGCAGCGCGCCTTCGCCAATGTGTGGGCTAGAGGACTCGATGCGTGAGATGGTGTTGGCCTGCGGTGTTGAAGGTAGCAACGTAGAAAACACCGACGAGGTTCAGAACCTTATTCTTGAGACCTTAAAAAATGTCGCTGAAAATGGGATTCCCAAAGAGGATGTCGATGCCGTTTTGCATCAGCTAGAGCTGCGCCAGCGCGAAATCGGTGGTGACGGCTATCCATATGGCCTGCAATTAATATTAACCGCCTTGGGCAGCGCGACTCATCGCGGCAAGCCGATTGAATTACTCAATTTGGACCCCGCGTTACAGGCGATAAGAAATAAAACCGCCAACCCAGACTACATCAAACAACTTGCCCAAAATCTGTTGGACAACCCTCACCGAGTGACCTTGGTGATGAGTCCCGACCAAAACATTCAAGCGCGGGCAGAAAAAGCAGAAATAGATCGCCTAACAGCGATCAAAAACGGGCTTAGCGACTCTCAAAAACAAGCCATCATCGATCAAGCAGCCGCCCTGGCTGAACGTCAAACGATGGAAGAAGACGAGTCCATCTTGCCAAAAGTCACCCTCGATGACGTGCCGCTAGACACGCCAGCACTGCACTTTGACACCGCGGAATTCGGCAACTTACCGTACACACAATATGGCCGTGGCACCAATGGACTGGTTTATCAGCAATTACTCGTTAGCTTGCCGGCACTGACCGAAGACGAGCTTTCGCTACTTTCCATATACACTCTTGTCGCGACCGAGCTTGGCCTTGGCAAGCAAAGTTACCTTCAAGTTCAGGCGCGCCAGTCGCAGGTTTGCGGTGGCATCAGCGCTTATACGACAATGCGCGGCGGCATTAACAATGAACAGGAAACACAAGCTTTCTTAGTGTTGTCTTCCAAAGCGCTACTGCGCAATGCCTCGGATCAATCCCAGTTGATGCGTGACACCTTTGAGCAATTGCGTTTTGACGAGCACGACCGACTAAAAGAACTCATTGCCCAGCTTAAAGGGCGCCGCGAATCAGCCGTCACCGGCAATGGCCATAGCTTAGCAATGAGTGCAGCCAGTGCGGCGATGAGCCCGATTGCCAAGGTTAATGAAGATTTAGGCGGCTTGAGCGGGATTCGGCAACTCAAGCTACTCGCCAAGCGCATCGACGATAAGAGCTCGCTAGCGAACCTTGCAAATGAGCTGGCGGCAATACACCAGAAAATGCTTTCCAGTAATAAACAATTGCTGATTATTGCCGAAAACGACCAACTGCAAAGTTTATGTGCCGACATCGGCCCGATTTGGCAGGATTTCAATGCGGTCGCCAGCGAAGGGTTCGAGCTACCGGCCTTACGAGGGATCAATAAAGAGTTCTGGCTCGCCAACTCGCAAGTCAACTTCTGCGCCAAAGCCTACCCGACCGTAGCCTCTGGCCACCCTGACGCCCCAGTACTCAGCGTATTTGCAGTGTATTTACGCAATGGCTTCTTACACCGTGCGATCCGCGAACAAGGCGGCGCCTATGGCGGCGGCGCTTCGCAAGACTCCAACATAGCCGCATTCCGGTTTTACTCCTACCGAGACCCACGCTTACAAGAAACCTTGAACGATTTCGATAAATCGATCACGTGGATGCTCACTACACCCGTTTCGGCGCAGGGATTGGAGGAAGCCATTCTCGGTGTTGTTGGTAGTATCGACAAACCCGGCTCACCCGCAGGCGAAGCCAAGCAAGATTATCACAGCAATATTTTTGGTCGTACGATCGCCGAACGCCGTCAATTCCGCCAGCGCGTCCTCGCTGTATCCGCGGAGGACTTACTGCGCGTTTGTGAGACATATTTTACGAATGCAGAAGCGAGCATTGCGATTGTTAGCAACGAAACCAAAGCAGATGCACTGGCTGACTGGATAGCGCAAGAAGGCTTAAGTATTCAAAGGCTGTAAAAGATTAAATTGGAAACAGACTTTAGCTAGCCCCAGCGGGCTAGCTATTTAGGCAAAGAGATATCTTATTTAGCTGGCGTTTTCGCCGCCTGAAGCGCGTCTGAACGTATTTTATTATAAGCGCGCTTTTGCTCTTTATTTAACACCGCGTAGAACTTGCGCTGTGTATCCAGTAGCGCCTTAGTATGCGCCGCCGAAAGCCGCCCGGCTTCTCGACTTAAACGCGCCACACCGGTCTCGTCCAACCTTGCCAAATTAACCCGGCGAATGCTCTCCTGCGCTGCAACGAGACCATCGCGAATAACAACTGCTTCCTTGGCATAATTTTCAAGCAAGGTTCGAATCTGCCCTTGCTGGCCTTGCGAAAGATTCAATTTCTCGCTTAAAACATCTAACCGTGCGCCGCCAAATGCAGCGTCATTCGCTAAAGCTGGTGAAATGGCAACGCCGCTCAAAACAGCACTTAATAACATGATAAAGCTAAATTTCTTCATTACTTCCCCACTAAACTAACAACAGTATTATCTAAACATAGTAATCGCAAAAAGCCCCAAATGCACAGCGCTGATATTACGTATACGTCGCCAATACCTGCTCAATTACCGTTCAAAGAAACAGATAAAGCGAGGAACTGCCATCCCCTGCCCCTATCGGGATCCGCATACACTCGGGCTATGAGCCGCACTATACTCCGTCAAAAACGATTAGATTTGTCGGACGTCTGAAGCCAAAGACGTTCGCTGCCGCTCACCTGGATACTCGGTCGCGGCCGAGTATGACGATGCTGGGAGATACCACCGTCATCACCGACCACACTACAAACCGTCATCCCCGACCCCGATCGGGGATCCAAATACCTCGGCCTCCGGCCTGTTCTGAATTTAAGTAAAAACATCGGTTCCGATCACCTAGAACCCTTAACTTGGCCAAGCATGATTCAATTTTTGGCGACAAATGGTAGCAGCATTTTATTCTGCAATACGCAGCGAGGATTTCGTCTATTCAATACGACGGGGCTTTTAGTATCGCAGGCACTACGAAAAAATCAAAACAACTCACGAATATGGTCAAAGGCAAAGCCTTTATACTGCATATAGCGCTGACACTTAGCCCGCAGCTTAGCGTCAGACATATCTTGTCCCGCGTATTTTTTCTCAAACAGCTGCTGCGCCGCGGCTACCCAATCTACATCTTGGTTCGAAAATGTGTCTTCAACCACGTTTTCAGCCACACCGCGCTGGCGTAATTCAGCGCGAATATATTGAGGGCCATACCCCATATTTACGCGTAAACGAAAGAATGATTCTGCAAAACGGCTATCCGCCTGTAAGCCATCTGCACTCAACTCATCTAAAACCTGATCAATTTCTGAGCTTTCAGGAAAGCGTTGCGATAGTTTTTGCTGCAATTCTTGTCTTGAATATTCACGCCTTGCGAGAAAATCCATCGCTTTCAGCCTTACATTTTTCCTCTCACCACTCAAAAAATGTGCTCCACGTTACAAAAACCTCGCAATATCCCTTAAAACCTACTATTTTCCGTAAACTAACTTCGGCAACTACTTATTTCTTTCAAAGTGTGTAAAGAGCAAAGTTAGCACCAAGGCCGAGAGGGAAAACCTGCGCTGTTCGGTCCTCTTAAATTAATCACGGAGAATGAATCATGTTAAACAAAATTACTAGCAAACTACGCAACTTCAAAAATGACGAGAACGGTGCCAGTGCAATTGAATATGCGGTAATGGCTGCGATTCTAGTTGGAGTAATTGTTATAGCTCTAGGACTACTCAACTTTGACACATCATTCACTGCCATCGACGGCGCCATGAATCCTCCGTAAATTGGAGCGATACAAATACGATTAGCAATGTGGTCACTACCTATACTACTAACCATTGGGTACATCGACTGGCAACACCGTCGTATACCCAATACCTGGGTAATGATACTCGCAGGATGGGCGGCATGTTATGCCGCCTTCTCCTCGGGAATTAATGCTGAACATATTACGATTAACATCGGCATAGGACTAATACTAACGTTACCTGGTTATATTAAAGGAATAGTCGGCGGCGGTGATGTAAAGCTGATGCTAGCAATAGCTCCCTTGTGGCAGCCACTACAATTACTTGCTGTTTTTTCGATAGGAATTTTTAGTCTGCTGTTATTAATGTCATTAATTCACTTGATTTCAAAAATGTCATTAACAAAAGCACTCTATCCAAATACGAACTCCGTAAGTAACACATTTCACAGAGGTATTCCCTTGGGAAGTGCAGTCGCGATCGGCGCAGTATTTATGTCCTTTGTCACTTAAATCAATATTTCACCCACTAGCTATGCATGGAGCACGACAATGACATACCGAAATTTTTATCGCTCACTTTTGCAGCGGCAAAAAGGTGTCGTTGCTATCGAGTTTGTCTTTATCTTCCCAGTTTTTTTTATCATGTGCTACGCAATTATCGTTTATGGCTTGGCATTCCTATTAGTTCAGAATTTCACGTATTCAAGCGAAGAAGTCTTACGAGCCGCACTGGCGTGTGAAGATTGCGAGACTCCCGAAGACTGGGAAATAGAGATAGACACTATAGCAAATATCCGCCTCAAGAAAGATGATACGGATGGCCTGCTTATCTACTCTCCAGACTCTCTGGTATGGAGCAGCGACTGCCGAGACGCCTCTGTACCGGAAGATGGTGAACCAGCGCTTGACGGCATTATATGTGAAGTTACGGTATCAGCAGCGCCGCTGCTAGACGGAATCAGCATGCCGGGCTTTGGGAAACTCCCTACCTTACCCAACCAACTAAGCGGTAAAGCTAGCTTACTGTTTTAAGAGTGTTTAGCGCGAGCGCAACATTATTCGTAGCACCTCGTGTAAAAGCCGCAAGCATCATACGTAACAGCCACAATAGCATCACTATGACACAGTGCTTAAGATTCGTTTTAAAGACAGTGGTAATAAATAGCACTTCAATTTATTGACCTTTTTAGGGATACGACTATGCAAGCAAGGACATTAAAGATTATCGCCGCATTGCTGATTATCAGCGCTGTATTTATGGGGATAATTGGCTACAAAATAAGTCAGGAGGACTCGTCCAAGAGCCGATCAGTGTCGCAGGCGCAAGCGAGCAGCGCAGAGCAAGCCAACTTTGCCTATGCGCAAAAATTGCTTATCGCAAATCGCGGCATGGACAAGGGCGAAATCATTACTGCTGAAGACGTCCAGCTTATCCCCTACCCCCTTCTTGTCGACGGCAGCTTCACGAAAGCAGAAGACATTCTCAACAAGAAATTAGAATCCAAAGTTGCAGTTGGAGCCATTATTCGCGCAAGTGACTTTGAAAAGCAAAGTACGCTAGCTCCCTATATCAACCCAGGTTATCGCGCACTGGCAATTAAAGTTGATGAAGCATCCGGTGCAGGTGGATTTCTACAACCTGGTGACCGTGTTGATGTCGTTTTTACAACTAAGGCATCAAAAGAAACCTACAACAAAAGCATATCTCGCCGCCTGCTTAAAAATATCCGGGTCATTGCATTTGGGACGGATGTTGAACGTGCAGATAAAAATATTGTAGTTACCGACAACAAGAAAAAGTCTAGCGCAAAAGCAGAAAAAGAGTCTGGAAAAAGCAGTCGCTCAGCCGTCCTCGAGATTGCTCTAGAGGACATCCCAGTTCTGACTCTCGCGGAGGACCGCGGTGATCTTCGCTTAGTCGCACTTGGTGAGATCGACATGGAGTCCGAGGACGGTAACGACGTTGCCAGCACAGAGACTGAGGCATCACTAAGTAAGCACATGAGTGACGCCGACCGCACTGCATTTATCCGCGATGTTACCGGTTTAAAACCACCACCAGCACCGAAATCTGTCTATGTTTATAGCGGTGATTCAGTCGAAACAATTACGGTACGTAACTAATGAAAACGAGCAATTTCAAGGGCACAGAAGGAGTATCCAAGATGAAAAAAGGATTTATATTTAGCTTGCTGCTTGCGCTCGTTTCGGTAGCTCAGGCGACCCCCTACAAAACTATGCGCATGACTACTGGCGAACAGCAAGCGCTAACCACACAGTACAGTGTGAAGCGCAGCGCAATTGGCAACCCAGCCATCGCGAGTCTTAAAGTGTTGAATTCGACGCAGTTTCTGATTACGGCGAAACAAATTGGGTCGACGCAACTTTTGCTATGGCAAGGTAGTGGCGATCCGACTGTATTCAAAATCGATGTCGTGCCTGATGTAGCCAGTTCTAGCACCGCGGGCATTGCCATAGACGCATCAGGTGACAATATTGTTTTGCAAGGTAAAACACAGTCCCTTATCCAGCATGATCAACTTATTGCTGAAGCGGGCGAAAAGGCAATCGACAATACAGTGCAACAAGGCGCGATTCAGGTTCAGACTGACATTCGAATTATTGAATATAGCCGCTCGCAACTAAAGCAGATTGGTACCGCATTGGCATACACCGGCGGAGACACATCCATTGCCACCGGTGCAGCAAGCCTATTACCCATATTAAGCGGCAACCCAGTTGGTCAACTACTTGGTGGCATCGCAACGGGCAGCGATACCTCATCTATCTTAGTAGGTCACGCAACCGGCAGCTTCAAGGCTGCAGTGAATGCCCTACAACAAAATGGCTACGCCTACACTTTAGCGGAACCGTCACTGGTCAGTCTATCTGGACAAACTGCCAGCTTCCTGGCGGGCGGCGAGTTCCCCTACCCTGTTTCTAATAGAGACGGCCGAGTACAAATTGAGTTTAAAGAGTTTGGTGTTCGTCTACGTTTAACACCAACGGTGCTAAGCGAAAACAGCATTATGTTAAAGGTTGCGCCAGAAGTGAGCGATCTCGATTTTAACAGTGGTGTTCAAGCAAGTGGTGTTTCTGTTCCAACCCTACGAGTTCGCAGAACTGATACAGCGATTCAGCTAGCTCCAGGTGAAAGTTTCGTCATTAGCGGTTTAGTTACTCGCAACACGTTCAACAATGCAGATAGAGTACCTGGATTAGGTGACATACCCATTCTTGGTGCACTGTTCCGCTCCACACGCTTTGAACAGGACGACAAAGAATTGGTGATGATAGTAACGCCTCACCTAGTCAAACCCATTGCGAAGAATACTGAGCTACGCGAGTTACCGGGTGCAATTTACCAAGACTACACCCCCTCGTTCACCAATATGTTATTTGGTGATTCACTAGAGGGTAATAGCTCAGGTAAGACTTCAAAACCGTCAGCCGGCGTCGGCTTTTCTAACTGATTATTAGGTATTCCGTGATGAGATTGATAGAACGAAGAACACCAAGTAAACCAGTTGCCCCTACTGACGATTATGAAAAACTAAAGTCAGATATGCACAAATTTGTTATCGATAGAATTGAAGATGACAAAGTCATTTACGACGACAATCAGAAAAAGCTGGAAGAGGCGATTTCGGCGTACATTCGTCAATACTGTCGAATCTACGAAGCAACCATCGACCGCGAGACATTCCTTTCATTAGAAAAGCACTTACTAAATGAAATCGTCGGTTTTGGGCCGCTGCAAAGTCTTCTAGATGACCCAACGATAAACGACATATTGATTAACGGTCCGCGTAATATTTATATCGAACGTGCCGGCGTACTCGAAAAGGCGGATATGCGCTTTCTCGATAACCGTCACGTACTGCGGGTTATTCGCCGGATGATTTCACCCTTGGGCCGCCGTATTGATGAGTCTAGCCCAATTGTTGACGGTCGCCTGGAGGATGGCAGTCGTATCAACGCGATTGTGCCACCACTCGCGCTCGATGGCCCCTGCCTTTCGATTCGTAAGTTCCGCAAAGATCCACTTACTGCGCAAGAACTACTAGCAACCGGTTCAATCAGTGAAGATGTCCTTGAATACCTAACGAATGCGGTAAGCAACCGCACCAATATTCTGATAAGTGGTGCAACTGGCTCGGGTAAAACCACGTTACTCAACATTCTCAGCCAATTTATTCCTGGCACCGAGCGGATTGTCACCATAGAAGACGCGGCTGAACTTCAGCTTCGCAATGGGCACGTGGTTCGCTTAGAAACCCGCCCAGAGAACAATGAGGGTGTCGGTGAAATCACCGCACGAGAACTTGTGAAAAATGCCCTGCGTATGCGCCCAGACCGCATCATCGTGGGCGAAAGCCGTGGCGGCGAAATTCTGGACGTTCTACAAGCGATGAACACTGGCCACAATGGCTCTATGAGTACCGTGCACGCAAACTCAGCGCGCGATGCCATTACGCGTCTCGAAATGATGGTGGGTATTTCCGGTTTCAAAGGCACTGGCGAGTTAATCCTAAAAATGATCGGCAGCGCACTCGACTTAATTGTGCATATAGGCCGCAAATCAGATGGACGCCGCTGTGTACTTCAGATCTCAGAACTGCATGTCATCAATAATGAACTAACCCTAAAAGATATCTTCTGCTACGACGATGCAAGCCGAAAAGTACTTCGCGTTGATGGAGCTAAGGATACAACTCGCTCACCTGACTTGGCGCACATCTGAGCTAAAGGAGTTTCGCTATGTTATGGATTGCACTCGCACTACTTCTGGTCGGCTTAGCTTTTGTGGTGCTAATGCTGATTAGTGGCGAATCCGAAACGCGGACGCCCGAGAATGAAATCATTCCCGAGGCCGGCCCCAAGCTGCCGGCGGCATTAGAGAACTACCTCGGCAGCAACGGCGTTGAACTACCGCCTGCGATTGTCTATGTTGCCATTGCAATCATGCTCACTGGTATCGCACTAAGCCTGCTAATCCTGCCTATCAAGGTGGGTGTCCTCGCAGCAGCTGGTGTTGTATTTATTGCTTTCTCGCTCGTTAGAATAATTGGCGCGCAACGAAGAGCTAAAATGCTAGAACAGCTTCCTTCATTTATCAACCAAGTTACGCGACGCCTATCTGCCGGCGTTTCTGTGGAAAATGCCTTTGCCGACTCGGTAGAAACATTGGAGCGGCCGCTGGGCACGGTAATGAGACGAATTGTCAGGCGCGTGCACTATGGCTACGACCTTCATCAGGCCTTTGAACGTGAAGCACGCGTTAATCAGCTAAACGAATTTGATGTACTGGCAACAGCACTGCGCATCAACGAACAGTATGGTGGCAGTATTCGCTCAATTCTCGACGACATCGTCGATATTCTAAGAATGCAAGATTCGGGTAAACGCGAACTCAGCGCCATGACCGGTGAAACCAGATTTACTGCATTTGTTCTGGCTGTCCTCCCTGTCGGCATCGCGGGCTACACGTTTTTTAATGATCCTAAAATGCTCACCGACATGTGGAATAGCACCGGTGGTCAACAAACTCTAATTGCTGCCATTGTCATGCAGCTACTTGGCGTCACCGTCTTGTGGCGCATGGTCAAATCCATTGGGGCCTAGGAGAACAACATGGAAGCACATCACCTGTATTACATTATTGGCGCGGTTATTCTGTGCACAGCCCCCGTACTACTGCTGGCCATAGCCCATGTAGAAACAACGTCATCCGGCCAAAAACAGGAATTTGAATTTAGTTCAAAGGATATGTGGCGCCAGCTACGTGAAGAAAACACCCACATCGCGTCTTTATCACAATTATTGCGGCGCGCTGGTTTGTTCAACACTGAACAACAAGTGAATGCCATATCAATAAGCCTCATCGCGATCATCACCAGCGCTATATGCCTTGGTATATATACATATTTCAAAGGCAGCCCCGCTACCACCATACTACTTACCATTACGCTTGGTTTCGTGTTGCTGGTGTACTTGGCCTATTTTTTCTTGAAGAAAATTGCCGAAGATCGCCAAGAAAAACTGAACCAGGAAACCCTGATACTAGTGCAAACAACAAGGATGCTTTGGCGCGTGGGCTTATCACTACCTAAAACACTAGCGATTATTTGCGATCAATTGCGCAATCTTGCCCCAACCTGTTCGCAGGAATTACAACTTGCGGTAAACAAGATTGAATCCGGCCAAAGTCAGGAAGAGTCGCTGTATGAGCTAATAGGTTGCACCAACGCCGAGGGATTTAAAGAATACCTTATTGTTGTCCGCCAACAAGCCATTACGGGTGGCAGCATTGATAAAGCCCTTGACGAACTATACAAACTTTTGCAAAACCGCAGAAAGCTGGATTTGCAAGAAGAAGTTACCAAAATGTCGGGCAAGATGTCGCTGGTCATGATGGTGTTTTTATTCCCAGCCCTCTTGATCGTCGTTGCTGGCCCAGCCCTTATGTCCGTTTCAAGTGTAATGAGCAATATAGGTAATTAAGCAAGGAGCGTTGCAAATGAATAAATTATTAATTTCCTCATGCACATTAGTGCTGCTGTTAAGTGGCTGCGCTAGTACGCCAGCCTCCAAGCAAGCCGCGGCGAGTAATTGCAATGTTCCAACTAGCAAAGAGGAAAGCGTCACACTTGATCTAATCGAACAGCAAGTATCGGAAAAACAGTATTACTCAGCGCTAGCCTATCTTGAAAAAGCGCCTGACAGCTCTCCGCGGGTGTTAAGACTGCGCGCTGAAGCACAACGCAATACGGGTATGCTAGATGAAGCCTACACAAGCTATCGAAACCTAAGCCTAACTTGCATGGCAGCTTTCGGTCACGCCGGTATGGCAAAAATTTTAGCGACCCGCGGCGATATCCCACAAGCTCATCAGCAAATGCTAAAAGCACGTCGCCTTGCCCCAAGCAATGCCGATATTCGCAACGACTACGGTTTTATTCTGTTAGCCCACAAGAATTTTAAGGGCGCACAGCGCGAGTTTATGACCGCCTTACAGCTACAGCCAGGCCACCCAGTTGCCATTCGCAATATGGTAATGAGTTTGATACTGGATGGCGACAGCAGAACCGCCCTGCGCATGGCAAAAAATAACGACATCCCGTCGCAAGAATTTAGAGAGCTACTGAGCCAAGCCAACGCATTTAAACAACCCACAATTGCGGGTAGTAACGTCATTAAACAAGGAGCACCACTATGAATAAATTAACCATCGCATGTTTTATTGGTGTTACAACTTTTTCGGCAACTGTTTTTGCAGAGCCAGAAGTTATTTACACCCAAAACCCAGCGCCACAAACCGCTACCCATCGTCTACTTGAGCTACAGCGCTCTGGACAAAATGCAAGCACGGAAGAACAGTACCTAAGCGGCAAAGTCAGTACCGAAGTGTATAACCGCTATGTAAAGAGCTTCTCGCATGCCATACCAGAACGCTTTAGCAACGATTCGTTCAACGAAGAGTAATCAACATGCAAACACAGCGGCGAATATCAAGTCATTCCTATCAAAAGCAGCGCGGGGTAACGACACTTCTCGCTGTATTGATGATGCTGAGCTTATTTACATTTCTCGCTGTGGTTACCGATACCGGGCGCCTTTATTTAGAAAAACGCACTTTGCAAAAGAATGCAGACTTGGCGGCTTTGGAGACGGCGTTGCTTTATTGCAGAGATCAAACCCTCGATGTAGAAGCAATGACCCTAGAGGATATGAATGTACTATCAGCTCAACGTAATAACTTTCTCGGCAATGACGCAAATAGCACCGTCACGGTAACGCGAAATGGCAATGCAATTACTGTCGCCCTCTCCTATAAAGTACCCGCGTCACTTTTTGAGCAATTGCTTCCAAGTGATGACAATGAGGTCAATCTGACTGCCACCGCTACAGCGAAGGCATGTGAGCCAATTGCGCAGCTAGCAATGCGAAGCAAACTTGCCGAAATTGATAGCAATCAGTCTCTATTACTGAATCCAATTTTAGGCGGCCTACTTGGTACAACGCTCAACCTAAGTGCGGCCGACTGGAACGGAGTATTGGACACTAACATCAATCTACTGAGCTATCTTGACGCGCTGGGAGCCGAGCTAAATCTAGATGCGGGAGATTACAATGGGGTTTTAACTACAGATATTAGCCTTACTGACTTAATTGAAGTTTCAGCGGAAGTACTTAATAACTCAGGGGATACAGCCTCAGTAACAGCCTTTAATACCATAGCTGCCGCAATCCCAGGTTTTACTCCACTAATTAAATTGGGAGATATATTAAACCTACAGACTGGTGCAGACGAGGCTGCACTAGATGCAGACATAAATTTATTTAACCTTATACAAGGATCAATTCAACTTGCATCTGACGGCAACGCGACTGCCGTCGATCTACCCGTGAACCTACCCGGCTTAGCATCCGTATCCGTGCAAGCAAAAATTATTGAGCCACAGCAGCAATCTCCTATCGGCAATCCTGAGACCGATGAAATATATGTCCGCTCCGCACAGGTTAGAACGCTTGTCTCTGTGGACCTGAGCGAAACTGCTCAAATAGTAAATGTACTAACTGGAGTGATTGCGCCGTTCATTGGGCCCGTTGCAGAATTACTTGATGACGTAGTGTCGGGAAATGTATTCGGAGCTGTAGGAAATTTGCTGGAAAATGTTTTCAATGGGTTGGCTACACTCGCTTGCGGGGGATTCCTACAACCCGAATGTCCGAAACAAAAAATTGCGTACCTTGAAATACTTGCGGAACCGCTCCAAATTAATATTGACGCTGGGGGCGGAGAAATTTCCACCTCGCCTAACCAAGCAAACCTGCCGGTTTACATCTGTGCTGGTGAAACGAAAGAGTTAACTGCTATTGTCAAAACGTCACTACTAAGTGCCCGTATAGGCAAAATAGATAACGCCGACGCATTTTCATCAGATGCTCCTCCTGCAACAACCCCATACTCCATCATAGAAATAGGTTACAAAATAGCAAGGCCAAGCTCATGCATAATTGGGATTTGTAGCAATCTGAAATGGGCAACGAATGAAGCTGGCACTAACTTCAACACATCGGATGAGTCAAGTGCCTACGAGCACGTTCAAGGCGGCCTTCAACTGAGTGCTGACACGGAGCTTGTCGGAGCCAACCTCAACACAAGCTTTCAGAACCCCAATTTACCAGAACTTGGCGACCCATGCATTGGAGAGAACCCCGGATGCTACCAACCCATTCCAATTGGGGAGCGAGAGCTGGGGGGGATTGACCTAAATATTGAAGCGTATGGAACGCTAGCCAGTGGGAATCTAAGCTTACTTACCGGACTAATTGATGGTCTGTTAGACGCACTACTAGCAAATGATGGTTTAATCGCAGGTATTGTAAACGCACTTATAGATCCAAATACTGGCGTACCTTTATTGGATATTCTAGGGGCAGACTTAGCCGGCGCCGAAGTTGGCGCTGCCCTCACCTGTGAAAATGACAAAGTGAGATTAACAAATTAAAAGTACACTTCAATTCTATCATCTGTGAAAATGGCGTTAGCCTATAATGATAACGCCATAACAAATCGGTGATTGCAAAATATGACCTTTGATGAATTACTAACCCTTCTAGCCAAAAACGACGGTTCCGATTTATTTCTGAGCACCGGCGCGCCACCTTGCGCGAAGTTCCATGGCAAGTTGAAGCCGCTTCAAAAGGAACCATATCTACCTGGTGACATCAAGGCGGTAGCCTATTCGATTATGGATAGCGAGCAAATCATTGAGTTTGAGCAAGAATTAGAAATGAACTTGGCTTACCATATTCCGAGAGTCGGCCGTTTCCGTGTAAATATATTTAAGCAGCGAAATGAAATCTCGATAGTTGCGCGAAATATTGTCACCGAGATTCCCAACGTTGATGCATTGGGCCTGCCGCCAATATTAAAAGACGTCATTATGACGAAACGCGGTTTAGTCTTGTTCGTCGGTGCGACCGGCTCGGGTAAATCCACTTCACTTGCCGCGCTGATCGACCACCGCAACACCAACAGTAGCGGTCATATCATTACCATTGAAGATCCCATTGAGTTTCTTCATCGGCACAAACGCAGCATTATTAATCAACGCGAAATCGGGATGGACACCAGAAGTTTCCATCAGGCGTTGAAAAACACCCTGCGCCAAGCACCCGACGTTATTCTTATCGGCGAGATTCGCGACCGCGAAACCATGGAGCATGCTCTTGCTTTTGCGGAGACAGGACATCTTTGCATCTCTACCCTCCATGCCAATAACGCAAACCAGGCGCTAGATCGCATTATTAACTTCTTTCCGGAAGAGAGGCGTAATCAACTGCTACTCGACTTGTCCCTTAATTTAAAGTGCTTTGTTTCCCAGCGTTTGGTGCCCACGGAAGATGGTAAGCGCGCCGCCGCGATAGAAATACTGCTGGGCACGCCTACGGTTGCACAGGCAATCCACAAGGGCGAGATAGAAACCATCAAAGAAATAATGAGCAAATCCGAAAATTTAGGGATGCAAACCTTCGATTCCGCATTATTCAAACTCTACGAAAGCGGCAAAATATCCTTTGAAGACGCACTAAAGAATGCAGATTCTGCGAACAACCTACGTCTGCAAATAAAGCTTCGCAGTAGTCGTGGTATTCCAGAGGGAAGTGTCGAGGACGTCGCTAAAGAAGAAAAGCAAAACACCTTCTCGCTTAGCATTGAAACCGATGAAGAAGAGCAAAGCTAGAAGTGATTAGTCGGTAGATGTACTAAAGCTGGGTTAACAAACACAATGAGAAAGCAGCTTAGCGGCAAGACAAAATAACTCATAGCCATTTTGCTTTGCCGCTTAGCTGGCTTATTCAGCAGCCACTTCTTCCTGCACTTTCTTCGCCGTTGGCTTTGGCAGTAACTGCTCGCGAATATTCGCTTCAATTTCCGCAGCAGCTTCAGGATTTTCCGACAGGTATTTAGCGGCGTTTGCCTTGCCTTGACCGATCTTGTCGCCTTTATAGGCGTACCATGCGCCGGATTTATCTACTAAACCGAGCTTAACACCTAGATCGATTACCTCACCCATATGGTAGATGCCGCGACCATATAAGATTTGGAACTCAGCTTGCTTAAATGGTGGCGATACCTTGTTCTTCACCACTTTTACGCGAGTTTCATTACCAGTGACCTCTTCACCCTCTTTCACTGCGCCGATTCGGCGAATATCTAGGCGAACCGATGCGTAGAACTTGAGTGCGTTACCACCCGAGGTGGTCTCTGGGTTGCCAAACATAACACCAATTTTCATACGGATCTGGTTGATAAAGATAACCAGTGTATTGGTCTGCTTGATGCTGCCAGTTAATTTACGCAGGGCTTGAGACATTAAGCGCGCCTGCAAACCAACATGGGAGTCACCCATATCACCTTCGATTTCCGCTTTTGGCACCAAGGCCGCTACCGAGTCGATAACAATCACGTCAACCGAACCAGAACGCACCAGCATATCTGTAATTTCTAGAGCCTGCTCACCTGTGTCTGGCTGAGACACCAATAAGTCGTCCAGATTAACACCGAGTTTTTCGGCGTACTGCGGATCAAGTGCGTGCTCGGCATCGACTATGGCGACGGTTTTGCCCGCTTTTTGCGCTTCAGCCATAACTTGCAAACACAGGGTTGTTTTGCCTGATGATTCCGGTCCGTAGATCTCCACAATACGACCGTAGGGTAAACCGCCAATGCCGAGCGCGATATCAAGGCCCAAGGAACCCGTTGAAACCGAGGGCATCACTTCCCGTGAGCTGTCGCCCATTTTCATGATCGAACCCTTGCCAAACTGACGTTCAATCTGACCCAGCGCTGACTCCAGTGCTTTCTGTTTATTCGGATCCATGTGCTTTCTACCCTTTGTGGAGGTTGATATTAATTACGATGACCTAAATCTACATCCAGCCATACACTGTATATATGATCAGTATTATGCAAGCGCTTGTCAATGGCATAACGCAATTTCTTTCGCCGCCATCCACTTTAATGAACACAAGGCGCCAATTGCGGTATCCGCGCCCTAGCAGCTTGTAGATTTTCGTTTTCGAGGACGCCAATGCAAGCGGAAGGCCGCCCCGACAAAAACGGCCGAAATGAGGGAGTTTATACATCATAAATAACCGATTTGAGTCCGTTTTTAACCCAGCAGTGGCTACATCAACAAGCTGCTAGGAGACACATATTAACGCCTAGGTAATCGCCTGATAAGGAACTGTGCTAAAGTTCGCGTCCCAAAAAAATCACCTTTAATTAACTCACCGGCAAAACCTATGATTCCCTGGAAAAAACTTGGTATCGCGCAGATACCGAACAATGGCGGTGAATTACAATTATCGCAACGCGGAGAAGAGTTTTCGATACGCCTGTCAGGGGTGCGCGGTGAATTGATGAATAGCCGCATTTACAATTCAGAACAGGTACTAGCGGAGTTAGGCTGCGCCTTAATAAAGGAAAAAAGCGATGCGCATGTGTTGGTCGGCGGACTAGGCATGGGCTACACCCTCGCCGCGACCTTGCAAGCTGTCGCCGCTAGCGCACAGGTCACAGTGGCCGAACTTATTCCGGAAGTCGTTGAATGGAATAAGGGGCCTCTGGGTGATTGCGCACAAAACCCCCTGCGTGATCCCCGCACCAAGGTAGTTTTGGGCGACGTTGCCGAACTGCTTGAGAATCAACATGAGCAATACGATGCGATATTGCTAGACGTAGACAACGGCCCTGAAGGTCTCACCCACACCGATAATAATTGGCTGTATTCACAGCGCGGACTGGAATCCATCTCTAGGACTTTACGGCCAGAGGGAATGCTGGCAATTTGGTCAGCCGGCGCAGACAGCATGTTTGCGATTCGTCTTAAAAAAGCCCGTTTTAAGGTATCTATTCACACCGTTCGCGCGCGCCCCGGCAAGGGAAGTCGTCACACCATATTTCTCGCCCAAAAGCCTTGGCGGGCATCGGAGTAAATTTAGCAAACGAGGGCAATCAACGACGCCCTGCGTAGTGGTTTTATATTTGATTTGCTATCCTTGCGCTCTTTATTCAGCGCCATACATCCAGACAACGATATTCGATCTCAACATTTTTATACAACGTCGTTTAGCGCACAAACACACAGAGCATAAGCCACCGCTATGACCATTGACGCAAATATTAGCAGCGCCATAGATCCGGGCCACACGCCCATGATGCAGCAGTACCTAAAAATTAAAGCCGAACACCCCAACGAAATTGTGTTCTATCGTATGGGCGATTTTTACGAGCTTTTTTTTGACGACGCCAAACGTGCATCAGAACTTCTCGATATTACCTTAACCGCAAGAGGCAAATCAGGCGGCAAGCCCATACCAATGTGTGGCGTGCCCCACCACGCAGCAGAAGGCTATCTAGCCAAGCTCGTTAAAGGTGGTTGGTCAGTGGCCATTTGCGAGCAAATCGGCGACCCAGCAACCAGCAAAGGCCCTGTAGAACGCGCCGTCGCCCGAATCGTCACACCGGGTACAATTAGCGACGAAGCCTTATTAGATGAAAGAAAAGACGCCCTGCTGCTAGCGGCTTGTAATCTCGGCCAACAAATCGGCGTTGCCGTGTTAGATATGAGCAGCGGACGCTTCCACGTATTTGAAGTGCTCGGCCAAGCCGCTTTCCTAGGCGAACTGCAGCGCTTGCGCCCCGCAGAGCTGTTGATGTCTGACGATCTTGTTTTAGACGATATGCCCAAATTACCGGGACTGCGGCGCTTACCGCCATGGGAGTTCGATATTGACGCCGCCACCCGCGGCCTATGTCAGCATTTCGGGGTACAAGACCTCGCCGGGTTTGGTTGCGACACCTTAAGCCAGGGTATCGGCGCAGCGGGTTGCCTGCTGCAATACGTCAAAGACACCCAGCGCAGTGCGCTTCCCCACATCAATCAACTCAAACACGAGTCCCGCGATGATGCGGTGGCAATGGACGCCGCTACACGCCGCAACTTAGAACTTGATATCAATCTAGGCGGTGGTACTGAGAACACCCTCGCCTCGGTGTTTGACCGCTGCCAAACCGCGATGGGAAGCCGTTTGCTTCGCCGCTGGCTGCACCGCCCACTGCGCAATCAGTCCACTCTAAATGCGCGACAAAGTGGCGTTATTGGCCTTATTGAGGACTACCACTTTGAATCGGTACGAGACACACTAAAACAGATTGGCGACCTTGAGCGTATTTTATCGCGGGTGGCACTGCGCTCTGCGCGCCCCCGCGATCTATCGCGCTTGCAGCGCTCACTGGCGACACTGCCTTTACTGCAAAGTCAGCTAAAGCCCTTCGACATTCCCTACCTAATTAATTTGCGAAACGAAGTGAGTGAATTTCCGGCACTCGACGACCTGCTGGCCCGCGCAGTAGCAGAAAATCCGCCAATGGTGTTGAGGGATGGTGGCGTTATCGCTGAAGGCTACGACAGCGAACTGGACGAATTGCGCAGCTTGAGTAGCGACGCCGGTGAATTTCTATTAGCGATGGAGCGCCGAGAGCGCGAAAAAACTGGACTCAGCACCCTTAAAGTTGGCTATAACCGCGTACACGGCTACTACATAGAAATAAGCAAACTGCAGGCGGCGCAAGCGCCTGTCGAGTATATCCGCAGACAAACACTCAAAAATGCCGAGCGCTTTATTACGCCAGAATTAAAAACCTTTGAAGACAAAGCCCTCAGCAGTAAAAGCCGGGCACTGGCGCGGGAAAAACATCTTTATGAGTTACTCCTGGACGCGGTCAACGCCGAATTAAATGCGCTGCAAGTTTGCTCGCAGGCACTGTGCGAACTAGACGTCATTGCCAACCTTGCAGAGCGTGCGGTGCAGTTAGAGCTTTGCCGGCCACAATTTTGCAACGAGCCTATATTAGATATCGAGCAGGGTCGTCACCCCGTTGTCGAAAGCGTGCTCGACGACCCGTTTATTGCCAACGACCTAAAACTCGCCGAAGACCGACGCACACTCATTATTACTGGCCCGAATATGGGCGGTAAATCGACCTATATGCGTCAGACAGCATTGATTGTACTGCTAGCTCACATCGGCAGTTTTGTACCTGCAAAAGCCGTCAAACTGAGCTTGGTGGATCAGATATTCACCCGTATAGGTTCCTCTGACGACCTCGCCGGCGGACGCTCGACGTTTATGGTGGAAATGACCGAAACCGCAAATATCCTGCACAATGCAACGGATAAAAGCTTAATCCTGATGGACGAAATAGGTCGCGGCACCAGCACCTTTGACGGCCTATCGCTCGCCTGGGCCTGCGCCATAGACCTAGCTGACCGCGTCCAGGGCTTTACACTATTCGCCACCCATTACTTCGAACTCACCGTATTACCAGAAACCTACCCCAAGGCCGCGAATGTCCACCTTGGCGTAACCGAACACAATGACCATATTGTCTTTCTACACCGTGTTGAAGAGGGCCCTGCCAACCGAAGCTATGGTTTACAGGTCGCTAAACTCGCTGGCATTCCCGCCAATGTGGTTCGCGCCGCTAAAATCAAACTGCAAGAGCTCGAGAATCAAGCCATCGGCCACGGCCAGCTAGTCACCGCGGGGCCTCAAACAGATTTATTTGCCATGCCAACCGCAGAGCACCCTATTATTGAGGCATTAGACGAAATTGACCCCGATAGCCTGAGCCCTCGCCAAGCCCATGAATTACTGTATGCCTTAAAGGCTAAGCTGTCTTAAAACGCGAATTAAATGACTAAGGGGTAAAAACGATTAGGCACATATAAATTATTGTTAAGACTTAGGCTATACCGATTTTTTTCACTGGTGTTACAATACGCCGCTCAAAGAATTACCACCCAAGTCAGGATTAAAAGGGGCTGACCAGAAATGACTTTTGTTGTAGGCGAAGATTGCATCAAGTGCAAACATACAGATTGTGTTGAGGTTTGTCCGGTAGACTGTTTTTACGAAGGCCCGAACTTCCTCGTAATTCATCCTGACGAGTGTATTGACTGCGCATTGTGCGAACCAGAATGTCCGGTAAATGCCATATTTTCTGAAGACGAGCTGCCAGATGACCAGCAAGTATTCTTAGAATTGAACGCAGAACTTGCGGAAGTGTGGCCAAACATCACCGAGATGAAAACGCCTCCTGCCGACGCAGAGGACTGGGCTGGCAAACCCGACAAGCTTCAATACCTTGAGCGCTAAGCATCGCCAAGGCCATTGATAGAACTAAAAAAGCCCGCAATAGCGGGCTTTTTTAGTTCTGCGTACTCTATTCACTGAAGACTAATTAAAGTCCTCTGCAAACAGCGAAGCGGCACTGAGACCATTCGCCTCAAAAAGCACTCGCATACTTTTTAACGCCTCTACCTGAATTTGTCTTACGCGCTCGCGCGTTAAGCCAATTTCACGTCCGACCTCTTCCAGCGTCGACGATTCATGCCCCCGTAAGCCGAACCGGCGAACGACCACTTCGCGCTGCTTTACACTCAACTCGTCAAGCCATTCATCAATACTGCTAGACAAATCTTCGCCCTGCAAAATATCACTGGGATTTAAAGCTTGCGTATCGGCGATCGTATCAAGCAAAACCTGATCGGAATCTTGAGCTAGGGGCACATCTACGGAGCCAACTCGATCCTTAAGCCCGCATAAGCGTTTTGCCTCAGACACCGGACGATCAAGGGCTTCAGCCATCTCTTCAGGCGATGGCATGTGATCTAGCTTTTGAGTGAGCTCTCGCTCCGCCCGCAAATAGCTATTCAGCTCTTTCACTACGTGAATCGGTAAGCGAATGGTTCTTGTCTGATTCATGATCGCCCGTTCAATGGTTTGCCTTATCCACCATGTGGCGTAGGTAGAAAAGCGAAAACCACGCTCCGGATCAAATTTCTCTACCGCACGAATTAAGCCGAGATTACCCTCCTCAACTAAGTCGAGAAGACTCAAACCACGGTTTAGGTATCGTCGGGAAATTTTTACAACCAGCCGCAGATTACTTTCAATCATGCGTTTGCGACCGGCCTGATCGCCTTTGCGCGCAAGACGCGCGAAATGGACCTCCTCTTCGGCGCTTAACAGCGGCGAAAATCCAATTTCACTGAGGTACATCTGCGTTGCATCAAGATCTGTGCTCTGCCTTCGAGCGCGAGGGGATTTAGTGGCTTTTGCAGCCTTTTTTACCGGGGGTTCTGCAATAAAGTCATCGCTACTTGCATCTTCATTATTTGGTATTTCAATTAAACTAGAACGATAATTATTACTTTCTTCATATACCCGCATCGTCGAATCCTTATTTTCGTTTTATTGCTCGACTTGGGTGAAACTTAAGACAATCTCCTGATCGTAATGGCGTTCAGCGCCTAGGAAGCAGTCTCAAAGGATCAACCGGTTTTCCGTCTATACGAACTTCAAAATGTACTTTTGGCGAATCTGTCCCGCTATCACCTAGCTCTGCGATAACCGCACCCGCCTTTACGCTGTCTCCCTCTTTGACTAATAAACGTCGGTTGTGCCCATAAGCACTTAAATAGCGATCAGAGTGTTTGAGAATTAATAGATTGCCATAACCTACTAAACCACTTCCCGAATACACCACCACGCCTGCCTTTGCTGCACGTACAGGCTCACCAATTTTGCCTTTAATATCAATACCTTTATGCTCTTGCCCGGTCGCCACAAAAGATCGAACCAGGGGACCTGAAATCGGCCAGCGCCAAGCCTCGCCAGAATCCAAAACCGCCGGGGTTGATTTAATTGCAGGTTTTGGAATGGGCACTTTTGCCGCCGCAACAGGCTTACTTGGCGTCACACGCGCCTTGCTAGTGGATGGCTTGTTTTTCGTTGGCGCCGGCTTGGCTGCAGCAGCAATGACTCGCGTACTTTCTTGAAGTACCAAGGCTTGACCGGGATAAATTGTATAAGGCGGAGCCAATTTGTTAGCAGTCGCTAACCCTTTAACATTGAATCCGTAACGCCATGCAATTGAAAAAAGCGTATCGCCAGCACTCACAACATAATACGGAGGTGGACGCTCAGAGGGATTATAACGATCAGAAACAGGCGCAGAACCGCCACTTGTAGTGCAAGCTGTAACACTTAAAACCAAGGTGATTATGCCGAAAAAATATCTCAGCATAGCCATCGTGTATCCGTCTTTATAAGCACAAAAATAAGCCTTTTTTGCTAAAGAAGTAACACTAAACTCACATCAAATAATGTGTACTCATACTACGATAAGCCGCCGCCGTGGCTCCCTGATTACTAAAAGTACTTTCAAAAGCACGTAATAGAAAAAAACAGTCTTAAAATATCAATCGTTTTTCGCTATTTTCTCCACAACTAAGACTAAAAACACCCCGGCCACAGCGATTAGCGACGATGCCAACAATTTCGGATCAGCAGTATGGGCATATTCCCAAGGCAAAACATTCTGCCAACCAGGCGCTAGCGACTCAGCCAATAATTGCCCTTGCGCATCGAGCTTCCAAGGCCAAATTATCGTCAATGAGCCCAGCAGTATTCCCGTCAAAGAAGCCAACAACTGCGGTCGATGGTGATGCATCAACCACGACAGCAAGCGAACAAATAACATTAGTCCGACAGCACAACCCGCCATAAAGCTCAGTAGCGACACTATATCAAATTGCTTAATTGCACCGATCACCGGCTCGTACATATCCAGCAGCAGTAGAATAAAACTACCTGATATTCCCGGCAAAATCATTGCGCATATCGCTAAAGCACCCGATAAAAACAAGGACAACGGTGTTGCGGCAATTTCTGCAGGGCGAATCTCACCGATCACAACAGCAAATACAATACCGAAGAGCAACCAGCCTATGTGTCGGCTACTTTGCGGTATTTGGCGAAAAACGATGAGAGCCGAAGCGAGAATCAAACCAAAGAATAGTGCAGCTAATGGCAGAGGATGCTCTTCCAAACCGTAGGAAATCACGCGCGCTAGAGACGCCACACTCACGGCAATTCCCAACACTAAGCTCAGCAGAAACCCACCGTTGATATATTCCCAACACGCGAGCGGGCCAGATTTAAACAGGAGTTTAAGTGCTTGCAGATTACATGCTTTAAGGCTCTCAATCAGCTGGTCATAGATACCTGTAATAAACGCAACCGTACCACCAGAAACACCTGGCACTACATCAGCGGCGCCCATTGCGATACCGCGAACAAATACGCCTAGAGAAAACCCCTTCATCAAACGTCCTTTTTAACTACCAGCTAAGTTTTAATCAATTTACACAACAACTTCACGCAACAAATTAAGCAACCACAACGCCCGCTACCATGGGCACAAATAACACTGGCTCAATTAGCTGCTCTTTAATACCATCTTCGGTTTTGTCGTATACATATAAGGATTGCTGTTTACCCACTGGTCCAACCGGTATTACCAAACGCCCTCCCATTGCCAATTGCTCCAACAATTCCGCGGGCACCTGTTCCGGCGCCGCCGCAGAGAGTATGGCGTCAAACGGGCCGCGATCTTTCCAACCCATACCGCCATCGGCGTGACGCAAATGCACATTGTGTAAGCCGAGTTGGCGCAGACGCTGCCGCGCCTTTTCTTGTAAGGGTCGAATACGTTCTACGCTAAACACCCGCTCTACCATTTGGGCGAGAATCGCGGTTTGATAACCTGACCCAGTCCCCACTTCTAACACACGGGTTCGAGGTCCGTTTGCGAGGAGTAACTCCGTCATGCGAGCAACAATATAAGGCTGAGAAAGGGTTTGCTGAAAGCCTATCGGCAGAGAGCTGTCTTCGTAGGCACGGTGCGACAGGGCTTCATCAAGAAAAATATGGCGGGGAGTCCCCCGTATCACATTCAATACGGCCTTGTCGGTAATCCCTTGTTCTGTCAAACGCTCGATCAAACGATCTCGCGTTCGCTGAGACGTCATCCCTATGCCTTGCAAATTTAAAATTGTCACCGTGTCTTCTCAATAAACATCAGAGCCGAAAAAGCCCCTAGTAATGGATTAATTCTCGCACAAGCGCGGTAGCGAAACAGCCCCTAGGTAGTGAAAATGCTAGTTCTATGGACTGCTTATCGATTTGCTGCCACTGCAAGTCTTTTGGAACGGTTCGCAGAGCGCGTCGCTCCATCGTTAAATTATTCTTCAGTAGGCCCGCACATAGATCGGCAAATTCGCCAAACACCTTTTCTTCAAGCTGCGCGACAGCACCACTCACAGCGACCTTACTCGCGCTGCCATAAAGTGGCCCACTGGGGTGAATATCGCCTTCGCTTAGGCGCTGAACTATGTCAGCATCTATTTCTGCCAAAAACACGCTGCCACTATCGCGCAATGAAAATACATCGCCGTCCAAACCGCGCTGCCAATTTTCTGCGTTGACACGCGCTGCCAATACCGTATTGAAAATTAGCGATCGTGCAGCGGATAAATACATGCCGCGATCGAATCGTCCCGGACTTAAGTCACCGGCAAACCATTGCCGACAGGCATCAATATTGCCGCCACCATGGCCAAATCGCTGCTCGCCGAAATAGTTCGGAAAGCCCTGCCCAGCTATTGGCAGTCTTGCCTCTAGGTCTGCGAGATCACCCGTTAAATCCGTTAAACGGAGAATAAAGCGATTGTAGCGGTGGCTTCCCAGACGCAGTTTTTGGCGATGACGACCCTGCCGTAAAATCTTCCAGCTCTCATTTTCCGGCACGACCCACTGGGGTTTATTTTTCCCCGGCAAATGCACGCAAAACCATTGTCGCGTTACCGCGTGACGATCTTTCTGGCCAGAATACGTTACCGCCCGCGGCTGAACCCCGGCCACTCTTGCCAATTGCCGTGCAACGTACTCGGTATTGTCGCCGCATTTTTCAATCCACAACCAGTCGAATTCACCATCGTCACTGAACTCGAGATCAAACACTTCCTCGACAACAAAATCCTCAGGCCTCGCCTTTAGTACACCAGACACCTTGGGCAAACCTTGCGCTCGGGGCCAATCAGCTAGCTGCATTACTCTGCTCGCTCCAACAACACCACTGCATCCACTGCAATACCTTCACTGCGCCCGACAAATCCGAGTTTTTCCGTGGTAGTCGCTTTCACGCTGATATTGGAAGCTAAAACACCCAAGGTATTAGCAATAGATTCGCGCATCGCCAAAATATAGGGTGCTAATTTCGGCTGTTGAGCCGCAATGGTGAGATCAGCGTTACCGAGACAATACCCCTGATCCAAGACTAATTTGTAGCAATGCTGCAGCAGCACTTTACTATCGGCCCCCGCATACTGCGGATCGCTATCTGGAAAATGTTTGCCAATATCTCCCAGGGCTAAAGCACCGAGCATGGCATCGCACAGCGCGTGGAGTGCAACATCGCCGTCCGAGTGAGCAATTAATCGCCACTGACATGGGATGCGGACACCACATAAACTGATACCGTCCCCTGATTCAATGCGGTGCACATCGTAGCCATGACCAATGCGAATAGCGCTCATTGTTCTTCTCCACGCAGAAACACCTCGGCAATAGCGAGATCATCTGGGTAAGTAATTTTAATATTGCGAGGGCTGCCCTCCACCAACAAGGGTTGATGACCACAGTGCTCTAACGCAGACGCTTCATCAGTCACCAGCAACTGTTGGTCATGGCAAAAGCGCAGCGCATCTCGCAGGTCACCATAGCGAAACAGCTGCGGGGTCAGCGCCCGCCATATTTCCTTGCGATCAACTGTCTCGGCAATTTCCCCCAATGCGGTACTGCGTTTTACGGTATCAACCACCGGCGAAGCTAAAATAGCACCCACCGAATGCGCACAACCCAATTCTATAAGCCTTTTTATATCCCGATTCGAAACACAGGGACGTGCCGCATCGTGCACCAACACCCAATCTGAATCTGCCGCCTTTTCCAAGGCGGCTAAGGCATTCGCTACAGAATGTGCTCGTTCGCTTCCGCCATCAACACGCAACACCCGCGAGTCGTTCGCACAAGATAAGGAAGAAAAAAAATGATCGTCGGGATGCAATGCCACAGCAATGGCGGCAATATCGCTATGCATCAACAATTTTGAAATACTGTGTTCAATAACGGTTTTATCAGCGAGCTTTAGGTACTGCTTTGGCAGCGCAGCACCAAAACGCGCGCCACTTCCCGCAGCCGGGATAACCGCCCATAGGCGCGGCTTATTTATCACTGACATTCTGCCTGTTACTAATCAAGCTATTATTCTTCTTATATAAGTATCTATTCATCGACTATGAGATAAAAAGTCTCACCAGATTTAATCAAGCCCATATCGTTGCGGGCGCGCTCCTCAATACTATCCAAGTCATGCTTCAAGCTGCGCACCTCGCCATGCAATCGCTCATTGCGCAGCTCTAACTCGCTGTTAGTATTTTTTTGAACGGCAATATCTCGACGCAAGCTGGCAATCTGTTCCCAGCTTCCAGTGCCAGTCCAAAGCCGAACTTGCAACATGACAAGTATTGCCAGCAGCAAATAAAATAGCCGACGGCGAGTCATAGCAAGCCCTTTAAAGGGATATTGATGTTCATCCTAATCCAGAACGACGTCCAATAAAAAAGTAATGAGCACTATAAACAAAGAAGGCGGCTACTGCCGCCCCTTATTTTATTACGCTCGGAATTCATCCCGACCGCGGTAAGCCGCGCCTAGTTCGGCTTCAATACGCAGCAGACGGTTGTACTTGGCAACACGATCAGAGCGACACAGTGAACCGGTCTTAATCTGTCCAGCAGAAGTTGCCACCGCTAAATCAGCAATAGTGGTATCTTCAGTCTCGCCGGAGCGATGAGATATAACCGCAGTGTAACCAGCTTCCTTGGCCATTTTGATCGCATCTAGCGTTTCAGTCAGCGAACCAATCTGATTGAATTTAATCAGAATCGAGTTGGCAATATTGTTATCTATGCCACGTTTTAAAATCTTGGTATTGGTCACAAACAAATCGTCACCAACCAATTGCACTCGGTCGCCGATACGACGAGTCAGAGCAGCCCAGCCATCCCAATCGCTTTCGTCCATGCCGTCTTCAATAGAGATAATGGGGTATTTTTGGCTTAACTCATCCAAGTAAGCGGCAAAACCTTCTGCGTCAAATTCCTTACCTTCGCCACTTAGAGAATATTTACCATTTTTGTAAAATTCTGACGATGCGCAATCAAGCGCCAAGGTAATATCTTTACCCAGTTCATAGCCGGCATTGGCAACCGCTTCTGCGATGGCTTCAAGTGCTGCTTCATTTGAGGGCAAGTTCGGCGCAAAACCACCTTCATCACCCACCGCTGTATTTAAGCCGCGGGCAACCAATACTTTCTTCAATGAGTGGAAAATTTCAGCGCCTTGGCGCAGTGCTTCAGCAAAGGTTTCTGCACCCACTGGCTGAATCATAAATTCCTGGATATCAACGTTGTTGTCAGCGTGCTCACCGCCATTGATGATATTCATCATTGGCACGGGCATGGTGTACTGGCCTTCTGTGCCGTTAATCTGTGCGATGCGTTGATACAAAGGAATACCTTTTTCAATCGCTACCGCTTTCGCCGCGGCCAATGATACAGCCAAAATTGCGTTTGCACCCAGCACAGATTTACTCTCAGTGCCGTCTGCCTCAATCATGGCATTGTCGATGGCACGCTGGTCTTCAGCATCCATTCCCATCAACAAATCGCGGATTGTGGTATTGATATTTGCAACCGCCTTTAGTACACCCTTACCCAAATAACGCGACTTATCGCCGTCGCGTAATTCCAAGGCTTCGCGCGAGCCTGTCGACGCGCCGGAAGGAGCACAGGCACTGCCTACGGCGCCCGATGCCAATACGACATCTGCCTCAACAGTGGGGTTTCCCCGTGAATCCAACACTTCAAACGCCTTGATATCGACAATCTCTGCCATGTGAGTTTTCTCCGTCTTAAGTCAAAATAAAATTATTTAATATCTAGCGCCGGTAGAGACTTCACTGTCTCGTCAACCGCTTTCATATGCTCTAGAAATGCTGCCAATGCTGACAATGGTAAAGCACTTGGGCCATCGCATTTAGCGCGATCGGGATCGGGATGTGCTTCCAAGAACAAGCCGCCAATCCCCAGTGCCATGCCGGCACGGCCAAGTTCAACAACTTGATTGCGACGACCACCAGACGCTGCGCCCATAGGATCGCGACACTGCAAAGCGTGGGTAACATCAAAAATAATGGGGGCGCCACCACTGGCTTCACGCATTACCCTAAAGCCCAGCATATCTACCACTAAATTGTCGTAGCCAAAATTACTGCCGCGCTCGCACAGCATGATTTTCTCATTGCCGCACTCTGCAAACTTCTCAACAATATTTTTCATTTGACCGGGGCTGAGAAATTGCGGCTTTTTAATATTAATAACCGCATCTGTCGCCGCCATCGCCGCTACTAAATCGGTTTGGCGTGCTAAAAATGCCGGTAACTGAATAACATCACACACTTCAGAAACCGGGCCAGCTTGATGCACTTCATGCACATCGGTAATCACGGGAATATTAAAAGTTTGTTTTATTTCCTGAAAAATCTTCAACCCTTCTTCCATACCCGGCCCGCGATAAGAGTGCACGGAAGAGCGATTCGCTTTGTCGAATGAGGCTTTGAAAACATAGGGGATGCCCATCTTTCCGCACACTTCAACGTAGTGCTCTGCAATCTGCATCGCCAAGTCGCGGGACTCGAGCACATTCATACCGCCAAACAGGACGAAAGGCTTGTCGTTTGCCACCTCAATACCGGCTACATTGACCACTTTATCTTTCATAGATCGATTCCTTTAACTCGCTCAGCCCAACAATGCTTATTCGCTATGCGCGATAGCAGCGTTAACAAAACCAGTAAACAAAGGGTGGCCGTCGCGTGGTGTAGAAGTAAATTCGGGGTGGAACTGACAGGCGATAAACCAGGGGTGATCTGCGATTTCCACCACTTCAACCAAGCTCTTATCGGCAGACCAACCACCTACTTTTAAACCGGCAGCCTGTAAACGCTCTACGTAGGTGTTATTAACCTCGTAACGGTGACGATGGCGCTCGGTGATCTGTGCACTACCATAAACTGCTGCCACTGCGGAGCCTTCAACCAAATGACAAAGCTGGGCGCCCAAACGCATGGTGCCGCCAAGATCATCATCGTGGGCGCGTTGCTCAACTTCACCGTCAGCAGTGATCCACTCGGTAATCAAGCCAACCACCGGGTTTTTACCGTTGTCGTTAAATTCGCTGCTGTTCGCGTCTGTTAAGCCCAGCACATTGCGAGCAAATTCAATGACGGCAACCTGCATACCCAGGCAAATACCCAGGTAGGGAATTTTATTCTCACGCGCGTACTGAACTGTGCGAATTTTGCCTTCAACACCGCGACTTCCAAAACCACCGGGAACAAGAATGCCGTCCACGCCGTCTAGAATATCTACACCATCAGTTTCTATGACTTCAGAGTCTATATAACGTACCTGCACTTTGGTGCGGCTATGTATACCTGCGTGCTTCAATGCTTCATTTAGGGATTTATATGCATCGAGCAATTCCATGTACTTACCGACCATGGCGATCGTCACGGCTTGATCCTGATGCAGATCACCCTCGATAACAGTGTCCCACTCGGTCAAATCCGCTGGCGGGCAATCCAAACCAAAGCGCTCTACAACTAATTCGTCCAAGCCCTCGGCCGCAAGAAGCGACGGTATGCGATAAATAGAGTCAACATCGCGCAGAGGGATAACCGCACGGGATTCGACGTTGGTGAACAAGGCGATCTTGTGACGGCTGCTTTGGTCAATTTCGTGATCTGAGCGGCACAGCAAAATATCGGGTTGCAAGCCAATAGAGCGAAGTTCTTTTACCGAATGCTGGGTCGGCTTAGTTTTAGTCTCACCCGCCGTGGCAATATAAGGCACCAGAGTCAGGTGCATTAACATGGCGCGCTTGGCACCCAATTCAACCTTTAACTGACGGGCTGCTTCGAAGAACGGTAGACCTTCGATATCACCGACTGTGCCGCCAATTTCAACAATGGCGATATCTGCATCGCCCGCTCCCGCCATCACCCGACGCTTAATTTCATCAGTGATATGTGGAATAACCTGAACAGTGCCGCCAAGATAGTCACCGCGACGCTCTTTGCGCAGTACGGTTTCATAAACCCGACCGGCCGTAAAATTATTGCCTTTGGCCATTTTTGCGCGCACAAAGCGCTCGTAATGCCCCAAGTCCAGATCGGTTTCTGCGCCGTCTTCTGTCACAAACACTTCACCGTGCTGAAACGGGCTCATGGTGCCAGGATCCACATTGATATAGGGATCAAGTTTCAACATAGTGACTTTGAGACCACGCGCCTCAAGAATGGCACCTAGTGATGCTGACGCAATGCCCTTGCCCAAGGACGAAACAACACCGCCGGTGACGAATATAAAACGCGCCATGTAATGCCTTTTTAGATAGTACGAAGAGATATAAGGGCCTGAAAAAGCAGCGCTTGTTCGCCCCCATGAGATGGGACGTCAGTCTAACAGGAAGGACATAGCGAAACAATGAAATTAGGCCTCCGTAGGCTGCTCAGTCTCTGTTATAATGCGCGTCCAATTGCTTGCACATCAAGGCCTTAGTACTATGCAACCCATGCTGAATATCGCATTGCGCGCCGCCCGTAAAGCCGGCGACCTTATCGCGCGCGCTTCTGAACAAATCGACCGGGTTCAGATTGAAACCAAGGGCGAAAACGATTTTGTTACTGAAATAGACCGCAAGGCCGAACAGGAAATCATTTATCACCTGCAAAAAGCCTACCCAGATCACGGCTTTTTAGGCGAAGAATCAGGTCAAACCGGCAATGCCGACAGCCCCTATCAATGGGTAATTGACCCCATTGATGGCACAACCAATTTCGTTCGCGGTATTCCGCATTTCGCGGTTTCTATTGCCTGTGTACATCAAGGCCAAATTGAACACGCCGTTATTTTAGACCCCATTCGCCGCGAAGAATTTACCGCTAGCCGCGGTCGCGGTGCACAGGTCAACGGACGCCGAGTTCGGGTAACCATGAACGCGAGTTTAGAAGGCGCTCTGATTGGTACCGGCATCCCGTTTAAAGCGCGCAATGAAGCACATATCCCCGCCTATATGCGCAGCCTGGAGGCAATCGCCGGTGAAACAGCGGGTATCCGCCGCGCTGGCGCCGCCTCATTAGATTTGGCCTATGTCGCCGCTGGACGCCTTGATGGCTTCTGGGAAATTGGCCTAAACAAGTGGGATATCGCTGCAGGAATTTTGCTAGTGCGTGAAGCCGGCGGTTTAGTCAGCGACTTTAAAGGCGGTGGTAATTACTACGAGAGCGGCAACATTGTCGCCGCCAATCCAAAATGCTTAAAGGGTATTTTGCAGGCTATTCGCCCGCATCTAGAAAATATTCGATAGCTTTTAAACGCGTCAGACGCCCAACGTCTGACGCGCGACCGGCCCTGTTAAGGCAAGTCGTCAATCTGCGCTCCCTCTTTCTCCACCACGATCAAATCATCTTGACTGATTTTCATGGTTAGCAACAAGCTCGCCACAATATAGATAGAAGAATACGTACCCACACCAATACCGATCAGCAATGCCAGCGCGAAGCTGTGGATCATTTCGCCGCCAACAAACGCCAGCGCCAACAACACCAGCAAGGTTGTCCCTGAGGTAACCAAAGTACGATCGAGGGTTTCGGTCAATGAAATATTGATGATCTCGTCGGGGTCGTGTTTACGCAGCTTTCGCAAGTTCTCGCGAATACGGTCAGCAACAACAATCGAGTCATTAAGCGAGTAACCGATAACAGCCAGAATGGCCGCAAGTACGGTTAAATCAAAATCCCAGCCGACCAGGGCGAAAATACCGAGGGTAATGAGAACATCATGCCCCAACGCAGCCACCGCACCGATAGAGAATTTAACTTGGAAGCGCATGGCAACGTAAATCAACACCACGACAAGGGCCAGTAGCACTGCCAAACCGCCCTGCTCCCTCAGCTCCTCACCCACTTGCGGACCAACAAACTCAATACGACGAAGCTCAACTTCGGCCTCGGTGCCCGCCTGTAACACCGCGAGAACCTCTTCGCCCAAGGTTGGACTCATGCCCTCCGGCATTCTCACAAGCACATCAGTATCCGAGCCAAAATTAACAACTATCGCACTTTCGTAACCTGCGGTGCGCAAATCCTCCCGCACCTGCTCCAGCGGCACCGACTCTTCGTAAATAACCTCTATTAAGGTGCCACCGGTAAAATCCAGGCCAAAATTTAAGCCCTTTACAGCCAATACCGCCACAGAAGCGACCATTACCGCGATAGACATGAGCATCGCGATGCGACGCGCACCCATAAAGTTAACAATTTTTTTAGTGTCAGACATACGTTTCCCCTAGATCGCCAGCTTAGTGATACGACGACCGCCGTAAACGAAATTAACAACCGCGCGGGTACCCATGATCGCAGTGAACATCGACGTTAAGATACCGATTGACAAGGTCACCGCAAAACCGCGAACCGGGCCAGTCCCTACGGCGTATAAAATCACCGCCACTAACAAGGTCGTAATATTCGAGTCCATAATGGTGACAAACGCACGTCCGTACCCCGCCTCAATAGCGTGCTGCACTGATAGGCCTTCGCGTAACTCCTCCCGTATTCGAGAGAAAATAAGCACGTTTGCGTCAACTGCCATACCCACTGTCAGTACAATACCGGCGATACCCGGCAGGGTTAAGGTCGCCCCCAACAATGACATACAGGCAGTTAATAAAATGATATTTGCGCCAAGCGCGACTACCGCAATAACACCAAATACGCGGTAGTAAACAATCATAAATAGAGCAACCATGCCTAGGCCGATCTTGACGGCATTAAGCCCCTTCTCAATATTTTCTGCCCCCAGCGATGGCCCGACAGTGCGCTCTTCGACAAAGTCGATAGGCGCCGCCAGCGCACCAGCACGCAGTAATAATGAAAGCTCCGCCGCTTCACCCGGCGCATCAAGACCGGTTATACGGAACTGCACACCCAAGGCATCTTTAATTGTGGCAAGGCTGATAATTTTCTTCTCGTCGTAGGGGACTTTCACCGCCTGCTCAACGCCATTGGCATCACGCTCATAGTGAGTACGACTCTTGCGCTCAATAAACAACACACCAAGGCGGCGGTTGATATTGTGACGCGTCACTCTGTGCATCAAGGTACCGCCCTGACTATCTAGAGTGATATTGACCTGTGGCATACCATTCTGATCAAAGCCTGCCTGCGCATTTGCGACACGCTCACCAGTGATAACCACATCACGCTCTAACCATGCACTCGGCTCGCCGCGGCCAGGATTGCGAAATTCAAATTGCTCGCGATCAGATAGTGGCGCGTCGTATTTTGCCTCTAGACGAAAATCCAAATTCGCTGTCTTGCCAAGTATACGCTTGGCTTCAGCGGTGTCCTGGATGCCTGGTAATTCCACCACAATCCGGTTGCGACCTTGACGCTGAACCAAAGGCTCAGATACACCGAGCTCGTTCACGCGATTACGCAGGGTCGTTAAGTTTTGGCTAACAGCATAATCTTCAATTTCCTTGCGCTTAGCCTCACCAATAATGGCGCGCAGGTAAAAAGCATCATCGCCGCTAGGTGAGTCGAGACGCTCGCCGGTCAACTCAGTAAAGTCTTTGCGGATCAAACCCAAGGCGGTGTCGCGCAGCTCAGCAGAGGTGAACTTACCCGAAATAATGCCGTCTTCCAGCGTCACAAATCCGCGTATACGCTCTTCGCGCAGCTTCTTTTTTATGCCTGAGCTGTAATGCTCCAGGCGCGTGGCAATCGCTGAATCCGTATCAACCTCTAACAAAAAATGCACACCGCCACTTAAATCCAGGCCCAGTTTCATCGCCTGCGCGCCCAGATTACTGAGCCAATCAGGTGTGTTTGATGCCAGATTCAATGCCACAACGTAGCCGTCACCCAGAGTGCGCTGCACAATACGCTGTGCACGTAATTGCATATCAGTTTCGTACAAACGAATCAGGCCAGACTTACCGGTCTCATCCGCTTTTTCACCAAAGTGCTCAATGCCACCAGCATCTAAAGCGGTAGACAAACGCGTCATGAGGGCTTGGTCGATGACTACACCGCTGCTGTCGCCAGAAACCTGCAGGGCAGGATCTGGTCGATAAAGGTTAGGCACCGCGTAGAGAAAACCGATCCCCAGCACTGCAATAATCAGCAGGTTTTTCCAGAGCGGATATTTATTTAGCATTGTATTTCCACCAAAACCGTCTGTCGCGACGGTGTCTATTTAGTAACGGACGCCAACAATGGACGTTAATAACAGACGGAGCACCCCTGAACCGCCCTTGTAAAAACGCCGGCACAAGCCGGCGCTCATTTACCTACTTTCTTAATTTACCCATACACGTGCATTGCGGAACAAGCGCATCCAACCGCTATCTTCCACTGAATTGTCTGCCACCCAAGAATTTTGCACGGTGCGGAAAACCCGTTCCGGATGCGGCATCATGATGGTAACGCGACCATCAACACTACTAGCACCAGCAATCCCAAATGGCGAACCGTTCGGATTGGCGGGATAGCGTTCAGTCGCATTCAGCTGATTATCAATAAATTGCAGCGCCACTTTCCCACTCTGCTGTAAATTCTGCAAATGAGCAGAATCTGCAAACTCCGCACGACCTTCGCCGTGGGCAACGGCAACCGGCAAATGCGACCCCGCCATACCAGTTAGTAATATGGAGGGTGATTCGGGGATTTCAACCAAGGAAAACCGCGCTTCGAACTGTTCTGAGCGATTGCGCACAAAACGCGGCCAGTATTCTGCACCCGGAATTAAGGAGTGCAAATTAGACATCATCTGACAACCGTTGCACACCCCAAGCGAGAAGGTGTCGCTGCGCTGAAAGAAGCCGGCAAACTCGTCACGCGCCAAACCATTAAACAAAATAGTTTTAGCCCAGCCCTCGCCCGCACCTAATACGTCACCGTAGGAAAAACCACCGCAGGCGGCAAGGCCTTTAAAATCTTGCAAGCTGACACGGCCGCTTAAAATGTCACTCATATGAACATCAACAGCGGTGAATCCAGCCCGATCGAATGCCGCGGCCATTTCCATCTGACCATTGACACCCTGCTCCCTAAGGATAGCGACTCGCGGACGAACGCCGGTGTTTACAAAAGGGGCGGCAATATTATCCTGCGCATCGAAACGCAATGACTGGCTTAAACCGGGGTCGCTTTCTGTGATTGAGTCAAATTCCTGTTGCGCACACTCTGGATTATCCCTTAGTGATTGCATACGGTAACTCAGCTGCTGCCATTTCAACTGCAGCGCCAAGCGATCATCTCTAAGAACTTCAACACCACCAAAACTAATCGCAACGTCACTACCGGCCACAGCGCGACCTATTTCTTGGACACAGGCGGCGATGCCATGCGCAGCAAAGGTATCTATCACCGCTTCAACATCAGCGCAGCGTACCTGTATCACCGCACCGGCTTCTTCAGCGAACAGTGCGCCATGCAGTTTGCCGTGGGCATTCAGCTCAATATCTAGACCACAATGACCAGCAAAAGCCATCTCTAACAAAGTGAGTACCAAACCGCCATCAGAGCGATCGTGGTAGGCCATTATTTTTTGCTCTTCTAACAACTGTTGGATTGCATTGAAGAAACCAGCCAACACCGCAGGGTCATCAATATCTGGCGCGTCATTGCCAACCTGCTGATAAACCTGCGCTAAACACGAGCCACCCAAACGCTGCTTACCCGCACCCAAGTCAATTAATAACAAGGCATTGTCGTCAAGGTCGGTGCGCAGCTGCGGCGTGACCGTTTTACGGACGTCCGCTACGGGACTAAACGCAGTAATGATAAGCGACATAGGCGCGGTAACGGCTTTACTGTCAGCGCCGTCCTGCCAGGTGGTGCGCATCGACATGGAATCTTTGCCGACGGGAATAGTAATACCCAGCGCCGGGCAAAATTCCATACCCACTGCCTTGACCGTGTCGAATAGTATCTCGTCTTCGCCAGCATAACCCGCCGCGCACATCCAGTTGGCAGAGAGTTTGATATCAGAAATCTTTTCAATCCGGCTCGCAGCAATATTGCTTAGCGCTTCCGCAACAGCCATGCGCCCCGACGCCGGGCCATCGATAAGTGCAAGCGGCGTGCGCTCGCCCATCGCCATGGCTTCACCGGCGTAAGAGTCGTAGCTAACCGTTGTTACCGCACAGTCTGCAACGGGGACTTGCCACGGCCCAACCATTTGATCTCTATGTACCTGCCCGGTAATAGAACGGTCGCCAATTGTGATCAAGAAATTCTTGGCGGCAATGGTAGGCAGGGCCAAAAGTCGATCCAGGGCGTCTTCCACATTAATGGCAGATGCATCAAAGGCCGGTAGCTGCGGATTTTGACGAGTAATCTCGCGGTGCATTTTTGGCGGCTTACCAAATAGCACCGACATAGGCAGATCAACCGGGTTATTGTCGAAATGGGTGTCGCCAACACGCAGACGCTTATCGGCAACAGACTCGCCAACCACTGCATACGGCGCGCGTTCGCGATCACAGATGGCTTCAAAGGTGGCGAGGTTTTCAGGTGCAATGGCAATGACATAGCGCTCTTGTGACTCGTTGCACCAAATTTCTAGTGGCGACATGCCCGGTTCATCGTTGGGCACTTTGCGCAATTCAAAATCACCACCGCAACCACCGTCTTTAACCAACTCGGGGAATGCATTAGAGAGTCCGCCGGCGCCAACATCGTGAATAAAGGCAATGGGGTTGTTGTCAGCCATCGCCCAGCAGCGGTCGATCACCTCTTGGCAGCGACGTTCAATTTCAGGGTTTTGACGTTGCACAGAGGCAAAATCCAAATCTTCAGTAGAGGCACCGCTGCTCATTGACGACGCCGCGCCACCGCCCAAACCAATCAACATAGCCGGCCCACCCAAGGCCACTAATTTATGACCGGCTGGAAATTCGGTTTTAAGCACGTGCTCTTCTTTTATATTACCGTAACCACCGGCGATCATTATTGGTTTGTGATAGCCGCGACGCTCTTCGCCCGCCGCACCCACGGCATTTTCTTCGAAGCTGCGGAAGTAGCCACATAAATTAGGTCGGCCAAACTCATTATTAAAGGCGGCGCCCCCAATAGGCCCGTCCAACATAATATCGAGTGCGGAAACAATGCGGCCGGGCTTGCCGTAATCGGCCTCCCAAGGTTGTTCAAACCCAGGGACACGCAAGTTAGATACGCTAAAACCACTCAAGCCCACCTTGGGCTTAGAACCTCGACCTACCGCCCCCTCATCACGTATCTCGCCGCCAGAGCCAGTACCGGCACCGGAGAACGGGGAAATTGCGGTGGGGTGATTATGGGTTTCCACCTTCATCAATAAATGAATATCTTCTTGGTGGTACTGGTATTCAGCGGTGCCAGGTTCAGGATAAAAACGGCCGGCGCGGTGACCTTTTACCACAGCTGCGTTATCTGAATAGGCGCTTAGTACATCCTCACCACCCAGTTCGTGGGTGTTTTTTATCATGCCGAATAAAGAGTGGGACTGCAGCTCGCCATTAATAGTCCAGCTGGCGTTAAATATTTTATGGCGGCAATGCTCGGAGTTCGCCTGCGCAAACATCATCAACTCGACATCGCTAGGATTGCGCGCCAGCTGAATAAAACTCTCTAGCAGATAATCGATTTCATCGTCTGCAAGGGCGAGCCCCAGTTCGCTATTCGCGGCGACTAACGCATCGCGGCCTCCCGCGAGCACATCGACCGCCTGCATCGGCTTTGGACTCTGGCGGCTAAACAGCACACTCGCTTCTTCCGGCGTGTTTAATACCGACTCCACCATACGGTCGTGGATTGACGCCAAAAGCAGGGCTTGCTGCTCGCCATCAATATCACCCTCAATATCGAAGTGGTACTGCACGCCGCGCTCAATTCGCGCGATCATATCCAAGCCACAGTTGTGGGCAATATCGCTCGCCTTGCTAGACCACGGCGAGATGGTGCCAGGTCGAGGCACCACGAAATAACTCAGGCCTCCACCGGCAATAAACTCGGCGCGGGGGCCATATTGCAACAACTGGCTCAACACATCGCTGCGCTCAGTATCGAGCTCAGCAGCGGTATCTACCAAGTGAATAAATTGAGCACTCACTCCCCGCAGAGCGGGAATTGAGGCGGCCAAAGCGGCCTTTAATTTTTCTATACGGAAATCTGAAAGCGCTGGGGCACCAGGAAGAATAAGCATTCGGGGCGACAACCTCGATCGAATGGGATTAAAGCCGGCCATTGTAAAGGATTTACGCGAGAATTTTTATCCAAAATAGTCTTTATGGTGCGATCAGTCCCATCCCGATACAATTGGCCCCGAATCCACTGGAGCGCCACACTTGCCAGCAAGCCGAAAAACATTACGATTTCTAGCAATATGGCTAATTACAGCGTGCTTCGCGCTCGTTGCCATCGTGCTAAATAGTAGTAAAGACAGCAGCGACAATCTGCAAAGAATTCGTGATAACGGTGTTTTACGGGTACTTACCCGCAACGGCTCTACCACTTACTACGAATCTCAAGGTGCGCCAGCGGGTTTCGAATACCAACTCGCCCTCGCTTTCGCCAACCACCTCGACGTTGAATTAGAGATAATTCCCGTAGTTAGCCTCGATGACGTATTTAGTGGGCTGGTAAACAACCAAGCCGATATCGCGGCTGCAGCTCTCAGCATTACGCCCGCACGACAAGAAACCTTACTTTTCGGCCCAAGCTACCTCAGCGTAAAGCAGTATTTTATCTACAACCGAGACGTAAATAGCCCAATGAGCTCAATAGAAGACCTCATCGGCAAGCAAATACGGGTAATTAGTAATACTGCCCACGCCGAGCAACTCAAAACACTGCAAAACGAGCACCCGGAACTGACGTGGATGGAAAGCCGTGATCTTGAAACAATTGACTTACTAGAACAGCTCGCGGACGGCCAAATTGATGCAACCATCGTCAACTCGACCGAATACTACGCAAACCGGGCATTCTACCCCAGCTTTCGCATCGCCTTCAGTGCAGGCAAACCACGCAAATTAGCATGGGCAATGGCAGCGAGCCCTGCAAACGCGAGTCTGATAAAAGAAATGACCATTTTTTTTAAAGGCATCACCGAAAATGGCAAATTAGCCCGTTTAATTGATCGGAACTTTACGCTTAACGAGCGGCAAACCTTTATTAGCACCCACACCTTTCTGCAAATGAAGGAAGAGCGCCTGCCCGAGGTAAAGGGAATCATTGAGCAAGTAGCTATTGAATATGATTTGGACTGGCGCCTATTGGCCGCAATCAGCTACCAGGAGTCGCACTGGGATGCCAAGGCGCGCTCTCCCACCGGAGTGCGTGGCATGATGATGCTGACACGATCGACTGCACGCGAATTGCAGGTAGATGACCGTCTCGACCCCCTGCAGAGCCTGCGCGGTGGCGCCCGCTACTACAAAAAGCTCTATAGCCGTATACCGGCGGGAATAGAAGCTCCCGACCGCAGCTGGTTTGCCTTGGCGGCGTACAATATTGGCCTTGGCCACGTCGAAGACGCCAGGGTCATTACGCAAAAACTCGGCGGCAACCCAAACCTTTGGAATGATGTAAAAGAAAATTTGCCATTGCTACGCCAACAAAAGTGGTACAAGCCATCAAAATACGGCTATGCCCGCGGTGACGAAGCGGCGCGCTACGTGCGCAATATCCGCGATTACTATTCACTGCTAACCTGGGATGAGCTTAATCGCTATCGCGTTCCACCACCTCGCATTGTTTCCGATTACCTACCAGCCGAGTTAAACCGCGGTTTTGACGCACTCTAAATAACTCTAGCGGCCGTCCCGCACCGCGACCAATTTAAGCGAGCTTGTCACGCTTCTTTTCCGCCCTGCGCCGAGCAAAAAAAGCCTGCACAATATCACTCGCCTCATTCGCCAATACGCCGCCGCACCATTCAACCCGATGATTCATTTGCGGCTGATCAAACAATTGCAGATGACTACAAACCGCGCCTGCCTTAGGCTCGCTTGCCGCAAATACAACTCGTGCAATACGACTATGGATGATAGCGCCGGCGCACATTGCACAGGGCTCCACAGTCACATACAAAGTTGCCTCAGGAAGACGATAGTTCGCTGCGGCTTTTGCTGCGTGACGAAGCGCGACAATTTCAGCATGAGCACTTGGGTCGACCGTACTGATTGGCTGATTAAACCCCTCACCAATCACGACCCCATCACGCACAATAACAGCCCCCACTGGCACCTCGTCTTTAGCTTCCGCCTTTAATGACAAGAGCAAGGCTCTGCGCATCCAGTGTTCGTCGTTAGGAGTTTCCATGGTAAATGTGAGCGCCCCATCAGTGATATGCCTCGACCGCAAATAGGTGTCGGCCGACTATTATGCCACAAGGTGTAAAACATACGCTGTGTTCATACCGCCCCAAAACAACTCGATACAAACTTATTAATCGCCGCCCCAGCGATAAGCAATCAGCACAGACGATACTATCGGGTTCAGGTCAAGTTTGCTGTGGCTTTCGGAAAGGCGGGTGCCATCAACCGACGTAATAGTAATACTAGACGTAGTCTCCAGCGCCAAATAAGATACCGATAAAGACAAACTCCAACGGTCGTCTAATTCCAGCGCTAAGCCGGCATTAAAAATTGGGGCTACATCGGGTTTCGCATCGCCATCAACGCGGGTATTAACATCACTGCCCGTTGCCAGCGCCAGCACCGAGCCAAAATTTTGAGTGAGATTTTGTTCGAAGTTTCTATTTAATTCTATCTTGTCAAACCACGTATACGTTACACCCAGACCAAGATAAGGGCGCAACTTTGCATCCACATCGCGGAAATACCACTGGGCAAGTATCGCGGGACTCCACTGCCGCACTGAAGCTAGGGGATTATTCTGAGACGCTCCAAGATCAACATTGACCAGAGCGCCGGTTAATCCCGTTGGTTGGACATCGCCTTGGCCGGACAAGTCAAACTCGGCGGGAACGCCCCCCTCCAGTTTCACAACAAGATGATCAGTCAAAAAATACGACACTGTCAGCGCCGGCGTATTCGAATCATTTACAGAGAGTGAAGTACCCGGTGAGCTAAACTCTTGCTCTATTCCCAAAACATTACCCAGCAGACTGGGGGCAAGTTTTGTATTAAGCGGCGTACTCGACTCCTGCGGTGACAGAAAAAACCAACCTCCCTGAACGATTACGTCACCCGCCTTAAGCGCCTGTGCCGTCGGCGCCGCAATAGCAAAACAGCACCAGCACCAATTCCGAAGCTTCATTCTCACCCCCGAGCCTCTGCCTAAAGAGCTGATTGGGCGTCATATTGGCAAAGACTGAATATTTGCGAATCATCTTATTCAGACCGCCTACTTAGAAATGGTTTACTGGAACACCAGGATTTTTCATTTTTCTATCTCTACCGCTACCGGGCGCATCGACCAGACTAGGTCAATCTGACCGAGTCAATCTGACCAGGTCAATCTGACAAAAGTCATACGCCGCAGCCTCTCACAGCAAGGTCTGCTCAGCACACACCCTTCTGCGCCCGCCAGACACGCAGCATTTGATTTAAAGGGCTGCTAATCCAACCTGCACTTATTGGCATATAAGCATCGCTAACATGCTACGTAACGATTGAGATGAAAGAACACACGAGTCGCCGATCGAACATCTTTTAGCGACTCACTATTGCTGGACTTGGCAAAACTGCGCGTTTATCCTGCTTATCCCCCTTAAACGGGGGGGTGGGGAGAAGTAACGGCGCCTTGCGAGATGGCGGCACAAGCATTCCAAAATGATAAAAATCATGGGGTAGAAGTACGATTGTTTAATGTCGATCCTCAAAACTTAAATAGATCCACGGATAGCAAATCTGAGTTTTTCAGCAAATGAGTAATCAACACCTTCCCTCCCTGAATCTGATTCGTGTTTTCGAAGTGGCGGCTCGTCGTATGAGCTTCAAAGACGCGGCGGACGAGCTCTTTGTATCGCCGCCCGCGGTCAGTCATCAAATTAGAGCTCTTGAAGAAAACCTCGGCGTCACGTTGTTCAAACGGGCAAACCGGAAAATCACGCTGACCCCTGAAGGCAAACGCTATTACCTGCACATTAAACGCGGACTTGACTTGATTCACACCGCGACCTTGGCTGTGCGCAAAGAGAAAAAGCAACGGCGCTTCGTGATTAATACCCTGCCCAATATTGCGAGCCTACTGCTATTTCCCAATATCCATGAATTCCAGGCGCAACACCCTGAATTAAACATTCAGATTGATTCCGACGTATCGAGAATCGATTTAGAGAATTCTGAAACCAATGTAGCCATTCGTCACGAATGTGGTAATGAGCCCGAGCTGACCTATCATCCGCTAGTGCAAATTGCCCTCACGCCAATCTGCAGCCGCAGCTACCTTGAGCAACACCCTAAACTACGCAACGGTGATTTCCGCAACTGCCGCCTCATCAAAATCTCGGGTGACACGTATCAGTGGCCGCGCTGGCAAACTCAATGGAACCTGCTACCAGACACCTCAAATGAGCTCGTTGTCAGCACCGTACAAGCCAGTATCGAAGCTGTTAAAAACAATATTGGCGTAGCGATGGGCTATCTCCCCACGGCGCACCAATTCATGAATAAAGACGACGACCTTGTGCTCCCCATGCCCGACAAGGTGACTCCCCACGGCGAGTGTTTTCTGACTTACTGCAATAGCAATGCTGACGACGAGATTATCAAAGCCTTCTACGACTGGATGGTAAGAATCATCGCCGAAGAGTGGAAAGATAAGAAAAACTAACCCGAAGTGTGGTAACTTTTCATTTGTCAGCCCCTCGTTTGCGGGGGATGATACTTGGCAATCGCAAACGCAAAAGTGATCGCCAAAATGCCCTTAGACAGCCACAATCCAATACAGCAACAGCTTCAGGCCCTTCCACTCACACCGCGTGAACACGATGTCCTGAGGGAACTCGCGCAGGGCAACAGCAATAAGACAATTGCAAAAACCTTATCCATCAGCACTTATACGGTTGACGGGTATGTGAAGGACATCTTCAGGAAGCTGGGGGTTCGCAATCGTTCTATGGCTGCCGTGGTCGCTTTTCATCACGGCATGCTGGAAATGACATCTCCGGCGCGCATCGCTAGTCGAAATGAAGCTCGGGCATAAAATGGCTACATAACGGCTATCATTTAGTCGTTCTAGTCACCGCCCCGGCAGAAAAATCCCGCGCCCCAAGTCAAAAATCCGAAGCTTCCGCGTTACGCCAATCCTAACAACACTATAAATAAGGCCGCGCAAAGCGCGACCTCATTTATGGTTCAACGCAATTCGACTCAACCGCCCTGGGTATCCACTACCTTAGCGTCACCGGCAAGGCGAATATTCCCCGCAGGGGCAGATCCATCCTTATCCTCACCAAAATACAAGGTGGTGTGCGGAAAGGGTATTTCGATACCCGCTTTATCAAAATACATTTTCACTAGGCGGTTATAGGCTCGACCCACGGCCCACTGATTACCCGGTGTCGTTTTGATAACAACGCGAATATTCACCGAACTGTCTGCCAAGGCGACTACGCCAGCGACGTTGAGTGGCGCCAACACGTCATCTTTAAACTTCCCTTGTTTTAATTCTTCGAAAGCGGCTTCAAGCTGAATAATCGCCTCATCAATACTTTCCCGATAGGCAATGCCATACTCACCCACGTGATTGCCAAACTCTTTGGTGTAGTTAGAAACCGCGTCGACCGAGGAAAACGGCACGATATGGTAGGTGCCGTATAAATCTCGCATCGCAACAGATCGTATTCCAACCCGTTCTACCGTTCCCGAATTACCGCCTACAGAAATAAAATCGCCGGTGTTCATCGCATTTTCAAGCTGAATAAACACCCCGGTAATCACATCCTGAACCAACTTTTGAGCACCAAAGCCAATCGCCAAACCCAATACCCCGGCACTGGCAATCAGCGGCGCGATATCCACGCCAATTTCAGACAGCACAATCATCACCGTCACAACGATAATCGCGATCGCGAGTGTGGTATTGAACAAGCCCAGCAAGGTCTCAGCCCGCGCAGCATCGGCGGGCAGCGTATTGTCTTTTGGCGTTAAGCGGTGTTCGATTACACTGGCCAAAACCACCCAAACCAGAGCGGCTGCAAACATGATAATTATAATGTCAACTAAGGCAGAGACCGCTCTCGCACCCATATCGCTGTTATACCAGGCACCAAGGTCGTAAACCGCCCACACATCCAAGGTAAACACCCCGACCGCGATCAGAATCAAGCTGCGAGCAAGCTTTAAACTTTTAGGAACATAGGTATTGACCCTAGCCTGCAAGCGCGGCATACGTGTATTAAGTCCTTCTGAAAAACTAATTTCTTTACCTATCAGCTGCCCAAGTACCACCGAGAACAATAAGCCGCCACCCACGAGTAACAAGGTTTTAAGAGTTGCGATGGCGACAAAGGGCAACGCGGTTTCAGGGTGCAACACGCTGACCACAAAAACAGTGGCAGCGTAAGCAATAGCAAGTAAATGCCAAAGTTTTGCTAGCACCCGGAAAATGATAGCCAGCGCACCGCTGCTAACCTCGGCGCGGCAATTCAATCTGTCAGCAATACGTCGGCGATTTTTCAAAATAACCACCGTTGCGTATAGGGCCGCAGTAAAAACAATTAATGAACTGACACCCGAGCCCAAATTCGGCGAGATATTAAAGTTTAAAATGGGCACCAACACCAACACCCCATAGCCGACAAAACCGGCGATTCCCGCGAAAAAGCGATTACAATATGCCGCTTGATCAGCTGTTACCGGCACCAATCGCAGGCTAGCGTAGCGCTTGGCAAACAACATTCTCAGCACTACCTTTACCAGCTCAACAATCATAAAGGCATTAAGGAAAAGCGCTAGCCGAGTCGCCGCAGTGGCGTTGTCTTCAGCTAAATAATTACTAACAGCCCCACCACCTGCGTAAGCCAAAACCACTGCCAGCACATCGACTAGCCCGGCGATTACCACCGCAACTATCGTTCGCACCATGGTGAATTTTTCAGACCCTCGACTCACCCATAAACTTAGTCCCTGAAAAGGCCGCGCCGCGATTGCTCTAAAAACAATAAACAACATAAAGGTGACTATAATCACCCCCGCCAATTGCCCAGCCGCACGTAACATTTTATCCCGATCAGCTTGGGACCCAACGACAATCGTCTCTTCGTTGCTAGAAAACAGACTTTGGGCCGCCGCTACCAGCACCCCAAGTTGATCATTCAAACCACTGGCGATACTTTGGCTGGTCGCCGCCAATCGCCGGGCAAACGACACCTCGTTTGCGCTTTGACCACTGGGAGCTTGTGCCGCAATAGCATCTGCTGACACCACTTCCGTATTGGTTAGCTCCTGCGTTACCGGCTTATTTTCAAGACCCCGAAGTTCTTCAATTAATACATTTCTAGCATGTTCATTTTCGAGCATGGCGGCGAGAGCACGATAATCAACGGGCTCTGCAGCAGGAGACGCGGCCAAGCTCACAGACGGACTGGCGCAAATTAGCATAAATAAAATTGTCGTTATGGCCGCTTTTTTTACAAAAACGCTTCGCACACTCTCGCTCCTTGTTTCGTCATTTTTAGTTGCCGTACAGGGAGATGTAGCTATATTTGTAGGGGCGCCCCACACTAGCCAGAGCCACAGGGTAAAGCAGTCAGTCTTAAATCTCCCCCGCGCACCGCAGCCGAAAAGCTTGGCAGAATCATCTCAAATGCACATGTTCAGTCAGGCGTAGCGCTTTACACGCAAAAGAACTAAATTGCCTACGAATACACTGCTAAACCCGATCACAAGAATTGTGACCGAGCAAAGACGAGCTTGTTCCTAAATAAATATTAGACGTCGCAGTAAGCGATTTAATTGAAGAAAATTGTGCAGTGAAAATTTTTACCTTAAATTCCAAGCATCACCCGCAAGGCGGTACTTCCATTTTCATCAAGGTCTACTTGACCGAGCCTGCTATCTTTTATCATATTGAAGATAATCAAATAAGATCGATCCTCTGCGAAAACAACACGTTGAAAATCAAAATACCGGTAAACCTTGTTACACTCGCAAGAACATCCAAATACCTGCAAACATCATGAACAGGTTTTCGGTTAACGACACCAAACCTAGCGGCACACTGCTATCGCCACCTACGCAAGCGCACTTTAACTCTCGCTTATCAATATAAACCGCCTTGATCACCGACACCGCACCCACCGTGCCTATAAAAAGTGATATCGGCGCAAACAGCCAAGGCGCGACTCCACTCAACATACCCAAACCCGCGTAGGCTTCCGCATAAGGGTAAACATAGGCATAGGGCACATAACGCATGGACAGTAAATCGTAGGTCACAAACTGATTAGAGAACGCCGTTACATCCTGCAGCTTCTGTATAGCCAAGACCAGCATACTTAAACCCACAAACCACATCAGCGCGATGCTTGAAACCAACGTTCCGGCATGCGCCCAGCTCAACGCTAACGCGGCTAAGAAACAGGAGCCAAAGATAGCGATCACCGGCTTATAGGTAGTGCCCTCGCCGCCCTCTTGGGGCAAATTCAAATATTCCCTGAGATCGTCGTAGCCGCCAATCCGCTGTCCATCAATGAATATCTGCGGTGTTGTATCAACGCCGTGCGCCTCTTTAAAAACGTCGGTTTCCGCGCGAGAGGTCAAGGTATTATCGTCCAGCGCAAAACCCATGCGCTTAAGAAGATCTCGGGACTTAATGCCAAATGGACATAGATGATCAGCGGTTGCCATCCGATATAGGGTTGCCTTCTGCGCCATATTCCACCTCTCGTGCGATTCGTAAAGTATCGGACTAGCAGCCATAACGCTAAACGTGACTGTACAATTTTATCCTCTCGTATAATTCTTCCGACAAGCCGGGACTGGCAAGGGTTCAATCGCTGACCAGCAAACAGTCAGCATTTATTAGCTACCAAAATGGTTTTGTAGTGATCAACGAAAGTCGATTTAGCGGTAATTTCAATACGACAATTTCACTCAATTTTTTACACCTGCGCGTTAAAGTTATTAAAGGATTCAAAGGTGTATACGTCACTAACTGACGTTGACGCCTTCGCTAGTGACGGCTGATACTCAAGCACCCTCTCTAATACACCTATCTTCGTACTAGCTACAGAGAGCTCTAGCTAGCAACGTAAGCACATAAAAACGAGTCAAAGGGTTACGCTGAAACCACCAGATACGTAACACCCCAAAACGCGCAGATTTGATCAAGCTCGGTCAATAGCTGCGGGGTTTGAGGCGTCGCTACCGACAAAAAAACGCCGTCTTTTTGATCCACGACTTTTTGGAGCCCCTTTATCTCCGACAGTCTTTGATAAAAAGCATCTTCGTCAGTTAGACATTTAAAAACCGGAGCTGTTATCGATATTTGGATCATTAGATCTCCTTCAGCTCTCACCTTTTGCGAACATCCGCGCAACGATAGAATATAAGTTTCTCTATAATCGTAAGATCTCCCATACTCTGCAATATCAAAATAATAGCAATCCGCAATTCTAGTATTGCCAGCTTCGATCTCAGCTAAGCTTGATAAATTAAGCTCTGCAACTCACAGGCAAGTCAGAACATAGAGCCCTTTACCAAACAAACAAAACAGCCTATTGCCTTAGGCCAAATGATTGGTTTACGTCATCTAGCAAAAACAAAATAACGTACAAGGAAGCTTACGAGTAGCACTGCTTAATCGATTGCCTAGCGCAACCTAGTCAAAAGGGGCATCACTCTTTGCTTGCCTATCGGTATAGAAAGCACACTTGTGCTGTATAACAAGGAGAGAATGAATTTGACTACACCGGGAAGGCGACCTTTCTACACATTATTTAACGTGACATTCGAAATTAGAGCGGCGATTATAATCCTTATAACAACAGTCAAATTGACCGACTTGCGCGCGGCACCACTTGTTTCACTAAATAAAATTCACAAGCGTCGATATAATTTTCCACGACAATGCCAATGCGCAAACTAACTTTTAGCAAAGCAGCTTAGTAAGCAAAATTTGCGAAGTATCCTGAAATAAAAAGATTCAATGATGCTAAAACGCAAGCCAATACACTGAGCTACACTTACTAATTGATTGTATTAATTTCTCTGAGGGAGAACCGACATGCGTATTTACGCGTTAATAATTACCTGCATCGGCCTATTAATCGTGAGCGGCTGTGGCGGCGGAAGTAGCTCTCGCGGCGCGGATAGCGGCAATGGTGGTGATGGCAACGGTAGCCCACAGTACAACGTGGAAGTGCGTCGCACATCCTTCGGCATCCCTCATATCAAGGCCAGTAATTACGCCAATATGGGCTACGGCTACGGCTATGTTCATGCACAAGACAACCTCTGCGTACTGGCTGAAGACCTGTTAACCATTCGCGGTGAACGCGCCAAATATCTGGGCCGCGACGGCACTTACACCATTGTGGCTAATGGCTCCACAGCCAATAACGTCGATTCAGATTTCTTCTGGAAGTTCATCGCCACCGACGCAGCCATCGCGCCACTAAAGAACAGTGATCAAGAGGCGATCGACGCCACTAAGGGCTTCGTGGCTGGCTATAACCGCTACGTGAAAGAGCTTAACGCTGGCGAGCACCCCGGTCGCCATTTGGCGTGTCGCGATGAAGCCTGGCTTACGCAAATCAGCGCCGACGACATGTTCCGCCGATACTTTCGGCTTACGCTGCTGGCCAGCTCATCTGTGTTTGTAAATGAGGTCTCTCAGGCCAAACCACCGGGGCCAGACAATCTGCCCCTTCCCGTTGACCTGGACGATATTCTCGCACTGGACCCCGGGGCCTTGCCGCTCTCAGGCGGACTACCTATTGGCAGTAATATGTATGCGCTAGGGCCCGATGCAGTCAGTGAAGAGTCCCTACTATTGGGCAATCCACACTTTCCGTGGACAGGCACCGAGCGTCTCTATTTGACGCACTTAGAATTACCCGACGCTGAGATTATGGGCGCGTCCTTGTATGGCGTGCCTGCGGTATTAATCGGTTTCAATGAGCATTTTGCCTGGAGTCATACCGTCTCCACCGCCTACCGCTTTACTTTTTACGAACTGACCCTGAACCCGGCAGACCCCACTCAATACCTCTATGACGGCGAAATGCGAGATATGGAGGCGAGCGAGGTATCGATCGACATCTTAGAAGACGACGGCACAAGTACTAGCGAAACCCGCACATTGTATCGTTCGCATTACGGCCCCATGCTTGAACTCGCGGTCTCAGGTGTACCAGTGCTTGAATGGTCCCCCCTTAAGGCGTATACCCTGCGCGACGCAAATGCTGAAAACGACAGTCTTATGAACCAGTTTTTTAGCTGGAACAGGGCGCAAAGCTTTGAAGAGTTTGTTGAACTGCACGGCAGCGTTCTCGGCGTACCGTGGGTCAACACCGCCGCCACCGGCCCCGGTAAACCAGCCTATTACGGCGATGTCACTGTCGTCCCCAATGTCTCCGATGCCAAGGTCCAGACCTGTGGTGCTCTGCCATTACAAGCCGTGCTGGGACAGCTAATGCCCGGCTTACCCATCCTCGATGGCTCGCGGTCAACCTGCGAATGGGACAGTGATGAAGACGCTCCTCGGCCGGGCATTTTTGGACCGGCAAATCTCCCCAAAATCACTCGTAATGACTGGGTCCACAACTGTAACGACAGCTACTGGGTCAGCAATCCTGCAGAACCACTGACTGGCTTTGCCGCCATCATTGGCGATGAAGGTACCGAGCGCACCCTGCGCACCCGGCTGTGTATGCAGCAAGTCATCAAACGTCTGGATGGCAGCGATGGCCGCCCCGGCGACCGTTTTGATTTGGAAACATTGCAGGAAGTCGCGCTGGACAGCGCCGTTCTATCTGAGCAGCTCGCACGCCCGTCGATGCTGAGCAGCTATTGTGCCTTGCCGTTGCCACTGCTAAGCACCGGGGGTGCATCGGTAGACACCAGCGCGGCTTGTTCAGTACTCGCGACGTGGGATGGCAAAAATAATCTAGATTCCGTCGGCGGGCATATCTGGCGTGAATTCTGGCGTAACACTGGTGGACCGTTGCCGATCGCCACCCCTATCGATGACCTCCTTTGGTTAACGCCGTTCTCCGCTAGCGACCCGGTTAACACCCCCGCCAGCCTGAACGTGCTCAATCCCATTGTGGCCACCGCCTTCGCCGACGGCATACAGAAAGTCCTCGATTCATCCTTCGAACTGGATACACCGATGGGCCAAATTCAGCACTCGGGAGTGCACGACAGCATCATCCCCATCTTTGGCGGCGAAGGCTTTGAGGGCTCATTCACCATTGCCAACGCGCGTAGTGGTGGACTAGAAGAAGACGGCTACAACATCACCTATGGCAACAGCTATATCCAAACTGTTACCTGGGATAATGCCGGGAACCCAGTTGCCGAGGGCTTCATCACCTACTCCCAGTCTGCCGATCCAGCCTCGCCGTATTATAAGAATATGACCGAGGCCTATTCCGCCAAGCAGTGGATCAAATTCCCCTATTTAGAAGCAGATATCGCAGCGGACACCGTCGAAACACTTAATTTGTCAGAATAAATGTGATGGCATACGCCGCTAACTAAAATACCAGGCCGTCAATGAACACACCGACGGCCTTTTTAGATCGCATTTAGCAGCGTGTCTACTGAGCCAGTAAGCACGCATTCAAAGTTTTATGCACATGACCACAGCGCTTTTTCAGATGGTCAGCCACGCCCTACTGCGACTAGAATTGAAATACGCGCATCAGTATTTTGTTATCAGCCCCGCGGCGAATTCGACCTATAACAACCTGCCCAATATTGTGAGCTTACTGCTATTTCCCAATATCCATGATATTCCAAGCAGAACACCCTGAATTAAACATTTAGATTGATTCCGACGCATCGAGAATCGATTTAGAGAATTCTGAAACCAATGTAGCCATTGGTCACAGCAACAGCTTCAAAGCCTTCCAGTCACCCCAAGTGAAAACGATGTCCGAAGGGAACTCGCGCAGGGCCGCAGCAATAAGACAATTGCAAAGACCTTATCCATCAGTACCTATACGGTTGACGGGTATGTGAAGGACATATTCAGGAAGCTAAGAATTAGAAATCACTCGATGGCTGCCGTGGTCGCTTTTCATCACGGCATGTTGGAAATGGCATCACGGGCACGCGCCGCTATGCAGAGCAATGCTAGAGCGTAAACGCTGCCGCCTAGGCGGTTTCACCGACTAAGGCACTAATACCCAATTCGCCGCCATGAAAACAATGTTAAGTCCCACGTAAGGCAATCGCATATTTGGAAACGACCCCGTGTAACGCTTCCATATCATCTGGCAGGTAACAGAGCCTGTGAAGGAATTTATTACATAGGCTCTAGGTTTTAACACCGCTGATTAGATCATCGAGTTAATCGTCGATGCCAGAAAAATAATACCCCGTGCATGATGCAATTTTCATCCACTGCTGGCATTTAGGATCAAGCAAACACCTAATTCCTCCCGCCCTTCCCTGCCTGATATAGGAAGATACGAGGAGCCAAAAAATAAAATTCAAACGAAATTAGGAAATGAGCAGATTAACAAGCCACCAAAGTTCGACAATTACCCTGCGCCTTCACTCATTTGTGTACGCGTCGGCTTTCATTTCTGGTAACGTCAGCAATGGTTTTTTTATGTAAGAGCTAAACATCTGTTTTCCGGTAAAAAGGGATGGTCATATCTATTTTTTACCCGTTAAGCTAACCCGGCGCGTTAAACACGCACTGACCACCGAAAAGGCAGCGCATGTTATCTCACACGCAACATCATAAAGTACCTAAACAAGCTTTGCTGCTTTTAAGAAAAGCCATATTGATTATCACAACAGCCGTCAAATTCAAGGCCTTTACCTCCAACATAAGTTGCAAGTTCATTAATACTAGACGTCAATCGCAACACCTTTTATTAAACATACTAGGCGTGATTTTCGTACTACTGAGTATTACCGCAAGCCCTAGCTACGCTGCGCAGGCAAACGCGTCGCAACGTATCAATGACATCAAACTTCGACTGAACGCCGCTCAATCCTCCGAGACACTCAATGCTGAGCAACGCGACTTTGTTGTTCAACTCTACCAAAAAACGATAGATAATCTGACGCAAGTAACTGAGGATCGCAACCAAACCCAGGGTTATATAGACCAAGTAGCCAACGCCACTTCCCGCCTCGCCGATATTCAACGCCAACTCGACCAAACGCTACCGCAAGCCGATACTAGCGGCAAGCTCGCTCTTCTGGAAAAGCGTTTGCTCAACCAGCAGGCAAGCTTACTGGAGCTACGCAGCGAAGAAACCGGCATAAATGCCCGGATTCTGACCGGACAACAAGACGTATCGCTCCTTATTGAGTCTGCGCTACAAAAACAATCGACCGCCGAAGTTCAATTAGCAGAACGTCCAGAAAGTGAAACAAGCGAGCTCGCGAAAGCACGTAGAGCCTTTAACGCAAGCGAAAGCGACGCTGCAAATGCCCGTGTTGAATTATTGCGCCAGCGATTAATTTCCAGAGATTCACTACTCGAAATTCTGGATCTTCAGCAACGCTTAGTGGTACGCAAAATTGATATCGCCAATCAGGCCATAGGCAAGCTGCAAGACGCGGTCAGCAGCGCCCGCCGCAATCAAGCGGATGCTGTCGCCGAGCGCGCCCTACAACACCTAGCGCAATTGGAGAATGCCGAACCAGACATTAAGGCCATTGCCAAAGACAATGCCGAGCTCGCAAGCGATATTGCCCAGATCACCGCCCGCACCGACGAATTACTCAATAAACTGGTGGTATTGCGCGATGAACGCACTTACGTCGAGCGCTACGCCAATAGCATGGCGCAGCAACTTGCAATTACCGGCGCAGACCGCCTCTCAAGCTTAGGGGGCGATTTACTGGCGCAGCGCCAGCAGTTTTTTCAGCGTTCGGCCCTAACGCTAAAGCCGAAAGCCTTAAATGAAGAACTCGCCCGCGCGCAACTAAGCAAACTTCGACTCGAAGATCGTCAATATTTAATGACTAAGACCGAGCTTAGTGGTCTTAACTCGCAACGCAAGGAATTGCATGACCAACAAACTCAGTTGCTTCAAGACGGCATCAAGATATACCGACGCTACATAGAAGCGATCATGATTACCCGCAGTGAAAACATTGCCTTAACAACAAAAACCGCTGAATACGTTAAACTTCTCAATTCCCGTTTGCTGTGGATTCCCAGCGCTACGCCACTGTGGGCCCAGCTAAAACGCGCCCTGGAGCAGGACTCACCGTGGCTAGACAGCTTACCGCAGTGGCAAGAAAATACATTATCGAAAAACATACAATGGGATAATAAATGGCAACTTTTTTTACTTGCCATTCCGGGACTGATTCTTTTACTTAAACCACGGCTGCTAACCCTGTTAAAAACACTGGCCACCAATGTCGACAAAGTCAATCGAGATCGATTTTCATACACTGCCGCGGCATTATTCATCTCACTCGTCCTCGCATCACCGGGCCCCTTAACTCTCGGCTTTCTAGCAATCTTAACGTCTGAGGGCGGCACGTTTACCCAGCAGATTCACCAAGGCCTGAAAAATGCGGCTGGACTATGGTTGTTGCTAAATATATTTAGGGAAATATGCAGGGCTGATGGCGTTGCCGAATTCCACTTCAAATGGCGCATCGACATACTCGCCGTCACCAGAAAAAACTTAACTTGGCTCACCATTACACTGGTATTTGTATCGCTTTTTATCCCCATCGCAGACCACAGTAGCGATGGCAACACTATTATTAGTCAGCTACTTTTCGGTATATCTTCGCTGGCGCTGGCTTACGTCGCCCACCGCGTATTGTGGAAACTTTTCCGTTTTAGAGACCGGGTATCTCGTCAACAAACCACCGTTAAACACATCGCTCACTCGTTGGCTGTTTGCATTCCCCTGATCCTGCTAGGGCTCTCTTGGTACGGCTATCATTTTTCGGCACTCATGATTCAAAATAAGCTTTTTATCAGCGCCTGTTTACTGGCTTTGCTCTTTATACTTTACTCGCTCACCTTACGAATATTCTCGGTAATTGAGCGGCGTATGACCCTTGAACGGCTGCACCTCAAACGGCAAGCCGAGCAAGCACAAAATGCATTGCGCCAAGCGGCAGATAACGCCGGCGAAGGACTACCCGAAACCATTGAAGCAACAGAATACGATATGGACACGATTAGCCAGCAAACCAGAGGCTTTTTGGGTTTATTAGCTGGCGTTGCCGCAATCGTTTTAGTCTGGAGATTATGGGCAGAAATACTACCGGCACTAAGCATACTCAATAATATTGAACTGTGGCATGTAACAGGCGACAACCCCGCGATGGGTGACAAGGCGATCACCCTTGCCGACGGCATAATAGCCATCATTATGATGACGCTAACCTACCTGGGGGCGCGCAATTTACCCGGCATTTTGGAAATTTCGATCTTACGTAAACTGCAACTCGAAGCCGGTAGCAGCTATGCCATCACCACGGTGGTGAAATATATTATCGTGATGGTCGGCATTATCGTTTCGCTGAATATAATCGGCGCTCAATGGTCAAAACTACAGTGGCTCGTCGCCGCGCTAGGTGTCGGCCTTGGTTTCGGTTTGCAGGAAATTGTGGCGAACTTTGTCTCCGGCTTACTCATCTTATTCGAGCGTCCCATTCGTGTTGGCGATACCGTCACCGTAGGAAATCACACCGGCACCGTGACTCGCATTCGCATACGGGCAACAACGCTCACCGACTGGGATCGCAAGGAACAGATAATTCCCAACAAAACCTTTATTACCGAGCAGCTCACCAATTGGACATTAAGCGACTCTATTACCCGGCAAATTATTAAAGTTGGCGTTGCTTACGGCTCCGATGTGATTGCAGTTCATAAATTGCTCTCTAAAGTCATTGAAGACAACCGCCGAATTACCAAAGACCCGCCGCCATCAGTCTTCTTTGTCGGCTTTGGCGACAGCAGCCTTAACTTTGAACTCCGCGTATTTGTACCCAGCTTGCTCGACATCATGCCCTTAATTCACGAGATTCACGTGGAAATAGAGGCAACGCTGAGAAAACACGAAATAGAAATTCCGTTTCCACAACGGGATATATGGATTCGATCAGAGGGCGAGCAATAGACTATGCGATGGCAGCGGCCAAAAGGCCGCTCGAGACTGGACTTATAAAAACGATTAAACTGAGTGCAGGTACTTCTGGTAATCCCGAACCCCAAAGTAGCGAATGGATTTTTTCTGTTTGATCTTTTTGGCGATCAACACTTCACCGCAATAGATTTTAAGAACCTGTTTATCAGAATTAGTATCCACATCATAAGAGTGTGCAATATTCTGCTGTAGATTCTCAAATTCAGTTTTCATGATTAATATCAAGTTACTATACCCATACAAAATTAGCGCCCAGAGAAAATGCTATTCCTCTGTTATACCAGCCTTTAGACATTATTCAACGACTGCAACATTGGATTCCAAATTAACTTTGTAATGATTTCATAGGAAGTGGGCCTGAGTCCGTGACGATGAGTACCGCACCAATAACCTCCTCATCAATTAGCAAGCCTAGCGAATTTTACTCCGAGCCGACCTACTGTAAATTTGCGAATTTTTAGATTAACATTCTAAAAAATAGAATAACAAACTGGGCTACACAATAATGATCTCCATCAAACAGTTAAATTATGCCTTAGCGGTAGAAAAAACCCTTCATTTCAAACAGGCTGCTGAGATTAGCAATATTAGCCAGTCCGCCTTAAGTACCGCCCTACACGAGCTAGAAAAGCAGCTTGGGCTGCAAATTTTTGAACGCGACAACAAAAAAGTGCTTATAACCCCTGTCGGCAAGCAAGTACTAGATAAAGCCCGAACGATTATGTTGCACGTAGACGATCTGGAACACTTAGCCGACTCCCAGCGATTGCCGCTCAGTTTCCCCCTTACTATCGGCGTTATACCCACGGTCTGCCCGTTTTTATTGCCCAAGGTGTTACCTGTGTTAAACGAGCTGCACCCCCAGACCAAACTCAATATTGTTGAGGAGCAGTCTCATGTGTTGGTCGAGATGGTGCGCCGTGGCGATTTAGATGCAGCAATCCTGGCCTTACCCTACCCGGTAGAGGGTTTGCTGAGCATGGAGTTTTGGCAGGAAGACTTTTATTGGGTCGCACCAAAAGACAACCCCCTCACCCAACAAGAAGCCATTCATAGTAAAACCTTAAATCACTGCGAGCTTATGCTTCTTAAAGATGGGCACTGCCTAAAAGACCATATTCTTGAAGCCTGTAAATTACCTGAGCAGGCGGCCAACCAAGGTTTTGGCGCGACTAGCTTGAACACTCTTGTACAGATGGTCATTGGGAAGCTTGGCACCACACTCATCCCAGCAATGGCAATTGAGCAACTCATTGCCCAAAACGAAGAACTCACTGCAGTACACCTAAGCGACCCTGGACCACACCGGCGTATTGCCTTTGTGTTACGCCCCAATTACACCCGCATGTCGAGTATTGAAGCCTTAATAGCAGTGTGCAAAAGCGCCTTAGCCTGCGACAAAACGGCAAGATTAAAGCACTCATAAAACTGAACGTTATCTTCTAATTTTTGCAATTACCTCCCGCGCGATGATGCACTATATTTGTGCATTATCGATGTACGCTCTGGAGGGCACAATAATGAAACCAACATCCTTATTTACTGGCGCCGCGGCAGGTCTGACTCTGCTTGTCTCGCTAAACGCGGCAGCGGCAGACGTGGCGTCACCATCCAATCAATTTTGGTGGCCAGACAAACTCAATCTCGATCAACTGCGCTCTCACGACGCCAAATCCAATCCCTACGGCGAAGACTTCAACTACGCAGAGGCGTTCAAAAGCGTCGACATCAACGCGCTTAAACAAGACATTGAAAAGACCCTTAAAACCTCGCAAGACTGGTGGCCTGCCGACTGGGGACACTACGGCGGCCTGATGATTCGTATGGCATGGCACGCCGCTGGCACCTATCGCACGGCAGATGGCCGTGGTGGTGCAGAGGGTGCTCAGCAACGCTTTGAGCCACTAAACAGCTGGCCAGACAATGTCAGCCTAGATAAAGCCCGCCGTTTACTAGAACCGGTCAAGCAAAAGTACGGCCGCAATGTTTCTTGGGGCGACCTTATGATCTTGGCAGGTAATGTCTCGTTGGAATCAATGGGTTTCAAAACCCTCGGTTTCGCCGGTGGTCGAGTTGATGACTGGGAAGCAGATCATGTTTACTGGGGCGCAGAAACCAAATGGTTGGCCAATGATAAGCGTTACAAAGATGGCAAGTTAGAAAATCCCCTTGCCGCAGTACAAATGGGCTTGATCTATGTCAATCCAGAAGGCCCCAACGCCAACCATGACCCTCTTTCCGCTGCTCAAGATATGCGTTTGTCGTTTGGCCGAATGGCCATGAATGACGAGGAGATTGTCGCATTGGTTGCCGGTGGACACACCCTAGGTAAGGCTCACGGCGCCAAAAAAGGTGAATGCGTTGGTGCCGCACCAGCTGCTGCAGCGATCGAAGATCAAGGTTTTGGCTGGAAAAATAAATGTGGTAAAGGCAATGCCGAGGACACCATGACCAGCGGATTGGAGGGCGCTTGGACAGCCACTCCCACAAGGTGGTCCATTCTCTACCTCAGCAATCTAATGAGTTTTGAGTGGCAAAAAACGAAGAGTCCCGCTGGGGCCACCCAATGGACCCCCACGGATGCAAGCGCTGCCAATATGGTTCCGGATGCGCATATACCAGGTAAACGCAGCGCGCCGATTATGTTTACAACCGATATGGCGCTAAAAAAAGATCCGGGATTCCGAAAAATAATCGAGCATTTCCTAGCTAATCCAAAAGAGTTCGATGACGCCTACGCTCGTGCCTGGTTTAAGCTAACACATCGCGATATGGGGCCACGCTCTCGCTATGTTGGCAGTGAAGTACCGAGCGAAGAATTTATCTGGCAAGACCCCATTCCAGCAGTCGACTACACACTGATAGATGCCAAGGATACCAGCAAACTCAAGGTAAAAATCCTGAAATCTGGATTGACGATCCCGCAACTGGTCAGGACTGCCTGGGCATCAGCGTCTGTCTACCGAGACTCAGATCATCGTGGCGGTGCCAACGGCGCGCGCATTCAGCTGGCACCTCAAAATACCTGGGCCGCTAACGACCCCAAGGAGTTAGCCAAGGTGTTAAAAACCCTGACTAAAGTCCAAAAAGACTTTAACAAATCACTGTCTGGCGGCAAAAAAGTCTCCCTGGCAGATGTGATTGTGCTCGGCGGCGCAGCAGCCATTGAACAGGCTGCAAAGAAAGCGGGACACAATATTGAAGTCCCCTTCGCCCCTGGTCGTAGCGATGCATCTCAAACCCAGACCGATGTTGAATCCTTTGCCGTATTGGAGCCAAAGGCAGACGCATTCCGTAACTATTACACTGACGATGCCTACGGTTCACCAACAGAAATGCTGGTGGACAAAGCCGATTTGCTGACACTTACAGTGCCAGAAATGACTGCCCTACTTGGCGGTATGCGTGCCCTCGATGCCAACACAGGGCAAAGCAAGCTTGGCGTATTGACCACCAAACCCGGTACCCTGAACAACGACTTTTTTGAGAACCTACTCGATATGTCTACTGTTTGGACAAAGTCATCAACGTCAGACGGAGTTTATGAGGGGCGTGATCGCGCCACCAATAAAGCGAAGTGGACTGCGACACCGGTAGATCTGATTTTCGGATCAAACGCCGAGCTGCGCGCACTGACCGAAGCCTATGCTTCCGCAGATGGCGAGAAACAGTTCGTTAATGACTTTGTGGTGGCATGGGGCAAAGTGATGAAGCTCGATCGTTTCGATATGTAATCCATCACAGGCGCAAGTAATTACTGCCTGACATCGACTAAGCGGCGCGTAGAGCGCCGCTTTTTTTATCTCCTAGTCTGAGCTTAAGTTACTCCCACTCAATGGTAGCAGGTGGTTTACTGCTAACATCATAAGCGACTCGCGACACTTGTTTGATTTCATTTATGATGCGATTAGATACGGTTTCTAAAAGCTCATAAGGCAAATGCGCCCAACGCGCTGTCATGAAATCGATGGTTTCTACTGCGCGCAATGCGATCACATATTCGTAGCGACGGGCGTCCCCTACTACACCGACCGATTTCACGGGCAGGAAGACGGCGAATGCCTGACTGGTTTTGTGATACCAGTCTGCGCGGTGTAATTCTTCTAAAAAGATTGCGTCTGCTTCGCGAAGAATATCGGCATAGTCTTTTTTAACTTCACCAAGAATTCGCACACCTAAACCAGGCCCAGGGAAGGGATGGCGGTACACCATGTCATAGGGCAAACCCAACTCCAAGCCAATGCGGCGCACTTCGTCTTTGAACAACTCACGCAGTGGCTCGACCAAATCCATTGCCATATCGTCTGGCAAGCCGCCGACGTTGTGGTGGGATTTAATCACGTGAGCTTTGCCAGTTTTTGAGGCGGCTGACTCAATGACGTCAGGGTATATAGTGCCCTGCGCAAGAAAGTTAACGTCTTTAAGTTTGGTCGCTTCTTCATCAAAAATAGTAATGAAGGTATTGCCGATAATTTTGCGCTTTTTTTCTGGGTCAGCTTCGCCGGCGAGTTTGCTCAGAAACGCTTCTTCGGCGTCGGCGCGAATCACTTTCACGCCCATGTTCTTAGCGAACATGTCCATGACCTGATCGCCTTCATTTTTGCGTAACAGGCCGTTGTCGACAAACACACAAGTAAGCTGCTCACCAATAGCCTTATGCAGTAAAGCGGCCACTACCGAGCTATCGACACCACCAGACAAGCCCAATAATACTTTTTGCGTGCCGACTTGAGCGCGCACTTTTTCAATCGCGTCTTCGACAATATTAGCCGGCGTCCAAAGTGCATCACAGCCGCATAGCTTTAATACGAAATGTTCAAATATACGCTGTCCCTGAAGCGTATGAGTCACTTCTGGATGAAACTGCACACCGTAGAATTTTTTATCTTCACACTGCATCGCCGCAATTGGGCAAGACGGTGTTGAAGCCAATACCTCAAAACCTTCGGGCAAACGAATTACTTTATCGCCGTGACTCATCCACACGTCTAATAATGTTTTGCCATCACTCGAATCAAGATGATCAGCAATGTCCATGGTCAAGGCACTGCTGGTTTCGAGTTTGATTTGCGCGTAGCCAAATTCGTGTACCGGCGAGCCTTCAACCTTGCCACCCATTTGCTCGGCCATGGTTTGCATGCCGTAGCATATGCCTAATACTGGCACACCAAAATCGAAAACTTTTTGCGGTGCGCGGGGCGAACCTAGTTCCGTGACTGACTCTGGGCCACCCGCCAAAATAAAACCGCTAGGATTAAATTCTTCAATATCTGCGTCATCGATATCAAAGGCGCGAATTTCACAGTACACCCCAATTTCGCGAATACGACGGGCGATAAGCTGAGTATATTGCGAGCCAAAATCTAAGATCAAAATTCGATGGGCGTGGATATCAGGGATGGACACAGTGATTCTCTCTACAGGGCTCACAACGATTGTGAGCATAAATAAAACAGCAAACCCGCTGCGATAGCGGGTTTGTTAATTCGGCACACAAAAACATGTCGACTAGGTCGGATAGTTCGGTGCTTCTTTGGTGATGCTCACGTCGTGAACATGACTTTCATTCATACCGGCAGATGTCACGCGCACAAACTCAGGAACGGAACGCATGGCTTCCATATCAAGACTGCCTGTGTAACCCATCGCAGAGCGCAAACCGCCCATTAGCTGGTGGACAATCGCTGACAGCGGGCCTTTATAAGCGACCCGCCCTTCAATACCCTCTGGCACCAACTTCTCAGCACCGTCATCTGCACTTTGGAAGTAACGATCACTAGAGCCCTGGGTTTTGGTCATTGCACCTAGAGAACCCATGCCGCGATATGACTTATAAGTCCGGCCTTGGAAAAGCTCAACCTCACCTGGCGCTTCTTCAGTACCGGCAAACATTGACCCCATCATAATCGCGCTAGCACCAGCGACCACCGCTTTAGACAGATCGCCAGAGAAACGAATACCACCATCGGCAATAAGCGGAACTCCTGTACCTTTTAAAGCCTCAGCGACATTGGCAATCGCGCTTATCTGCGGAACACCCACACCGGTTACAATTCGAGTGGTACAAATCGAGCCTGGGCCGATACCCACTTTCACCGCATCGGCACCCGCCTCAATCAAGGCAAGCGCAGCGGCACCGGTAGCGATATTGCCGCCAATGACATCAACTTGCGGGTACTTTTCTTTAATCCAGCGCACGCGATTTAACACATTCATCGAATGGCCGTGAGCGGTATCAACCACCAACACGTCTACACCGGCGGCAACTAAGGCGGCAACTCGGTCATCCGTATCCGCACTGGTACCAACTGAAGCACCTACACGCAATTGACCAGCACTATCTTTACAAGCAAACGGATAGGTTTGCGCATTGTTCATGTCTTTTACTGTGATCATGCCGGTAAGTTTGAAATCGTCGTTGACCACCAAGACTTTCTCTATGCGATGACGATGCAGCAACTCACGCGCTACCGCCATATCAACGCCTTCCTTTACCGTGACCAACTTTTCTTTCGGGGTCATCATGCTGGATACAGGGACATCCAGCTCTTCCTGAAAACGCACGTCGCGGCTGGTAACAATCCCAACGAGCTCGCCCTTATCTAAAACCGGTACGCCAGAAATTTTGTGGCGGCGACGCAGTTCAAACAATTCACTGAGTGGAGCACTGGCCTCAATGGTGATCGGATCTTTAACAATACCGCTTTCATGCTTTTTAACCGCGCGCACTTCTTGAGCCTGTTGCTCGACAGTCATGCTTTTATGGATAATGCCGATGCCACCCTCTTGGGCCAATGCAATCGCCAAGGCACTTTCGGTAACCGTGTCCATCGCGGCCGAAACCAGGGGTATATTCAGAGAAATATTGCGAGTCAGCTGAGTCTTTAAGCTAACGTCTTTGGCGGTTACTTCAGAGTAACCAGGGAGTAGAAGTACATCATCAAAGGTGAGAGCTTCTTGGGCAATGCGTAACATATTTTGATTCCGGTGCCGGTGGCTAGAATCCTCGCAATTTTAATTGATGGGCGTCTCTGAGTAAACCGATACTTCGCGATCAAATCCCATATCTTGGTATAATGCGTCAATGACTACACAAGAACCGCCACAAACCCTAAGCGTCAGCCAATTAAACGGCTTGGCAAAACAATTGCTCGAAGACTGCTTTGCTCAGGTCAATGTCACCGGTGAGTTGTCTACCCTATCCCGCCCTAGCTCCGGGCACTGGTACTTCACCCTTAAAGATGACCGCGCCCAAATTCGCTGCGCCTTTTTTAAGGGCAAGAATATGCGAGTTAACTTTAGTCCCGAGCCAGGTAAGCAAGTGAGTGTGCGCGGCAAAGTCAGTCTCTACGAGGGCCGCGGCGACTACCAGCTGATTGTCGACAGCATGCAGCCCGCTGGCGCAGGCGCCTTAGCACAAGCCTTTGAGAAATTAAAACAAGAGTTGCTTGCTGCTGGCTGGTTCGATACCGAAACAAAAAAGCCACTTCCCGACACTATTCGCCATATCGCCGTAGTGACATCACCGACCGGCGCCGCCATTCACGACATTCTGTCGGTACTACAGCGACGCTGGCCCAGCATGCAAATCAGCGTACTACCGGTACTTGTGCAAGGTGAGCACGCCGCCAAGCAAATTGCCAACGCCATACTACAAGCCAATATCTGGCAAAGTCAGGGCCGCAAAGACTTTGACGTTATCCTGGTATCTCGCGGTGGCGGATCGCTGGAGGATCTATGGCCCTTCAATGAGCGCATCGTTGCTGAGGCTATTCACAACTCCGCTCTCCCTGTGGTGAGCGCAGTCGGCCATGAAGTAGATTTTAGTATCAGTGACTTTGTTGCCGACATTCGCGCGGCAACCCCGTCTGCGGCTGCCGAATTACTCAGCCCAGATCAAAGTGAATTGGTGTCGAAACTACATTTACTCAAAGGCCGACTAGCCAATAGCCAACTTCGCAGAATAAACCGCTGGCGAGAACAACTGCTATCGCTAAGCCGGCGCGTACGCGATCCCCGCAGCCAATTGCGAGAGCAAAGTCAGCGCTTAGACGATTTAGAGATTCGCCTTCAGCGCCAGTGGCAGCAAGCCCAGCGCCAGCGCAAACAGCGCCTGATAGCAGTAAATCAACAACTCGCTCTGCTAAATCCAGAGCGGCAGTTAAAGACCAAGCAGAAAGAGCTCAGTACGTTGCGTGAAAGGCTACAACACGCCATGAATCAGCAGCTTAAACAGCCCCGAGTCGCATTAAAAAATATGGAACAACAACTTAAAGCTCTCGGACCTGAGCAAACTCTCAATCGAGGCTATGCCATTGTACAAAATGCGAGTGGCACAATTATTCGGGACAGCAAGCAGCTCGCTCAAGGCCAGCTACTAAGTGTGAAATTTCACCATGGTGACGCCAAACTCCGCGTTGAACCTTAAAAGCCAGCCTCAGGGATATAGGACAATATTTATTTAAACCGCCAAAATACGCCGAAAATGCTGTAATAAAGCGGCATGGACTGACAATGAGGGGCTATCAGGGCTCAGTACATCGACGACATTCTTGAGATCTTCGCTGAGAATCGCGTTGCAATAAAACGAATAGGCGTAATCACTGGCGTTCAGATCTGGCCTATACGCTGACACCAAGTCGACGGTATGTTTAAACGGCAGATTTAATGCTTTTTCTGCAATCTCGCGGGTATTCTTTCCAGTCTCCTCGGTTAATACTCTGAGTATTAATCTACTTAATACCGGCTTTTCATTTAGGCGATCTAGAAATTTGGCCAAAAAAGAGAACAACGCCTCTTCCTCAGATTGATCTACTTCGGGGGCATCAATTAAACCAGCCAGAGCCTGCTCAAGGTAATGCGCGGCACTCTGTACATATATATCCTCTTTAGAGGGAAAATGATCATATAGGGCGCCTTTCGTCAGCTTCGCAGCTTTGGCCAATGAGTCCATACTCACGCCATTAAAACCGTGTTTAGCAAATTGATGCGCGCTGGACAATAAAATAACGGCGCGAGTACGCTCCCGCTTCCCCAAACCTTCTGCCATAAGCCCTCCCGCCGATTAGATCCACTTCATAAGACAATGTGAACATAACACTCAGAACACATACCCACTTTTCGATAAGAATATACCAAGCAGTATGTTTTTTGATAACATACCGTTTAGTATATTAAATACTAAATATTGGATTTGCCATGATCACTCAGTTAAAAGGCGACCTACGCCATAACAACCTACTATTGGTACTTTGCCTATTAGCGAGCTTTAGCGTTACTGCGAACGCAGGGGTCGCAATTATGCCTATTGGCTATGGTGCCAAATCCATAGGCATGCTCGGCACTGACATGGCATTTTCAGACAATTCACTCAGTATCAATAACAACCCAGCAGGCCTGACAAAAATTGGAGGCCAGGCCCTGTATATGGCCCTTGAGCCACACCTATTAACCGGTCTGAACTACCGAGACTCACTAGGCAACTCCCAGGACTCTCGACTCGACAACATGCTCTTAGTGAGCTTAGGTTGGTCAAAACCACTCGAAAGCTCGCCCAATATCACCATTGGTCTTGGTTTATTCGCGCAAGGCGGGGTCGGATATGACTATCAAAAATTGGAGACCACTTATGGTAACCGCGATGAGTTATCTGCAAAGTTTGGGGTTTTTCGATTTGCACCCGTAGTCGCATGGCAGGCTAGTGATAAGCTTCGTATTGGTTTAAGCGCATCGATAAATTATGCCGAAGCCGAGCAAAACATCTTGCCGAACACCTCGGATCTTGCCACTGGCTTTTATGGTCTCGCTCTATGGGACGCCAGCGGCACGAGCTTTTCTTGGCGAGGCGGTGTGCAGTATGCCATCAGTGACACGTTGCACATCGGCTTAGCGTATGGTCACAGCACGGAATTAAACCTTGAGAATGGTAAGGCCAGCGTTAACTTCGAGTCGACCGGCATCGGCCGCGTTAATTATCAGTCCGCTGCAATACAAGGCTTATCACTTCCAAAAGAAATTGGCATTGGTTTTGGCTGGAAAATTAGCCCCAAGCTCACCGTTGGCGCCGACATTAATTGGTATCAATGGAGTGAGGCACTAGGCAAAGTAACAACAACCCTTTCAGGACCAAACAAACTATTAGCACCACAGCAAATAGTTACGGTGAGTGATTTCGGCGGGCAGGACCAGTTTATGCAGTCAATTGGCCTTGAATATAAATATAGCGACAGCACGACAATTTACAGCGGTATAAACCATGTCGGTTACGCCGTTAAAAAAGGCGCGAGCAATCCGCTAAACAATCTTACCGCCAAATACCATCTTGGCGGTGGTATCGAACACCGACTTAATAAGCATTGGCAGACGAGCATTGTATTCATCGCCAACCCCGAGAACGCACGCAAATACGTCAACACCGATCTCCCTTTAGGGAGCGAAGCTGAAGTCGGTTTCAGCAGTTATCAATTTGTCTTAGAGTTAAATTATCATTGGTAAGAAGCGATATAATCACTTTTTACCAAAAGCGCCGATTTAATAACTTTCTGGCAGCTTGCGTTTAATAATAATATGGCGACCGTCAACATCAATATATTCACCGATGGTAAGGTCTTTCAAAATACGCGCTACCATTTCCCGCGATGAACCGACCCGATCGGCAATTTCTTGCTGAGTGAGTTTTTCATCGATACGCATACTGCCATCTTCTTCTGCTGGTAGCGCCAAACTAGTCAGCACTTTTACTACGCGACCATAAACGTCTTGCAGCGCCAAGCTCTTAACATCGTTTGTTAACTTGCGAATTCGACGGGTAAGATTTTTATTTAAAATGCGTGTGATATTTGGATGTAGATCCAAAATCGCTTTGAAATCTTCTTTATAGATAATGCGAACTTTGCTGGCTTCCATCGCCCGCACCGAGGCCGAACGCTTATCGTCATCAAGCAAAGCAAGCTCGCCAAAATAGTCACCGTGCTCAAGAATATTCAGTACAAAGTCTTTACCACCTTTGTCACTGCAATAGACTTTAACTCGACCAGATTCGACCACATAAAGTGAATCGGCAACGTCGCCTTCGTGTATTAATACGGTATTTTTTGCAAATTCACGAACCACACTGGTATCGCGTAAAATCTGAATTTCTTCCGGCATCAGACCGTCAAATAAATCGACGTTTTCGATACTCATTTCCACATTCCCCAAGGACGATAAAACGTGGAGGTCACTATAGCATAGTTGCGTAAGCAGCTGTCTACACAGCTTTTATTCTTGACGTCAGAAGTCGGATGTCAGACGCGTGTAATGAGTTCTTTACACATCCGACGCCAGACCTCCGACCTCAGACTTACTCTGGCCGCATATGTGGGAACAACAATACATCTCTTATCGACGGCGCATCGGTGAACAGCATCACCAGACGATCAATACCTATGCCCTCGCCCGCTGTTGGCGGCAGGCCATATTCCAGTGCAGCGATAAAGTCGGCATCGTAATGCATGGCTTCGTCGTCACCGCTGTCTTTTTCAGCAACCTGTGCCATAAAGCGCTCAGCTTGATCTTCTGAATCGTTCAGCTCCGAAAAGCCGTTGGCAAGTTCACGGCCGCCCACAAAAAACTCAAAACGATCCGTCACAAACGGATTATCGTCGTTGCGACGCGCCAGCGGAGATACTTCGGTTGGGTATTCGGTAATGAAGGTCGGCTGATCGAGCTTGTGCTCAACAGTCTCTTCAAAAATTTCGATCTGAATCTTACCCAGACCCCAGCTGTCTTTCACATCGACGCCGAGTTTTTTTGCAATGACTGTAGCTTGGGCCATATCAGACAATTGCGCTGCGCTGATATCTGTATTGTATTGCAGTACCGAATCGAAAACCGAGAGACGGGTAAACGGTTTGGCAAAGTCGTACTCGCTGCCCTGGTAATTTATGGTGGTAGTACCCAGCACTTCCTGCGCGGTGTTGCGCAACATGGCCTCGGTCAAATCCATCATATCTTTGTAGTCAGCATAGGCTTGGTAGAATTCGATCATGGTGAATTCTGGGTTATGTCGTGTTGATAAGCCTTCGTTGCGGAAGTTACGGTTAATCTCAAAGACCCGCTCAATACCACCGACGACCAAACGCTTTAAATACAATTCTGGAGCGATACGCAAATACATATCCATGCTCAGGGCATTGTGATGCGTCACAAAGGGTTTCGCGCTGGCGCCACCTGGAATGACCTGCATCATTGGCGTTTCTACCTCGACGAAATCACGCTGCTGTAAGAAGTTGCGAATCGAGCTGATCATTTTTGAGCGAATCGCAAAGGTGCGGCGCGAAGACTCATTCATGATGAGGTCGACATAACGCTGACGATAGCGAATTTCTTGATCTTGCAGGCCGTGGAATTTATCAGGCAAAGGCCGCAGGGATTTGGTCAGCAGCGAGGTTTCTTTCATGTAAACGTACAGGTCGCCCTTTCCTGACTTATGAACCGGACCGCTAGCAGAAATAATATCGCCGATATCCCAAGTTTTGATTTCGTCTGCTAATTCTTCTGGAAACTGCTTTTTATCCACATAGACCTGAATACGCCCAGTCATGTCTTGCAGCACCATAAACGGCCCGCGCTTAGCCATAATGCGACCGGCGATGCTGGCTTGACGATCTAAAGTCTCTAACTCTTCTTTGCCCTTTTCGCCCAACTCGACCTGCAGACGGTCGGCGTAATCTTCACGACGAAAGGTATTAGGAAAGGCATTGCGCTTTTCGCGAATCGCACTTAATTTAGCGCGACGCTCAGCGATAAGGCGGTTCTCTTCCTGGGCATTTTCAATTTCGTTGTGATTCTCAGACATTTTTAGTTCCTGGGTCGGGCGTCGGAGGTCTGACGTCGGACGTATTAAAAGCAGCGCACTGCTTATTTGTATTTGAAAATTAAGGCACCAAGTTCGGCACTTTACTTAAAACGCGTACGAATTTCTCGTCAGACGCCAGACTTCGGACACCCGACTCGGCCTGTTAAAGGCCGAACTTCAAGCTTGCTTCAATAAACTGATCTAAATCGCCGTCTAGCACCGCACCGCAGTTACTGGTCTGCACATTAGTGCGCAAGTCTTTAATGCGTTGGTCGTCTAAGACATAGGAGCGAATCTGGCTGCCCCAGCCGATATCCGATTTACTGTCTTCCAGTTCCTGCGCCGCGCTGTTGCGCTTCTGCATTTCCAACTCGTAAAGTTTTGCTTTCAACATTTTCCAGGCGCTGTCGCGGTTCTGATGCTGCGAGCGCTGGTTTTGGCACTGAACTACGATGTTAGTGGGAACATGAGTTAAACGCACCGCCGAATCGGTTTTGTTGATGTGCTGACCACCTGCCCCGCTAGCGCGGTAGGTATCGGTGCGCACATCCGACGGATTAATATCTATTTCGATGTCATCATCAATCTCTGGTGAAATAAACACCGAACAAAACGAGGTGTGGCGACGATTGCCTGAATCGAAAGGAGACTTACGCACTAGGCGGTGAACGCCGGTTTCGGTGCGCAGCCACCCAAAGGCATACTCCCCTTGAATATGGATGGTCGCGCTTTTAATTCCCGCCACTTCACCATCGGACAATTCAACCAACTCCGCTTTAAAACCGCGGCTTTCGCACCAACGCAAATACATGCGCAAAACCATATTGGCCCAATCCTGTGCTTCGGTACCGCCGGAGCCAGATTGAATATCCAAATAGCAGTTATTGGGATCCATCTCGCCAGAAAACATACGGCGGAATTCTAATGTCGCTAATGAGGTTTCCAAGCGGTCGACATCAGCCTGCATACCGCTAATGGTATCGTCGTCGCCCTCTTCTACTGCCATATCCAGCAGCTCGCTGCAATCTGCGACGCCACTATCTAACTCGTCAATGGTCTCAACTACTGCCTCTAAAGACGCTCGCTCGCGACCTAAGTCTTGGGCACGCTTTGGGTCATCCCACACTTTTGGGTCACCCAGTTCTAGCTCAACTTCCGTTAAACGTTCTTTCTTGTTGGCGTAGTCAAAGGTACCCCCGAAGCACGTCGGTTCTTTCGCCCATGCTTTTAAGGGATTGGCGTATGGCGTTTACTTCTAACATTAAGCAATATCCGGTCAGACGTGGAAAAGGCGGGCATTTTACCTGATGCGAGGCACTGAGCAAAGCGTAGCTATGAATCAGACGAGGCTACAAAGAGCGGGCGTAATTAGATGACCCTAAAAGTCCTACAATACCACCCGCAGATGGTCGACCAATAATTGCACCGATAGGCGCTCTCTGAACAAATTGCTATCCAGTTTGTACACCAACTCCACTTCGTCAGCCTGTTGATTCGGCCACTGCGCGGTATCAATATTGAAGGCGATTGCATCAATTATTTGCTGATCAGCACCGATTGGAGATAACACCATCTTCAAATGGCGTTCACCCACAATACGCTGCTGGACAAGGCGAAACCTGCCGTGGAACTTAGGCTCCGGAAAGTTTTGCCCCCACGGTCCAGCGCTGCGCAATAACTCGGCGTGCTCAATGGAAAAATCCGCTGGCAGTAACTCGCCATCGCTATGCACGGCGGCGGTGAGTTGCTCTTCGTTTGTCAGCTCCGCCACAATCGCGTCAAAGGCGATTTCAAATCGCGAGTAATCTGCCTTAGCCAAACTCAAGCCGGCGGCCATGGCGTGGCCACCAAACTTATTCAGTAGGCCCGGGTTTCTCTTGGCTAAAAGGTCTAAGGCATCTCGTAAATGCAGGCCGGGAATGGAGCGCGCAGAGCCCTTCATTTCCTCGTCATCTGCGTCTGCAAACGCGATAACCGGCCGATGGTATCTGTCTTTAATCCGCGAAGCCAAAATACCGACCACGCCCTGATGCCAAGTGGGGTCGTAGAGGCAAATGCCATTGGGAATATGGCTGGCATCCAACTGCAAATGCGCCAACACCCGCATGGCGTCATCTTTCATGCTCTGCTCGATGGCCCGGCGCTCCCGGTTTAAATCGTCGAGTTCCGCCGCCAAGCTTTGCGCCACATCCTCGTCTTCGGTGAGCAGGCATCGAATCCCCAAGCTAATATCGTCCAAGCGGCCCGCCGCATTTAAGCGCGGACCAAGGGCAAACCCCATATCGGCAGCAACTAAGCGAGTGGCCTCTTTACCCGCAACGCGGAGCAAAGCCTTAATACCAGGACGGCAACGACCAGCGCGAATCCGCCGTAAGCCCTGTGTCACCAGCACTCTATTCGCCTGCTCAAGTGGCACCACATCCGCGACGGTACCTAGGGCAACCAAGTCTAATAACTCGGCCAAATTAGGCTCGGGGCGCTCATCAGAAAACCATGCCCGTTCACGCAATTCACTGCGCAAAGCCAGCAGCACATAAAACATCACCCCGACGCCGGCTAGCGATTTTGCCGGAAACGGGCAGCCATGCTGATTGGGATTAACAATTGCCGCCGCATCTGGCAGGGCATCGCCAGGTAAATGATGATCTGTCACCAAGACCGGAATGCCGAGCCTAGCCGCCGCCGCAACACCGTCAATACTGGAAATGCCATTGTCGACAGTAATAATTAAATCGGGTTGGCGCTCTGCGGCCACGGCTACAATTTCGGGTGTTAAGCCGTAACCATATTCAAAGCGATTGGGTACAAGGTAATCTACGTGGCCCGCACCTAAAGCGCGCAAGCCGAGCAGCCCAACACAGGTACTGGTGGCGCCGTCACAATCGAAATCACCCACGATCAACAGACGCTGATTGTTTTGTATTGCGTCGGCCAACAAAGTGCAGGCCTGCGGCAAGCCTTTCATATCAGGCTTGGGAAGTTGCTCTAAGCCCGTTTCAATTTGCTTGTCGCTGACTACGCCACGCGCACCGTAGAGTTTTTGCAGCAAAGGGGGAACCGCCGCAGAAAAATCTGTGGCGGCGGGTGTGCGCAAAATTATTTTAGGAAAATCAGACACCGACTCAGGCGCGGACGTTGGCAGCGATAAACGCGTGAACATCCCCAATTTTATTGTCGATAACTTCGTAGCGCTCATCCAAGTCGAACAAATCACTCATGTGATGTGGCAGTGCTGGCGCTGTCGGATAGCCCGCTTTCATAACCGCTTCAGGGAATTTCGCGGGATGCGCAGTCGCCAGGGTAATCATTGGCGTGTCCATATCGCGCCGACATTCGCGCGCCGCTTTCACACCAATAGCCGAATGTGGATCTAATAGATATTCACTAGCGTCGTAAATTGATGCGATTGTTTCAACCGTTTCTGCGTCGTCAACACCGTAGCTGTCAAACAAACCACGCACCTTAGCGAAAGCGCTGTCTGGAATAGATACTGTCTCGGTATTCATACGCTCCATTAAGTCCGCAATCGCAGCGCCGTCGCGGTCGTAGCAGTCAAACAGCATGCGCTCGAAATTACTGGACACCACGATATCCATGCTGGGCGACAGCGTGTGTTGCAGCTCATGTTTCTCAAATTTATTGCCGCTGATAAAACGGTGCAGAATATCGTTTTGGTTGGTGGCAACCACTAGCTGGTCTATCGGCAAGCCCATACGTTTAGCCAAATAGCCCGCGTAGATATCACCAAAATTACCTGTCGGCACAGAAAAACTCACCGAGCGATTGGGTGCGCCAACAGCGTAAGCCGCATAAAAATAGTAAACGATCTGCGCCATAATCCGCGCCCAGTTGATCGAGTTAACCGCAACCAGTTGGCGCCCTTCTGGCAGGAAACTTTGATCGGCAAAGCTGGCCTTAACCATCGCTTGGCAATGGTCGAAATGGCCGCGCACAGCGATATTATGGATATTATCACCCACCACCGTCGTCATCTGGCGGCGCTGCACTTCTGATACACGCTGGTAAGGGTGCAGAATGAAAATATCGATATTCGTGCAGCGCTTACAGCCTTGAATGGCAGCAGAACCGGTATCCCCAGAGGTCGCCCCCATAATCACCACTTTTTGCTGACGGCGCTCCAATACGTAGTCCAGCAAACGACCCAGCATCTGCAGTGCAAAATCTTTAAACGCCAAGGTTGGCCCTTGGAATAATTCGAGTACCCATTCATTGCGATCAAGCTGCACTAAAGGCGCTATCGCAGGGTGGCGAAAATCCACATAGGTGTCATCGATAATCGCTTTTAAATCATCGTCTGGAATACAGCCACCGATGAATGGCTGAATAATCTGGAAGGCCAAATCGGTATACGACAGCGACGACCACGCGGCAATCTGCTCTTTGCTGTATTCCGGTAAGGTTTCTGGCACATACAAGCCGCCGTCTGGTGCTAAACCAGTAAGCAAAACATCTTCAAAATTCAGGGCGGGCGCTTTGCCACGGGTGCTTATGTATTTCACTTAATTTTACTCATTGCTAATTGTTGTTTCAGTGCGCTCTTCAATTTTAACGCACGTGCAAAACCCAAAATCCGACGTTGGATGTCTGAGGTCGAACGCATCAGACGCCCGACTTCAGACGTCTGACCAGATCATCCTGCCAATGACTCCACGCGAATCCGGGTGACTTCGCCGACTATGCTCTCTAGCCCTTCTATCTGGGTGACCGCTGCTGATAGTTTGGCTTCTACTGTGCGGTTGGTCAGTATAATCATCGGTACCAGATTCGCGCCATCAGCGGGTTCTTTCTGGATTAAGGCTTCGATGCTGATACCGCCGTCACTCAAAATTTGCGCTACTTTCGACAACACACCGGGCTTATCGACCGCGGCCATACGCAGGTAATACGCGGTCTCTACCGCATCTATCGGTAGTATTGGATGCGTGCTCAGAGATGCAGTTTGGAAAGATAAGTACGGCACGCGATTACTCGGCTGCGCACTCAAGGTACGCGCCACATCAATAATATCCGCGACCACTGCTGATGCTGTCGGCTCACCGCCGGCACCGGCGCCGTAGTAAAGCGTTGGGCCAACCGCGTCAGACTGAACCAGTACCGCGTTCATCACGCCGTTTACATTGGCGATTAAACGCTTTTCAGGGATGAGTGTGGGGTGAACACGAAGCTCTATACCGTCGTTGGTATCGCGAGCAATACCGAGATGTTTAATACGGTAGCCAAGCTCTTCGGCGTAAATGACGTCTTCTTGGGCAATCCGGCTAATGCCTTCGGTAAATACTTTGTCAAACTGAAGTGGAATACCAAAGGCCAAGGACGCCAAAATTACTAGTTTATGAGCGGCATCGATCCCTTCTACGTCAAAAGTCGGGTCAGCCTCGGCGTAGCCAAGCGCCTGCGCCTCTGCCAACACATCGGCGAAATCACGGCCTTTTTCACGCATCTCAGACAGAATAAAGTTGCCAGTACCGTTAATGATACCCGCCAACCACTGAATTTTATTACCCGCTAAACCTTCGCGCAGCGCTTTAATAATCGGAATACCGCCGGCTACTGCTGCTTCAAATGCAACGGTCACGCCTTTCTCAGCAGCCGCTGCAAAAATTTCATTGCCGTGTTCAGCGATTAGGGCCTTGTTCGCAGTAACAACGTGCTTGCCATTGGCGATTGCGCGCAATACCAATTCTTTAGCAACCGTTGTACCGCCGATCAACTCAACGAGGATATCGATCTCTGGGTTATCAGCCACCGCAAATACATCGCGCTCGACGGCCACGCCACTCAAATCATATTTTGGATTATCGCGACGCGAACCAACCTGCGTCACCACAATATCTGCGCCCACTCGTGCCGCAATTTCTGTCGCGTTACGAGCCAATACCGCAAATGTGCCGCCACCGACGGTTCCTAAACCACATATTCCTACTTTGACCGAATCCACCACTGCTCCTTAAACGTCAGGTAAACCATTGGGTGCGTCGCTCTTGCTTACTCACGCAGATACACGTGGAAGCACCAGAGTATTTTGTACCCGAAAGGTGTGCATTTTAGTCAAGGTAAGGCGCTAAGGCTATGGGCTGTCGCAATTCAAGGCAGTTTATTCAGCCGCATCACCGCTGTGAGGTCAAAATATCCCCCAGATAGCAAAACAGCCACATGAAATGCAGCTGTTTTGCTAAAGGAGTTCCGTATGAAGAAGAGCGTCAATCTTCCCCGCACAAACTCATGAGACGTCGGCTAATAATCGCTTCTGCCTCGCTTACCATGCGGTCTAACAGAACTTGGCAGCTTGGGATATCATTGATCAAACCAATGACCATACCGGCCGTCCAAACACCGCCGTCGACGTCGCCGCCTTCCAACACATTTTCGCGACCGCGTGCGCCCGCTACTAAAGGCTGAATATCGGCGAAGTCGGTTTTGCCGTCGCGCCCTTCTATCTCGACCACTTGCTTGGCAATCGCATTGCGAAAAACCCGCGCGGTATTGTTAAGACTGCGGAAAATCAATGCGGTTTGACGCTCATCGGCATCGACCATCGCCTGCTTAATATTGTCATGAACCGGCGCTTCTTTGGTCGCGACAAAACGTGTGCCCATATTGATGCCTTCCGCACCCAGCGCCAGAGCAGCAACGAGACCCTGTGCATCGCCAATACCGCCGGAGGCGATCATGGGAATACTCAGTTTTGCTGCCGCCGCAGGCAGCAGAATCATATTGGTGACATCGTCTTCACCAGGGTGTCCCGCGCACTCAAAACCGTCAACACTAACCGCATCACAACCAATTCGCTCGGCTTTAAGGGCGTGACGAACGGAGGTGCATTTGTGAATAACCCGCACACCATTGGCTTTAAATAGCGGCATAAAGTCCTCTGGGCTACGCCCAGCGGTTTCCACTATTTTAACGCCACCCTGAATCGCGGCTTCAGCATATTCCATATAGGGAACGGGATTAATCGTCGGCAAAATAGTGAGGTTTACGCCAAAAGGTAAATCCGTCATTTCTTTACAGCGAAGGATTTCGCGGTACAGGTCTTCGGGAGTTGGCTGCGTTAGCGCAGTCAAAATTCCCAAGCCGCCCGCATTAGACACCGCCGAGGCTAGCTCGGCGCGTCCGACCCACTGCATACCGCCTTGAATAATGGGGTATTTAATCCCCAGCATCTCGGTAATACGAGTCCTCATTTGCTACATCCTATAATCTACAAGCAACTAGATACGCTCAATGATGATTGCAGGTGCCATACCGCCAGCGGCACACATGGTAACCAAACCGCGCTTAAGGCCTCGGCGCTCTAACTCGTCTAATACCGTGCCAATCAAGATTGCACCGGTAGCGCCGATAGGATGGCCAAGTGCCATTGCGCCGCCGTTGACGTTGACCTTGTCACGATCCAATTTCAGGTCGCGAATATACTTTTCAGCAACAACTGCAAAGGCTTCGTTGATTTCAAATAGGTCGATATCATCAACGGTTAAACCGGCTTTTTTGAGCACTTTCAACGTCGCTGGTACGGGTGCATTTAGCATAAGGGTTGGTGAGTCACCCATATTTGCCATAGCAACAATTTTCGCGCGCGGCTTGAGGCCATTTGCTTTTGCATATTCTGGCGACGTCAGCAAAATAGCCGCTGCACCATCAACCACACCGGAGGAGTTACCGCCATGGTGAACGTGGCTAATTTTTAGATCTGGGTAGACTTTATTCACTAGACCCGCGTAGGTAGTACCCGCCTCATCTAGTGGGTAATAAGCCAGCTCAGCAAAGGCGGGCTTAAGCTGCGACAAACCTTCTAATGTCGTGCTAGGACGCGGAAATTCTTCCTTGTCCAAAGCAAGCGTACCGTCTTCGCGGTATACGGGCACCAGGCTTTTGTCGAAGTGCCCGTTCTCTATAGCATGGGCAGCGCGTTGCTGACTGGTGAACGCTAGCTTATCCAAGTCTTCACGCGTAATACCTTCTAAGGTGGCAATCGCATCGCCACACACACCTTGGTGAGGCTGGGGATGAACCTCACGCAACACCATATTGCCGTTATCCAGGAACATAGACGGGTCGTTACCGTTCTGCCCGTAGTTCGACATCATTTCGGTGCCGCCCGCTATAACCACGTCCTCCATACCGGACATGATGGATGCAGCAGCAAGATTCACTACTGTGATACCAGAACCGCAGAAACGATCTAAGGTGACTGAGCTACTTTTCACGTCATAGCCAGCAGTCAACGCCGCCATACGGCCAAGGTCGCCGGACTGTTCGCCACGCTGTGAACTGGTACCCCAAATAATATCGTCAACATCGGCGGTATTTAATTTAGTGCGCTCAGCAAGTGCTTTTAGTACTGTTGCACCCAATTGTTGTGGGTGGATACCCGCCAATGAACCCTTGCCCACTTTACCAATACCACGGGGAGTGCGACAGGCGTCTATAATCCATGCTTCTTTCATCATTATTTCCTCGCTATAAGCCCTGCGGGCGATTAACAACCTTTCCAGTTTGGCGCGCGTTTTTCTGCAAATGCCGTCGCACCTTCAATGGCATCTTTACTACTAAAAACCGGATCAACTATTTTAGCTTGCTCTGGGAACATGTCGTTTTGCTGCCAGTCCTGCGAGTTGATAACAACCTGCTTACTCGCAATAACAGCCATGGGGCCATTGGCTGCAATGCTACGTGCAAAGGCTTTAGCACCTTCTAGTGCACCGCCGGCCTCAACAACTTTATTGACCAAACCTAAATCGTAGGCGCGTTGCGCGCTGATAAAATCGCCCGTTAAAGCCATTTCCATTGCTACGCGAGAAGGTATTTGACGCGGTAAACGCATCAGGCCACCCGCTGCTGCTGCCAATCCACGCTTAGCCTCAGGAATGCCAAATTTGGCATTATCCGCAACCACAATCAGGTCGCAGCAAATAGCCAACTCAAAACCGCCAGCCAAAGCAAAACCTTCGACCGCTGCAATTAATGGCTTCTTGGGGGGCTGCTCACACAAACCCGCGAATCCACGGCCTTTAATAATAGGCATTTCACCAGTAACAAAGGCTTTTAGATCCATACCGGCGCAAAATGTATTATCCGCACCGGTCAAAATCGCGGCGCGAATCTCATCATTGCTATCCAACTCTTCCATTGCCGCAGCGATGCCCTTGGCAACGGCGAGGTTCACAGAGTTTTTTGCTTTTGGACGATTGATGGTCACAATCATCACACCGTCTTCAACACTGACTAATACTTCATCACTCATCTTTCTATCCTCGTTTCAGCGCGGACGCTGTTATCAAAATAATTCTCAAAAAATTTATTCCCCGCGAAATACCGGCGGCCTTTTTTCAAAGAATGCTTGCATCGCCTCTTTTGCATCAGCCGTTTCAACACAAATTTTCTGCGCCTTTGCCTCACGCTTTACGGTTTCGTCATAACTATCATCCGCAGCTTGACGAAGTAGCTTTTTCATCTCACGCAACGCCACCGGCGCTCGCAGGGCAAGTTTTTCTGCCCACGTCATAGCGGTGTCAAGTACCTGATCTGCGGGAGCCAACTTATTAGCAATACCGGCATTGAGACAGATTGACGCGTCGATGCGGCCACCCTCAGCCATTAAAGCGTAACAGCGCTGGTACCCTAAATAGCGCAGCAACTGCCAACTCGCACCGCCATCCGGTACGAGTCCGACATTGCTAAATGCCATCATCAAATTACCGGTCTCAGCCATCACCAGAAGATCGCAACGCATTGCGATCGCCGCGCCAACACCCGCCATAACACCGGGAGATGCAGCAATAACAGTTTTATCCATTGCGCCGATTAATGACAGTATCGGCCCGTATTCATCAAGGATCTGATCTTCAACCGTTTGGCCTTCAAGAAACCCTTCAGCCAAATCCGCTCCCGATGAAAACCCCCGCCCATTGGCGCCGAGAACAACGACGCGAACATCACTATCTTGATTCGCGTGCTCAAGCGCGATTAGTAGCTCGCTACGCATCTGACGATTGAAGGCATTTAAGGAATCCGGACGATTCAAATGGATTGCCGCGACCATACCGACTTTTTTATATTCAAGACATTGGTAGTCTGACATAGCAGCTCCTTTCTTTGGCGTCGCGCAATCGCTACGACGCCATATTTGGCTTGGTTAAGCGCAATTAGCGAGGCTGCATACGAATGGCACCATCCAAGCGGATAGATTCGCCGTTCATATATTCGTTTTCAGCAATCATGACTGACAGGTGAGCGATCTCATCTGGGCGACCCAGACGCTGAGGATTAACCACGCTGTTTTCCAAGGATTTGTAGGCGGCTTCTGGAATAGTTTCAAACAGCGGCGTGTGAATTAAGCCAGGTACGATCGTATTGACACGAATACCGTAAGAAGCCAAATCGCGCGCCATTGGCAACGTCATTCCGACAACACCGCCTTTTGAAGCACTGTAGGCAACTTGGCCAACTTGACCTTCATAAGCAGCAACCGATGCGGTGTTGATAATAACACCACGCGCATTGGCGCCATCGTAGGGCTCGTTTTTCGCCATTTGCTCGGCGACTAGACGCGCAACATTGAAAGTGCCAATTAAATTCACATTGATAACGGCTTTATACGCGTCGAGTGGGAATGCGCCGTTTTTGCTCAAGGTTTTAGCCGCACTGCCGATACCCGCGTAGTTATTGCAGATATGGATTGCACCAAACTTTGCCATGACTTCGGCGATGGCAGTCGACACCGAGTCTTCATCCGCGACATTAACATTGTGGAAGCTAACCTTATCCGCACCCAGCTCGGCAACGATGGCGTTGCCACGGTCGGCGTTCATATCAAAAATAGCGACCTTGCCGCCTTTCGCAACATAAGCGCGCACAGTGCCTTCACCTAAACCTGAAGCACCACCGGTGACAACTGCTACTTTTCCATTAATATCCATACGTTTTCTCCTACTTTTAAGGTGAGTTAAAATTTAGCGCCTTTCAAAAATTGAACGCGCGATGATTTATTTCATTATTTCTAATGTACCGGCCAATTTTCGGCCGATACAGGCGTTAGCTTAGAGATTACAAATTTCGTATTCCTGCATATAACTCGCACCGCCGCATAGCTGCACACCTTCATCCACCATGCGACCTTACAGCTCAGAACAATATAGCTTAGCCTTGGATGCAAAATCTGTCGTCAGACGCCCATTATTGTGTTGAGTGACACACTGATCGATAAATGCCAAGCCGCCCACGACACAAATTAGAGACGAGCACATTAAAATCAGGAGGGCTATTCTGGAACAAAGAGATGAGGTGTAACCATGTCGATTAGCAACAAAAAAAATGACATTTGGTTACAAAGTTGGAGCGAAGAAAAAAGCAGAATGAAAATCGGCGCATAAAAAAGGAGCTAATCGCTCCCTTTTTACGCTATTTGCTAGCAATTAATTCAGTATCATCGGACCCAACTGCTGAGCAGTTTTGTAGCCAGGAATCATACTGCCGTCTTCCAGCACGATAGCTGGTGTTCCCGTTACCCCCATTTGAGCCCCCAGCTGATACTCTGCGGCAATGGGATTAGTACATTTTTTAGGATCAATTGCAGCGCCTACCTTTAGCGAATCCATCGCGGCTTTGCGGTCATCTGCACACCACGCTGACACCATTTTATCGTAAGTCGGCGTACCTAAACCCGCGCGAGGATAACCGAGGTAACGCACCTCTATGCCCATAGCATTTAATTGCGGCACTTCTTCATGAAGTTTGCGGCAGTACCCGCAATCCACGTCGGTAAAAACATAAATAGCGCCCTTGGTTTCACCTTTGGGGCTAAAAATAATCATATCTTCACGCTTAATTTGTGCAAGCAACTCCTTGCGAACCGGCTTAAGCTTTTTCTCAGCTACGCTTTCAATACCCGCCGCGCTGATTTCAAACATATCGCCGGCGATAAAATAACGGCCGTCCGCACTAGCGTAAACTGTAGGGCCGTTTTGCATGCTAACAACGTATAAACCAGGTATGCCACTGGCCTCTATTTGACTAATGACGATATCAGGTCGCGTTGCCTTAAAAGACGCACGAATTGCCGTGTCGGCAGCTTTATCAATCACGACCGACGCGGCGGCGTGACTGGATAACTGAAACAGCGCAGCACCAAAGGCCAGCATCAAGAAAACACGACGCACAATAACTCTCATGTAATTATTCAAACAACTTCTCCAGATTCTGCGAATATCGAACACCTCAATATGAACGATTTTATCGCTACAAGTTTCATCCACCCAAACACTATCAAACTTGTGTACCGCCTCAGGGAAGCTAGCGCGATCTTGCGGCGGGGACAGGCTAGAAAGTATGCGATGAAAATACAATCTACGCACTCGCTTTTTTTGCACTTATTCTGATTTACAATCTAACGCAGCGAGCGACTTAATTTGCTCGACAAGAAAACAAAAAAGGCAGCCAATGGCTGCCTTTTTTAGAACTATCAAAAACTTAGGCTTTTGCGCCCAACTTTTCTTTAATACGTGCTGCACGACCGCTCAGCTCACGCAAGTAGTAAAGTTTCGCTTGGCGCACGTCGCCGCGACGCTTAACTTCAATGCTGTCGATCAATGGGCTGTATGTCTGGAAAGTACGCTCTACACCGACACCGTGAGAAATTTTACGTACGGTGAAAGCAGAGTTCAGAGCACGGTTACGGATACCAATAACAACACCTTCAAAAGCCTGAAGACGCTCACGAGCACCCTCTTTCACTTTTACCTGAACGACAACGGTGTCACCGGGGCTGAATTCCGGCAGCTCTTTGGTGGCCTGCTCTGCTTCCAGTTCGGCAATAATTTTGTTGGTGCTCATGGCATGCTCCTAAATTCGAAAGTTTATAGCTTCACAGCTAGATGTCAGTTAATCGTCAAGCTCGCGGATAAATTCCGCCAGCAATGTATTTTGTTCGCTACTCAGCTCTACTTTTTGCAGTAGATCTCTGCGCCGCAACCAAGTTCGGCCCAACGACTGCTTCAGTCGCCAACGCCGTATCGCTTCGTGATTTCCACTTAACAACACGTCTGGCACCGCTCTATCTCGGTAATGCTCAGGCCGCGTGTAATGCGGACAATCTAACAATCCTTCGGCAAACGAGTCTTGCTCTGCCGACAAATGATGCCCCAACACACCTGGTAGCAAGCGACTTAAGCCGTCGATCATCACCATGGCAGCTAGCTCACCACCGCTTAGCACGTAATCACCTATCGACCACTCTTCGTCGACTTCGGCCTCGATTAGGCGCTCATCTACTCCTTCATACCGTCCAGCTAACAGCACCAGCGACGGCCTTTGTGCTAATTCGACCAAGCCCTGCTGATCTAGTGGACGCCCCTGAGGCGACAAATATATAACCGTCGCACCAGGCGCCACCGACGCTTTAGCGGCATGGATAGCCTGCTCTAGCGGGGCGGTCATCATTACCATTCCGGGACCACCGCCATAGGGCCGGTCATCCACCGTTTGATGACGATCAGTGGTGTAATCACGCGGATTACAACACGAAATATTCAACAAACCTTTCTGAACTGCGCGACCGGTTACGCCGTAATCGCTAACTGCAGCGAACATCTCGGGAAAAAGACTGACCACCGATATGTCCAAAACGTCGTCCCCTTAGCCCTTTTTAACTAGAACTCAGGATCCCAGTCCACCAATATCATCCCCGTATCTAGGTTGATATCTTTTATAAATTGCTCAGGTACATAAGGAATTAAACGCTCCTTATCATCCAGACTTCCCGTGCACTTCTGCACGACAAGAACATCATTTGCACCCGTTTCAAGTAGGTGGCTAACCTCACCAAGCAATACCGGCTCCGCCGATGAGTAAAGTGTTGCCACTTTCAAGCCTGTCAGTTGATGCCAGTAAAAATCATCACCTTCAAGCTTGGGCAGCAGCGCTTCTGCAACTGACAACTCAAGGCCGCAGTAGCTCGCAGCCACATCGCGATCATCAACCCCTTTCAAGTGGCCAATAATACCCTTGCCATGTGCTCGGCACTCATCAAACTCTGCACGCTGCCACTTCCCAGCCCTGCAGAAGTACATATCGCTATAATCAAAAAAATTACTTATGGGATCGGTGAATGAATGTATTTTCACCCATCCCTTTACCCCGTACACCGCAGAAATCTTAGCGATAACAACCCGATTTTCCGGGGTAAATGCTGTCATTTAAGCGGCAGCTGCTGCGTCTTTAAGCAGTTTTGCAACGCGATCAGACACTTGAGCACCTTGCGAAACCCAGTGGTCTACACGCGCATTGTCAACGCGTAAACGCTCTTCGTTACCGCGAGCAACTGGATTAAAGAAACCAACGCGCTCAATAAAACGACCGTCGCGTGAAGTGCGGCTGTCAGTAACTGTCAGATGATAAAATGGGCGCTTTTTAGAGCCGCCACGTGCCAAACGAATAGTGACCATTCTTGTTTCATTTCCTAGCATTTGGGCAGGTTTTCATACCTGCTTATCGAAAAATTCGAAGCGATTATATGACCGAAGCCATAAAGGCGCGGAATTATAAGGGAAATCGATGATATATGAAACACTTAGCGCGCTTTTTCTTAGCGCCCCCAAATGCATGCCAAAGCTAGAGAATGGGAGGCAGTTGCAAACCTTAAGAAAAATAAAAATTTATTATATTTATCAATCAATTAACGGAAAAAATCATACGCAACATCAAGATAAGAATGGGCGATTAGCCTGCACAAGAATAACCGCACCAACCTTAGCTCAAGCCATTACATTCCAGGGAAGCGACCACCTCCGCCACCAGGCGGCATCATTCCACCCATGCCACGCATCATATTTGTCATACCGCCCTTCTGACCCATTTTCTTCATCATCTTCGCCATTTGCTTATGCTGCTTGAGCAAACGGTTCAGATCTTGAATTTCGGTGCCAGAACCGACAGTGATACGGCGCTTGCGAGAACCATTTAACAAATCCGGATTGCGCCGCTCGGCGGGCGTCATCGAATTGATAATCGCCTCCATGCGCGTGAACATCTTATTGTCCATCTGGCTTTGCGCCATTTGCGCCATATTGCCCATGCCCGGCAATTTATCTAGCAGGCCTTTCATGCCGCCCATATTCTGCATTTGCTGGAGCTGATCACGCAGATCTTCTAAATCAAACTTCTTACCCTTTTTAAGCTTCTTGGCGAGTTTCTCCGCCTTATCTTTATCGAGCTTAGATTCCGCCTCGTCGATAAGCGACAAAATATCGCCCATACCCAAGATGCGCGACGCAATCCGGTCTGGGTAAAATGGGTCAAGCGCATCGGTCTTTTCACCAACCCCGATGAATTTAATGGGCTTGCCTGTAATGTGACGCACCGACAATGCGGCACCACCGCGGCTATCTGCGTCCGCCTTGGTCAAAATAACACCGGTCAGCGGCAGTGCCTCGCCAAATGCCTTGGCGGTATTCGCCGCATCTTGACCAGTCATCGCATCGACAACAAACAAGGTCTCAATTGGCTTTATAGCCGCGTGAAGATCCTTTATCTCGGTCATCATATCGGTATCGATATGCAAACGACCGGCGGTGTCGACAATCACAACGTCGTAAAAACGCAACTTCGCTTCGGCAATGGCAGCATTAGCAATATCAACTGGCTTTTGATCAATGTTGCTTGGAAAGAAACCGGCACCAATATCATTCGCCAGCGTTTCCAGCTGCTTTATTGCCGCTGGCCGATATATATCGGCGCTGACCACCAAGACCTTCTTTTTATGCTTTTCTTGCAGAAATTTTGCCAGCTTGGCAACAGACGTGGTTTTACCCGCCCCCTGCAAACCCGCCATTAACATTACTGCCGGAGGCTGCGTGGCCAGATTCAATGTCTCGTTCTGGCTGCCCATGATCCGCTCCAGCTCCTGCTGGACGATCTTGATAAACATTTGACCTGGGCTCAGGCTCTTACTCACCTCCTGACCGACCGCCCGCGCCTTAACCGCCTCAACGAAATCCTTTACTACCGGCAAAGCAACGTCGGCTTCTAACAGGGCCATACGCACATCGCGCATGGCATCGGCTATATTGTCTTCACTCAACCGCGCCTGACCAGTGACATGGCGCAGGGTCTGCGAAAGGCGTTCGGTTAAATTCTCAAACATGCGTAAACTCTCTGAAAGCTAAAAGTAATTAATGTGGCAACACGGTTCAAGTCGACATACTATCGTGAACCCGCTTACAATCTATTCGCTGTGCTGCACCGTAAATAGAAGGCGCGGCGTAAAATAATGCCGCAGTATAACCGAGTCATCAGGCAGACCCAACGCTCAGTAAACAATACGGATATAACGGCCACACATACCGATGAATTTATACAGCAGTATCGCCGCCATTGCTTTTTATACTATTGCTGCAGGCATGCAATACCGCGACCTAAACCGCGATCTCAGCCGGCCCAGCCTACTGACCGGCTTGGCTGCCGTATTGTGTCACGCTGTTGCCGCAATTACCGCCATCCACACCGTCAACGGCATGGATCTCGGCGTTATTCAGGTTTTATCCCTGATTACTTGGCTGATTTGCTTAATCACCGTGAGTGCAAGCTTGCGCAGACCGCTCCACAACCTGCTAATCCCCCTGTACCCACTCGCCGCGGTGAGCTTGTTGGCTGAACTTTTAATCCCTGAGCGCCAACAATTACTTCAACACCAGCCAATTGGTGTCTTATGTCATATATTGCTTTCGATATTGGCTTATAGCGTGCTTACCATCGCCGCCACTCAGGCCATAGTACTTGCTCTCCAAGATCGCATGTTGCGCGAACATCATTTAAAGGGCTTACCGAGCATTTTGCCTCCCTTACAAACAATGGAGGCAATGCTATTCGAACTTATTTGGGCCGGCTTTGCACTGCTGTCTCTGGCCATAATCACCGGCGGCATCTATGTCGACGACATGCTCGCCCAGCACTTGCTTCATAAAACCGCTTTTTCGGTTCTGTCGTGGATATTATTAGCGATATTACTCTGCGGCCGCGTGGCACTGGGCTGGCGCGGAAAAGTCGCCATTCGCTGGACTTTATGGGCGTTTGGCTGTCTATTACTAGGCTATCTCGGCACCAAAATCGCCCTGTCTATCATCATCCATGTGAGCAGCACCTGAGATTACGCTTGTCGCGCCCCCTTTTTTTGGTCAAGATTAGCGCTCTTTTAAGTAACTAAGGAGTTTTGGGCTTTTTGAACGAGGCACCGCTGGGTCTTCTTTTTGGCATTTTAGCTGCATTAATCGTCCTGTCCGGTTTTTTCTCCGGCTCAGAAACCGGGATGATGTCCCTCAACCGATATCGTATGCGTCATCGCGCAAAATCCGGCCATCGAGGTGCTAAACGCGCCGCAAAACTACTTGAAGAGCCTGACAGCCTGATCAGCACTATTTTGATCGGCAATAATCTGGTCAATAATTTAGCTGCGTCCATCGCTACAATTGTCGCAATTCGCCTCTACGGCGATAACGCCGTCGTTCCCGCGTCAATATTGCTAACCTTGGTTTTCCTTATCTTTGCGGAAATCATTCCCAAAACCATCGCTGCGTATAAATCGGAAACCGTCGCCTATACGGTAAGCCATGCATTGCTGCCACTGAAAGCCTTCTTGTTTCCTGTGATTTGGCTAGTCAGTCACGTCACCCAATTTGTGCTACGCCTAACGCGCATAGAAAAAAACGACGGAACAGAACATATCGGCCTAGATGAGCTGCGGACGATTGTCGGGGAAGCCGGCCATTTAATTCCCAAACACCACAAAGGGATGTTAATGAACATCCTCGACCTCGAACAAATCACGGTGGACGATATTATGATCCCCCGCAACGAGGTCTTTGGAATCGACGTCGATGCCGACACCGACACCATCATTCGCAAATTGCGCGACGCCGAATTCACGCGCATTCCGGTCTATCAAAATGACATCGACAACATCGTCGGCATTCTGCATCAGCGCGACATCATTAACAGTGTAGATGCCCAAGGTCGCGTTCAGCGCGACGCCTTACTCCAAGCGATCAGAGACCCTTACTTTATTCCAGAAGGCACCCCACTCAATACTCAGCTATTTAATTTTCAGAAACAAAAACGCCGTATGGGCATAGTCGTTGACGAATATGGCGTGATGCAGGGAATTGTGACTCTGGAAGACTTGCTGGAAGAAATTGTCGGCGAATTTACGTCGAACCTAAGTACTGACACCGAGGATATCGTGCATCAGGCGGATGGTACTTACCTGGTAGACGGCACCACCACAATCCGAGACATTAATAAAAGTATGAAGTGGGACTTACCTACAGATGGGCCAAAAACCTTGAACGGCCTACTGCTAGAGAAATTGGAATCGTTTCCAGAAGGCTCAGTCGGGTTAACCATAGATCGCTACTACTTTGAAATTCTCGAAATGAAAGGCAATCTAATCCAGTCCGTTCGAGCTTATAGCAAGGGCAAAAACCGGCGCTAGTGCGCCGGCAAATATCGCCCTAGCCCAGATCACCATAGCGATTGCGGCAGCGTTTATTTGCCAGCACAATCACTTCACGCTTACCCGCATTATCCATTTCCGACCAATCGCCAATCTCTTTTAGCGTTCGGTAGCAGCCGGTACACATGTCGTCATTGTCCAATGCGCAAACCGAGACACAGGGCGACGCTACCGCTTTTTCTTTGCCATCACTCATGCCATGTCCTGAGGCGTTAACTGGGCGGCGAAATGATGACCATTTTCAACATAATGCGCAGCAGACATCATCAATGCCGCCTGCTCTTCGGCGCTTAAGCTACGGCGTATTTTAGCCGGCGACCCCAACACCATTGAGCCATCGGGTATTTCCATACCTTCTGTCACTAAAGCGTTTGCACCGATCAAGCAGCCTTTGCCTATCTTGGCACCATTAAGCACGACTGCGTTTATTCCAACTAGACTGCCTTGACCGATAGTGCAGCCATGCAACATTGCCTTGTGGCCCACCGTGACGTCGTCACCAATATGCATGGGAAAACCCGCATCGGTGTGAAGTATCGAGCCGTCTTGAATGTTACTGCGCGCGCCAATCACGATGTCATCGACATCGCCGCGAATGACCACGTTAAACCAAATACTGGCATTTTCTTTTAGCGTCACAGAGCCGATAACGGTCGCGTTATCCGCGACAAAATGACCACTGCCCTCAAGCTGAACACGGCGCTCACCCAATTGGTACAACATAGTGAATCTCCTTAATAAGGCAACAATTCAGATCGATGCCAGCTGATACAACTCGTAAGCCGGCTCTTCGTAGGGATGTGCGTTTTTCAACGCAGCAATCACGTCGTTAACGCACTCTTCGGGGCACAGTGTTTCCACCCTAAACTCGTCTACTATTTCTATTTCTCCCAGCCCACCTATAAAGGGCTGACTACCCGCCAAGGGCAAGAATTGTCCCTGACCCAATACCTGCCAGCTACAGCGACCGTAATTACCTTGCCCACCGGCACCGGCATCAAACACCGCATTCTTCACCTGTTCGCAGTGCGCGGCAGGTACAAAGAACACTAATTTATACATCGGCCCTACCATCTTGTTCGCGATAAAACTCTTCGGCAAATTGCGCTAGGCGCCCTTCTTCAATGGCTTGGCGAATTGCCGTCATATGGTTTTGATAATAACGAAGATTATGAATCGTGTTTAGTTGTGCGCCTAAAATCTCCTTACACTTATCGAGATGATGTAAATAGGCCCGCGAGAAATTCTGGCACGTATAACAATCGCACTTTGCATCCAACGGTGCATTATTAAAACGGTGGCTCGCATTCCGTATTTTAATCACACCCGTAGACGTAAACAGATGACCGTTGCGTGCATTGCGAGTTGGCATCACACAGTCGAACATATCAACGCCGCGCATAACCGCCTCTAGAATATCTGAAGGCTTGCCCACCCCCATTAAATAACGGGGTTTGTCTTCTGGCATATGCTCCGCTAGCGAATCGAGCACCATTAACATTTCATCTTTTGGCTCGCCGACGGATAAACCGCCAATCGCAAAACCATCAAAATCAATATCTTTTAAACCCTGCAAAGATTCACGGCGCAACTCGGGGTACATGCCACCCTGCACAATACCAAACAAAGCCGCGTCGTTGCCGGCATGCGCGGTTTTACTGCGTTCAGCCCAACGCAAGGACAGCTCCATAGAGGTTCGCGCTTCCGCCTCGGTGGCGGGATACGGCGTGCACTCGTCAAATATCATGACGATGTCCGCCCCCAGATCACGCTGAATTTGCATTGATGTTTCTGGGTCTAAGTACACGTCGCTGCCATTTACTGGCGATTTAAAAGACACCCCCGCTTCACTAATCTTGCGCAGTTTACCGAGACTCCAAACCTGAAAGCCGCCAGAGTCGGTTAATATCGGCCCCTGCCACCCCGTGAAATCATGCAGATCGCCATGGGCTTTTACCACCTCTGTGCCCGGCCGTAGACTAAGGTGGAAGGTATTGCCAAGAATAATCTGCGCGCCAATTTCCTTAATGTCACGCGGCAACATGCCCTTGACGGTACCGTAGGTACCCACTGGCATAAATGCGGGGGTTTCCACTTTACCGCGCGGAAAATCCAGCGTTCCGCGACGCGCCAAACCATCGCTGGCCTTCAAATCAAAGCGCATTCGGCACTCAGTCATAAACTAATCCTATTTCTCGGTATGACTTGATGGGAATACCAACATGGCATCACCATAACTAAAAAAGCGGTATTGTTCGGCCACAGCCTCGGCGTATGCACCAAGAACCGCATCGCGACCGGCAAAAGCGCTAATCAACATAATCAAGGTTGACTCTGGCAAGTGGAAATTGGTGACGATCAGATCAACGCTACGGAACTGGTAACCGGGATAAATAAATATGCGACTGTCGCCAGAAAAAGCCGCTATCTCACCGGACTGAGAGGCAGACTCCAAGCTGCGCACACTGGTTGTCCCCACCGCCACAACACGACCACCGCGTGCCCGCGTTGCGCGCACCCGCTCACAAACCTCTTCGCTCACCTCAATATACTCGGCGTGCATTTGGTGATCGCGAATATCGTCTGCGCGCACCGGCTGAAATGTCCCAGCACCGACATGTAAAGTAACAAACGCAATATCAACGCCTTTATCACGGCATTGCTGCATTAAACCATCGGTAAAATGTAATCCCGCTGTCGGCGCGGCGACCGCCCCATCACGGCTGGCGTATACCGTCTGATAGCGCTCGCGATCGTCCAACGCGTCCTCACGTTCTATATAATGAGGTAGCGGCATGTGACCGATACGATCAAGCACGTCTAACACCGGCGAGGCAAAAGTCAGCTCAAACAAAGCATCGTGACGGCCAAGCACAGTCGCGATATCACCAGTTGGCTTCGCCTCTGCACTCACACACAAACTCAGCTCAGCGCCCGCCTTGGGCGATTTACTAGAGCGTATATGGGCCAACACTTTATATTCGTCTAGCAAGCGCTCAACGAGTATTTCTATCCGACCGCCAGTCGCCTTCACCGCAAACAATCGTGCCGGGATAACCCGAGTATTGTTGAAGACCAGCAAATCGCCCGCCTGCAAATAAGACGGCAATTCTTTAAACTGCCGATGTTGACAGCGCTGTTCATCATCTAAAACCAATAGACGACTGCCATCGCGCTCAGGCATGGGATGATAGGCGATTAAGCTTTCAGGAAGCTCAAAGTTAAAATCACTGCGCCGCATAATGTCTGCTTTCGTTCGGAAGGGCGCAAGATTAGCGGAAAATGGCACGGGACTCCACCAGAGTAGATCAATATGTATACAGCCCTTGCCACATTAATAAATAAAATGTCCCCGTCGATTGACCCCACAGGAAAGCTTGTTATAATCGCGCCCCACTTACATGCCAGTGTGGTGAAATTGGTAGACACGCTAGATTCAAAATCTGGTTCCTTTGCGGGAGTGGCGGTTCGAGTCCGCCCACTGGTACCATGTAAGCTTATAAAAACAACAACTTAGAAGACTTTGTGAGCAAATCGAAATGCTCACAACAAAATTCCTTCCTAGAATACCTCTCCGTTATCCAATAGCATTGCGAGTGTAAGACCCAGCAACGATCAGGGAGGATCATATGCTAGTAATCGCGCTCAAAGTCGGCGAAAGCATCCGCATCGATGACGACACGATAATCACGCTAATCGAGAAATGGACTGGCGAAGTCGCGTTGCAAATAGATACGACAGAGGCCATCATCATTCCCCGCCCGCGGTAGTCGGCGGGGATTAAATCAATGACTCTGACCCCTTTGATTACAACGAGCACCCGAAGCTCGGTAAACTACCCGAAATTGATGACAAAGCAAGGAAGCATAAGAGCATGCGGTACAACCCCAATCTAGACGGGTTAAGGGCAATAGCTGTCCTAATAGTGGTAGCCCGACATGCAAAGGTTCCGGCCCTTTCGGGAGGCTTTATTGGGGTTGATCTGTTTTTCGTATTGTCGGGATTTCTGATTACGACAGTTCTTGTGGAAAACCCAGGCTTAAAAAACTTTTACTGGAATCGTTTTTGGCGACTAGTGCCGGCACTATCTGCAATGCTTATTGCTTATGTAGCAATCTTCCCACATATTTTTCCAAATTATAATCATGCAATAGATGCAGCAGTTGCGTTCTTTTACTTGGCTGATTACACATCTGCGTACACATCAATACCGAATTACATCACTCACACATGGAGCCTGGCTGTCGAAGAGCACTTCTATATGCTTTGGCCCCTGATCATGCTGCGATACAATCCTACGGCAAAAGCGATTTTCATACTTTTCGTCATAGCATCAATACACCGCGCCCTGTGGATTGATGTCCACGAGGCTTACCGAAAATTTGACACCAGACTTTCCGGGCTACTGCTTGGTTGTTTTATTGCAAAAGCAAAACCCTCTGATACTTTTCCTGCATGGCCCGGCATTCTTGTTCTTATTCTCGCCGCTGTAGAATTTGAAAGCGGGCAAAAATGGGTTCAAAGGTGGGGGTTCACAATCGTCGAGTTTGCGTCTGCAATAGCAATTCTCGGGTATCCACCCAAATGGCTTTCAAACAGCATCCTGGTCTACATCGGGAAAATTTCTTATGGGATTTACCTGTGGCACTACCCTATATTGCGAATTACGCTGGACAACGGCTACCCCTGGCAGGTCAATCTAGCATTTAGCCTCTGTCTTGGAGTTCTATTTGCTAGCGCCTCATACCACTTTCTGGAAACCCCAATAAGGAGGTGGCGCACAGCAAAAAATATAGGCCGACTCAAAGTTTCGGATGAAAATACCGCTGGGGCGCTGAATCGTAATCTTACCGCGAATCACGGCCGCTAGTTTTCCCCATACAATCGCAGGGTGCCAAGCAGCCCATTCGTCGGGTGATTAGCCGTACGTAAGCGGACACGAGAGATCACTGCAGTTATATCCGACACAATGCTCACAAACCCATGGTACTGGGAATCAGCCCCCACGTATGCATGAAACTCTGCCACGACCTGCTTAAGATCAGTCCCGCCTGGTGCCTCAATGACAGCCCTTACGCGCCCGAATGAGTTGGCGGGCGCCGTAGATGCGGGTATCGCACCAACCCCGGAATCGTCATTCTCGAACGCGGATGGCGCTCCATTTACACTTCGCAGAGTTTCAGCGTGATAGTTCGCAGCCGTGAGGCCCGAGTTTAAAAATACATTGTAGCCGACGATTGGTGCGCTCTCTGTACTCCGAACGACACCCTCAACAATCAACCGATTAAACCCCTGCGGAATATTATTAAAATCAAACTCACCAGCGCTTCCCAGTGTAATTTCTTGCAGCAAAACCTTACCGTACCTCGGTGCTCGCCGCGTAACCCACTTAGATATGGTCACCATTTCGCCGGCAGCGTCATCTACAATCACATCGCCATCGCTTCCGCCGAATGTCATTTTACCGGGAGCCAGATCCGTGATCTCGCCGGTAAAAATATTGTTTGCGGTGTCACCGGTAAATCCGACTACTTTTACATGGTCCCCGGAGGCAAAGCCCGCTGCTGCAAAGCCATTTACAGAATCATTTAAACTGTTGTCGCTGGCCAGGGCGCTGATCGTGGACGCCGAAATAGTCACAGTTGTCGACAACTGCGAGATTTCTATAATGTCATCTGCGCCCGGAGCGGAAGACTCGATTAGTTGCGATAAGGTAACGTCTGCCATGTTTAATCCTCGGTAATTCTTGTGTCGCCACTTTGGGTAATACGGGTGTCGGCATCTTCTGTAATGCGTGTTGCGCCGCCGTAGCCGTTTGCCAGCAAAGCAACATGACTGAATCTTTGAAAGCTGGTAATACCGGCGCGCTCAGACTCAAGCTCAATGCGTACATTGGCATCGCCGGCGACCGGAACAGACCAAGGGCTTGCTACGCCCGTGGCGGAATACAGTAAAGCGTCAGTGTCATCGTCGTAGACATACCCGTTGTATGTAACGCCGGCTTCGGGACCTATGTTTGCGTCAAAGTAGTCGTAAAGAGTGCCAGAGGTCTGCTGGATGCGGTCGCGACCAACCCAAGTGATATTGATAGAGCTGGTTAATATTGCCGGGTAATACGCGCCACTGATTTGCACATCGGCAGGCGGATAAGGACGAGCGGCGCGCTGGTCAAATGCGAGAGGGGTAAAATTTGCATCGTCAATATCTAACACGCCCTTGCCTGTCGCGGGCAGGATCTTTACAGCGACCTCCTCGCCATCGGCATACTCTGTGCCATCCGTCTCCGAGTAATCATCCCAAAACAAAATTCTAGCACCGGCGAGGTGCTGCGCTGGCACTGTGTCGAGCACGCCCCGCCCGACGGTTAATGTGCCAGCATCGACATCAATTGCATCTACGCGAAAAAGCTCGTCATTAATTTTCGCATGGGTGCCGACGGTAACAAGGTCAAGATCAACGCCGCTCTCAATCGCCCACTCTGTGTCCATATAATCAACGGCATCGACAATTGTCGCACTCCCACAAAAGTCCATGGCAACTGACGTTGTTAAATCGTAACCAGCACCCGAATCGACGACAAAGTCCGCATTAATTTCATTTGCCGGTCTAACTGCCGCGACAAGCAGATAACCTATCTCTTCGTTGGTGGCGATAATGTCATCGACAGCCGTTTGTCCAAACCGCTGCACGAGCTCGTAGTACGGCGCCTCAACCACCACACGGTAATCTGCCGCAACGGGGTCTGTTGCCGGATTCACCCAGCCCGCATCTTCTTCAGCAACTACAGCCGTCGCGGGAAAAGCAAACACATCTTGTGCTACTTGCAGTTTGACCGCGTGAGATTTGCCATCACCAAAGCTGCCGGATAGCACTCGCACAACCATTTGATTAATGCCCTCATCGGGCAGGTCAACAATAAACGGGTCGCCAATATTTAACGTTGCTGCGCTACGGTCCGCGTAAACGGTAAACGACGCCAACGGCGCAGACAGTGATTGCAAATCTCGCGATGCAGCTTTGCTAGCGATGTCAGCATTGGTAAAACCGAGGTACTCGATTGTCGTGCTGTTTACGCCGCCCTGTTGTTGCACAAGCACCGGATCATCTGCCGAGATTGACTGAGTGGTATTGGTGGCGGCATCCCAGTATTTAACGATAACGGTGTTGATCAGGTCGCCGAACGAGGGACGGCTGAAATCCTCTACTTTTGATATATTGTTGCCGTCGAGCGTGACTAGGTCGCCAACTTCATAGTCATCGCGCAGCAATTTAAGCTGGAATTTGCCGGTGGCGTGATCCAAGCGCAGCGCGCCGTTGATGTGACGCAGCACTAATTCAATAAAGGCTTCGTGGTCTGACGGGGTATCCCACAGTAGTGACATACCCATACCCTCATCAAAGAGGGTGTCTGCCGAGGCCATAAAATACGTGTCGTCGACATCGGCATCTTGATAACCCTGCCCGCCGTCAGCTTTTGGGTCGGTTATATCCTCGCGAATTATGTGGGCGGGGTTCATGTCGCCCTCATAAACCGGCAGAGGCGGCTCTTGGGCCGTTACAGAAACAAAATTAACTTTGGAGTAGATTTGCGAATCGCTGCCGTAATCCGTTACAAAATCATCAGCTTTAGCATTTTTAATTGCAGTTCCAAAAGGGTGTATGCCGGGCGCAGTCCAGCTATATTCTGGCGGTGGAACGTGATATAAAATAAACTTGTGATGCCGCCTACCACCCTCCGCGTAACTAGGTTCGGTTTGCGGCAACCCAAATCCATCCCAACGCGCTCGCCCTCCATCATCGCTGACAAGATTCATTCTTATTGTGACTTGGTAACCATCCGCAAAATACGGAATCTCGATTAGGCGCCGCTGATGAATTTCCCAATAATCGTGCGACTCTACAAACGTGCCGCTCCCATTGCTGTTGTGAAAAGGTTGCGGTGCGCTTGTCCAATTTGTTACTACATCATCGTTTTCATCATAGACAGCATACTCAAACGAGTTATCCCAATCATCATCAAATCCTTCAATCCAAGCATCCGCTGCCGCCCTTGCAATTGCAGCCGCGTCAATGTCCGCTTGCATTTGAGCCTGTGTAGCTGGCGAAAATACCTCAGCTTTTTCGTCATACCACTGCTCATCGCCATCCATGCCGCGCACATGAATGCGCTTGGCACGAAACGACCACGGCTTTAAATAAGGGTTGTTGCCCAAGTAGCACTGCTTCAAAATAACCGCCGCGATACCACGAAACGCCGGCATAACACTACCAAGCATGGATTGCAGGTATGTGTTGGGATCTTGCTCGGGACCACCAAAGCAAATATCTACGGCGCCAGAAATACCGCCTTCGCGCTTTTCTCCGCCGAATAATCCGGGGGCGTTGATAGTAACGGTGTCTTCGTCTTCAGCCTCACCGGTCCACGCAATACGATCGTCGACGATAATCTCTGTGATTTTGTCTATCGGCCCACGGCAAAGCGCCAAGTGCTCGCCGGCGTAATACTTATAACCGACGGTTTGTTTTTTTGAGCTACCGCCCATGCGCCACCTCTACAACCTTAAGCGCCATTGCATCGCCGGTGGCAATAAGCTCTTCTTCCCGAATCCCAGATTTCAAAAAGGCGCTGTAGTCGAGGCCGTGGCGCTCAAAAAAGGCGCGCGTACCACGGCGGCACATTTTAGCTTTACGAATATGCTGCATTGTCACCATCACCGGCTCACTCACTTTTTACCGCCTTTCTTGCGTATTGCGACCACTTTCACATCGCCCCAACAAAGCACCATAGGGCTTTCAATGACGCGTGTGCCATAGAGTTTGGGTATCTCGCGGCCCGCCTCAGAGGTTGGCGCTTTAATGTCGTTAATGCCGGGGCGCGGTAAACCTTCTGGCTTGGGGATTCGCGAATAGGCGTAACCCACAACAGTCAGTGCAATGATGAACCACCACATAACAACTCCTAGACGATTGAGCTTCCGCCCATCGGGTTATTTATTTCGCCAGGAATCCACGGTTGCCCGCCGAAATTCACCGAGTTGGAAAACTTGCTATTGCAAGTAGATAGAGTGCGGTTGCACCCTGCATAAAGGCTATGGGTGCCTGTGGCTAGACCATCAATCGGCCATGCGAGGGTAATCGTCTCGCCTACATGGCTGCGGATAAATCGCAACGTACCGTCTGAGGCCTCAAACACCCCGCCACTGTAGAAGCCATCGACCTCGCTATCTGCGCCAGTGACCGTAAGCGTGACGCCATCAACGGCCGCAACAGATAGCGAGTCTTCAAAACTCGCCATAGTGAGATTGCAACCTCGCTGGTAAAGCGCGTGAGAACAGCCTTTTTGATACTTGCGCTGCAGGCCGTTTTGCTTGGCGGTGGTCAGTACCGATTCAGCTTCGATGGTGATAACGCCCCTGCCGTACTTCGTGGACGTGTCGCGCCCTTTCCACCACAGCGTCCATTCATCATCAGGGTCGCCAATATGGCCGCGATACACCGTGATCGATGTAACCGCGTCCGGACGGCCAGCGAGAAACGCAGCAGCGAAAGAGTTGTCGCGCGGGAACTTAAACGAGATGCTGTTTTTAGAGACTTCCTTGCTCATTGACTTGTCGCCCATCTCCACACTGGATGCCAGCCACGTTTCGCTGAGAGCGATTACCGACAACGCAGCATTGGTGTAACGCCACTCCGTTCCATCGCGCACAAAGAGCATCAGATAAACCGGATCGCCGTCTTGTACGCTGGCGTCAAAGGCGGCGTAGGTCATGGCGCTGGGGCCTCCATAACTGGCACTGATACCGTCGCCTTGCCCGGTGCGTAGTGCTGGATTTCTATGCGGTCTGCATTGTTGCGCATGTAGGTCAAGTAGGAAATTCGCCGCACTTGTGCGACTGTTAGATTAATTCCAGCAGCGGCGGAAAGTGTCAGCACCTCAGTATTGCCACCCCCTGCAACACCGCTATTGATGCGCCGGTAGTAGCGATTGCCGCTGGTGTCCTCAATCATAATGTCGCGCACGGTTTCAAAGTCTGGGTAGCCCACTGACTGAACGGTAATTGTAGAACCGCCGCTGGTGATGTCAGCTGTGACCTGTAGATCTTTGTTGTATGAAGGCAGCCAAAACCCGCGCTGGCGGCCACGGCAGTAGTGTAGCCATTGGCGAAGGGCCCAAAGCTCCGCTCTACTTTGTATATGCCAAGACATCTGCGATGTGTGGATCGGGTAGTCAAAGTCGGCGATCTGGCCGATCAAGCCTGTACCGTTATCAATACTCTCGGACTCACGAACAAATCGCTCGGACAAATCACCAGCGAGCATTCGGGTGTCGGTCATTACTGGGTGACTGCGATAGGTTGCGTATGCGCTGGCATCGCCTAGGTCGGTTGTGGTGGTTGCCACAAACTGGCATTGCCCCTCGGCATAAGGCACCACGGCACGGCTCACAGTGAGCGGCTGGACAAAGCGCACAGACAACAAAGGCATCACATAGGCTTTGGTGTAGCTCGCTCCTAGGCCAGCGCTAAGAGTGATACTGGCATCCTCCAGCATATCGATGGTGGCCACTTCAAAAACGGTATCAGACTGCCAGACAATCAGCTGTCCGCCATCGGTATAATCTGATGTGGTGGTGTCAAATGTCAGGGTATCCACCGCTGCACTAATAGCACCGTACTCGATCAGATCAGCCCAATTCGGCAGCATCAAGGTATCCGCCGTCAGCGCCTTGGCCATCGATTGCGCACGGCTGAATTGCTGCTGGTCGTAAAGCGACTCAATGCGGAATAATTGCCGAGGTTGCGCGCGGGTCGCAATGCGTTGCTCTGCGGATTTTGCTCTAAGCAGATCGCTGCGCCACTCAAGGATTTCCGTCAGCGGAAAGCCCGGAACAAACGGCCAAACAACACTAGTCATTTAGCCGCCTCGAGCAATGCGCTGGAAAAATTCAGGGTTTCGACTAGCCGCGTTCATGATGATCCGCTCACCAGCATCAGAGCCTAAATAGTTTTCAACTTGACTCATGTCCGTAACGTTCACAATGCGCAGATTAACGTCGGAGTTTGCGGCAGGCTGCCCCGCATTTTTAACCATTTTCATGGTGTCTTCGCGACTGGTAATCTGAGCGGGGCCATTCACAAACTCGGGGCCGTATTCGCCAGCAAGGCCATATTTGCCTGCAGGGATATAGCCGCCATCATCAAACGCGCCAGCAAATGAAGCGCTAGCCAGTGCCGCTACCGATGATGCAAGTGGCTGAGTTGCTGCTAGTGCGGCAGCCATTGCAGCGGGTGCAGCAGGAGGGCCAACGATTGGAATCGCCGCGGTACTGCTGAAAGCGTTTATACCAGCTTGGAAAGCTGCTGCTTGAGCATTAGCAGCCATCGCGGTCGCGCCAGCGCTTGCTGTCGTTTTCCCGACCAGCATTTGCACTGCCTGATAAACGAGCCACTCTGCGGCCATTTTGCCAAGCGCGTTAATCATATTGCGCGCCATGCTTTCAACTATCGTGTCGAAGGCATCGCCAAGGCTTTGGAAGTCAAAAACAATGCTCTCAAGTGCATCACCCATGCCGCTCGAAAAGGTTTCGATAGTTGATACCGCAAGGTCATCAACGTTGGACAGCGCTTCTTGTGCAGCTAATAAATACCGCTCCCAAAAAGTGCCATTGAGAGCTAGCAGTTGTTCATTAGTTTCAGTTTCGAGGCGGGTCAAAAGCTCGCGCCGAGCCATTGATCCCATCTCGGTGTTGTCGACGATGATCTGGCGCCGGCGCTCGTAGCTTTGTTTGATCAGCTCTTCTTCGTTCAATAAGGATTGTGCAACCTGGCTAAACTCGCGCTGCCGGTCTTCGGCAGCCTTGGCCGCATCCTCCGCCGCCTTAGTGACCGCGTCCTGCTTTTCTTTAGTTCGCTGCAATGAATCCTGTAGCAGCATTTGTTCACGCTCTAAAGCGGTGGCGTGATTGAACTGAGCAGCGAAGGCGGCGTCCTCGACAGTCATTCCTTCGGAAACAAGAGCTTGTTGGTCTCGGAGAAGCTGGATGTTTTCACGAAGTTTTTTCTCTTCGGCGTCCATCTGTGATTTTTTGCTTTTGGCACGCCGGCCTTCTTCATTATCCAGCTCGACCAATCGTTCTTTGAATTGCTCAATAGCCTTCTCGACAAATGATATTGAGTCGCCAAGCTCTTTATTTTCTTTGGCGGCTGCCTTCATTCCGCTCATATCCATCGAGAAGCCTAGGACACTATTACCCTGCTTCTCAGTGCTCAGTGTCTCGCTGACTGACTTCTTCGACTCCTGTGCTTGGCGTTGTAAATCAACCAGGGCAGACTCAAGTGATGAAATATTGGCCATAGTGGCCTTTCGATCAAGATCGGTGATTTCATTCCCTAATTCATCAATTGCGCGCTCGGTATCACGCGCCGCGGTGTCGACCAATCCAAGCTCTTCGCGGAAAGCATAAAGACCAGCGGCCGCAATAATCGCCACCCCAACCGGACCGCCTAACAGACCCATTGCAGCAGAAGCACCACGAACTGAAGTAGCAAGCGCTGCCTGTCCCACTGCCGCTGTGCGCGAGGCACCATTAAGCGTCGCGGTTGCGGTTACATAACGCATAGTTTGAGCTTGCGCTGAGATTATTGCAGCGGTGGCTAGACCAACAGACCCGGCAAATCTTGCGCCTATGATCACACCGCCAATAGTCACGACATCGACAAGGGTATCGAGATTTTCAGAAAGCAGAACAACGCCATCGCCTAGAGTGTTGATTGCGACGTTGAGCGAGCCCATTGCACCAGCTTGCTCAATAGCATTATTACGAGCCACAACCATTTTCTGCCCAAAGGTTTCTTCGGTCAGGTCAGCTAGGCGCTGAGCCTCAACTTGGTATTCTTTCAGCGCGGTTATCAGCAATTCAGAAGTAATGCCACCGTCCGCGGCAAACTCCCTCAGCTCGCCCCGTGCCTTGCCGGTCGATAGCGCTATCGCATCCAGTATCCGAGGCGCATTTTCTGCGACCGAATTAAACTCATCACCACGCAGCGCACCGGAGGCCAAGCCCTGTGAGAGCTGGCGAATAGCACCAGCCGTCTCATTTGCGCCCTTACCGCCAGCTTTGAATAAATTGTTGATAGTCTCGGTGACGTTGGCCACCTCTTGCTGGCTGACACCCAGATCCAATGTCGCCCTGGTCATTTCAGAATATAGGCTGACTGTTGCACCGAGCTCAGCATTGGTATCGTTTGAGATGCCCAAAAGCTGCTGGCGAACGCGTAAAAGCTCACCCTCTGAGTCGGACACCTGCCGAAGCTGATTGTTGACCTGCTTGGAGGCGTCAGCGTATTGGATTGCCTGACGTGATACTTGAATCAAGCCAATCCCCACCAGCGTAGCTTTGGCCGCATCAATAGCGCGCTTCATTCCACCAAACTCATCTGTGATGCTTTTGGTTGATTTGTTGAGGCTGTTTTCAACTTTCTGGCCAGTGCGGCCGAGATTGTCTAGCTCGCGATCAGCGCCTTTGATCTGGCGTGTATCGACTGCAATGCCAATGGTCGCTATATCCAAGGTGTCAGCCTCTAAGGGTAAGTTTTTAATCGGGCTTCTCGCTGAGCTTGTCGCTCTGCCCGCTTCATTCGTTGTTTAGCTAGATTTCCGTCTAACGGGAAATATGGTGGGGGTGATGCAGGTTTTCGGAACCGGTCTCTCGCTTCACAATAAGTGCGCGACATTTCCATTAATGTAGAGCGCTCCCAGCCTGTCAGCTCCAGTCCGGCAGATCTCCCGTAGGCCTCCAGCTCCTGCCATGTTAGCGGCGCGGCTCCAGCCCCTGTCGCCATAACCATTCCAGATTCGAAGAACCAATGAATTAGATATTGCGCTGCATCCGGCTCTGGCGGTTCGTCAAAATCTACTTTGAACGCCTTAAATTCAGCACGCCTAGAGAGCCTAGGCCGGTCTTTCTCGCCGTAATCTGGAACAGCGTGAAGCCATGCCAAATGCTCAACGAAGAGTTTTAGCTGACCGGCTGTTTCTCGAAAAAAGCTGATTGATCTCCAATCACAGCATCAACACGGCGTTTGATGTATGGCGCCGAGGTGTAAAGTCGTGCAGCATTTTCTTGCGTGCACTCAAGTGGCTTGCCCTCTTCGTAGAAGCCAGTCCAAGCAACAGTGCATCGAGCATAATCAATCGCACTGGCTTGCTTGGCCGCATCCACTTCGCTGACTGTCACTTCCCTATCTTCATTGGCGTCTCTAGCAGTCGCTTTTGCCCGCAATTGATCTCGGCGAGCACGGTTTGCAATCATGGTCTGAAATTCAACAGAGTCAGATCCATAGACTTCGATAGTCACCGGCTTTTTGGTCTTTTCATCGATAATCAAATCGCCTGAAGGATATTTAAAGCCACTAATGATAGTTGTGTCTTTGACTTTTACTTTTGATAAATCCATTACTATTCCTCATGCCTGCGGGTTTCACATCCAAATAATTACCGGGAAGGCGGTGGATGAAGCCGCTTTTCAGTCGCGCAAACTTATCCCGGCAAACGGTTAACCTCAGCCCGAAGGTGCAGCCACTTTCACAAGTGCGCTGGTTATTTCAAGCGTGGTAGCCAGACCAATTACGGTATCGGCACCACCAATTATTTCGCGGACACCCATGCACTTGGTTTTGTAAAAGCGAACGGCGCCATCAGGCAGCGTCATCTTGCAAGACACCGAGGCACGGGCAGCGTGTGCCGCATCTAGAATGGCAACACCAGCGTCGTCTTCAGTGCTGTATGCCATTTGAACTTCTTGGCTTCCGTAGTTGCGAGAACCTTGAGCTTTTTGAACAACGGCGTCGGTAATTGGCGTGAAAGTCACGAGAGCATCTGTTGGGCCGAACTCACCCAGATCAGAAGCCAACTCAATGGCGGTATAGGTCAGCGCTCCATAGCCTGCCTCATCATCTGTGGCAGGTAGGGCAGCAGAAACGGCTAAAGCAGATCCAGCCGCGGCGATAAATTGCGTAGTCATAGGTTTGAACCTCAAAAATTATGCATAAAAAACCCGCACTAGGCGGGTTCGGGGTTTGGCACGGCTGCGCCGCTTTATCGCTCAGTGAATGCCCGGTAAGGCATCCGCAGCACGATCTTGTACCAACCGTCTTCGTTGTAACCGTTGGCGCGTGTTTGGCCGTTGGTCATTTCGACGGATTGGGTTAAATAGGTGTGAGTTGAATATAGAAAGAAATGGCTGAAAATTTCCTCAGCCTTGGTCTTTGCCGCTACTGCGCCGGTATTGACCGGGTAACGCAGCACCACTTGAAAGATACCGATTGCCTCATCCCAGCTATTAAGCGTAGCGGCATCGCTGCCTGCATCAAATACAGTTATCTCAGCGTAAGCGGTGCCGGGTGTTGGCGTATAGGCCACGCCTTCGTGCGCAATGGGAAGACCAAAGCTTCCAGCGATAAATGAGCTGATTAATGCTTGATCGACCTTAATGCTCACTTGTTCAGCTCCCGCGCTTTCTTGGCGATGTTGCGTTTAACGCGTGCGACGTTTTTGGCGACCATGGCGTCTTTTTCTTCGTAGACTTCAGCGTATGGCAGGTTGTTTGTCATGTAGGTTAGCGATACGCCTTGCACAACTGATTCAGCCTCAGCTATTGCCGCGCTGCCTTGCGGATCTAGGCGGTCTATTTGGGTCAATATCGGCGCCTCTTCGCTGGTCTGCCAGTTGCCTTTAAGGCGTCCGGTATCGACCCGCGTGTCTTGGATGGTGCCTTTAAATAACTCTAGCTTAACCGCTCGGCCTAGCTGCTCAGTGCTGGCGTCAATCTTCGCCGCAATCCTGCGCATATCAGCTTCAAAGCTCATGCTCTGACCTGAACAAAGTAGCAAATAGGTATACCAGCAGGGTTTACCGTTTTAATACCGACTACGCTGCCTAGTGTGGTGCCGCCCATTTGCGGTGTGTCGGTCATTAATGGTTCAACGGCGGCGGTAATCACCAGCATCTTGTCAGTGCTGCGAATGCGCGTACCGTCGATTAGGTTGTCAGGATAAGGCTTAATCAGGCCGATAGTCGTAGCGCTTTCATCACTGCCAGCCGTTGTCTCGCCGGTCACTGGATCGTATGAGCCGCCCGTCACGCGAGGCAACACCACAGGCGTGCCAAACTCATTCAGCAGCTCAACGGCAACCGCTGCCATGTCATCGTAAAAGGCCATAGTATTTCCAGACGTAAAAAAACCGGCGCTTGGCCGGCTTGGGCGTGCTTCTGTTTTTAAACTCTAACGACTGACAGCCCGCTATGTTTAAGCAGCAGTTTGATATGCACTTGCGATGGCTGTTCTTTATTGACCTTGAGCGCTTGTGATGGGTTTGCATACTGCACGGTCACCGCGCCTTCTACCCGCTTCGACACGACAGGAAGGGTGGCCAATGTCGGGTTGTAAATATCTTCGCCAGCCTGTAATTCGAGTGCTAGTGAAAGCTGCGCATTGAGCACTTGGCGCGGTATCTCGCTAGCCGTCCAATACCAGCCCTCAATCTCTAAACCGCTGCGAGGGTATGCGGTAGCTTGGTCACGCTCAACAAGGCAACCTTTTAAATTAGGCTCAAGCCCGTTGATGTAATCACAGGCTTTAATCAGTTTGGCGTCAGTTTCAGCATCGTCGGCAACGGTGACGCCACGAGCAAGCGCATAGGCGATAAACGTCTCGCGACTTACCCAGCTATTCGCGCTCTCGACCAGCGAGCCATCTTCAACGATTAACGCCATATAACACCTATGCCCATTCTGCGACCGTCGGCACAATCGATAATTGATTCATGCTTGAAGTCGCCTTTAATCTCAGCCCAAAGTTTGGGAACTTCAACGGCTAGATTGCCAGAATACACGCCTTCGCCGTCAATGTCGTGGAAGGCAACTATTGGCGCCGTTCCGTAGTTTAGCCAGTCTTGCTTCACGCCATGATAGGAGTGGTCGCCATCGATAAACACCGCATCATACGGGCCGTGTTTTGAAATCTCAGCGATCACGCTTGGCTTTGTTGAATCACCAAATATCAAGGTGATTTCGTAGCCCATAGCTATCAGCTCATCAGCGCAATCGATCATCGCTTGGCGGCTTGAGTCTTTACCCCATTTCCCGCCCGGTAGATCTACTGCGACCGCTTTGCTTCCCTTGGGCAAGGACTTAACCACTTCAAAGAAGGTGTCACCATGCCGCGTACCGATTTCAAGGTATCGGCTTACTTTCGATTCATTAAGAACGTCGATGAAACGCGCCAATTCATTAGGCTGCTGGCTCGCTTTGCGCCCGCTACGTGTCAGCATCGAGGCAACCATTCCTTTGTCAAAAACTCGACTGCAGCTTTTGTCTGATCTACTCGCCATTGACCATAGGCAACGCGGTTAAAGAATGCCCTGCGCTTTTTCATCGCGGGTAAGCGAGTGCCAGATAGCTCGGCATAGGGTGCGCATGGATCACAGACAACGGGAACGCCTGCAAGCAATGCCGCAAAACCTGCCGTGCTGTTGTAGCACACCACCAGTTTAGCGCCAGCAAAAGCCTCTTGCAGCGTTCCTTCCTGCTGCGTAACTTCGCTAGCGTCGAACTCATAGCCGCGCTTAGGGTGTGGCCGATAAACCACGTTGTCGTATTCATCAAACCGATCACGCAACCATTGCACATGGTCAGTGCCGTTCAATGCTGAGTCCCCGGGCTTCTGACCAAGGACTAATACATAGCCCTTAGCATCGCCGCCTTTCTGCACTATCGGTGTATCCAATGAATCGAATCGATCAGCCTTGCACTCAAAATCAGGCAAGCCATTAAGCCAGTCTTTGGATAGCTGCCAATGGCCTATTTGATGCTCGCTAGGCCCATTGGTGCGCTTGACGTAGCCCTGCTCATAGATAAACACAGGCACGCCGGCGGCTTTGTACGCCTCGATCAATTCAGGCTCGCGAATACTTCCAAGCAAGGCGATATCGCAAGGAACGGTCGCATCCATTCCAGTAACTACTTTGTGGCCCGACTGCTTAACAGCGAGCCCCAAATGTAGGCCGAAAATGTTGCGGCCGTGAATAGCAAAGATCACTCTGCGTCAGCCTTTTTGGCTGGTGCCTTTTTGGCTGGTGCAGGAGTTCGCACCTTCTCGCCTTCTGGTGCAAAACGTGCGTCCAGAATCTTATAACCCTGCTCGCGCCATTTCGCCTTATCTTCTGGCGTAACAGGGTGAGCCAAATATTTAATTTTGTCGGTCATGATCGTCATCCCGTGGAATGAAAAAAGGGGCCGAAGCCCCTATTGATTAAAGCGTTGCGTTACCAATCGCGATAACACCAGCGGTGTGCTTGATGTCGCTTGCGATCTTGTCCCAGTTGGTACCGGTAGCAAGCTCGGCATCAGTCGGTGATTTACCGCCGTTCGCCTCGTCCCACGTGTAGCCTTTCAAACCTAAACCGAAGGTGTAGTCGACCTGCATTGTGGTTTCAATGCGCAGCTTGCCGTTGGTTGTCTCAATGTTTGAGATCAAATCTCCACCATCGTGAACAATCGCCGCCGACTCTACCAAGCCCAACACTTTTTCAAGGTCCGGACTGCCAGTTTCGTTAAGCGCAGGCGCATCGGTTACAACAACCACTTTGCCGAGAATATCGACAACGTTGACGTTGTTCGCGGTGAACAACTGGACCGCATTAGTCAGGTTTTGGCCGATCAAGCGGTGGTACATCGAACCCGTCATGACGTTAGCCAAGATTGAGCTTGAGTGGTCACCAAACTTCGCGTGTGCGTTGTTCAATGCCGCATAGCTCAGTGCAGCCGAACCGGATACGTCATTGCTTGCAGCTGCTTGGTTACTGATCGCAGCGACGAGCGCGGCAATAGCAGTATTGAGCTGGTCAGCCATCAACGCCTCAGCGAAGTTACGCGAAGCAACCTCGATGCCCTCGGTAGTTGGCTTTTGCAACCACGTAAGCTGCGAAGGCTCGAACAAGATCGGGCCAAAGCCGCCTGCCACTTTTACAGAGCTGCGCTTTAACTGAGTGAGATCAGTTGCTGATGCTGCACCGTTCGCGGCATAACGATCAACCCGACGCTGTGCGCTGTGAATCGCTGCGAAGAATGACTCTTGCAGAAAATCACCATCAAAGCCTTCGGTGGTCAAGCGGATAGTGTTACGGCTCGCCTGATTGAATTTATCAATCATTTGCGCCAGCGTTTCGATGGTGGCAGGCATTATGTATTGGTTAAATACCTGCATTTGAGAAAGTGACATAGTGTCTACCTCTATTTGTTAAGTTCAGGGAATTTTTGCCCAATGGCTGCTTGACGCTCTTCGCGAGAACCGCCAAACGATCCAGTAACGGCCCCGCCGCCACCTTTCTTGCTACCATTGGCCCCGCCGCCGGATGCTTTACTGCCAACAACCACATGCGCGAACGCTGGATCGCTGGAAATTTCGTTTTTCAAATCATCAAGTGTGGATGCCGAGGGTTTGCCCTCAGCGTCGCGCACTGCTGTAACGTACTTACCGTCTTTCTGCTCTACAGCTAGACGGGCCTTGATATGAGGCAATAACACCTTTGCACTGCCCTCAACGGCTAAATCTGACGCCATTTGCAAGGCGACTGAATCAACTGTCATGTTTGTGACAGAGCCGTTCAGGCCATCAATCTGCGCCTGTAGCTCTTGCTCACGCTTGTTGTACTTCTCCTGCCAAGACTTGTCGAGCGCTTCGGTGTCGCCACCTTTGCGGGCGGCCTCTTCGGCAGCTTTTGCGGCAGCATCCTCAGCCTCTTTGGCCTTGCGAGTCGCCTCTTTTTTCTCATTAAGAAGCTCATCGACTTTGGCCTTAAGACCGGAGACATCTTCTTGCTGTGGCAATCCTTCGATGCCTAGCACGAATTTGCCGTCCTTCTCGGTGTACAACGTCTTGACCGACTCATCGACCCCGTCGAGTGAATCAAGTTGGTATTTCAGTGCCATGGTGTTATCCCCCAGGGATTGAATGCAGGCCCAGCCTGCGGACATAAAAAAACCGCCCGTAGGCGGCTTGGTTAAAACTGGTGTTGATTAAAATGCGGCGATGCGATCGCCTAAGATTTCAGAGTATTGCCACATAATATCGTTCTGAATCTTCATTCGTTCTTGCTCTGCCGGGTCGATTTCTTCAAATGTGGGGCTGTTGCCAATAAAATCACTTAACGCCCTAGCTTTTTCGTCAAGATCTCGCTTTTCATTTACAACTCTTTGCTGGTGCGGCTGCATACCCCTAATCTCCATCGTTAACTAATCTTAAATGCCAGCAACCTCAAAGGCTGTCGGCTCAATAGCGCGCATCATTTGGAGCGTCAACGGCTCAAAATTGCGACCTAAATTAAGTTCTGAGAAGCGCTCAGCAGTTAAACCGCCATCGCGTAATAGCTTGGCTCTTGTTGGGCCAATGGCATTAACTTGGAAATCTGCCGGCTGACGTTTTAGCCATGAATAATATGTCTCGTCTGCACTTGTCGAGCCAACGCCTTCCGTGCCGCGCGTCGAGCGCGTACCGCCTTCACCGAGAAAGCCGAACTTCTCCGTAAGCTTGGGGCTGGTGGTTGATCGACACCTGATATGTATTGGCGGTCTTGGCCCTTTATCAACCGGGAATGATTGGCCATCCAAGCTCCTGCACTGCTGGCTTGTTCTTGAATCGAGCGTGCTTACCCATTCAACACCTTCAACAATATCGCTATTAGCCTTCCATGTTTCATTGCGCGCAATTGATGCAACGTGCTGGACTGCTGTTCTTACAATGGCCTCGGCATTGCGATTGCTTACCGCCAATATCCCATCGTTAAACCGGCCCGCTCTTGTGCCGCGAACCGTTTGCAGAATCTGGCTAGTCGTTTGGCCTTCAAAGAAGCCTTGGCGAATGGCGCCGGACACGCGCTTAACTTCTGTAGACGTCCAATCTTTTACGAATGGCTCTAACAGTTTGCCGCCGTCAGCACCGCGAACCGATAAGGGCGCAGACGTTACCGCCGCCGCAACCTGAGTCGCTGCCGGAATAACCGTTTCAAATCCGACCACCTTGGACAGAGAGCGCGATTCAAAGCCAGCCTCATACTCTGCCAGCTCGATTAAATTGCCGCTCAAATGATCCCAGTAGCCGGCGTAGATTGAACGCAAATCGCGCTCTACCTCAGCCAGCAACTTATTCAATCTTGTCCGCGAATAATCAGTGAGCGTCTCACCAGAAAGCCTAAGCCGTATTGAGCGGTCTATCTGCTGCAAAAAGCTCGTGAACTGATTTACCTCGCCAGACTTTAAGCGCTCCAAGTATACTTGGTGACGAGTGCTTTGCTCTGTGAGCTGTTGGAGTGTGACGGCCATTAAATAACCTCAAGCGCTAAACCGCCGCCCTGTCTTTCCAGCTCATCTTTGATCGTTTCGTCTTCTTTCTCAGGGTCAATCAGCCCGTACTTTCTCAGCTGATCCCATAGGTCGGCTTCTGGATATTTGCCAGTAGTCCAAAGCTGTACCAGCGCGGCCAATGTCTGCGCATCGAGGTTCGGCTTGGTAAATTCTTGGTTGATTTCGTAAACAACCTCACCAGCGCCGCCCATGAACTCAAGCATCCACTCAAGGCATTGGGTGTAGGCTTCGGAGACGTTCGACACGGCCAGCGATAAGACGCTGTGCTCTGTTTCGTTTTCGTTTTGCGCTTCTGTTGCGGTCTTGACTGCGGAGCCTGCCGTAATAAGACGAGCGCCCATGGCGATCATCTGCTCTTGCTTCTGATCCATCGCCTCTTTGGCTGCTGTGTTAGCCTCCATCTGCAACAGATCAGCGCTGCCGCCGTTACCGACTACAAAGCCACCACGCGCGCCAACTTGCAGGCCATTCGGGTTTGCTTTTTCGAATACGTCAGCAGGCATCTCGCCAATATTGACAACCATTGTCGCTTGGCCGTGAATGTGGACGCTCTCTTCGTAGTCTGCCGAGTTGCGGTAATGGGCAATATTCAGTGATGCAAGGTCATAGATTGGCGAATCATCGACGTGCCAATCGTTGTTGCTGGATCCGACAAAGGTAAACGGGATTTCAGACCAGGCTTTACCCGCACCGTTTTTAACAATCCAAGGCTCTTGGTAAAGAGACCAAGCGCTCTTGCTGTCTTTGCGCCAAACCTCTTGCGTGTAGACGCCATCGGTCAAACGTAAAACGCGGTACTGCTCGACAGCCTCTTCACCAAATCCATCATCTGTGGGCTCGCTTGCCTGCTCAAAAAGCACAACCAGCGTATAGCGATAAACAGCGCCAAAGCGCTCAGTGCGCCAATTTCTAACCGATCGCGCATCGTAAGCCGCAACAGTGGCGCGAATACCGCCGGCATTCATTTCGGCGCGGCTAGAATCACCCTCGGTTTGCGGATAGTCCACCAACAAAGCATGACGCCCTTTTTTAAGCGCCTCACTAAGCGTTGTTTGTGATTGCTGATAGATGCTTAAGCCGTTGCCGTCGATGTCGTCCTTGATGTATTCAAGGCCTGTCGGTGCGGTGCAAGTCGGCACCTTACGGAAGGCTGCACCAACCAAGCTCTGTAACGTTCGACGAGTGGCGTTGTAGTAAACCGCGCCCTCTTTGTATTCATCGTTACGAACTTTATTTTCAGGGCTTGTGTCGGTTTTATTCAGAGCCGGCAAATACCCGTCGACATCGCCACTGGTAGCGTCGTCAACAATATTCCACGCGGGAAGTGCTGCTTTGTACTCCTCGCGCTGGAATGTGACGTCGTTTTTACTCATGTAGCAAAGCCCATTTTGATAGAGGTAACAGGTTTAATAATTGGGTAATCGTGGTGAATGAAGTAGCCGCCCGAATCTGGCAAGTGGTCGAGGCCTTGTGATTTATCAGGCTCACCGTTGTTGCCATACACTTGCTGCTCTAAGCATCGAGCATAAGATGGGCAACGAGACACATTCACCAAATACCCCGAACCGAAAGCCGCGTTCATTGCGTTGATACGATCCCTAACAGGAGGATTACGCTTTGGCGCGTGAACACTAAACCCGCTATCTCGCAATATTTGAATATCTGTCTTGCTTGCGTTGACTGACTTTCGCGAGTCACCAGAAGCATCAGGGAAAATGTGTATCGCATGGCCTGAATACCGCTCTTTGATGACCGAGCAAATATCTGGCGTGTCGTAAGCCTTGGTAATCTCAGCGACTGCCACGGGCTTACCTTCGCGCTTGACGTGGATTACCGCCGACATATTGCCGACGTTGAAGTCCATGCCGATAAATAAAGGCTCCCCCGCCGACTCCACTTCGTTAGTGTTGTGGCTGTCGCGGCTGAAACCTATGTAGATCGTGCCGCTTGTCAGGTTGACAAATAAACCTTCAAGGTAGGCATTTAGCAGATTCTCAGGGTAAATATCCCGAAGGCTCTGAACGTAATCCGCTGGTAAATGCGGGTTTGAATACGTTGGCGCCCGAATGATCTCGTAGCCTGGTATCTTCTGCACTTCCCACGTTTCGTAAACAAACCGGAAACCTTCCGGCGTTGTCGCCACGGCTGCGGTATTTGGTGAGCCATCCGGCTTCTTCTGCCGATTACGAGATAATATTCGCCGCCAAACTTCGGCAGCATCATCGCGCTTTAGTGTGTCCAGCTCATCAACGTCTGAATCGCCGACCTCGTAGCCAATGATTCGGCTTGGCGTATCCATGCTGCGAAAGATGATCCGTCCGCAGCCCTCAATATCGAGGATGTTGTGTGGGTGCTTAACCAGCCGATACGGAATATTCAACCCAGAAAGCATCTCCTCATAACGAGGCCATGCAATCATGCGGATCAAGTCGTAAGTCGGCTCATAAAAAGCGCGATCCGTTGTCGGGCATTGCAGCTTACCCAAGATCGACCGAACAATAAGCGCCTCAGTCTTGCCAGCACCGAACCCCGCGACCATTGCCGGGTATTTTGCACCGCTAAAGATGAATTTATCCTGCGGTATAGTCGGGTTAATCTCCACTTGGGCGATTGATTACAATGACTGGCGCTTCTAGCACCTTATGCGCCAAATTCTCTTGGAATGCACCGACGTTGATGTGCTTACCGATTAGCTCGCGAATACGTGTCCTGTCAGCGAGTTTAACCTTGACCACTTGGCCGATTGATTGGCCTTCAACAGTTAGTTCGTTGACGTCAACACCGGACACTAATCCTTGGCGCCAGATAAGCGGCCACTTGTGAACCGGTTTTAACGCGCCCGTGTCCTCATCATATAGATCTGCAAGGTCAGCATTTGATTCGGCGTCTAAATGGCTGAGCAATGAATCTGAGTCTACCTGCGTGCGCTTTGAGCGTTGCTCCTTGGCAATTTGCACCGCCGCCGAAACCTTAGCATTGCTTAGTAAGCGGCAAGCGTTGACTTCTGCGGTCTTACCTACGCCGCTATAACCGGCACGAATATAGGCTTGAGTGGCATTGAGGTCTTTTAAATACTCATCAACAAAGGCTTGCTGTTTTGGTGTAAGTGTTCCCATCTCAGCCCCCGGCTTTGATGATGCGGCCCTGCCGCGTGATGTGTTTGGTGTTACAGGTTTTCAGCCAATACGCTGTCGCCCTCGCGAAGCTCTAAATTAACTACAAAGTCGTGCTGCCCCATGACCATTTCGGCCAACATGCGGCGGCGGGTGTTTCGCGGGTCTAATACCCATCCGTGAGTGACCTGGTCGTCATGCCATCCGATCACGCTATACAGTGATCGAATGTCGCCGTTTCTGGCTTGTTCAAGTAGCCGTTCAAGTTGCTCGACTAATTCAGGGTTTGGACGCTTATCCGTCATATCGTGTAATGACATAATTCGTCCTCAATAAGTTACCCAGTCACGCCCTATTGGCATCGTAAGTGCCAAGAAGCAGCCGAAGCTGTGGGAGTAGAGATAGAGCGCCTGAGCTGGCGGTGTTTTAACCCACTTGCCGTCTTGGGCTAGGCGCTTGGCCTATGGGGATCAGTTGCTTTGCTGTTGCCGCATCATTCGCAGCATGACTTCGAGCTTACCGTCGACGCCTTCGATTGCTTTCTGAGTTACTTTTTGCTCAGTAACAATCTCACGCTGCTTTTGCTCTAGCTCGTCGATTCGTTCCGATACTTTGACCGTGGCGATCTCTGCCACTTGGTCTTCTGCCCAGCTTAGTATTGGGCCATAGCCGATAACGCCAACGATGGTCATCACTGCTGTGATTATGCCGCCGTCTTTGATGTTCACGGAATCATGATCCCACGCAAACCGAGATATAAAACGCCGATAGCCGTTAGCGCAGGTATCCACTTTGTCAGCAGCGAATCTAATGCGCCTTTGCCGTGTTTTGCCTCTAGCTCTAACGTCAGTATTGATCTGTTCAGCTCGCGAATGTCTGAGCTTAGATCATCAATTTTGGCAACCATCGTGCTCACACGATCCATCCTGTCTTCAACAATAGAAATTCGGGTTTCGTGCTTGCTTAGATGCGCTTTGTGGAAGTTAGTCTCACCCCATAGGCGGTTAACTTCTTCGCGCTCATTGTTGTCGAGTGCCATTACTTTGCCTGCATCTGCCGACGGTAGAAGTACAACGCCAAACTTGCGACCAACGCACAAATAACGGCTTCTGGTGGCTGTTCGGGATCTAACATCAATAACGGCGATGCAGCGACACCGGCTAAACCAACTAACGATGACGGTTTAAGCGCATTATCTTTGCGCGTATCAGAATCAGTGATGATCTTTGCCGCTTCTTTGGGCGAAGGAAGAAGGCTCAACAGATACGGTAGTACCGCTTTCAGTAATGGGGTCACAGGCTTGGCTCCACAAGTTTTTTGAAGTTCTGCACGTATTCATGAACAAGGCCTTTACCGAGTGGCGTGTTGTAGTGCAGCTTCCAGTAGGCGGCTTGACCATCTAGGTCGGCCGGTAGCGCCTCTCTGACTCGCAGATAGTGAACGCGAGCCATAGCGCAGGCATAGGAAAGGTTTTTAAGAAGATTGTTTGCAGCGAAACCGGCACAACCAGACGCACGAAAGATTGCAGCCGCTAATTCAGGCCGATATTGAAGATAGTTATTTACGATGTCGTTGTGAGTAGCTGGCTCCATCTGCCATAAGCCCAATGCAGGGCCTCCACCCAATTGATGGATATACTCAAACCGGCTTTCTTGGGCCGCAGTGCCAAGTAAAAGGAGTTCAGCAGCGTCGCTATGCGCATTAAGCTCACGCAGCACAGGACGAATCACATACTCGCGTAATTGTTTTACGTTGAGCATGTAACCTCCAGACGTGAAAAAGGCCCGCGTTTGCGAGCCCCTTGGAATTTTAACAGCCTCTATGATCTCAGATAATTGATAGGTATTTTATGGAAAATTTTATATTTCCAAGCCTCGCCTCTCGCACTCAGCAACCCACGCATCTATCGCCGGCCGCAAGTGCTCTTTCAGCTTCCGATTAACCCAGTCCCACGTCTTGCGCTCTTTGCAATCCATCCATTGTTCTGATGTGTAGCCGTACCGCTCCCAAATAGCCTGCTTGCGCATAATGGTCGCGTTCTTCTCGCGCTCATCTGGCACCATGCGGGGCGAATAAATATGATCGAGCATGTCTTTCTTGCGCATCATTTGCTGCGCGGCCGTGATGGTTTCCTTGTCTTCATGCGGAGCTAATAGCGGGTAAGTAACTAAAAACTTCTCGGCAATATCAGGGTTAGGCTTAAACCGGCCACGGATGTGTGAAGGAAATGGATCGGGAAGCGCGCTTACTGCGTGCTTATACGCCGAACGCTTCCAGTCTTGCTCATCTATCAACACAGAGCTTCCGCTGTTGTTGCGGCTTGCTGAGGCGTGAACCAGTGTTGCTTGGTTACGCACTCGATAGTTTTTAGGATCAAAGTCTTTCGGCCGAGACTGGATATAATCAGCAAGCACGTTTTGGCTGCTACCCTCCCCGTCTTCGTAAATCTCTTTGAGCTTCTGATAAACCAGTTTGTAATCCACCCTTACCGCCTCTGCTGTGCTCATGCGTTGCCCTCTAGTCTGCCCAAATAACCCAAATAGCGCTGACGAAAAACGCCACCAGCCCACCAAAGCCAAACGTAAGCACCACAATCTTGAACCAATCCGGCGGGTCAGATTCTTTGAGCATTCCAGGTATTAATAGGAATAGCGCAAACATCAATCCTGTCTGCATTAAGTTTTGAACCATCATGCTGCCCTCGCCTTTTCCAGTTCGTTAGCCAGTTTTGAATAATGCTGCTTAATCGCTTTCAGCTCGTCGATGCTGTATTTCTTTGCTTCGTGCGGGCCTTCTAGCCAATCAAGACCGGCTTCACCGATATAATTAACCAGCGTTTTGCGATAATTAACGATGTTGCCGCTTAGGTGGTTGTTACAGGTGGAGCATTGCTTCCAACAATTTAGCGGCTCGAAGCGCAGCTCAGGATTGCCGCCAACGGTGCGGTAGTGGCCGGCGTCCCATTGCGCTGCTGTTCTGCATCCACACGATACGCAAGGCTTATCCGCATCCCTTTGCCTAACCCATTTATTGAATGCCGCCTGCGCTTCTTTTGCCCACTCCCCGCGTGTTTTCAGTCTCGCCTTAGCTTCGCGGTTTGCCTTGCGTTCTGCTTTGTCGATTTCTTTGCGGGCAATTGATATTGCGCACGCTGGCGAGCAAGCCTTAGTCAAAGAATTTCTGGGCATGAAGCGATTGCCGCATTCGTGGCATTTTTTGGCGCGAGGCTTAATCACGCCGCCCTCCCCATAGTTTCCTTACAAGGCCAAGGCACAAACACGCCGAACTTACTCGTCATGTGCCGGTTTAGTGTTTCGTAGATATTCGGGTATTCGTCGCGGTCTGGCTCGGTAGTTGAGTCATCGCCGTACATTGCCTTCTGAATTGGACGCCATAACTTGTCTTTGACTGCGTGAGTCGTCCAAGGTATTTCAACTTCTGGCTTTAGCACTGCCCGTTGATCCCAGCCGGCATCATTCAGCGCATCGCCTAGCATGGTGCAAAACTTATGCAGCGATTTATTCTGCTTAGGGCTGCGCTGGCGACCTGTTTTATGCTGGCACCGCAGATAGCCGTACTTTGCAAAATCTGCCTCAATTCGAGCAATGTAAGCCGCTTTGCGCTCGACTGAGTTCACTATCGTTACGTCGCCTTCCACCTAAACACCCCACACAATCAAAACAATGCACATAGCCATCGCGTAAAGGCCGAAACAGAACGGCACAGCAAGCCAAAACGCGCCGCCATCGCTCAACCTGCAAAAGCTACCGAATGTCACCAGCGTGGCGATTAGAAGAGCTAGGCCGATCATGCTGCACCCGCCTGAACTTTTGCCGCCATATCCCAGAAACGAATATTCGCTAACCGTGCAATATCAATCGCCTTTTCCGCACTAATCACTGTCGCGTCCCTGTTTGCTTTTGCGCGTTTTTTTACGAAAGCAGTATTGGGCCCATACACAAGAATCACACCGCAGTTCTCAGAAGGCAGAAATTCAAGCAACGAGTCATCCCAGACGTCAGCAGGAATTGCGAAATAGTGCTTCCAAACTTTAGGAGGCCATTCTCGTGCAGTGCTTTCATAAACAGGGGTTCTCATCATTCGTACACGACTATCGCTGCCGTAGTTTGTCTCGTCGTAACCAACAACCTCACGACTCCACCACTTTTCCTTTTTTGCATCCGCTTTAAAGTCAGCTCGACTAATTTTTATTTCCACATCAACAATACGCAGTGATTTATCAACACAAAGCAGATCACACTCATGACCAGTCCAGTTACAGTTAGGAACCACCACGACCGATCGCATACCAAAGAATTTTTGGAATATAGCTCTAGCCATTAAGGCTTCAGTCCACCTGATTTCGTTTTTCTTGATAAATGTCATCCCTGCACCCTCTTCACCGCAAACAGCGCAGCACCTTGGCCATCGTTGTCAACGCGCATCGAGTCAAAGCACTTGTGCTTAAGCTCTTTCACGTCGCCCTGCTTCACCATCGTTAGCACCTTGGCGTTAATCTCTGGGCGAGGTATTCCGGTTGCCTTGGCAATATCAACCTTTGTCGCGCCAGCCTCGCCGTACCGACAAATCACCGCGTAGATTTTTTTGTAGCCGGGTAGCTCAATTGCCTTTCTCATTGCACCGCGCTCTTTGCTTCGCGTTTTAACTCCGCGCTTTTCCACTTCGCTAAAATATCTTCTGATAAGTTGCCGGTGTTCATCACGTAACTAATCGCCGCGGCCCGTTCTTCTGCGTGCTGGCGATGTTCTTTCCCAAGGCCATGAGCGTCGCCTTTGTGCTTTAATCCGGCACGAATGCGGAACTCGCCCATTTCATGCGCTGCTAGAGATTGTTTTGCTAACTTTTTGCCTGCTACTTTCATGCTGCTAGATTCCTTGCGCTGTAGATCTTCTGGAGTTTGGCCAAACCCTTTCCGGTGATTACTGGCGTGACCGCTTTTTGAAGTCCGTTATATGGGTGCTCATAGGTCGAAAGTTTCACGCCCATGTAGCCCTGCTCGATCTTGGCTTGGTACGGCTCGTTTTTGCGGGTGATCCAGCCTTGTTCGCGCAGGAAGTTAAACAACCGGCCTCGGCCTGTATTTAATATTTTGGCGGCTTCTGCGATGGTAATAGTGTCTTCTGACTTGGCCACTTGATCGTGAAAGGCGATCTTTGGTTGGGCTGCGTCCAGTTCGGCGGCGAGAAGCTTCTTCGACTCCTCGGCCTCGATGCGCTTGAGTTCTGTGTCGCGCATCATGTCGATCAGCTCGAGCGTGGATAGCGCCCTGGGCTGCTGTAACTTGCCGGTGCGGTAATCAAGAAACACCTGGTTAACCTTGAGCTGGAATGCAGGGCTTATCCAACCGGCGTAGCTGATGGCCAATAATTCATGTGCAAACGTGCCTTGAGCTCCGCTGCCGCCCTTACTGGCCGATATGCAATTATGCACATCGCTCTGCTCGAGCTCGGCAACGAGATCTTTCGCGCCTTGAGTTCTAAGCCACTGCGCAGGAGCTTTGTTGCTTCCTAACCCGCTAGCCCGATGAAGTGCGTTCAAGTTAAAGCGCCCCTCGTCGTCAGTAGTGATCTCAACATCAGCAATCACTGGAAATTTAATAATATTGCTCATAGCTAAATCCTCACGCGCTTAGTTTTAGATGTTCAGGTGTCCACAGCTTCGATAGCAGCAGCGAAGGCGGTGTGTGTTTGTGGTGTGCGGGTCTTACTAGGTCGACAGGCTGAACCGGCACCGCTAACGAGGTGTAACGCAGCCCTTTGCCGCCCTGCTTCGTCTTCCCCTTAAACCCGTCGTGCTTAATCAATCCAGTATCAAGCAATTCCTGTAATCGATTCCGCAGCGAATACGAGCTAAAATCACACGCGCTTAAAATTTCGCTTTGCTTGCAGCCCTGGTGTTTGTGGATGAACGTGTGAACCGCCGTCCGATTTTGGTTTGTCACTTCGGCTGAATGCTGATTAGCGGCCATCAGTTCAACCCCTTCGCCCAATCGCGATCTGCGTGTTTATCGATAAATCCTGCGTTGCTGCCAGTGAATGGCACTACCGCGCCGCCTGATGTTTTCGCCTTAGCCATCCACTCGTATTGAAATCCGCGCCAGTTGCGCGTTACGCACTCGGCCAAGCACTCGTCAACCGACACACCCGCATCGACTGCGAGGCGTAATTCTTTTGAAAAGCGGTTGATAACGGTTTGGCTGATGCTTGCCTTCAAACGCTTGCGCATAGCCACCCAATCGGTCAGCGTTTGGTCGGATGGCATTTCCGGCCAACTTGAGTAATCGAGATCAATTTTTTTATTAGTATTTGTTTTATTCTTTTCATTCTTTAATTCTTTACATTCTTCTAGTGTTGTCGCTGGCTTGTCGCTTTGCCTGTCGTTTGCCTGCGTTTTGCCTGTCTCTTTGCCTGCGGTTTGACTGTCGCTGTCTTGGTAGTCGTCGTAGTTAGTTATTGAAATTATTGAGAATTTGTTTGTTTTTTGCCTGTCGATCATTTGATTGTTTTCTAGCAGCTTTAAGAGTCTGCGCAGTTTGGAAATGCTGATTTTGCTTGTCGCTGAAAATGCCTCTAAACCGAACAAAAGTTGACCACGTTTGACCGTTATCAAGGCACCGTTAAACATTCTCGTTTTGTCAGAATGGTTCGCGTTGAGCAGCATCGTCATCCACGCCTTAAAGAACTCTGGATCTTCAAAAATCCAATGGTCTTGGATAGCTCTATGCAATTTGATCCAACCAGCCACAGATCAACCCGCCCGAAGCTGTGCAGCAATTCCAGCGCTTTCAAGTCGCGCTAGCTTTGCCCTGAGTTCGGCTATTTCGTCGTTATCCTTCCGACCATGCTTATCCAACAAATAATACAAAGGGCTCATATCGCCCGACTTGCTCAGATAAAGCTCTAGATCGTCGATAGTGAAGTTGCGCGGATCGTTTGGGTTATCAGACAGCTTCCGTGTTAGCTCTGACGGGCTTAAGTCCATATCAGCGGCTACGTGCTTCTTGGGAATGCCTCGCGACTGCCAAAGGTTAGGTATCGCCTCTTCGCGCAAAAATTCCTTAAGGCTCTCGCTTTGCGCGCTAATACCGGCGTCAAAGTTAAGGGTCATTTGAGTAGTGGAAAGTACTGTCATAATTTGTTCCGCTAGTTTCCGGTACGAATTTTTGGTAAATAAAAAGCCCGACACACAGGTGCGGGCTTAGGCGGCTTGGGTTGGGTTCATTAGGTGCCAAGGGAAAGTTGGGCATAAGGTTTCTTTGGGAACATCTCCACCAACAAGAGATTCCATTTCCACAGCCCTAACAGACGGGACTGGCCTTTTTCCGGCAACCCACTCAGCGACAGTTGGAGGTTTAACATCGAGCAGTCGAGCCAAATTAGCCTGACTACCTACAGCTGGATGATCGATAACCGCCTTAATGGCAGCCTCGACACTTTCGTTTTTTTTGCGCATTTTGCGACCTCAAAATATCCTTGAGGAAGAATATAAGGCATTACCTTATCTAGGTCAATAGGTATTGCCTAATCGGGATGGCGGAGAATTACAATAGGTATTACTTAATGATTCAGGCTTGCACGATGCTAGAAGGTAAAGATTTGGGAGACGCCATTGAAGCCGCCCGAATAAAAAAGGATGTGTCTAAAAAAGCCATGGCCGACCACTTTGGCGTTAAACCACCATCCATTCAGGACTGGGTTAAACATGGTCGCATCAAAAAAGATAAGCTCATGGAATTGTTTAAGTATTTTTCCGATGTTGCTGGCCCTGAGCATTGGGGGTTAACGCCTCAAGATTCTGAAGTTGGGTATTTATTTTATCAAGACACGCTGGCCAAATTATCCCCATCAGTTTTAAAAGCTTTGCGTAATCTATCTTTGCAGCCTGCTGATGTTCAGGAAGGTGCAGTAGATGCGATAGCGCATCTCCTTGACGACCAGAAGCGATTGCTAGATTCAGAAAATCAATAAGCTCTGAAAGCTCGCTGTTTGAGAAACCAGTAAGCAGATGAAGGGGGATGCTTTTGTTGTCCATTAACGTTACCTCGTCACCGCTGGCGCTTAATCTAAAGCCATGAAATCAGCGGAGGATTGAAAGATTACTGTGTTTTTATACAGTGATCAAGATTGAATTTTGACGCTATATGCGCCAGCCAAACTCAACGTACATCGCGAAATAAAGCTGTCAAATTAGGGTGCACGATAATAAATTACTTATATAACAACAGGTTGAGTGATATGGATTTTACGCAAGCTGAGCAATTACTCGCGCTACCAAAGCATATGGTTTCCAGGCAAATAGATTGGGCTGCAACGCAGCGAGGCTTGCCGTTTCAAAAACACAGATCCGCTATAAGCTACCGCGAAGAAGTAATGGAAGGTGTTTTTGTAGAATTGGAGTACGGGCCAAGTATTCTTGCAACACTTAGCCCTAAAATGAGCTTTTCAATGATAGCTGACGGCCTGCGACTGGTTGGCATTGATGTTGGCGGAACCAAGGCTCATAAAAACCGTTGCGGTGCCGGCCTCCCCTACTACGGAAAACGAGTTCCTCAGCCGCAGCTCAACTTCCCTGTACATGACGCAGTGGTCGGTTATTGTGAGCCTGCAACAAGTAATGACTACGCAGATTTGTGGCAAATTTTCCTTGATCGTGCCAATATAAAAACCGCTCCACCGTTTCGGCTACCCAGTATGGAGCAAGGATTATTGCTATGAATTGCGAACCAATACTGTCTTCATTCGGCGCACACTGCCAGCATATCAGCGAGTCTTTGGCATATATTGAAAGCCCGCTAACCACGGCATATGACAGTGGTTTAATAGGCGCATTTGTGCAAAAACTGTCGCACGGCAAGTACCGTCTTTCTGATAATGCAGAAACGCTTTTTTATGCATCGGTAAATCAAATACCGCTCAAGGCCCGCAAAGCTGCCGCTATGGTTGAAAAGACCGGTCATGCAAAGATGGCGGAGTCTGGGGAGATTTACATGGTCTGCGATGAGTCTAGCCTTGGCGACTCGTACACTCTTTTTGTTGAGCATATAAGTCAGCTGGGTGCAGAGCTTAATAAACTAAAGCCAGCACCTAAATCCGCTTTTCAGAGACTTATTGGAAAAACACTGGTAGATAGGTTTGGTAATGCGCTAAGTCAAAACAAATCTATTATAGGCGCAAGCGGCCATGAAGTTACTTTCCAGTTCGCGCTTAAGTTGGGTGCAGACATTAAATACATAAACACCATTGGCGCTAAAGCTACGGGCCCAAACTGGGGCTCTGTGTACAGCAATATTGGTAAATTGGTTGATGTTCGGAGTGCTAACCCCAACCTAAACAGAATTATAGTTATGCAAAAGTCCATTTCACAGAAAGATGACAGTAAGGCTATAGCTGCGTTAGCTGATGTATCAAAAGTCATTATTTTCGACGAGTCTTCCCAGCTTTGCGACATTCTCGCAGCATAACCAATCACCGCTTTTCCAAACAAGGAGGTTCAAATGAGAAAGAAATTAATGTTCTTGGCTTTATGTTTATCGACCGCTGCAATTGCAGGGCCATACAAAGCCGGCCAAAAACTTGATGCAAAAAAAATTGGTTGGATGGATCGTGGCATGAGCTTAATGCGCGATAAATTAAAAGACCCTGATTCAGCAACATTCAAAGATGTGTATTTTTCGCAAAAACCAGGAATGCCACCAGCAGCTTGCGGAATGGTAAATGCTAAGAACGGATTTGGTGCTTTTACTGGTTACAAGTATTTCTTCTCGGCTGGCAAAGCAGAGTTCACTATCTCTCAAGATGATATGGTGGATTTTTCTGACGTGTGGAATCAACTCTGCAAATAGCAAATCCCGCCACTAGTTAAACCAAGCCGCCCACCGAGGCGGTTTTTTTTCGCCTGTGATTTGAGTATAGCAAAATAATTAGGCATTACCTATTGACTGATATAAGGTAATGCCTTACATTTAACCCATACCAAACACCACCCAAGTCCAAGCAAGGGCCGCGACAAGGGATAAGGAGCTGACCCCCTCCGGTGTACCGAAAAGCCTAGCGAACGCAGCTTAGTAAGTGGGTAAACAGATAACCAAACCAAGGGACAGGCAGATGAAAACAGGCATATACAAAATCACCACGAAAAGCGGCCTCTCTCGCGAAGTTGAGGTAATCGAACGCAAAGGCGTGATTGGCGCAATGTTTCACTTAACCGGCAATTTCCTACCAGTCGCAAACTGGAAAAACGTAGTCAGTGCTACGCCAGTAAATCAGTAACCCCTAGGTACTTGGCCCAGACCATCGGGCCTTTTTTACAGGACAGAGATATGAAAAAGCAAAACACGGCACAAAAATTACTGGTTGCATTGGGTGTTGACGATCTAAAGCTTCAAAGCTGGGGCCGCTTTCACAGCTACAGCTATACACGCAAAGGCCCAGGGATTAAGCACGACAAAATAACCGCCAAGCGCAAACGTAAGATTGCTTTACAGCAGCAAGCAATATTCGAGTAACCACCGCCAAAAGGATTTGGCGCCTTAATCTGGAGAGCCGCATGAAATTAGAAAACCACATGGTTATCGACCTAAACCGCGACCTAGATCGCATGTTCCTAGCCGACACCGGCCAGCAACGTGCTGACAAGGTTGAAGCAATAGCCGAAAGCCTGTGGTTTGACGAGTCGATCATCAGCGAAGCGGTATCGGAGAGTAATAACTTTCCAGCATTCCACCGCGCACTACTGGCGGGCGATACCGCAGAAGCGGGCCGGATTATTCACCAAGGCATTACGGATTATATCAACACCATTGCGGAGCAAAGAGCATGAAACAGACAGTGACGTTATACATACATCGTAATTTGGATTGGAAAGAGGGCTCATCCTACCCAGACGAGTTCAGTATCGACACCTGTGACTGTACAAAAATGAGTCACCTTAATTATCTACTTTTAGGCACCCAAGAAGTTGAGGTGACTATTCCCGATGTCGATTACCGCGAAAAAGCTGTGGCGAAGTTCGACAAGCAAATAGCCGCAATTAAAGCTGATGCCGCTTGCAGGGTTCGCCAAGTCGAAACCAAAAAGCAGGAGCTATTGGCAATCGGTAACGAGGTGGCAGCATGAGCGGCTACAAAGTTATTTATCAAATCGACGACGCAAATCTGTCAATGACGTTTGAATGCGCCACGGTTGAGCAGGCAATAAACAAATTTGAGCAAACGAACTTCGCCCGTCATAACGGCTTAGACGAGCGCGACGTAGTAGGCATTGAACGAGTCGAGGTGGTGGCATGAGCAAGCAAGAGCACGCAGCGCTAAGACGCCGCCATGTAAAAGCAATACGAGGCAATGTTATATATCTAAGGCCTTGGCCGCGCAAAGCACGTTACGTCGCACCAACGCCGACGAGCGCAGCATGAACACTGCAACAGGGTGCGAGGTGAACAATGGAATTTAAGCTAGGTGATTGCGTGAAAATTATAGATGAGAACCGAGTATTTAAAGTTTGTGGATTTACCGGCAAAGGCAGCATGGTGATTCCAGAGGGATGGCTAATTGACCAAGATGGATTTTCGATTAACCCGAAGTTTTGCGAGAAGTACGAGGGTGCAATTAGCGCAATACCGTTATAGCACCCCATTTGCGAGCCGCCAGGTCTCGCACAATAAAGGGTTATAGAGATGAAGGGGTTAGTAATCACCATACTTATTCTCACCGTTTACGGCTGGGTAATGACAGAAGACTACAACGCGCAGCATACCGTTGCTGCGAATGGAGAGTGAAATGACAACAGAAAAAACACATTACCGGAAGGCGTTTAACTCGCCATACCTAAGCAGCGCCGACATTGTTGGCCCAACTATTCTGACTGTGGCGCGTGTAGAGCTTTCAAGTGATGCGACGAAGAAGACGAAAGACTTTTTCAACACAGCCCATTTTGTAGAGCGCGAAATACGCAAAGGCGAAAAGCTCAAACCGATGATACTTAACGCGCACAATTCCAAAGTAATGAAAGAGCTTACCGGCTCACATTTCTTGGAGGACTGGGCAAACACCCCGATAACGATCTACGTGGACAGTAACGTGCGCTTTGGTCGTGAAACTGTGGAAGGTTTGCGGATTAGTCCACAGCCACCAGTGCAGAAGCGTCCAGTCGTTACCCGTGAAAACGCGAAGATGTGGGAGCGAGCAAAAGCCGCCTACCTACGCGATGGAAATCTTGATGCAGTGCTAGAAAAAGCCGACATCAGCGACGAAGACCAACAAGCCATTATTCAGGAATGCGGCAATGTTTGAGTTTTATGACGTAGAACAAAACACCGATGCGTGGCTCCAGCTTCGCGCTGGCAAGCTGACAAGCTCTAACCTTGGCAAAGTCATGGCCAACTACGGGAAAGCCTTTGGCGACCCTGCTAAGAAGCTGGCAGTGCAGATAGCGATAGAGCAAATCACTGGCAAACCTCAAGAATCTGGTTACAGCAATGACCACATGGATCGGGGCCATGAGCAAGAACCGATTGCGCGTATGAAGTATGAAGACGAGATGTTTTGCAGCGTCACAAATGGCGGCTTCTTTGGCTCTGACTTTATTGGATGTTCGCCTGACGGTTTGGTTAATGACAACGGCGTCATTGAAATTAAATCAGTAATAGCCAGCGTTCACTTTGCCAACATTATGCGCGGCGGTGTTGATCCCGCTTATAAATGGCAATGCGCCGGCAACGTCAAATTCACCAGCAGAGATTGGATTGATTTCATCAGCTACTCCGCAGAGTTCCCAGAAGATAAGCAGCTCTATATCTACCGGCTCTACGCTGAAAATCTTAGTGCTGAATTTGAGCAAATCGATATAAGAATTGCAGAGTTTAACGAGTTAGTGGAAACGACAAAGCACAAAATACTTAACTCAAATTACTTAATACTAAATGCGGAACAGAAAGCCGCTTAACAGAGAGAGAAAATTTATGAACGTTTGGACGTTTTCAGGAAATTTGGGAAGCCGAAATGGCTAAGGCGCTTGATATATCAGGTCAAAAGTTTGGGCGACTGACCGCAATACAGAAAACCTCGCTGCGTCGTGACGGCAAAGTAGTTTGGCTTTGCCATTGCGTTTGCGGCAGAGAAAAGCTAACCACTGCAAGTATTTTAAAAATGGGGCTGGCCCGAAGCTGCGGTTGTTTGCACAAAGAAACGTCAATTTCTAATCTGCCAAAAAATACATACAAAATCGGGCAAAAACGAATAGTTACGAAGGGATATATTGAAGTAAAAACCAAAAACGGGTTTATCCGAGAGCACGTCAAGGTCATGCAGGATGCCATCGGTAGGAAGCTATATCAAAACGAGGTGGTGCATCATATTGATGAAAACAAAAAAAACAACGACATATCAAACTTGCGGCTAATGACTAATTCTGAGCACATCACGCTGCACAATAAAGGGAGAGTTCTAACACAAGAGACTAAGGAGAAAATATCTAAAGCCAACAAACTCCGCACCCGCACAAAAGGACATATAGGGAAAAAGCTGAACGAAAGCGATGTTATTAAAATTAAAGCCATGATCCAAAGCAAACGGCCCCATATCGAGATTGCGACGTTATTTTGCGTTTCAGTTACATCAATAAGACTCATCCAAAAAAACAAAACCTGGAGATACATATGAATACTTGGTGCTTTACAGGACACATCGGAAACGATTGCAAAGTTCAATCAACGCAAGGCGGTACAGCCGTTTGCTCTTTCAATGTCGCGGTAAGCTCCGGCTTTGGTGATAAGGAAAAGACCACTTGGGCGCGCTGCGCAATCTTTGGAAAACGTGCAGAGGGTAAGTTGCCTGAACACTTAACTAAGGGACAGAAGGTGGCTATATCCGGCGAATTGACGTTGGACGAATGGCAAGATCAGCAAGGCGCAAAGCAAAAAATGCTCACAGTTCGTGTTAATGAGCTTGATTTGATTGGCGTGAAAGCAGAACAGAACACGCAAAGCCAAGCACCACGCCAGCAGGCACCGCAGCAGCAGGCACAGCAACCGGTTGACGATTTCACGGATGACTCAATACCGTTCTAACCCACTGGCCAGCGCATGGCCTGAACCGCTGGGGACGGCGGTAGTGGATCGGTGGCCGCACCGTATGCGTGGCGGTACAAATTACATTCAGAAGGAATATTGAAATGCCAACAGGATACACAGCAGACATCAAAGACGGTATCACGTTTGAACAGTTCGCGATGAACTGCGCAAGGGCTTTCGGCGCGTTAATCATGATGCGTGACGAGGCAAGTGATGCCGAAATACCAGAACGGTTTGAGCCCAGCGACTACCACTTGATCAAGTCGCGCGAGGCTAAGCAAAAGCTCGGCGAGTTGACCATTATGACGGCAGATAAAGCCGAAGAAATGGCACAGGCGGAGCATATAAAAGCCGAGGCGAACCGGATTGAGCAGATCGACAGAAGTCGTACTCTTCGCGCGCAATACACTGCCATGCTTGAAAAAGTGAATGCTTGGACGCCGCCAACAGATGAGCACGGCAAGCTCCATGCATTTATGGTCGAGCAAATCGAAAGCAGCATTAAATTCGACTGCGACGAAGAGTACTACTTGACCCCTACTGAAAAATTAGTGGGTAGCGAGTGGCTGGCCAAAGAGATTGAACGTGTCAGCAAAGAAATAAAGTACTGCACCACCGAGTACAACAAAGAAGTTGGGCGCACTGAAAATCGCAATAAGTGGATTGCAGATTTGCGTGAAAGTCTCAGCTAATTGGCGGTATTTAAAGCGACATGCTTAATTTTTGCAGGAATTTATACATGACAGTGCCGGTAGACATACAAAACCACTGCAATCTATACACGTTTTGTCGTGGCTGTCCGCTTGGGACTTGCACAGCACCAGTATCACAGCGCGAGTACGAGGGCTGGTTAGCAGTCAGGATTAATGAGATCAGGAAGGTGATTAAGCCTAGCGCTTAATGCCATAGGAGAGAGAAGTGAAAGAACTAAAAGCACTACGAGAAGTTTACCGAGCTGGCACCGCCCTTCGTCAAACAGCGCCAGTGGATGACGACTTTCCACGAATGATGCACAGCTTTGATTGCGCTCTTATGGCCGCTAGCAAAGTGACGACCAGTGATGAAGGTTTAACGATTAACGGCACCGCTAAGGCCCAGTGTGAATGGGTAGAGCGCATGGGATGGCATAACAAAACCGTTTTGGAGGCGCTTGCGTTAATCGGTAGCGAAGTTGGCGAAGCGGTCAATGAATGCCGAATGGGAAAGCCTAGTGAAAAATTCGGTGAAGAATTGGCCGATATTATTCTGCGAACGCTAGACCTATCCGTAACAACTGGCGTGAACATCGAGCAGGCCATAATCGACAAAATGGCCCTAAATGAAACACGCGGCACGCGCGGCCGAGTAGTTTAGCGCCGAGGCGACGGAGGATTTATGCCAGACATGACAAAGCCTTATAGTTACATAGAAACAGAAATTGAGCGCTTGGATTACGCGGAGCAGGATGCTCGCCAAACAGCTGCCAATAAAA